>Ga0097620_100000011_pt1 | contig 309687 bp, 245 predicted proteins | sample KBSSwiS22_FD_77030 | JGI IMG/M metagenome (GOLD analysis project Ga0097620, IMG submission 77030) | Switchgrass rhizosphere microbial communities from Kellogg Biological Station, Michigan, USA - KBS Switchgrass S2-2 (version 2) (version 2) | ecosystem: Host-associated > Plants > Roots >...
GTCGCGTTAGGGGCGCCGCGGGTTGCAGATGCAAGGCGGAGGGAGCAGCGTTGACCCGAGCGGTCACGCGCGACCGACAACGCAGCAGATGCGCCCGCGCCGCCCCTAACCCGAAGGGCGTACCGGGGTTGCGGCCGATCTCTGCGTTGCAGCTCGCGTGCGATGCAACGGCATCAACCCGCTTCGCCGCGCCTTGATCTCGACTCGCAAGCCCGGTGCGCGCGACCCCTTGGGGTTTTTCCGCACCCTGCTAGCGCTCTTTCCACTGCTTGATGCCGAACTGCGAGCCCCGCCGCACCGGCGGGAGATGGAACGTCGCGTAGTCGCTGGTGTAGGCGATATGCCCCTGCCGGTCGCCGGCGATGTAGAAGATCGGGTTGCTGGCGAAGGAGGCGTTGGTGAGCGTGGTGCCGCGGTCGGTGCGGCCGGGGAAAGGGTTGCCGGTCGTGTACTCGACCACGTAGAAGCGCGAGCGCCCCGGCGTCTGGGTGCAGAGCGGCAGGTTGCTGCAGCCGTGCGTCGGGTCGATCGTCAGGGTCGAGACGTAGGTGGCGAAGTAGATGTAGCCCTGGTAGGTCAGCGGGTCGGCGATCAGACGCTCGCCGTTGGCGAGGTAGAGCGACCACCCCTTCTGCGGCGGCGAGGCCAGCACCGGCGCCGTGGGCAAAGTGATGGCGGTGAGGTCGCTGTCGGTGAGCGAGACGTTGGAGCGGTCGTCGAGGATCAGGTAGAGCCGCTGCCCGTAGGAAAGGCTGGCGGAGTCGATCATGCCGGTGATGTCGTCACGGTCGCCGGTCCCGAAGGCGATGCCGAGCACCGGCCAGCCGTTGGCCGAGGTGCCGAGAAGGATCGCCGAGGGACGGTAGTAGATCGGGTAGACGAAGCCGGTGGCGCTGGGCGCGCTGAAGAGGCGGAACGGCGCGGGTGAGCCACCCGCGAAGTCGATCTTGTTCGCGAAGCGGGACGTGGGCGGAGTCGTCAGGCGGCGCAGGTCGGTGAGGTCGAGGCGCCAGATCCGACCGATCTGATCGCCCAGGTAGAGGACGTCGAGGTAACCGTCGCCGTTCACGTCGAGCGCCGACGGCTCGGCGGGGATGGAGCCGAAATAGGTCGGCGTGCAGCCGGTGCGCGCGTTCTCGCCGCAGCTGCTGTTGGCCTTGAGCAGCACGTTGCCGGTCTCGATGTCCACCATGTAGAGCCAGTTGCCGCGCCGGTTCTTGCGCTCACGGTCGAAGCCGCCGCCGAAGATGGCCACGTACTTCTCCTCGGTGACCGCGCTGGCGGTGCCGCAGAGAGCGGTACAGAGCCGCACCCGGCCGACCGACGGCTTGGACCAGGTCTCCCCCATGTCGGGGTACCCGTAGCCGGGCGAGCCGGAGACGTCGGCGTCGCCGGAGTCGGTGATCTCCCAGAGGACCGACGGCCAGGAGGCCGAGCACGAGGAGTCGCCGCTCTTCTCCAGGCAGCGCGGCGCGGTGGTGGAGCCGGGCGCCGCCTTGGCGACGCCGTTCTCGGTCACCAGCTCGTCGGGCTGGGTGATGTCGATCGCGTAGTAGGTGCCGTAGGAGGACTTGGGGGCGGTTCCGGTGGTGCCTTCGAACGGGCTGCCTTCCCGCAGGCCGCCGATCAGCACCGTCCGCCACTCGCGGTGCGAGGCGGTCGGGGTGCCGTCGTGCAGCGGGTCGATCCAGACGTCGGCGGCCGAAGGGGCCCCGTCCACCGACCACTCGTCCAGCTTGACCTGCGCGTCCTTGGCGTCCTTCAGCGGCTTCAGGATCTGCATCACCGCGCGCGGCGCGTAGGCGAAGAGCTCCACGCCGGTGCCGCGGTCCCAGCAGCTGGCGCGGGTGCCGTCGGCCTGGAGCGCGCAGTGCTCGGGCGTGCGGTTCCAGGCTCCGATGTCGAAGGCGTGCAGGAGCCCGTCGTTGGCGCCGGTCAGCATCACCTTGCGGCGCTTGCCGTACTTCGTCTGGAAGGCCAGGTAGCCGTGCAGGTCGGCGGTGGCGTAGAAGAAGTTCGCCGGCGGCCCGACGATGGCGGGGTTGGAGTGGAAGATGTCCCCCAGCTTCAGGCCGAAGTAGTACTGGTCGGCGTCCAGGCCGGTGCCCAGCACCGCGTCGCGGTCCCCCCAGACGAAGCGCAGCGTCTCCGAGGCATCGGTGTCGCTGAGCGCCGGCGACCGCACGGCCGGTGGGCTCGCTTGCGGTCCGAGGAGCGACTTCAGAGTCGGCCACCAGGTGGCCGCGGCGGAGACCCGGAGGTCGAGCCGGTCCTCGGGCACGCCGGCGGTGTTGGCGAGCGGGAGGTTGGTCGGGTTGGTCGCCCCCTGCGGCAGCGAGAAGACGATCTTGCGGCCGGGGTAGAAGCTGGTCGGGATCGTGGTCGTGGTGTCGGTCGAGGTGTCCAGGTAGGTGCCGTGAGCCAGCGCCGCCCCCGGGGCCAGTACCGCGGACGCGACGGTGGCGCCGGTGCCCGGCGTCTGCGCCAGGTTCATGCCGGCGTTCCAGAGCAGCACCGCAGGGTCGTTGGACGGCACGGTCACGGCGGTGCCGTTCAGCGGGTCGTCCTCGGCGTCGATCGTCTTGGTGCTGGTCGGCAGGTTCCCGTCGGTGGACAGCTTGTAGGCGTTGACCCGGCCGTTCCAGATGGCGCGCCGCTTCACCGCGTTGAAGGTCGCCATGTAGGCCAGCTGGTCGCCGCCGAACTGCACCGCCGAAACGGTGGCGGTGGCGAAAACCTTGGTGGCCTCGCTGAGCGCCGCGGCGATGTCGTTCAGCGCCTTGTAGAGGCCGTCGCTGCTGGTGACCGGGAAGTAGCCGACCTCGCCGGTCTGCGGGATCACCGCGCCGCTCTTCTCGGCGATGCAGATGCCGGTGTTGGAGGTCGCGGTCGCGCTGATGCCGAGGCCGATGACGAAGACCGGCACGTTGATGCGGCGGAACTCCTTGAGGACAGTGTTGTCGAGGTAGGAGCAGGAGTCGTTCTGGCAGCCGTTGAAGTTGTCGTAGATGAGGACCACGCCGGTGGAGCGGCAGGCGGCGTTGGGGTCGTCCTGGCGGCGGCCGCGCTGGAAGCCGTCCACCGAGGGGTTGTCGAGGTAGGAGAGGATGTTCTCCAGCAGGTTCTTGATCGGCGCCTGCGAGCCGTTGCGGGTGATCAGGATCGCCTGGTTCTCGGCGACGTCGAGCCCGGTGTCGACCGCGCCCATGACGGTTGCGTCGCAGCCGTCGGCGTACTTGCTGCCGGCGCCGGCGTAGCCGGGGTTGTCGTGGTCCTCGGTGGTGTAGGCGCCGGTGGTCGGGTTGTAGCGGACCAGGGTCCCCTGCGGGCGCAGCAGCCGGTTGATGCAGGGGCGGGCGGTCTGAGGCGGGTTGCAGGAGACGCCCCAGCCGTAGTCGCGGGGGATCTTCACCAGCGGCACCGGCGCGCTGTTGCTCTGGAACTGCCAGCCGGAGCAGTTGGCGTTGACGTCCACGTCGGCCTGCTGGTCGCTCAGGAAGCCGATCTGCTTGCCGGCGTCGGGCGCGGTCGTGAAGTAGAGATCGGTGCCGAGGCCGGAGGCCGGCGCGTACTTCACGTACACGGTGCCGGGGTCGCCGTTGGGCGTGAGGCTGTCGTCGTTCCAGGTGTTGCCGGTCTTCTTCTGGTAGACCTTCTTCACCACCATGGAATGCGTGCCCAGCGTGTAGGCCGAGAGCGAGCCGTCGGTGTAGGCGTCGCCGTACTGCCCCTGGTAGAGCGTGATCAGGACGCGCTCCGAGCCGCTCACCTGGATGATCGCCGTGCCGGTGCCGCGGGCGCCGAAGAACGGTCCGGTGACGCTGGCGCTGCCCGCCAGAGTGATCGAGGGCGAGCCGCACTGCGACGCGATGAGCGAGGTGCAGGGTCCCTCGCCCAGGTCCCCCCAGCGCTCCACCGTGCCGATCGGCTCCTTCCAGCTCTCGTGCGGGTAGTCCACCTCGATCGGCGCGTAGAGCCAGTGCTTGCGGAAGAGGCGGATGCTTCCGGCGTTGGGGTTGTGGGCGAACGTCGTCAGGCCGATGTTGAAGAAGTTCGCCTTCTCGGAGACGAACTGCCGCATGACCTTCTTGGCGGCGCCCATCTTGCTGTTCGGGGAGTCGCCGCCGCCGTCCCACTGGCTGACGGTGCCGCTCCAGGGCTGCTGGGTCGTCTGCGAGTTCCCGAAGACGACGAGGAGGTTGCCCGGCACGGTGTGGCGCTTGAGGAGGTCCTTGTCGTCGGCTTGCAGCGCACCCGCGGCAAGGAGGACGAAGAGGAGGGTCGCCGGAAAGAAGAACGCGAGTCGGAGGTGGCCGCGCATGCGCGAGCTCATGGGGGGCTGAGCTGGTGGGGGTAGACCACCACCTCCGCCTCGACGGTCTTCTCGGATTTCACGGAGGCCCAGGTGGCGGTGGAGGAGAGCTCGAAGTGCCCCTCCACGACCTGGGTGGCGCCGTAGGAGCTCCCCTGCGACTGCAGCTCGTCGCCGGAGCGGAGCGTGAAGCCGACGAACGCCGGCTTCTTCACGTTCACCTCGATCTCCTTGACGGTCGACCCGGGCGTGTTGGCGGAGACGTTGGCCGGCAGCTTCCCGCCCTCGAAGGCGGCGCTCTGCCGGAAGTTCTCGGTGCCCCAGGAGAGCCCCGACTCGGCGGCGTAGAAGGTCTTGGAGATGCGTGCCTCGGTCCCGGTCATGCTCTGCTCGGCGGTGGTATTGAACATCAATCCGAGGGCGGCGATGGTGACGACCAGCAGGACCAGCAGCGCCAGGAAGATGGCGAAGCCCCTTCGCCGGGGGGGGCGGATCGGTCGGGTGCGGCTCATGAGAAGTTCCTCAGGTTGACGGCCATCGACTGGACGCGGCGCCGGTAGGGGAGGCCGGTGGCGGCCGACAGCGAGGTGGCGGTGGAGTCCAGCAGCTTGATGCCGAGCGCTCCGGCGCCGCGGAAGCGGACGTCCGGCGTCTTGGAGATCGTCAGCAGCGAGACGGTGATCGACTTGAGCGCCGGCACGGCGTCGGCGAGGAAGGGCTCCACCGAGGCGACGCTGCCGTCCAGGAAGGCGGCGACCGCCGGCGGGTCGCCGGCGCTGGTCAGCGTCTCGCCGGAGGCGTTCAGCACCCACTCGTCGGAGGCGGAGCCGGAGGTGGCCTTCATCGGGTCGACGCCGCCGTCCGGCGTGGAGCCGCCGGCGCCGTCGAGTCCGTAGGCGATCTGCATGTCCTCCACCTCGGTCACCAGCGGGTGGACGTCCCAGCGGCCGGTGGCCGGGTCGCGCAGCCCCTGGGCGAGGTAAGGGCGCAGGAACGTCGTCGCCGAGGAGGCCTCGGCGGCCCCGCGGTCGACGTAGAGCAGGATGTCGTCCACCGCGCCGCCGCAGTAGGGGCTCTGGACGACGGGAGCCGGGCTGTTGCTGGCGTTCAGCCGCCGGGCGTCGGTGTCGGTCGCGTCCATCGTGAACGAGAAGGAGGTTGCGGTCTCGGTGAACCAGCTGCCGCTGGTGTTCACGCGGCCGGCTACCACCAGGGGCACGAGGTACGACGTGGCCCCGACGGTCACCTTCTGCTTCAGCATCGTGGTGATGACGTAGTAGAAGGAGCCGCTGCGCCCGGCCAGCTCCGGCCGCTTGCCGGCGGGGTAGTTCTGGTAGCCGAAGGCGTTGGTCTGCCGGATCGTGACGGTGATGGCGCCGGAGCCGGCCACGCAGTCGCCGCCGGCGCAGGTCACGTCGGCCGGTCCGAAGTAGTCGACCTTGCCGCGCAGGACGCCGCGCACCTCGATGGCGTCGGTGCCGGGGCGCAGCGTGTGCAGCGCGCCGTTCGTGTCGGTGAGCGTGGTGCTGGCGGCGGCGTTGTTGGCGTAGGGCAGCACCGCGTTCCCCCAGTAGAGGTGGCCGGTGCCGGCCTGCCGCAGGATGCGGCTGACCTCGTAGAGCGCGGCGCGCGAGCCGCCCTGAGCGTCGGCGACGGCCGTCTCCTGCTTGGCGATCCGGCTGGAGGACTCCAGCATCGTCAAGAGGCCGATCATCATGACGCTGACCAGGCCGACGGTGACCAGCGTCTCGATCAGGGTGAAGCCCCGCCTATCGCGCATTGCGGTACCTCAGGTAGGCCGACTGCCGCGTCATCCGCAGCCCGGGCAGGTGGCCGTCGTTCGGCGTGACCGTGACCGTCACCAGCTTGTAGGTGTAGTAGGGAGTCGCGGTCCCGGCCACGTAGGCGCTCTCGTCGGCCACCGGGCAGGAGACCGGCGCGGCGGTGAGGTCGCTGCTGTAGGCCTGGATGGTATAGGTGCGGGTGCAGGGGTAGCGGAACCAACCGGCGCCGGGGGAGGCCGCCTGGCTGACCGTCTCGCCGGTGGCCGGCTTGTGCCAGGTCGGCAGGTCGTTGGAGCACCAACTGTTGTTGGAGGCGTCGGCCAGGGTGGCGCCCTGCGGGATCTGGAGGCGCGCGTCGGTGGAGGGGTACTGCAGGAGCTGGTCGAGCTTCTCGCGCGCCATGCTGTTGGCCACCGAGAGGTCGCGCGAGGAGGCGTTCACCTGCATGCCGAAGAGGAAGAGCGGCACCAGCGACATGAGCGCCATGCCGAGCATGGTGAAGGCGACCAGGACCTCGACCAGCGAGAGACCGCGCCGGTTCCGGACCAGCCGCGAGCGGGCTACCACGACCACCCCGTGTCGGCGTAGCCCGACGACTGCGGCAGCCACTTGTCGATGCGCGGCCGCGCGACCAGGTTGGTGGCGAAGCTGATGCGGTAGAAGCTGGCCCCGGCGATGTCGGCCAGGTAGAGGCCCCGGCCCCCGGCGGCCGTGGGCGTGGTGCAGTCGGCGGCGCTCGGCGGCGCGATGCTGCCGTCCGGCAGGAACGCGATCCGGTTCTTGAGGTTCGCGTCGCCGTTGTAGCCGTCGAAGATCACGGCGCCGTCGAGGTCGTCGGCGGCTCCACCCTTCTTCTGGAGGCGGAAGCCGGAGACGACGCTGAAGTCGTTCAGGATCTCCTCGGGCTTGGCCGGACCGGTGGCTGGCGTGTAGTTGCCGAGAGTGAAATCGCCGCTCCGGTCCTCGAAGGCCCGCAGGTTGATCCGGTTGCCCGGCTGCTCCAGCGAGACCTCGACGACCACCGGCTGGTGCCGCTTGATGGCCTGCAGGCGCGCGAGGTTGAGGCTCTGGGTGAGGCCGCCGAGCGTGGCCTGCGTCTTGGCGCGCCCGATCATCTTGGCCACGTCCACCGAGATCATGGAGACCATGAGGCCCAGGATGGCGACCACCACCATCGCCTCCATGAGCATGTAGCCTCGGCGCCCATGCGGCGCCTGATGGCGCCGCGGAGATCGCCTTCGCCAAGTCTCCGGCGACCGCGCGCTCGTCCGCTTCCGTCCATGCATTGTCCGAATCCCCCCGCGCCTCCCATGGCAAGCGCGGTGCCACCGGTCGCGATCGCCGGTATGTCCTTGCGGAACCTTCGCTTGGCCCGAAACGATCCGACGCGGCCGCCTGTGTCTGGTACTGCTGCATGGGCCGCCTGACACAGGGCGACACACCCTCGAGTCGCCCGGTACGTCGTCGACGTGTGACGCCGCCTGGCCGGCGCGTATGCTCGGCGCCTTGACGGACTTCGACGCGGACGTCGCCATCGTCGGCTCGGGTTTCGGCGGCTCGGTGTCGGCGCTGCGGCTGAGCGAGAAGGGCTATCGCGTGCTGGTGCTGGAGAAGGGCAAGCGGTGGCGGCCGGAAGACTTCCCGTCCTCGAACTGGGTGATCCCGCGCTCGTTCTGGCTGCCCTGGCTCTCCTGCTACGGCATCTGGGCGCTCCACCTGCTGCGGGACGTCCTGATCCTGCACGGGGTGGGCGTCGGCGGCGGCAGCCTCCTCTATGCCAACACGCACCTGGTGCCCTCCGACCGCGTCTGGGACGACCCGCAGTGGAAGGGTCTCGAGGACTGGCGGGCCGAGATGCCGCGCTACTACGCGCTCGCCAAGCGGATGCTCGGCTCGGCCGAGAACCCGCGGCTCGGCGCGGCCGACGAGGCGCTGCTGGCGTCGGCGCGGCGGCGCGGCCGCGAGGGCACCTTCCATCCGACGCAGGTCGGCGTCTACTTCGGAGAGCCGGGCGTCGCCGTGCCCGACCCCTACTTCGGCGGAGCCGGTCCGGCACGCTCCGGCTGCACGTTCTGCGGCGCCTGCATGACCGGCTGCCGCGTCGGCGCCAAGAACACGCTCGACCGCAATTACCTCTACCTGGCCGAGAAGGCCGGCGCCAAGGTGGTGCCGGAGACGCACGTGGAGCTGCTGGAGCCGCTGCCCGGCGGCGGCTATCGCCTGCTCTGGAAGCGCTCCACCGACCGGCTCTTCCCCGAGCGCGGGGCCTACACGGCCCGCAAGGTCGTGCTCTCGGCCGGCGTGCTCGGGACGGTGCCGCTCCTCCTCGACTGCAAGCGAAAGGGAAGCCTCCCGAACCTCTCGCCGGCGCTGGGAGACTTCACCCGCACGAACTCCGAGGCGCTGCTGGGCGTGACCTCCCGCAGCCGCAAGGACCTCTGGAAGGGGGTGGCGATCACGTCGTCGGTGCAGATGGACGACATCACCACGATGGAGCCGGTCCGCTTCCAGAAGGGCTCGGACGTGATGCTGGCGCTGGGCACGCTGCTGGCCGACGGCGGTCCGGGCGCACCGCGGGCCCTGCGCTGGATGTCCGAGATGGCGCGCCACCCGGGGAAGGCGCTCTTCGCCCACCGCCCCTGGGGCAAGGCGGAGCGCTCGATCGTCCTCCTGGTCATGCAGATGCGCGAGAACTACACGCGGCTGGAGAAGCGGCGCACCTGGTACTCCCCGTTTCGCCGGGTCACCACGTCACGCCCGCTGCAGTCGGGGGAGAAGCGGATCCCGTCCTACATCCCGATCGCCAACGAGGTGGCCCGCGAGCTGGGCGGCGCGCTCGACGCGGTGCCCCAGAGCGCGCTGAACGAGGCGCTCCTGGACGTCTCCACCACCGCGCACATCCTGGGCGGCTGCGCGATCGGCGCCTCGCCCGAGACCGGAGTGACCGATGCCGGGGCGCGCGTCTTCGGCTACCCGGACCTCTACGTGCTGGACGGCTCGATCGTGGGTGCCAACCTGGGCGTGAACCCCTCGCTGACGATCACCGCGCTCTCCGAGCTGGCCTGCGACCGCATCCCGGCTGCCTAGAAGACCTCGCCCTCGCTGCCCACCGGTCTCGGCGCGCGCAGGTGCGGCTTGCTGACAGCCCGCAGCGTCTCCAGCACCTCGTCCGCGGTCGGCGCCTCGTCGCCCGACCCGGCGCTCATCACCGCGTCGGTCAGCGAGAAGAGGCCGACCAGCCGCCGGTCCTCGTCCACCACCGGCAGGCGGCGCACCTGGTGCCTGCGCATCACCGCCAGCGCGTCGTGCACATCGTCCCCGGCGCCGCAGGTCACCACGGCGCCCGCCAGCATCTCGCGCACGTAGACCTCGGCGGCGGCCCGGCTCTTGGACGACAGCGCGATGCAGATGTCGCGGTCGGTCAGCAGCCCGATCACCCGCCGCTCTTCGTCCAGAACCGGCACCGCGCCGCAGTCGCCGAACCACATGGTGGAGGCCACCGACGCCAGGTTGGCCTCCGGCGTCGTGGAGTGCGGAGCGGGGGTCATCAGCTCGTGGACCTTCATAGCCAGGCCGCAGCATAGTGTCCCGTAACGCAAATAGCTTGTGCGTCGTTCGGAGCGCCGAGGGGCCAGCAGCTAGGCGCCGCGACGTACGTTGGAGTAGGCCCTCCACGCAGGAGCGGTAACAACGCTGATGGCCCCTCGCCGCCCGAACCCTACGGGCGCCAGGCCATTGCGCGCGATCTCTGCGTTGCACCGACACGAGGCGGAGGGCCTACTCCAGCCTCGGTCGCTGCGCCTTGACCTCGCGCGCAAGCGCCAGGCGCGACACTCAAGCTATTTGCGTTACGGGACACTAGCACCCGATGCGCTACCCTCTTCGGAGGCCCATGGCCAGCGACCCGCGGTACTCCACGCACGCTCGCGCCGAGCGGTTGATCGCGGCTACCCGCGCCGCCTTCGCGGCGATCTCGCTGCTGGCCATCTACCTGGATCCGACCGAGCCGACGAAGTACACACCGGTCGCCTACGGGGCGCTGGCGGGCTACGTCGTCTACGCGGTGGTCATGGTGGCGGTGCACTACCGCTCGAGGACGCCGCCACCGCAGCTGCCGCTGATCACCCACGTCTTCGACCTGATGGTCTTCACGGTCTTCAACTACTTCACCGAGGCGCCCAACAGCCCGTTCTTCGCCTACTTCACGTTCTCGGTCGTCTGCGGCGCTCTGCGCTGGCGCTGGCGCGGCGCGCTCTTCACCGGCCTCATGGCAGTCCTGGCGTACGTCTCGATGGGCGCCTACGCCGCCAACGTCCTGCTGGACCCGGCCTTCGAGCTGAACCGCTTCATCATCCGCGGCGTCTACCTCTGCGTCATCGCCCTCATGCTGGCCTTCGTGGGCGCCTTCGAGGAGCGCGCCCGAGCCGAGATCGCCAGCCTGGCCGCCTGGCCGCAGACCATGGGGGCGAGCCTGCCGGCGACGATCGAGGAGCTGCTCCCCGCCGGCGCGGCGGTGCTGCGGGCACGGGCTCTGGCGCTCCTCTGGGAAGAGGCCGAAGAGCCCTGGACCTACGTCGCCGTCTGGAATTCCGGCGGTTTTGCGCTCACCCGCGAGCCGCCGGGGCGGCTGGACCCGGTGGTGCTCGGGCCGGCGGCCGCCACCGACTTCTTTTGCACCGACCTGGGCGCCGAGCCGCCGACGGTGCTGTACGCCGCGCCGGAGGGTCTCGAGCGCTGGACCGGGCAGCCGCTCTCGCCGGAGGTGCGCGGGCGGCTGGCGGCGCGCAGCGTCGTGGGGCTGCGGCTCTCCGCCGAGAGCTTCTCCGGCCGGCTGCTGGTGCTCGACCGGAAGGGTGTGACCTCCGACGACCTGCTGCTCGGGCGCGTGGTGGCCGACACGATGGCCGCCCGCATGGAGCTCCACTACTCCTCGCGCCGCCTCGAGGCGGCGGCCGTGCTGGAGGAGCGGATGCGCCTGGCGCGCGACCTGCACGACGGCATCCTGCAGTCGCTCACCGGCACGGCGCTGACCGTGCGATCCCTCGACCGCGTGCTGGAGCGCGATCCGGCCGCGGCCAAGGCGCGGCTGACCGAGGTGGGGGAGTTGCTGGCCGCCGAGCAGCGCGAGCTGCGCTTCTTCATCGAGGAGCTCAAGCCGGCGGCGCTGGCGCGTGAGGCCCAGGGGCGCGGCCTCCTGGAGCGGCTGCGCGACATGGCGAGCCGCCTCGAGACGCTGTGGGAGATGCGGGTGAGCGTCGAGGGGCACGGCTCCCTGAAGGCGGCCGAGCCGCTCACCGCCCAGGTCTATCCGATGGTGCAGGAGGCGCTGGTGAACGCCGCCAAGCACGCCGGAGCCAAGCACGCCCGGGCCGAGGTGAACGTGGAGGACGGGCGGCTGCGGATCCGCGTCGAGGACGACGGCCATGGCTTCCCGTTCAAGGGGCGCTACGACCTGGCCGAGCTGAACGAGCGACACCTCGGCCCGGTCACGCTCAAGACGCGCGTCGCCTCGCTCGGAGGCGACCTGATCCTCGAGTCTTCGGAGTCGGGCGCCCGCCTGGAGATGGCCCTACCGCTGCGCAAGGAGGCGACCCATGCCCGCTAGCATCGTCCTGGCCGACGACCACCCGTTGGTCCTGAACGGCCTCGAGAGGCTGTTCGAGGAGGAGCCGGAGTTCCGGGTCGTGGCCAGGTGCGTCAACGGCGACGAGGCTCTCACCGCCGTCCGTCGCAGCCGGCCCGACCTGCTGCTGCTCGACCTCAAGATGCCGCCGACGAGCGGTCTGGAGGTGCTGCGGCGGCTCCAGAAGGAGTCGCTGTCGACGCGGGTGGTGATCCTCACCGCCACCCTCGACGCCGACGAGCTCGCCGAGGCGATGAAGCTCGGCGTGCGAGGTGTGGTGCTGAAGGACGCGGCGCCCGAGGTGCTGCTGCGCTGTCTTCGCCGTGTGCACTCCGGTGGCACATGGCTCGACCAGCCGCCGCTGACGCGCCTCCTCGAGCAACACCAGAAGAGGAGCGCCGCGGTGCGCGCCGAGGGGCTCACACCGCGCGAGGCCGAGCTGGTGCGCCTCATCGCCGTGGGACGCCGCAACAAGGACGTGGCGCTGGCGCTCGGCATCACCGAAGGAACGGTGAAGATCCACCTGCACCGCATCTACGAGAAGCTCGGCGTGGACGGGCGGCTGGCTCTTGCCGTCTACGCGCGCGAAAACGGGCTTCTGTAGAAAAAAAGAGGGGCCGAACCCCACAGTCCGGCCCCACGTGCCTCTGGCTCGGATCTGTCCCCAGATGCAAAGGCTCGGGAGAGCCTCGCATCGAAGTAACAGACCGCGAAGACGCTTCTAATGTAGCTTTCGTCACGTTTCGTCGCCATATACCTTCGGTTATATGGCCCTCAGAACCTCCCCATCCACTCGATGCAGCGGAGGAGCTCCTCGCGCATCGCCTCCGGGGACGCGGCGTGGTGCCGGAGCCCGTGTCCAGGCAGCACCCACTCGAATCGGTAGTCGAGCAGCCGCTCCATGGACCGCAGCTGGTCGCTCCAGGAGTACCAGCAGGCGTCGTGGAAGGCGACCAGCTGCTGCCGCCGCTCCGACCAGGCGAGGTGGTCGCCGGTGAAGAGGTACTTCTCGCGATAGAGCAGCACGGCGTGGCCGCGCGTGTGGCCGGGCGTGGGGATCACCAGCAGCTCGTCGTCCAGCGCGACCGGGTCGAGCCCGAGGATTTGCTGCTCGACGGCCTCGGTGTCGTGGCTGACGTCGTCGCGGTGGATCACCCGCGTGCATCCGAAGCGACGCTGCAGCGCGGCGTGGTCGGCCACGTCGTCGCGGTGGGTGAGGAAGAGGGTGGCGATGCCGCCCATCTGCGCGATCGCTTCGACCAGAGGCTGCGCGGCGCGCGGCGAATCCACCAGGAGGTTGCCGCCCGGGCGCTGCACGAGGTAGCTCCAGGCGCCGAAGGAGTCGCGCGACGTGAAGCCGCAGAAGAAGACCTCCTCGTCCACGTGCTCGGGGAAGGCGCGTACCGCCTCGCGGGCGTCCCGTCGGCTGGCGGTGCCGATCGAGCCGGTGGGGCAGGCGACCAGCGCCATCAGCGCGCGCCGGGTCTCCGACTCGCCGGAGGGCTGCCGCTGGACGTAGGAGAACCCGTCCCCCTGGGCATAGACCGACGGCAGCATCTCGCGGCAGGTGGCGCAGTCGATGCACGTGCTGTCGACGTAGAAGTCGCCGGCGACGTTCTCGGACAGGCGGTCGGCGAGCCGCGCCACGCTCGTGTAACGCGCCAGGGACGCCGCAGCTTCCCGCGAGTTCCCGCGAGCTAGGCCGACTTGGCCGCGCCCTGCTCCTCCACCCCGGCGTTCTTGATCGCCTTGGTGGCGACGCGGGCGACGAAGATCGTGACGATCAGCGCGATCACCGCGCCGACGATCTGCACGATCTTCTTGGTCGAGTCCGCGTCCCCCGAGGCAGCCCCGGCGGCCGCGGAACCGAGGTAGACGTAGGCGAACGTGCCCGGGATCATCCCGAAGAACGTGGCCAGCACGTAGGGCAGCGTCTTCACGCCGGTGAGGCCGAAGGCGTAGTTGATGTAGGTGAACGGGAAGATCGGCGCCAGGCGCACCAGGAAGACGATCTTGGCGCCCTCCTTGGCGATCGCCCGGTCCAGCGCCTGGAACTTCGCGTTCCCGGTGGTCATTCCCTCGACCTTCTTGCGGAGCACCGTCTTGGCGAGGAGGAACGAGAGCGTGGCGCCGATGGTGGCGCCGACCAGCACCACCGCGGTCCCGGTGCCGAGGCCGTAGATCGCGCCGGCGCCCAGCGTCAGGACCGAGGCCGGCACGAAGAGCACGCAGCAGACGGCGTAGACCAGCGCGTAGAGCACGTAGCCGGCGAAGCCCAGCCCCTTCACCCAGACCTGGAACGCCTTCAGCCAGGCGGCGACCGGCAGCACCTTGAACAGCACGATGAGACCGGCGATCACCAGGACTCCGATCACGATCGGCACGACCAGGGACTTCTTCGCCGGGGCGGCCGCGGGGGTCAGCGTCTCAGCCATCGGTACACCTTCGTGAGTCGTTCCTTGGTGGAGGGAGAGAGCTTGGTGCGCATGAACGCGCCGCCCAGCGCTCCACTGACTTCGGTGAGGGTCGGGTAGGCGTGGATGGTGTTGTAGACCTTGTCGAGAGTGATGCCGTGCTTCTTGGCCAGCACCAGCTCGGCCAGCAGGTTGCCGGCGTGGGGGTGCACGATGGTGGCCCCCAGGATCTCCCCCTTGGGCCCGGCCACGACCTTGGCGAAGTAGTCCTCGTGCTCGCCGTCGCAGACCGCCCGGTCGTTGTGCTCGAAGCCGACCTTGAAGACCTTGTGGGGGACGTTCTTCTCCTTGGCGGTCGTCTCGTTCATGCCGACGTGGGCGATCTCCGGCTCGGTGAACGTGGTCCAGGGCAGGTTGTCGTACTCGCAGCGCGCCATGCCGGGGAAGAGCGTGTTGCGGATGATGACCTTGGCCTGGTACCCGGCCCAGTGCGTGAAGAGGTAGGGGCCGGCCACGTCGCCGATGGCCCAGACGCCCGGCACGTTGGTGCGGCAGTAATCATCCGTCTGGATGCCCTTGGCCGAGTGCGCGATCCCCGCGCCCTCCAGGTTGAGCCCCTCGATGTTGGGGCGGCGCCCGGTGGCGACCAGGATCTCGTCCACCTCGATCGTCGTCTCGCCGCCTGTCTTCGGGCTGACCGTGACCACCTTGACGCCGTCGGCCCTCTTCTCGATCTTGGTGGCCTTGGCGTCGTTGATGATCGTGACGCCTTCCTCGCGCAGCTTCTTCTCCAGGATGGCCGCCACGTCGGCGTCCTCCTTGGGGCAGATGTGCGAGGTGGAGGAGACGATCGTGACCTTGGAGCCGAGGCGGGAGAACGACTGGCCGATCTCGGTGCCGATCGGGCCGCCGCCCATGACCAGGAAACGCTTCGGCAGCGTCTCGCACTCGAAGACCGTCTCGTTGGTGAGGTAGCCGGCCTCCTCGAGGCCGGGGATCGGGTAGATCATGGCGCGCGAGCCGGTGGCGATGACGACATGCTTGCCCCAGACGACCTTGTCGCCGACCTCCACCTCGTTCGCCGAGCGCAGGCGCGCCGGGCCCAGCAGCACGTCGACGCCGAGGCCGGAGAAGCGGTCCACCGAGTCGTTGGGGGAGATGTGCGCCTGCGAGGCGCGCACGTACTCCATGACCCCCTTCAGGTCCTGGGGTCCGGGGTCGTTCACCCCCTGGATGGCGTAGCGCGAGGACTCACGCGCGTGGTGGGCGGCCTTGCCGCAGCGGATCAGCGCCTTGGAGGGGACGCAGCCGTACTGCAGGCAGTCGCCTCCCATGGCCTGGATGATCTTGTTCTCGTGGGTGAAGTTGCGGGTGTGCTTCTCGGCCAGCGCGACGCGCGCGCCGAGCCCCGCGCCCCCCGCGGCGACCACGAGCCCTCCGGATCCGCCTCCGATGACGACCAGGTTGTAGCGCTCCATCAGCGATGGCACTCCTACGGCGTCCTGCCAAGACAGAACGAAGATCGATCGGTGCGCGGATCATATTCCACGCCGGAAAGCCGACGGATATGATCCGCCGCCTTCGATGCCCGCCCCCCTGCTCCCGTTGCTGGCGATGACCGCCGCGCTGGCCACCGCCGCCGACGAATCTCCGCTGCGTGTCACCGAGGCCGAGATCTGCCGCGAGGTGGTCCAGCGCGAGTGCCGGGGCCTCGACCGCACGGTCGCCTCCGACGTGGAGACGGTGGCCTTCATGACCCGGGTCGAGGGCGCCACCGGCGAGGCCTTCGTGACGCACGTCTGGTCGTTCGAGGGAGCCGAGGTGCGGCGGGTGCGGCTGGCGGTGAAGGCGGCGAACTACCGCACCTGGTCGATGAAGCGCGTCAAGAACTCGCCCGGCAAGTGGAAGGCCGAGGTGCTCGACCCGGTCGGCCGGGTGCTCGGGAGCCTGACCTTCGTCGTCCAGCCGCCGGCCGGCGGCTGAGCCCTACCGGATCGCCCGCTCCGCTTCCTCGAGCGTAGGGAACGAGGGCAGCACGCCGATGAAGCCGCTCACCGTGAGCACCTCGGCGACGTTCCCCCTCGTGCCCACCAGGGCCAGGCAGCCGTCCAGCGGCGCCAGCGTCCGCGCCGCGGTGCCCAGCGTGCGCAGGCCCATGCTGTTCACGTAGGTGAGGGCGCTGAGGTCGAGGACGACGCGCCGTTCGCCGGCCTCGATGAGCGCGGTCAGCCGATCGGCGAAGTCCTCGTAGCTCGCTCCGTCGAGCTTGCCGGTGAGCGCGAGGACCAGGAAGCGGCCTTTGCGGGATTCCTGGATCTGCAGCATCGCGCCCGGATCATAGCGGCGGACTGGAGGCCTGATGGTGGGAGGTACCGGACTCGAACCGATGACATCCTGCGTGTAAAACAGGCGCTCTACCGACTGAGCTAACCTCCCGTGCGGCGCGATTCTACGGCGCCGCGCCGCGCGGGCGTGGCCTGGCAGCAGATCAGATCAGCGAAGGCGTTCCTGGATGTCGCGGAGGCGCTGCTCGGTCTCCCGCAGCCGCTCCTGGAGCCGCCGCTCGGCCGAGCGCAGATGCCCGGCCATCTGACGGGCGCGGCGCTCCTCACGCAGCTTCCGGAAGCTCTCCCCCCGAAGCTCGCGCTCGCTGACCTCCACCTTCACGCGGCTGGAGGAACGCCCGCGCGAGATCTCGAGCTCGACCGTCTCGCCGCGGTCCTTGCCGTGGACGGCATGGCGCAGGTCGGAGGAGGACTCGAGCTCCTCGCCGTCGGCCCGCAGCAGGATGTCGCCGACCTTGATGCCGGCCTTCTCGGCTGGGCTGTCCTTGACGACCGCGGCGACCAGGACGCCGGCGCGGCGGTCGACGCCGAAGTGCTCGCGCAGCTCCGGCGTGAGCTGGAGGACCTGTACGCCGATGTAGCGGCTCGAGAAGCCGTGCCAGGTGAAGTGGCGGAAGCTCGGCGGATCGGGCGGCAGCGGCGGCTCCGGCGGATCGGGCGGCTCGGGGACGTCCGGCACATCGGGCAGATCGAGCTCGGCCAGCTCGCTCAGCTCGTCCAGCTCCGCCAGCTCGGCCAGTCCTGTGATCGCGACCGGCGGCTCGGGCGGTTCGGGGGCGGCGGGAGCGGCCGGCGGCTTGGGCGGCTTCGGTGGGCGGCTGGACGCGGTGGCGTCGCCGGACGAGATGAGGGTGCCGAAGAGGAGCGCCAGGGCGGCGAGGGTCGGGGCGAATCGCGAGCGATGGAGCATCGAGGGACCTCCTGTCGCTCTGGGGACGCCGGGCCGGCGGAAAGGTTCCGCGACATTCCCGCCGTGTGGCGGGGGCTGTTGCCATAGAGTGGCGGGGAAGGAGACAGCGATGGACGGTTCAGGAAGAGCGCTCGCCGTTCTCTGGCTGACCGTCGGGCTCGCGCAGGCGGGCCCGAGCAAGGAGTCGAAGGCCCCGGAGGTGGCCGCTCTTCCGGCCGGCTCCGACATCGGCCGCGAGATCGGGCAACCGGTCCATCTCGCGGATGGAGACGAGCTCCGTCTCCCGCCGGCCTCCCTGATCGCGCACGGCAGCCGCCTCTTCGAGGCGGTCTGGACCCCCCAGGAGGGGGGTGGTCGGCCGCTCTCCAAGGGGACGGGCGATCCTGTGTCGGACCCGACCTCGCCCCTGGTCTTCCCGCGGAACTTCAACCGCATGTCGGCCATGGATTCCAACTCCTGCACGAGCTGCCACAGCGTGCCCTTCAACGGCGGGGGCGGTCACTTCGTCGCGAACGCGTTCCTGATCGCGCAGCGGTTCGATTTCCTGACCCTCGATCACGACGACGCGACGGCGCTCCGCGGAGCGCGGGACGAGCGCGGAAGCCCGATGACCCTGGCCTCGGTGAACTCCCGCAGCACGACCGGCCTGTTCGGGTCGGGCTTCATCGAGATGCTGGCTCGCCAGATGACGGTCGACCTCCAGGCCGAGCGCGATGCCACGGCGGCTCCCGGCTCGACGCCTCTCACGTCCAAGGGGATCTCCTTCGGCGTGATCCGCCGGGCGGCCGACGGGACCTGGGATACCAGCGGCGTGGAGGGCATCCCGGCCACCAGCCTCGTCTCGTCCGGCGCCGCAAGCCCGCCCAGCTTGATCATCCGGCCCTTCCACCAGTCGGGCACCGTGGTCTCCCTCCGGCAGTTCACCAACAACGCGTTCAATCACCACCACGGCATCCAGTCGGAAGAGCGCTTCGGCCTGGGGAAGGATCCCGACGGGGACGGGTTCACCAACGAGCTGACCCGCGCCGACGTCACGGCCGCGGCGCTCTTTCAGGCGACGCTCCAGGTTCCCGGGCGGGTGATCCCCAACCGGCGGGACATCGAGGCCGCCGTGCTCCTGGGGGAGCGGCGATTCGCCGAGATCGGATGCGCGGACTGCCATCGGCCGACGCTGCCCCTCGACAAGCGCGGCTGGATCTACTCCGAGCCGAACCCGTTCAACCTGGTCGGTGATCTCCGCCCGGGCGACGCTCCCGCGGTCAGCGTGGACCTCACCAGCGACGTCCTTCCCAGGCCGCGCCTCGAGCAACGAGGAGGGATCGTCTCGGTTCCGGCCTTCACCGACCTCAAGCTCCACGACATCACCACCGGGCCGGACGACCCCAACGCCGAGCCGCTCGACATGAACCAGACGCCGGGGTCGCCCGCCTTCTTCCTGGGAAACCGCAAGTTCCTGACCAAGAGGCTCTGGGGAGCGGCGAACGAACCGCCGTTCTTCCATCATGGGAAGTTCACCACGCTGCGGGAGGCCATCCTGGCGCACGCCGGCGAGGCTGCAGCCTCGAGCGCCGCCTTCCGGGCGCTCGGCAGTGCCGGGCAGGACGCCGTCGTGGAGTTCCTGAAGACGCTGCGGGTGCTGCCCGCCGGCAGCGGCGCCCTGGTGGTCGACGAGCGGGGACGGCCGAAGCGCTGGCCACCGGCTTAACGCTCCTCAACCGCCGGCCGCCGATCGGTTCGCGACCTCTGGCGCGGACGACTCGCCCGGCGCGAAACGTGCTTCGCCCCGCAGAGTTGCTTTCAGCCGTCCGCTCACGCAGAGCGCGTTCCGACCGAGAGGGTCTCTGCCATGCCGATGCGATACCAGCGATTCCCCCTCGCGACACCGCTTCTCGCCGCCCTCGCGGGCGCCCTCGGAGCGTCCGCGCCCGCCCTCGCGGACACCCGCTCGCTCTACGACGCGGACGGCCGGTTGTGCGAACGCGCCGAGAACGTGGACACGCTGATGGCGCGGTTCCAGTGGTACGTGGACACCTACGGCGAGAACGGCGTCTTCGACCCGCAGAGGAAGCTCGAGGCGACGCGCGAGGCGTACGCCGAGTACCTGCGCGAGAAGCGCGCGCGGAGGGAGCCGCTGGCGCTCTCGCCGGGCGCGTTCCGTTTCCTCGGGCCCCTGAACGGCGCCGGGCGCACCCCCGCCGTCGAGCTCCACCCGTCGAACCCGTCGATCGTCTACGTCGGCGCCGCGGGCGGGGGCTGCTGGAAGACGACGGACGGCGGCGACACCTGGCGCGCGCTCACCGACGGCCTCGCCGACCTCGCCGTCGGTGCCGTCGCGATCGCGCCGTCGAGCCCCGAGATCGTCTACCTCGGCACCGGCGAGGGTGCCTACTCGACCTCGGCGGCTCCCGGTATCGGCATCTTCCGCTCGACGGACGGCGGCGAGACGTGGATCCCGCCCGAGGTCGTCGTCGCGCCGCTCACCTACAAGCTCTCGGTCGACCCGCGTAACGCGTCGACGCTCCTCGCCTTCACGAACCAGGGCGTGCAGCGCTCGACCGACGGCGGCATCACGTTCTCGCGCCGCTCGAACCCCTCGTGGGGAGACGCGACGGACGTCGCCCGCGACCCGACGAACCCCGACGTCCTCCACGCGACGTTCTGGGGCTTCTCGGGCGGCGAGACGGCCCGCTACGCCCGCTCGACGGACGCGGGTGTGTCCTGGACCGACGTGCGAACCGGGCTCCCGCCCGACCCGAAGCGCCGGATGTCGATCGCGATCTCGTCCGACGGCCGCACGCTCTACTCGCTGATCGCGAGCACCGCGAGCATCACCAGCGGCGCGAGCTCGCAGGAGGGACTCTTCCGCTCCACCGACGGCGGGACCACCTGGAAGAAGGCGTCGCTCCAGAACACCGCGAACGGGCAGGTGCCCGACATCCTCTCCGGACAGGGCGGCTACGACAACTGCGTGGCGGTCGATCCCGACGACGCGCGCGTCGTCCTCCTCGGGGGCGGCGCGCTCGGGCACTGGCGCTCGACGAACTCCGGGGACTCGGTGACGCGCGTCGGCCAGGCCGACAACGTCCACGTGGACGTCCACCAGCTGGTCTTCAAGCGCTACGGGTCGTTGAAGGTCGTCTGGAGCGCGAACGACGGCGGCGTCTGGCGCTCGACGGACGGCGGCGTGAGATGGCTCAACCGGAACGCGGGCCTCGGCACCCGCCAGTACTACGCGGTCGCCCTCGACCCGACGCGGCGCGACGTCTACTACGCCGGGACGCAGGACAACGGGACCGACAGGCGGGGCAACGACACGACCCAGTTCGTCTTCGCCACCGGCGGCGACGGCTTCGACACCGTGGTGGACCCGCTCTCGCCCAGTACCGTCTACACGACGAGCCAGTTCTCCACCATCTGGCGCTCGACGTCGGACGGGGCCTCGAACGGCTTCGGCTACATCTCGGGGCCGCTCGCCGGGGCGGCGTTCTCGCGCGACGGCGGAGACGGCGTGAAGCCCTTCTTCACACGCCTGGCGCTCGACCCCGAGGACCCGCGCACGCTCTACACCGGGACGTACCGCCCCTGGCGCACCGAGGACCGGGGCGCGACCTGGACGGCGCTCGGCACCGGCACCTTCCTCCCGAGCGGGTTGGAGATCCGCGGGATCGCCGTCGCGAAGTCTCGCCGCTCGCGGCTCCTCGTCGCGCAGCGGACGCGCCTCTTCCGCTCGGACGACGCCGGCGCGACCTGGGTGCCTCTCGACCTCGCGCCGTCGGGCCTCTTCTTCAACGTCGAGATCGACCCCACGAACCCCGACGTCTTTTGGGCGAGCTCGGCGTTCTTCGCGCCGAGCCATCCGGGCAGCGTCTACCGCTCGACCGACGCGGGCGCGACCTGGACCGTGCGGACGAGCGGCCTTCCCAGCTTCGCGGTGCCCGTCGTGCGCGTCGACCCGACCGACTCCGCCATGGTCTACGCCGGCACGCTCGTCGGCCTCTACCGCTCGACGAATTCCGGCGCCACCTGGACGCGCTTCGGCGAGGCGCTCCCGGCCGTCGCGGTCCTGGATCTGAGGTTCGCGCCCGACGGTTCGCGCCTCGTCGTCGCGACGCACGGCCGCGGGCTCTGGGCCGCCGACGTCGGCGCCGGCGGCGTCGACAACCGCCCGCCCGAGGTCGCGATCTCGGCGCCGGCGTCCGTCACGATCGCCGCCGGCACGAAGGTCTTTCTCCACGGCACGGCGACCGATCCCGATGGCGACGCGATCGCCCGCCTGCAGTGGGACCTCGGCGACGGGATGACGGCGACCGGGACCGACGCCGTCGCGACCTACCGCACGCCGGGCACCTACCGTGTCTCCCTCGTCGCCGACGACGCCAAGGGCGCGCGCGGCGCGGCGTTCACGACGCTGGTCGTCGCGGCGCCGAACGACGCCTGCGCCAACGCCCAGCACGTGCCCCTCCTCCCGGGCGTCACCGTGGACGTCCGCACCGGGAACGCCGGGACGCTCGGGCAGGATCCGCTCGATCCGGCGAACTGCTCCGACCCCGAGATCTGGGGCTCCATCTGGTTCGAGATGACGGCGCCCGCGGACGGTACGCTCGACCTCGACGCGTACGGCTCCCTGGGCGACACGGTGATGGCGCTCTACGGCGGCTCGTGCGCCGACCCGGGAGCCGCGCTCGCGTGCAACGACGACGGGCCCGGCACCCCGGGGGGCGCGTCGGACCTCCCTCCGGTGAACGTGACCGCAGGCCGGACGTACCGCGTCTTCGTCGCCAGCTGGGCCTCGGTCAGCAAGGGCTACTCCGGGCCCGTCGAGTCGATCCGGATGCGGGCGCTCTTCACGCCCGCGTCGGGCGACGTCCCGCGTGGGGGCGCGACGTCGATCCTCCCCGTCGTCCTGGACGCCGCGGGACAGAACGGCGCGCGCTTCCAGAGCGACCTCGCCCTCCTAAACTCCGGCACCGAGCCGCTGGTGGTCGCGCTGACGTACGGCGGGCAGCTGCAGTCCGGCGGCGCCACGACGACGTCGCTGACGCTCGAACCCGGCTCCCAGACGACGGTGCCGGACGCGATCTCGGAGCTCCGGCGCGCCGGCATCGGCGTGCCGCGCGCGACGCCGTCGGCCTCGCAGGTCGGCTCGCTCACGGCGCTGGTGACCGAGGGCGATCCCGCTTCTCTGGTCATGGCCTCGCGCGTCGCGACGCCGAACCCGAACGCCGCCGTGGGCGGGACGTTCGGGCTCTTCGCGACGGATGCCCGTGTCGCGGACGCGGCGGACGCCGAGCCAGTCTTCGTCTACGGCCTTCGCCAGACGGAGCTCGATCGCGCGAACCTCGCGCTCGTCCACGTGCCTTCGGCGACCGCGTCGGGCGCGGCCGAGGCACCGATCACGCTCCGCGTCGAGGTCTTCGGAGCGGACGGCGCGGCGGCGCCCTCGCCGCTCTCGGTGACGCTCCAGCCGGGTGAGTGGCGGCAGCTGGACGCCGTCCTCGCGCAGGCCGGGCTTCCGGGCGGCGACGGCGGCGGCTACGCGCGCGTCTCGCGTACGGCGGGCAGCGGGCGCTTCGTCGTGTACGGCGTCGTCAACGACCAGCGCACCGCCGACGGCTCCCTCGTCGCCATGGCGAAGGGCGGGCGCCTCCGGGCCGACGGCACGCTCCTGGTTCCCGTCGTTCTCGAAGCGGCGGGGCTCGGCGGCTCCTTCTTCACGAGCGAGCTCGTCGTCGCCAGCCGCTCGGCGCGCTCGGGCACGGTGACGCTCCGATACGAGGGCTCGCCGCTCTTCGGCGCCGTCGTGCGCGGATCGGCGACGCTGCCGATCGCGGCCGGCGGACAGCTCGTCCTCGCGAACGTCGTGGAGCTCCTCCGGCAGAACGGCGTCGCGATCCCGCGGGGCGTGGCACAGGGCGGAGCGCTCTTCGTGACGTTCCAGGGCCTCGAGCCCGCCGACGACGTCTACGCCGGCGCGCGAACGGGCACGCCGAATCCCGACCGGACGCAGGGTGGTTCCTTCGGCGTCTTCGTGCCCGGCGTGGACGCGGCATCGTTGGCGACCTCGTCGTCCGTCGTCCCCGCGCTGCGGCGCGACTCCACCGTGCGCGCGAACCTGGCGGCCGTGAACGCGGGCGGCTCGCCGATCACCCTTTCGGTGCGCCTCCGCTCGCCTCTGGACGGTGCCCCTATCGGGAACGCGCTCGAGAACGTGCTCCAGCCGGGCGAGTGGACGCAGTGGTCGAATGTCTTTCACCTGGCGGGTGCCGAGGACGGCGAGGCGTGGGCCGTGGTGACCAGGACGTCGGGCGACGCGCCGTTCTACGCCTACGGGGTCCTCAACGACCAGAAGACGTCGGACGGGAGCGTGGTGGGAGGGTTGGCGCGATAGGGCACCCGGCGGGGCCGACGGGCCGGGGCGCACACGCGCTGTGCGCGTGTGGGGTGCGCGCCCCGGCTTCGCGACTGACATGAAGGGCGCGGCTGGCGCCGCGCCGGCCCGCGACCCGCGCCGCGCGGCGGCGCTCGTCGCGGGTTCGATTCCCGTCGGCCCTTCGAACGAAAAACGCCTCCCGTGACGAGAGGCGTTGATCCACTGAAAACTGGCGGGGCCGACGGGACTCGAACCCGCGACCTCAGGCGTGACAGGCCTGCGTTCTAACCAACTGAACTACGACCCCGACGGCCTCGGGAGCGGCGATTCCGCACCGAGGAGGGGCGGGAGTATACGCGGATTCAGAGGCGGATCAACCGACGGGAAACGTCACCAGAGCTGCACGCAGCACGGGCTGATGACGTGGACGCTGCCGGAGTCGTTTTTGGCCTAGCGGGCCGTGCGCTCGGCGGTCAGCTTCTGCTCGGCCGCCGCCACCGCCGCCGCCAGGCCAGCCACCCGGTCGAGGATCTTCGGCTCGACCCGGGTCAGCTCCAGCGCGTGCTTGTAGCAGCTGTAGGCGCGCAGCAGGAACTCCGACCCGGCCGCCAGGGCGGCCACCACGATCGGCGTGAACTTCTTCTCCTCGAAGTCCGCCTCCATGTCGCCGCTGACGTAGCTGCGGAACCGGCCGCTGTAGGTCATCTGGTGCACGTTGGCCAGCCGCTGGTCGAGCTTCTTGATCTCGTGCATCACCGCCGACGTCGCCCGCTTCCTCCCGCGCCCGCTGCGCAGCATCTCGCGGTCGATGCCGAGCTCGGCGATCCAGGTGGAGTGGGCGTTGCAGATCTCGTCGATCCGGCGCTTCAGCGCGCGGCGCGCGAAGAGATAGCGCGGGTGGCGCAGCTCCTTGAGCTCTCCGGGGATCTGCCGCAGGTTGCGTCGCGAGCGGAGGAGGCGCTGGATCTCCAGCGCCAGCTCGAAGACCAGGCCGCGCGGGCGCGAGCCGCTCCCACGGCCGGAGGTGTCGGCCTCGGCCACCGCGCCGGTGAGCGCCAGCGCGCGCAGCAGCCGTTCCAGCGACAGGCGCATGTCCAGGAGGATCTGCACGCGCACCTCGAGCTCCTGGCCCAGGACGCCGAAGCGCTCCAGGTTGCCGCTGACCTCGGTGAGGTCGGTGAGCTGCTGCGACACGTCGAAGCGCTTGCTGCGCCCGCCTTGCACCGCCTCGAGGATCGCCGAGAAGGCGCGCAACGACTCCAGCCCCATCTCGGCCGCGGTGGCGTACCACTCGGCCGCCTTGACACGCGGGATGAGACCTTGCCGGAGGACCCCTTCCAGGTAGGGCGTGAGCTCGGCGAGCTCCTCCTTCCGCATCTCGAGCTCGTCGGAGTCGCGGATCTGGATGACCCCGGTGCCGGCGGCCACGCCCGAGCGCCAGTCCTTGGCGGCCGCCGCGGCGCGCTCCTGGAAGATGAGGCTCTCGAGCTGCTCGGCCCCCTCTCCGCCGAGCGAGAGGAACGCGACCGCGATGCCGTGCTCGCCCGCCTCGCGCCGCGCGGTGTGGCGCACCACGTTCGCCCTCCCCCGGATCGGCGCGCTCATCGAGGCGATCGTCAGCTCGAAGCCGAAGACCGCGCCCACCGCCGGCGGCTCGCTGCCGACGAGGAGCATCCCGGTCGACGAGACGTTCTCCAGGCGCGCGGTGCGCACGTCCCCCGAACCGAGGTGGAGGCGGGCCGTGCCTTGGACGTCGACGCGCGGCGCGGTGTTCAGGAGCATCGCCGCGGTGCTCCTGACGTCCTCTGGCGGCGACTCGGCCGCCAGCACCTTGTTGACCATCGGCCCAAGCTGGAACAGCTGCTCGGGAGCCAGACTCTCGTCGGCCAGGAGCACGATCGCCGTGCGCCGGCAGGGCGAGCCTTCGGCGCGGATCGCGCGGAGCAGCTGGTGGGCCGAGGCGAGCGGCAGCACGACCACGATGAGGTCGTAGCGGGTCTCCTGTATGAGCTTGGCCGCCGGCTGCGCGCCGACCGCCCGGCGCACCGAGATGCTGGCGCGCCGAAGCGAGGAGACCAGGCTGTCCACGCGGGCCAGCTCGTCACCCGCGATCAAGACAGTCCGCTCAGCCTCCGCCGTCGCGAAGCTGCCGCTGCTGGGCATCGCCGTGGCCATCGCGATGCTGCTTCCCGCCGAAGCCGAACTGCGATGGCAGCGAGGCCACCAGTCTATCAAGACGCCGCGCTGGGTCCTGCGGGTACACTGCGAACAGTGCCGGCCCTTCCCGTTCGACGTCGCGAGATCGTCGCCTGGGCGATGTTCGACTTCGCGAACTCCAGCTACACCACGATCATCGTGACCGTCGCCTTCAGCCTCTACTTCACCCGGCTGGTGGCGCCGGGGCCGCGGGCCGACTTCCTCTGGAGCCTGGGCGTTTCCTGGAGCAACCTGATCGTGATCCTGGTCTCGCCGATCCTGGGGGCCATGGCCGACGATCTCGGTCGCAAGAAGCTCTTCCTCTTCGGCACCTACGTGCTCTGCTGCGGCGGGACGGCGGCGCTCTGGTTCGTGCAGCCGGGACAGGTGACGCTGGCGCTGCTCCTGTTCGTGGTCTCCAACGTCGGCTACTCGCTGGGAGAGAACCTGGCGGCGGCGTTCCTCCCGGAGATCTCCACGCCGCAGAACATCGGGCGCATCTCCGGCTTCGGCTGGGGCCTCGGCTACTTCGGCGGACTGCTGTGCCTGGTGGTGGTGATGCCGTTCCTGAAGGGCGACTTCCGCATCGAGAACCTGGCCAACCTGCGGCTGGCCTGGCTGGCCACGGCGCTCTTCTTCCTGCTGGCGGCGCTGCCCACCTTCCTGGTGCTGCGGGAGAGGGCGCCGCGCGGCCCACGCCGCATCCTGAGCGCCTACGCCGCCGAGAGCGTGCGGCGTATCAGCGCGACCTTTCGTTCGCTGAAGCACTTCTCCGAGCTGACCCGCTTCCTTCTGATCTTCCTCGTCTATTCCTGCGGTCTCACCACCATCATCGCCTTCGCCACCATCTTCGCCAGCAACACGCTCGGCTTCACGGCGCAGGAGGTGGTGGTCCTCTTCATCGCGCTGCAGCTCTCGTCGGCGGTGGGCGCGTTCTTCTTCGGCTGGATCCAGGACCGGGCCGGCGCCCGGCGCACCATCCAGGTCACCCTGGTGCTCTGGATCGGGGTCTGCGCGGCCGCCTTCTTCTGCCAGACGAAAGGCTTCTTCTGGGTCGTGGCGCTCTCCTCCGGGTTCGGGATCGGCTCGCTGCAATCGGCGTCCCGCGCGATGGTGGGCCTCTTCGCGCCGCTCGAGAAGAGCGGAGAGTTCTTCGCGTTCTGGGGGCTGGCCGGCAAGGGCGCCTACATCCTGGGGCCGCTGGTCTTCGGCGCGATCTCCTCGATCAGCGGCTCGCAGCGGCTGGCGATCCTGGCCACCTCGGTCTTCTTCCTGGCCGGGCTGATCGGCATGTCGACGGTGGACGAGAAGCGCGGGCACGAGGCGGCGCTGGAGTGGACCGCGCGGGCGAAGGGCGCGCCGGCCGGCGCGGAGGCCGGCTGACGTGCGCACCCTCCTTGCCGTCCTGCTGGCGGCCCTGGGAACGAGCGTGAGCGCCGAGGGCCTCTCGCCGGCCGAGCGCGCGATCGCCGCCCGCGTGGAGAGCCGTCGCGAGGGCGCGGTGGAGCTGCTGCGCCGCGCGGTGGACGTCCAGAGCGCCACCGAGAACCTGGACGGCGTGCGCCGCGCCGGAGCGCTCTTCGCCGAGGAGCTGCGCGGGCTCGGCTTCACGACCCGCTGGGTGGAGCTGCCGCCCGAGCTGAAGCGCGCCGGCCACCTGGTGGCCGAGCGGAAGGGGCGCAAGGGGAAGCGGCTCCTCCTGCTCGGGCACCTCGACACGGTGCTGCAGGGAGAGGGCTTCCGGCAGGAAGGGGAGCGCGCCTACGGGACGGGCGCGTCGGACATGAAGGGCGGCAACGTCGTGATGCTGGAAGCGCTGCGGGCGCTCCACGGCGAGAAGGCCCTCGAGGACCGGCAGCTGATCGTGATCCTCACCGGCGACGAGGAGGAGCCCGGCAAGCCGCACGAGGTCAGCCGCGCGGCGCTGGTGGAGGCGGCCAAGCGGAGCGACGCGGCGCTGTCGTTCGAGGGATACGAGCCGGGCGCCGCGGTGGTGGCGCGGCGCGGCTTCGCCTCCTGGCGGCTGGAGGTGACCGGCTCGCAGGGGCACTCCTCCGGCATCTTTGGCGAGAGCCGCGGATCGGGAGCGATCTTCGAGACGGCGCGCATCCTGGCGGCCTTCCACGATCAGCTGCGCGAGCCCTACCTGACCTACAACCCCAGTGTGATCGCCGGCGGCACCGACGTGGCTCTGCCCGCCGACACCTTCTCGGGCACCGCGTCCGGGAAGCACAACGTGGTGCCGCGCGCGGCGATCGTGGAAGGGGACACGCGCTTCCTGACGCGCGACCAGCTCGAGCGGGTGCGCGCCAGGATGCAGACCATCGCCGCCGCGAGCCTGCCGAAGACCTCGGCCGTCCTGACGTTCACCGACGGCATGCCTTCGATGGCCCCGACCGACGGCAACCGCGCGCTGCTGCGCGCGCTCTCGAAGGTCAGCGAGGACCTCGGGACCGGCCCGATGGTCGAGCACGACCCGCTGAAGCGGGGCGCCGGCGACGTCTCCTTCGTGGCGCCCTATCTCGACTGCCTGGACGGCCTCGGCGCGCTCGGGCAGCAGGAGCACGCGCCGGGCGAGTACGTCGAGCTGGCCGAGATGCCGCGCCTGGCGCAGCGCGCGGCGCTGCTGATCTACCGCCTGACCCGCTGATGGCCGAGCGGCTGGACCTCGAAGCGGAGCTGGACGGCGTCTACACGGCGCCGCTCAAGGAGTTCGTGAAGGCGCGCGACGAGCTGGCCGCGAAGCTGAAAGCGGCCGGGGACCGCCAGGCCGCCGACCGCGTCAAGGCGCTCAAGAAGCCGAACGTGGCCGCCTGGGCCGTCAACCAGCTCCCCGGTGCGGCGCCGCGCGTCTGGAGCGCCCTGGTCGAGGCGGCCGACCGGCTGCGGTCGGTCAAGGCGTCCGAGCTGCGTGACGCGCTGCAGGCGCGGCGCGACGCGGTGAACGCCGCGCGCCGCAAGGCCGAGGAGCTTCTGGGAAAGGCGGGCCATGCCGCCGAGACCGCGACGATGATGAAGGTGGCCGGCACGCTGGAGGCGCTCGGCACCTACGGCTCGCAGCCGGGGCACCCGGTGGCCGGCCGGCTCACCGAGGAGCTGCCCCCGCCGAGCTTCGACGAGATCGCCGCCCTGTCGCTCCCACAAGCCAAGCCGGCGCTCGAGGCGGTTCCGCCCCTCAAGGAACCGGCCAAGCCGGTGGCGCCCGAGCCGGAGAGGCCGGCCGCGACGCGCGTGGACGAGGTTGCTCTGGCCCGCGCCCGCAAGGAGGTAGGCCGCGCCAGAGCCGATCTGGAGGAGCGGCGGCAGAAGGCCGAGGAGGGAAAGCGGCGGCTGAAGGGCGCCCAGGAGCGGGCGACGCAGGCGGGGCGCGAGCACGAGGAGCTGACGCGCAAGCTGGCCCTGGCGGAGCAGGAGGAGCGCCGCTCCGGCGAGGCGTTGGAGCACGCGCGCGATGCGGCCGAAGAAGCGGCGGCGGCGGTGGTTCATGCCGAGAAGGCGCTCGCCGAGGCGGAGGAGCAGCTGGCCGCGCTCCAACGTCCCCCGGCGCCGACGAAGAAGAAGCGCTAGCTAGAAGCCGATGCTGCCCTGCTCCTTGCCGGTCGGGGCGAGCACGTAGACATCGGCGCGCTTGGAGGCGGGGTCGTTGTCGATCTTGGTGCTGACCGCGATCGCGCGGCCCTCCCCCGAGACCCACTCCACCACCGTCTCCACGTCCAGGAAGTCCTGGTCCTCGCCGGCGAGCTCGAGGATGAATCGATCGACCTGCAACCGCTGGAAGGCTGCCAGGTCGTACTCCCTCTGAGCGAGCGTGGCTCCCTGCGAGGCGGCAGCCGCGATGCGGACGCGCACGCGAATCGGCTGCCCTCCGATCTCTGCCAGGATCAGGTTGGTGCGGAACCGCCGGCTCTCCTCGAGCCCCGGGTGCGTCACGAGCTGCGAGGAGGCGCCGGAGCGCGCGTCGCCGACGACCTCGGGTGATTCCGGAGCGTAGGCGCCGAGCGTGGATGGTGAGATGCCCTTGGTCGGGTCGCTCCTGTCCACCGGCGTCGAGGTCTCGGAGGTGATGACCAGTTTCCGGATGTCGTCCCCGTCGAACACGAGCATTCCGGCCGTGTTCGCGTTCACGCCGAAGAGCGTCCGGATCACGTCGCCGTAGTTCAGCGAGCCGCGTCCCGGCACGGTGAGGGTCCGGGGCGCCACGTAGCCGCCGTCGACCGGCAGATAGACGGCGCTCACCGACGCGGTGGACGCCGAGCCGTTGCGCACCGAGAGGGAGGTCGTGTAGAGGGAGTCGTTCCGGCCGAGCGCGTGGGCGGCGGTGGGAATCACGAAGCGGCTGGGCGGAGCGGTGGCGCCTGCACTCACCAGCGCTTCGGCGACGAAGTGCCCGGTCCGCGTCGTGTAGCCCGAGGAGGCGTTGTCGATCACGGTGGCGAACGCGGCCGCCGTGCCCTCGCCGCCGGTCGGAACCACCTCGAGGGAGCCGCCGTCGTAGACGGCATCCGGCGGGAACAGCGTCTCGTCATTCTGCCCGTTGATCTGCACTTTCGAGTACGACGGCACGACCACCGGCTTCTCAGCCACCAGTCTCCCCTCGACGTCGACGAGCCGCACCGCGACCTCGACGGGGTGCCCGGAGGTCTCCGCCAGGATCAGGTTCGTGCGGAACGGCGACTCCGCGCCGCCACGGACGCCCGGGAGAATGAGCGGGGCGCCTCCGTTGCGGTTCACACCGGCGCCCTCGCGGCCGCGCGCCGTTGGGATCTCGGCGCCGTAGCGTGCCGGCGTGCCGTCTTTCTGGCTGATGGCGTCGACGGTGGTCCGCGCGGCGAGCTCGAGGATGCCGGCGGAGCGGATCTCGACCTGCCCGCTCTGGCCGGTCAGGCCGAAGACGCCGCGCAGGAAGTCCGCGAGGCGGTAGGTGCCGTACGCCTGGAGGCTCACCGTCGCCTTCATGACGCCTGGGTCGGTGAGCCCGTCCCGCTCGCCCGGCGTGTAGAACAGCTCGGCGGTCGTGGCCGCCGCGGACTGGTTCCGAATCCAGCCGTCGGATACGAAGAGCGCGCCCTGCCCCTGGGCGCTGACGGTGGACCCGAAGATGAGAGAGTCCTCGCCGGCGGAAAGCGGCCGACGTTCCACGCCCGAAACCGGGGCACCCGTCTCCTCGTCGAAGACCTGGACCACGGCGCGATCCGACGGCAGGCCGTCCACGTTGTGGAACGTGAGGTAGGTCGCCAGCGGTGGAGCACCGTCGGCGGTCGAGCGCCGGCTGCGGTCCACGTCCAGGCTGTAGCTCCGGCTCTCGCCAGTCTGGAGCGGCCGTGAAAAGTCTCCCGATAGGAGCAGCCAAGCCCCGCCCGGTCCGATGGTGGGTGCCACGCGGGCCGGCAGGTCGCCGCCGTTCCTGACGACAACGAGCTGGCTGCGGGGGTTGGAACCGCCGGGACCGAGGAAGTGCACCTCGCTGCTTCCGGTCAGCAGGAGGCGCGATTCCCGCGGCTCGCCGGCGGGCGGCGTGAGCAGCGTCGTGAGCGACACTGCCGTGGTCACGGTCTTCAGGCCCGCGACGTCCTCCCACGACCCGCGGATGGCGCCGAGCTTGAGTCCCGGAGAGAACGTCGCGAGCTGGTCGAAGTCCAGCGCGATGGTCACGGTCTCACCGGGGCGGACCGCCTCGAAGCGTGTCGGAATGGGACGCACGAAGCCGGTGCCGGCGGTCTCCGCGACGGCGAGCGAAGCCGTGCCGTCGCCGACGTTCTTCAGCTCCACTGTCGCGCCGACGGGTGGAGGCGCTCCCAGCACCGCGATTCCCGGCGGCGTCTGCGGCCGCGCCACGACGAACGTGGCCCGGGCGGGCTCGACCGTCACGCTGACGGGCTGCGAGGCCCCGCCGAGGCAGTTGTCGCCACGCACCGCCCGCACCACCGCGCAGTAGACGGTCCGCTCTCCGGACGCGGTGGAGACCGAGAGCGCGGGGACCGCGCTGTAATAGCGCCGCGGCGCGCTCGTGCAGTCGCCTCGGGACACGTCGATCTGGTACGAGCCGAGGGGATCGCCTTCCACCGTCGGGGTCCAGGCCAGCGTGAACGGATTGCCGGCGGAGACCAACGGCGGAGGATCGGCGAAGCTCGGCGCGGCCGGCGGCGTGCAGCCCGAAGGCGAGGCGACGGTGATCGCCGCGCTCGCGGAGAGGCTGCCGTCGGTGACGCGAATCGTGGCCGAGCCCGGCCCCACCGCGGCGACCGTGACGCCCGCGGTCCGCAGGCCCCTGGCGATGGTGACGCTCGGAGGCACCGCCGCCACCGAAGGCGCCGACGAGGTGAGCGCGAACGTCGACGCGGTCTCCCTGGGGGCGTTGATCGAAGCGGTGAGCCTGGCGACCCCACCCGGAGCCAGCGAGACGGCGTCCGGCTTCAGCGTCACGGTCGACGGCGTCGGGGGGCGCACGATCACGGTGGCCGACGCGGTAGCGAGCCGGCCTCCGCTCCCCAGCACGGTCAGCGTGTAGGTGGTGGTGACCGGGGGGGAGACGTTCCGCCCTCCGCTGGTGGGCACGCCCCCGATGCCGTTGTCGATGGCGGCCGACAGACCCGACGCGCTCGTCCAGCGCAGCGTGCTCACGTCGCCTGGCGTGATGTCGCCGGGCGAGGCGCTGAAGGAAACGACCGTGGGAGCGTCCGCGGGTGGGGTCGGGGTCGGGCTCGGCGTGGGCGTCCTGGTGCGTGTCGGCGTGGCGGAGGCGGTGGGCGTCTGGGTCGCGGTCCGCGTGGGTGTGGACGTGCTGGTCGCGGTGGCCGTCGGCGTCGCCGTTCTCGTGGGTGTCGGGGTGATGGTGGGGGTCGGCGTCACGGTCGGCGTGTGCGTCGCCGTCGGGACCGTGTAGGTGATGCTGAGCTGCGCCGCGCCCAGGCCCTCCTTCGTCCTGAGGCCTCGCGAGGTGCCGGCCGCTTGTCCCGAGGCCGCCGTGAGCACGAGTCCATAATTGCTGGAGGGAGTCGTCACCCACTGCTGGACGAGGATGACGAGACCTCCGCCGAAGGTCAGGCTGACGCCTCCCGTCCCGCCGGGAAAAGCCCCGCTGCCGTACGATGCCGACACCCCCGGCTGGTTGGTCCACGTCACGCTGCCTTCCGTCCACGAGCTGGTCAGCCGGCGCAGCTCGGTGGTGAGCGAGGCGCCGGAAGCGGAAGATACGGTCACCGACAGGGATGCGGCAGTGATCGAGGCGTCTGCTGGAATTGCGGACAGGTCGAACGCGATGAGAGCGTAATCGCGGTTTCCGCCGGCAAAGACGCCTACCGTCATCTCGATCGCCGAGCCGTAGTTGTTGCCCGGTGTCGCCTCGATCACGCCTGCGTCCTTGCTGGCCGACACGGTGACGGCCGAACATGGTCCCGGGACGACGAGCAGCGACAGGAGCGCTGCACCTCCGAGGAGACGCCAGCCGCCGGTCAAAGTTCCCTGATTATCTCCGATACCGCGCCGGAGCGCCGGCTGATCGCCCTGCTAGCGCTCTTTTCGGAGCACCGCCAGGCAGCGCCGCTCCAGCGCGTGGACGATCAGCCAGAAGTGGCGGAACGCCGGATTGCGGCTCTCGCCCCGGTGATAACGGAAGTAGATCTGCTGCGCGATCGCCGCCAGGCGGAAGAGGCCGTAGACCTCGTAGAAGGCCCAGCTCGCGACCCGCAGGCCCGTGCGCTCCAGGTAGAGGTCCACGATCTCCTTGCGGGTGAGCATGCCCGGCAGGTGGGACGGCTGGCGGCGCAGCAGCGACATCACCAGCCCGTCGCCGCGCTCCACCCAGTAGGCCAGCGCGTTGCCGAGGTCCATCAGCGGATCGCCGATCGTGGCCATCTCCCAGTCGAGGACGCCGGCGATACGCGTCGGGTCCTCGGGCGCTAGCACGGCGTTGTCGAGGCGCCAGTCGTTGTGGATGATGCAGGCGCGCACGTCGTCCGGCGTGCTCGCCGCCAGCCAGTCGCGCACGCGCCGGAAGCTCGGCGCGTTCCAGGTGCGGGCGCGCTGGTAGCGGTCGCTCCACCCTTCGATCTGCCGCCTCGCGTAGCCCGGCCCCTTTCCCAGCGACTCCAGCCCGGCGGCGCGGTAGTCGACGCGGTGCAGCTCGGCCAGCGTCTCGACGAGCCTCACCGAGAGCGCTCGCGCCTCCTGGGGGGAGAGCCGCATCCCCGCCGGCAGGTCGCGCCGCAGGATCAGGCCGGGCACGCGCTCCATGACGTAGAAGGGCACGCCCAGCACCGACTCGTCCTCGCAGAGCCCGAGGACCCGCGGTACGTAGGGGAAGACCGGCAGGAGCGTCTTTTGCACCAGGTACTCGCGCCCCATGTCGTGCGCCGACTTCGCCTTGGTGCCCGCCGGCGGGCGGCGCAGCACCAGGTCGCGGTTCTGGTAGCGGAGGCGGTAGGTCCAGTTGGAGGCGCCGCCGCGGTACTGGATGACCTCCGGCATCCCCTGCAGCTCGGGGATCGCGGCGCGCAGCCAGGCGTCGACCGCGGCGACGTCGAGCTCCTCCCCGCGATTCATTGGTGCCGCGCGGTCTCCAGCTTGGCGATCAGGTGCTTGTGCACCTCGTCGGGGCCGTCGGCGATGCGCAGCGCCCGCGCCTGGAGGTAGAAGAAGGGGAGCGGCGTGTCGTGGCAGAGGCCGGCGCCGCCGTGGATCTGGATCGCGTCGTCCACCACGCGCTCCAACGCGGCCGGAGCGGCGACCTTGATCTCCGAGATCTCCTTCATCGCCCCCTTGGCCCCGACGCGGTCCAGCTTCCAGGCGGCGTGGAGCGTCAGCAGCCGCGCCTGGTCGATGGCCAGCCGCGCCCCGGCCACCCGCTCGCGGTTGCCGCCCAGCTCCAGCAGCGGCTTTCCGAAGGCGGTGCGGGAGGAGCCGCGGGCCACCATCAGCTCCAGCGCCGCCTCGGCCGCGCCCAGGCAGCGCATGCAATGGTGGATGCGCCCCGGCCCGAGCCGCCCCTGCGCGATCTCGAAGCCCATGCCGAGCGCGCCGATCACGTTCTCCGCCGGCACCCGCGCGTCGCGGAACGTCAGCTCACCGTGGCCGTTGGGCTCCTCGTACTCGCCGAAGACCGGCAGCATCCGCTCGATGGTGACGCCCGGCGTGTCCAGCGGCACCAGCACCATCGAGTGCTGGTGGTGCTTGTCCTTGGCCGCGTCCGGCGTCCGTCCCATGAAGATCGCCACCCGCGCGTTCGGATGGCCGGCGCCGGTGGCCCACCACTTGCGGCCGTTCAGGACGACGTCCGTGCCGTCGGCGATCGCGGTAGCGGCCATGTTCGTCGCGTCGGACGACGCGACGTCCGGCTCGGTCATGCAGAAGATCGAGCGCATCTCGCCGGCCAGGAGCGGCTCCAGCCAGCGCTCCTTCTGCGCGGCCGAGCCGTAGCGCCAGAGGACCTCCATGTTGCCGGTGTCGGGCGCGCTGCAGTTGAAGACCTCCGGCGCCAGGAGGCTCCGGCCGGTCTCCTCGGCCACCGGGGCGTAGTCGAGCGTGGAGAGGCCGGCGCCCAGCTCGGCATCGGGCAGGAAGAGGTTCCAGAGCCCCTCGGCCCGCGCCTTGGCCTTCAGCTCCTCGAGAATCGGAGCGACCCGCCAGCGCTTCCAGTCGGCGCCGTTGCCGCACGAGGCGATCTCCTGGAAGTAGCCGCGCTCGACCGGCGCGATCTGTTCGGCCATGAAGCGCCGCACGCGAGCCAGCGTCTCGCGCGACCTGGGGCTGGGCTCGAAGTCCATGCCGAGGAGACTAACGCGCCCTGACGACGGTCACCGTGCAGGGCGCGCCGGCAACCACCTCGGCCGAGACGCTGCCGAGGATCTTCTTGAGGGCCGAGTCGGTCCGCGCGCCCATCACGATGTGGTCCACGTCGTTGGTGCGGGCGTAGTCGAGGATCGCCGCTGCCGGGTCGGGGGACTCGAGGACGTGGAAGGTGATGCGGTGCTCGGCCATCTCCAGCGGCCGTGCCCAGCTCCTCAGCTCGGCCAGCCGCTTGAGGTGCTTGCTCTTCCCCTCCGCGTCGAGCGTGAAGTCCAGTGCCAGCCGGTGGTACTTGAGCACGTTCAGACATGCGAAGCGGGCGCCGGGCACGACCTCCAGCATCCGCCCGACCGTGTCCCGCAGCGTGATGAGGAGCGCCTCCGAGCTCTCCGAGAGGTCGACCGCCACCGCCACGATGGGAGCGGCGGACGTCTGCTCGGCGACCGAGGTTTCCGGCGCACGCCGCCGCGAGTCCGCGTCCGGGTGGAAGCGGCGCCGCAGCACCGCGCTCCAGGGATCCTGCCTCAGCCGCTCCGAGCGGGTCGTCCGCTTCACCTCGTCGGGATTGGTGAGGTCGAAGGCGAGCTGGGCGGCCGTCGGGTGCCGGCGCGCCGGGTCGACCTCCAGGCAGCGCAGCACGACCTCCTGCAGCCAGGGCGGATAGTCGGCTCGCAGCTTCCGCGGCGGCACCGGGTCGCGCCAGAGGCGGCGGTGAAGGCGCCGCTTCCCTTTCGGGTCGCCGAAGGGGCGCACTCCGGTGGAGAAGAAGTAGAGCAGCACCCCCAGCGAGAAGAGGTCGCTGCGGGCGTCGCGCCGGTTGCCGAGGATCTGCTCCGGAGACATGTAGGGCGCGGTGCCGTAGGGCACCCGGAACTCCTCGTCCATCAGGTCGGGCAGCTGGTCGTGGTGAGCGAGGCCGTAGTCGATGAGCACCGCCTCGCCGCTTTGCCGCAGGAACACGTTGGACGGCTTCACGTCGAGGTGCACCACGTGCTGCCGGTGGATCTCGTGCAGCGCGGTGGCCACCCTGGCGCCGATCGCAGCCACTTCGTCGCCGGGGAGGGGCAGCTCTTCCAGCATGGGAAGCAGCCAGCGCCCCTGCACGCGCTCCATCACGATGTAGGGATCGGCCGAGAAGTCCCCCAGCGCCACGAACCTCGGGACGTGCGGGCCGGAGAGGCGCGGCAGGATCATCTGCTCCATCTCGAAGCCGACGATGGCCGCCGGGTCGTCCCCCTCCCGCACGCTGGGCAGCTTCATCAGGATCGGCTCGGCGATGTCGGGGTGGGTCACCTCGCGGATGACCGACATGCCGCCGCGGTGGATCACCTTCCCAACCAGGAAGCCGTCGACGGTCGCGCCTTCGGCGATCCGGGCTGACGTGTTCACCCGCTACCGGCCCGTGGCCAGTCTCTCGGCGAGCATCTCCGGCAAGCCGGCGGCGCGGATCTTGGCGGCGGCCGTTGCCACGTCGTAGGGCACGCGTCGGTAGGTGAGCTCCAGGCTCTCGGTGTCGAACGTCGCGTAGCTGGCGGCAGGGTCGCCGTCGCGCGGCTGGCCCACGGAGCCGAGGACCGCCAGCCAGCGGCGCTGGGAGAGGAGCGGCACCGGGGCGCCGGCGGTGGGGCGGAACGCGGTGATCTTGGCCACCACCGACATGCTGTAGAGCGCCGGCACGTGCACGTGCCCGCAGAACGTGAGCCGCTTGGCCGTGGCGGCCAGGCTCCGCATCGCGTCGGCGCTCTCGAAGACGTACTCCCATTTTTCGGGGATACCGGCCGCGGCGTGCACGAAGAGGCGCTCTCCGTCCTCGACCGTGAGCGGCAGCCGGGCCAGGAACTCCCGCTCGTCGGCGCCGAGCTGTACCCGCGTCCACTCCATCGCCAGCTCGGCGGGGGAGTCCATGGTCGCGCGCCGCTCGCCCACCGCCGCGTCGTGGTTGCCGCGCACCGCGATGGCGCCGGCGGCGACGCGCCGCATCACTTCGCCGGTCACCCATTCGGGATCGGCGCCGTAATTGACCAGGTCGCCCAGGAAAACGAAACGGGAAGCGCCCCGTGCCTCGGCGTCCTCGAGGCACGCTTCGAGCGCTTCCCGGTTGGCGTGCACGTCGGCAAGTAAGGCGATCAGCATGATTTGGCGTGAGGCGCCATGCGGGAGGGGCCGGGGGGACCCGGTAGGGGTCCCCCCTCGAAGAGCTAGTCTTGGTGGATCTTGTGGTCCTTGGTCTCGCGCAGGAAGAGGGTGCCGATGATGACCGTCAGCACCGCCACGATGATGGGGTACCAGAGCCCGTAATAGATGTTGCCCTTGGCGGCCACCATCGCGGTCGCCAGGAGCGGCAGCATGCCGCCGAACCAGCCGTTGCCGATGTGATAGGGCAGCGACATCGACGTGTAGCGGATGCGGGTCGGGAAGAGCTCGACCAGGAACGCCGCGATCGGCCCGTAGACCATGGTTACGTAGATCACCATGATCACCAGGAGCACCAGCGTCATGAAGTAGTTGACCTTGGAGAGGTCCGCCTTGGCCGGATAGCCGGTGGCGGTCAGCGCCGCCTTGAGCTTGGCCTCGTCGTACCCCTCGATGACGGTTCCTCCGATGGTGGTGACGACGTCCTTGCCAGCCTCGGCCGGGAGCGCCTGGAACGAGAGGCCGGACTTGGTCAGGAAGTCCTTGGTCTTGTCGCAGGGCGTGAACCTGGTGTTGGGCCCGATGAAGATGTGGAACTGGCAGTCGGTGGCCGCCACCGAGATCGTCGTCGCCGACTGGTAGGCCTCGAGGGCCGGGTTCACGTAGTGGGTGAGGCCCTTGAAGAGCGGGAAATAGGTGAGCGCGGCGATGAGGCAGCCGAAGAGGATGATCTTCAGGCGGCCGATCCTGTCGGACAGCGCGCCGAAGAAGATGAAGAACGGGGTGCCGATCAGCAGCGAGGCGGCGATCAGCATGTAGGTCACCGCGAAGTCGAGCTTCAGGGTGATCTGCATGAAGAAGAGCGCGTAGAACTGGCCCGTGTACCAGACGACGCCCTGTCCGGCGGTGGCGCCCAGGAGCGCCAGCAGCACGTACTTGTTGTTGGGGTACTTGAGGAAGCTGTCCTTGAGCGGGGACTTGGAGCCCTTGCCCTGCGCCTTCATGCGCTGGAAGACGGGGGATTCCTGCAGCTTGAGGCGGATGTAGATCGAGATGCCGAGGAGGACGATCGAGATCAGGAACGGGATCCGCCAGCCCCAGGTCTTGAAGGCGTCCTCGGACATCCCCTTGCGGCAGGTGAGGATCACCAGCAGCGCCAGGAAGAAGCCGACGGTGGCGGTGGTCTGGATCCAGCTCGTCGCGTAGCCGCGCTTCTCGTCGGGGGCGTGCTCGGCGACATAGGTGGCCGCGCCGCCGTACTCCCCGCCGAGCGCCAGGCCCTGGGCCAGGCGCAGCGAGACCAGGAGGATGGGCGCCAGGATGCCGACGCGCTCGTAGGTCGGCAGCATGCCGACCAGCGCGGTCGCGCCGCCCATGACCGAGATCGTGATCAGGAAGGTGTACTTGCGGCCGACCAGGTCGCCGATGCGGCCGAACACGATGGCGCCGAAGGGGCGCACCAGGAAGCCGGCGGCGTAGGTCGCGAAGGCCGACAGCAGCGCCGCCGTCGCGTTCCCCTTCGGGAAGAAGAGGGCGGCGAAGAACGGAGCCAGGGTGGCGTAGAGGTAGAAGTCGTACCACTCGAAGACGGTACCGACGGACGAGGCGACGATGACACGACGCTCCTCGGCCTTGGTGATGACGCGATCGCCTGATGCGGCGGCGGCGGCGCTCATGGAGTGCTCCTCTCGATGCGGTTCTTCAACATCGCCTCCGGTCTCAGAAGTAGAAGCCCTGGAGCTGAATGGTGAACTGGTTCTGATTATTGCCCACCCGTGGGTCGATCCGCAGGTACTGGGCCTTGACGTTGAAGTTGTGCCCGTTCCGGAAGAACGAGACGCCCAGCCCGAAGCGCTTCTCGTCGCCGCTGTCGGTGTCGGCGACCTCCTTGACCTCGAAGATCCCGTAGGGGGTCACCTTGGCGGCTCCCACGTAGTAGCCGGCCTCCAGGTGCAGCGTGTCCTGCTGCGGGAGCGTGCGGAACGTCAGACCGCCGTCGTAGTGGATGTAGTTGGCCAGCGCGGTCACCGCGTTACCGCCCGGCACCGGCATGTCGACGAAGAGGTCGCCGGCCACCGCCCGGTAGTTCTTCTGGGCGTCGAAGCTGCCGGCGATCGAGAGCAGCTTCTTCTTGCCGAGGTTCGTGCCGACGTAGAAGTAGCCGGTCTCGACGTCGAAGACGTTGTACATGGCGCGGGCCATGAAGCGCGGCGCCTGCCGGCCGGCGGTGTCGCGGCCGCCCTGGAAGACTCCGACGCGGTACTCGAAGTGGTTCTTGGCGAAGTACCCCCGGGCGTGGAAGCCGGTGTCGCGTCCGACCACGTTGCCGGCCGGCGCGCTGAAGAGGAACGAGTACGAGCCGTAGTCGATCGTCAGCAGGGCGGCGGCGCTCTGGAGGGTGTTGCGCGAGAGCGGCACCAGGAAGAGCCCGGCGCCCAGCGTGAAGGCGTCGTTGACCTTCCATTCCAGGAAGGCGTCCTGCACGGTCATGGTGGCGCCCTGCTTCACGCCGCCGACGACCTTGCCCAGGTTCGGGGTATCGGTCTCGAAGAAGAACGTGACGTTCTTGGCCACCTGCCCGCCCAGCAGCAGCCTCACCCGCCTCACGAAGTAGTTCTGGGCGTAGCCGCGGGTGGCCAGGTCCTGCAGGAAGTCGGCCTGCGGCTGCAGCAGGAAGCCGACCCGGAAGAAGACGTCGTCGTTCACCTTCACCATCGCGAAGGCCGGTGGCTTGGGCGCCGCCGGCGCCGGGGCCGCCGGTGCGGGCGTGGGCGTGGGCGTCGCCGCCTGCCCCTCGATCCCCCTGGCGGGGACGGTCAGGGCGAGCGCGGCCAGGCCCGCGATCCAGGGAGAACTTGCAGACAAACGATGCATGCGGTCTCCTCTCCTCTGTTTCGAGGTGTTCTGCGGGCGCACAGTGCGCGTCGTGAGAGTACGGAAGTCCCGGACAGAACATTAGGTCGTAATTGACAGATGTCAAGCCGATGCAGATGCACCATTGGGATCGAGGGCGCCGTCGGGCAGCGAAGCGCCTATCCGCGGCAGAGGCCGACGGCCGCGTCCGGACCGAGCGCCGCCTGGCCGCCCGCCACGTGCAGGCTGGCGGAAAGACTGCAAACCCAGGGGAGCTCCTCGATGAGCTGCGAGACGCGCCCCAGGAGCTGCTGGGCGTCGTCGCCGGCCGCGAGCTGCGCGTCGGCCAGCAGCTCGCGCGCGTCGCGGTCGGTCAGCGGCGTGATGCGGAAGACCGCCGGGCCGGCGGTGCCCTTCAGGACGACCAGCGGCCCGAAGCTCGGGTCGGAGCGCACCTCCAGGTGGCCCGCGCTCGTCAGCCCCTCGGCCTCGCCGAGCACCGCCACGCCGAAGTGCGCCAGGAGGCGCGCGGCGGCCGCTCCGTCGACCCAGACGGTCTCGTCGCCCGCCGACGAGAGCAGCTCGTGCACCTCCTGGCGCGCGGCACCAGCGTCGACGTCCTCGTAGAAGACGAAGCGGCCGCTCCGCTCCTGCCGGAAGGCGCCGTAGTGCACCGCCTTGGAGAGCGCTCGCGCCGCGGACTCCGGGAAGCGGTAGGAGGGGAACACATGTCTCCCCGAGCCGCCGGCGTGCTCGGAGACGTCCACCGCGCCGGCCGCGCCCATCAGGCAGAGCGCCACCGGCTTCGGAAGCCCGGCGGCGCGCTCGCCGCGCAGGACGCCTCGCCGGATGCCGCGGCCGAAGACCTCGGCGTCGCAGTCTCCGACGCAGGCGAAGATCACGATGAGGGCGTCCACCTCGGCGTGCTGGATGGCCTCCTGCACCGCGTGCTCGTAGGCCTCGACGGTGGCGAAGGGACCGAGGTCGACGACGCCCGGCCCCGAGACCGAGAGGCCGTTCGCCTCGCAGGTGTCGGCGCAGATCGTCAGCACACCACCCGAGTTGCTGATCACCGCCACCCGGTTGCCGCGCGGGAGCGGCTGGCTGGCCAGGAGCGCGGCGGTGTCGAACATCTCCTCCAGCGTGTCGGCGCGGATCACGCCCGCCTGCCGGAAGAGGACGTCGACCTGGGTGTCGTCCTGCCCGACTGCCGCGATGTGGGCGCGGGCCAGCGCGCGGCCGGCTCGGCTCCGGGCGCTCTTCACGCAGAGGATCGGCTTCTTGTAGGAGATCCGCCGGGCGATGCGGGTGAAGCGCCGCGGGTTCCCGAACGTCTCCAGGTAGAGGAGGGCCACGTCGGTCGCGGTGTCCTCCTCCCAGAATTGCAGCAGGTCGTTGCCGGAGACGTCGGCGCGATTGCCGGCCGAGACGAAGGACGAGAAGCCCAGCCCACGCCGCGAGGCGTAGTCGAGGATGACCAGGCCGAGCGCCGCCGAGTGCGAGTAGAAGCCGATCCGGCCGGCGCGCGGCATCTCCTGCGCGAGGCTGGCGTTGAGGCTCACCTCGGGGCTGGTGTTCATGAGGCCCAGGCAGTTCGGTCCGACCAGGCGCGCGCCGTGCGAGCGCACCAGCTCGACCAGCTCCTTCTGCAGCGCCGCTCCTTCCGCCCCGCTCTCGGCGAAGCCGGAGGTCAGCACCAGCAGGCCCTTGCTGCCGGCGCGCAGGGCCTCGCCGGCCACCTCGAGCACGTTGGCGGCCGGCACCGCGACCACCACCAGCTCGGGCGGCTCCGGCAGGTCGCGCAGCGAGGCGTAGGCCCTCACGCCGTTCACCGAGGAGGCCTGGTGGTTCACCGGGTAGACCGTCCCGGCGAAGCCGCCGCGCAGGATGGCGCGGAAGACCAGGCTGCCGACCGCGGCGCGGTCGCGCGAGGCGCCGACCACCGCCACCGTCTTCGGCGCCAGCATCGGCACCAGGGAGTTGGCGGTGGCGATCCGTTCGCGGAGCTCGACGCGCTCGCGCATCGAGGAGGCTCCGCTCACCGGGAACTCGACGTGCACCAGGCCGCTCTCGAAGGCGTGATGCACCTCGAAGCCGGAGTCGCGGAAGACGCCGATCATCTGGCGGTTCTCCGGGAGCACCTCGGCGGTGAAGCCGACGAACCCGTGCGCGGCGGCGATGCCGGCCAGCCGCTCCAGCAGCAGGGTCGAGATGCCGCGCCCCTGGTGCTCGTCGTCCACCAGGAAGGCCACCTCGGCCTTGCCATCCACACCCAGCGAGATGTAGCTGCCCATCCCGACCACCTGGGAGCTCGGCTCCTGTCCGGCGATCGCCAGCAGGCTCAGGCGATCGCGCGGCTCGCCGCTGCAGAACGTCTGCAGGATCGCCCGCGGCACCTGCGCCATCGCGCCCATGAAGCGCAGCTGGAGGCTCTCGCGCGAGACGCGCCGGTGGAGCTCCTCGACCGCCGGCAGATCCTCGGGCGTGGCGGTGCGCAGGTGCAGGCTCGAGCCGTCGCGCAGGAGGACGTACTCGCCGAACGCGCTGCCTTCCGGGATGATGCGGAACATCGTGAGGAGACTACGGCGCCGCGGGGGCCGTCGCCAACCGACCCAGGTGAATCACACGCGCCGTACGCACAACAGCAGCCTTGATGTCAATGCGACACCTTGCTGCGCCGGACCGTCGATTTTGCGCGCGCGATGAGCGGTTCGCGGCGATAGCCTACGGCGCCAGGAGGTCGCCATGGCGGGATACCAGGAGGCCTACGACCGCTCGTTGAAGGATCCGGAGGGGTTCTGGCTGGAGGCGGCGGCGGCCATCGACTGGACACGCCCGCCCGACCGCGCCCTGGATTCCTCGAGGGAGCCGTTCTACCGCTGGTTTCCGGGGGGCGTCCTGAACACCTGCTACAACGCGCTCGACCGGCACGTGGAGCGCGGCCGCGGCGAGCAGCCGGCGCTGATCCACGACAGCCCGGTCACCGGCACGGTCGAGGTCTTCACCTACGCGCGGCTGCGCGACGCCGTGGCCCTCTTCGCCGGCGCGCTGGCGCGGCAGGGCGTGGCCAAGGGAGACCGGGTGCTCCTCTACATGCCGATGGTCCCGCAGGCGGCGATCGCGATGCTGGCCTGCGCGCGCCTCGGGGCGATCCACTCGGTCGTCTTCGGCGGCTTCGCGCCCAAGGAGCTGGCGACTCGCATCGACGACGCGCGGCCGGTGCTGATCGTCTCGGCCTCCTGCGGTATCGAGGTGAGCCGCGTCCTCCCCTACAAACCGCTCCTCGACCAGGCCATCGAGCTCGCCTCGCACAAGCCGTCCCGCTGCATCGTGCTGCAGCGCCCGCAGGTGGCCGCCGAGCTCCAGCCGGGGCGCGACCTCTCCTGGGACGAGGCGCTCCGCGGCGCCCAGCCGGCGGCCTGCGTTCCGGTCCAGGCCACCGACCCGCTCTACATCCTCTACACGTCCGGCACCACCGGCCGGCCGAAGGGGGTCGTGCGCGACAACGGCGGGCACGCGGTGGCGCTGGCCTGGAGCATGGGCAACATCTACGGCATCCAGCCCGGAGAGGTCTGGTGGGCCGCCTCCGACATCGGCTGGGTGGTCGGCCACTCCTACATCGTCTACGGGCCGCTGCTCCACGGCGCGACGTCCATCCTCTACGAGGGGAAGCCGGTCGGCACGCCCGATGCCGGAGCCTACTGGCGGGTCGTCTCGCAGCACGGCGTGCACGCCATGTTCACCGCCCCCACCGCATTCCGCGCCATCAAGAAGGAGGACCCGAACGGCCTCCTCATGAAGAATCACGACCTCTCGCGCTTCCGCACGCTCTTCCTGGCCGGCGAGCGCTGCGACCCCGACACCCTGCACTGGGCCGAGACCCGGCTCGGCGTGCCGGTCATCGACCACTGGTGGCAGACGGAGACCGGCTGGCCCATGGCGGCGAACTGCCTGGGGCTGGAGCGGCTGCCGGTGAAGGCCGGCTCGCCCACGAAGCCGGTGCCCGGCTACGACGTGCGCGTCCTGGACGACGAAGGGCACGAGGTCGAGGTGGGGCGCATCGGCAGCATCGTGGTGCGGCTGCCGTTGCCTCCCGGCTGCCTGACGACGCTCTACAAGAATGACGACGGCTACGTCGCCAGCTACCTCAGCCGCTACCAGGGGTACTACCTCACCGGGGACGCGGGCTACATGGACGCCGACGGCTACCTCTACGTGATGAGCCGCATCGACGACATCATCAACGTGGCTGGCCACCGCCTCTCCACCGGCGCCATGGAGGAGGTGCTCGCCTCGCACCCGGACGTCGCCGAGTGCGCGGTGATCGGCGCCGCCGACGCGCTCAAGGGGGAAGTGCCGCTCGGCTTCGTGGTGCTGAAGTCGGGCGTCGAGCGCGCACACGAGGACGTCTGCCGCGAGCTGGTGGAGCGCGTGCGCGAGCAGATCGGCCCGGTAGCCGCCTTCAAGACGGCGCTGGTCGTCCAGCGGCTGCCGAAGACGCGCTCCGGGAAGATCCTGCGCGGCACCATGAAGAAGATCGCCGACCGCAACGAGTACACGACGCCCGCCACCATCGACGACCCCGCCATCCTGGGCGAGATCGCAGGTGTTTTGAGCGCGCGCGCCGGCAACGCCTAGATAGGAGCTGTTCCATGGCCGAGACCAAGGTCGCCGAGACCACCGAAGCCCAGATCGCCGTCCACTGGAAGGAAGAGGAGTACGTCCGGCCGCCTCAGTCCTTCGTCGCCCAGGCGAACCTGAACGACCCCTCGGTGAACGAGCGCTTCCGTGAGGAGAACTTCCCGGAGTGCTTCACCGAGTACGCCGAGATGCTGAGCTGGTTCGAGAAGTGGCACACCGTCCTCGACACCAGCGACCCGCCGTTCTGGAAGTGGTTCGTCGGCGGCAAGCTCAACGCCTCCTACAACTGCGTCGACCGCCACCTGGCGCAGCACAAGAACAAGGCCGCGATCATCGCCGTGCCCGAGCCCGAGAACGAGGACCCGGCGGTCATCACCTACCAGGAGCTCTACGTCCGGGTGAACGAGATGGCGGCGCTGCTGCGCGACTTCGCCGGGCTCTCCGCCGGCGACCGCGTGACCATCCACATGCCGATGACCGCCGAGCTGCCGATCACCATGCTGGCCTGCGCGCGGCTGGGCGTCGTCCACTCGGTGGTGTTCGGCGGCTTCAGCGGCGAGGCCTGCGGGCTGCGCGCCGCCGACTCCGGCAGCCGCGTCCTCATCTACATGGACGGCTACTACCGGAGCGGCAAGATCATCGACCACAAGGCCGGCGCCGAGATCGCCGTGGCCACCGCCGAGAAGGAAGGCCAGAAGATCGACAAGGTCCTGGTCTGGCGGCGCTATCCCGGCAAGTACCTCTCGGCCGCGCCCATGGTGGCCGGCCGTGACGTCTTCGTGGACGAGGTGCTGAAGGACTACCGGGGCGCGCGGGTCGAGCCGGTGCCGATGGACGCCGAGGCGCCGCTCTTCCTGATGTACACCAGCGGCACCACCGGGAAACCCAAGGGCTGCCAGCACCGCACCGGCGGCTACCTGGCCTACGTGGCCGGCACCTCGAAGTACATCCAGGACATCCATCCGACCGACGTCTACTGGTGCATGGCCGACATCGGCTGGATCACCGGCCACAGCTACATCGTCTACGGCCCGCTGGCGCTGGCGGCGACCTCGGTGATCTACGAGGGGGTGCCGGTCTATCCCGACGCCGGCCGCCCCTGGCGCATCGCCGAGCGGCTGGACGTGAACATCTTCCACACGTCTCCCACCGCGATCCGCATGCTGCGCAAGGCCGGCGGCGACGAGCCGGCGAAGTACCGTTACCGCTTCAAGCACATGACCACGGTGGGCGAGCCGATCGAGCCCGAGGTCTGGCGCTGGTACCACGACGTCGTCGGCAAGGGAGAGGCGGTCATCGTCGACACCTGGTGGCAGACCGAGAACGGCGGCTTCCTCTGCTCCACCAAGCCGGCGCTCGACCCGATGAAGCCCGGCAGCGCCGGGCCCGGCATGCCCGGCATCTACCCGGTCATCTACGACGAGCAGGGGAAAGAGGTGCCCAAGGGTTCGGGCAAGGCCGGGAACATCTGCATCCGCAACCCCTGGCCGGGGATCATCCAGACGATCTGGGGGGACCGCGACCGCTTCGCCCGTCAGTACTACCTGAAGTACTGCAAAGACACCGCGAGCAAGGACTGGCGCGACTGGCCCTACTTCGCCGCCGACGGCGCGGTGGTGACCGCCGACGGCTACTTCCGGATCCTGGGGCGCGTCGACGACGTCATCAACGTGGCCGGACATCGCCTGGGCACGAAGGAGCTGGAGTCGGCCTGCCTCACCGTGCCGGAGGTGGCCGAGGCCGCGGTGGTCCCGGTGGTCGACGAGCTGAAGGGCCGGGTGCCGGACATCTACATCGCCCTGAAGCCTGGCTACGCGCCCAGCGCGGAGATCGAGGCCAAGGTCATCCACACGCTGGAGACGATGATCGGCAAGATCGCGCGCCCCAAGAAGGTGCACATCGTCCCCGACATGCCCAAGACGCGCTCGGGGAAGATCATGCGCCGCGTGCTGGCGGCCATCTCCAACACGCTCGACACCGGCGACATCACCACGCTGGCGAACCCCGACATCGTGGAGCAGATCCGGGTGGTGGTGCAGGGGGAGGAGAAGGTGGCCGTCAAGGAAGGCCCCGAGGACCTCAAGACCTTCGGTCAGGAGTAGCGGCTAGAACCAGTACGCCGACGCCATCTCCAGCAGCCGTTCCGCGGTCTGGCGATTGCGGCCGGTGATGTGGGCCCGGTCCTGCCGTTCGGGCAGGGCCGGGTCCTGCAGCCGCTCGGGGATCGGCAGGTCGTGCAGCAACAGCGCCAGGATCGTCCAGACCCGCGGGGCGGCCCGGAGCGAGTAGCCGCCACCTAGCGTGAAGAGGACGCGCCCCCGCGTGTAGGCGTCGGCCCAGGCGAGCACCCTGCGGAAGATCGCCTCGTAGTCGCGGGTCGTCAGCAACAGGTCGGCCAGCGGGTCGTCGGCGTGGGCGTCGGCGCCGGCCTGCACCACCAGCACCGCCGGCTTGAAGTGCTCCAGCGCCGGCGGCACCACCCGATCCAGCACCTCGAGATAGCTCTCCCCGTGGGTGAACGGCTCCAGCGGCACGTTCAGCTTCAGCCCGCGCCCCAGGCCGGAGCCGAGCTCGTGGACGTGGCCGGTGCCGGGGAAGAGGTAGTGCCCCGATTCGTGCAGGCTGATCGTGAGTACCCGCCGGTCGCCGTCGAAGATCTGCTGCACGCCGTCGCCGTGGTGGACGTCGACGTCGAGGTAGGCGACCCAGAGGCCGTGGTTCGCCAGCGCCTCGATGGCGATCGCCAGATCGTTGTAGATGCAGAAGCCGGAGGCGGCGTTGCGCCGCGCGTGGTGCAGGCCGCCGCCCAGCTGCAGGACGCGCCTCTCCCCCCTCTCGCTGACCAGCCGCGCCGCGGTCAGCGTGCCGCCCACCAGCCAGCGTGCCGCCAGGTCCATGCCCGGGAAGATCGGGTTGTCGGTGCTGCCGAGCCCGTAGTGGGCGGCGTCCTCGACCTCCTCGCCGCGGCTGAGCGCCTCCACCCGCGCCACGTAGTAGTCCTCGTGCACGCTGAGGACCTCGGCGCGCGAGGCCGGCGCCGGCGCGACCAGCGGGATGTCGTGGCCCAGCTCGCGCAGCAGGGCGAGCGTCCTGGCGACGCGGAGGGGGCTGAACGCGTGGTCGTCGCCGAAGGAGTACGTGCGGTACTCGGGGCTGTAGACGATCGAGGCCACCGCGGTTCCTAGGAAGCGGCGGGGGTGCGGCGCAGGAAGGCGATGAGCGCGGGCGTCACCACCGCCGGCTGCTCGATGTGCGGCAGGTGGCCCGCCTGATCCACGGCCAGGAACTCCGCCCGTGGCAGCGCGCCGCGCAGCTCCTCCGACGCCTGAAAGGGGACGACGCGATCCTGTTTCCCCCAGATGATCATCACTGGACGCGGGTCCTTCCCGAGCGCGGCGATCTCGGGCCGCTGGTCGAGCCCGGCGTTGGCGATGCGGTCGCCGACGATCGCGCGGCGCGAGCCCTTGATGCGCATCGCCTCGGCGAAGCGCGCGTCCCATTCCGGGTGCAGCTCGGGGTGCAGGAAGTCGCTGGCCTGGTCGAGCACCGAGGAGGCGCCGAACGTGGCCAGGAGGTACCCGGCGATCGCCGGCGTGCGCTCGAGGAGGGACAGGGTGCGGGGCTGGCGGATGTAGGGGTCGACGTAGACCAGGGAGCGCACGCGCCCGGGATGGGCCACCGCGATGCTGGTGATGATCGACCCGCCGAGCGAGAGTCCGGCAAGGTCCACCGGTACGCTGATCCGCAGCGCGTCCAGGAGCTCGGCGAACTGCGCCACGTACACCGACTGGTCGTACCTGATGCCCGGCCGGTCCGACCAGCCGCGGCCGATGCGGTCGTAGCGGATGACGCGGAAGCCGGCCTGGGCGAGGTCGCCGAAGGTGGGGTCCCAGATGTAGTAGGGCACGTTGGAGCCGTGCAGCAGCACCACCACCTGTCCCTCGGCGGGCCCGCCGATCTCGTAGCGCGTGACGCCGTGCGAGAGGCGCAGGTAGCGGCCGGGCACCCTGGCGCGGGTGGCGTCGTTCAGCTCGTCGGTCTCGAGGTCCTTGGCGACGAACAGGCCGGCCAGCGCGGCGGCGGCGGCCACGACGAGGGCGACGGCGGTGATCAGCGCTCGGCGCATCGGCGACGACCGGATCAGCGCGCCGGAGGCCAGAGGACGTCGAAGCCGGAGCCGCGGAGCGCCTCCGCCAGCGAGCGCACCTCGATGGTGCCGATGCGCAGCACCGCCCGCACCACGTCGGAACGGTCGGGATGGGTGAGCACCGAGTGGACGTTGAGCCCGCGCCCGGCCACCAGCGCGGTCAGCCTGGCCAGCTCGCCGGGATGATCGGCAAGCCGCACCTCGAGGCGCCCCGAGGGCTGGTCGACGCCGGTCATGCGCATGAGCGCGTCGAGGAGGTCGAGGCCGGTCAGGATGCCGGCCAGGCGCCCCTCCTCGAGCACCGGAAGGCAGCCGATCTTCCGTTCGCGCATGGCGCGGGCGGCGTCCTCGATGGGATCTCCGGCGTCGGCGGTGACCGCCGGCCGGCTCATCACCGCGCTGACCCGGCTGCCGGTCCCGAACGGCGCGGGCGCCAGCGCGCTGGTGGCCAGGCGGAGATCGCGGTCGGTCACGACGCCCAGCAGCCGCTCTCCTTCGACCACCGGGAGATGCCGGATGCCCTGCTCGCGCATCTCCCGATAGGCCGCTTCCAGCGTCATCTCCGGCGGGATCGTCACCACCGGAGAGCGCATGACGTCGCGCACCAGCATCAGGAATCCCAGCGGCCGGCCGGGCGCCCCTTCCAGAGCCAGAGGATGTAGTCGACGTTCTTGGTGGCGCCTCCCAGCTGGCGCAGCCGGGTGAGGTTCTGGGCGCGATGGTGGTGGGTGTGCATGGCCGCCTGCACCAGCGCGTCCTTCACCGGGATCACGCAGGGCGGATCGGGGATCCAGGGGATCCGCACCTCGCGGGCCAGGCCGGCCTCGTCGACGGTTTCGGCGAAGGAGCGCAGCGCCTGGTGGTTAGCGCGGGTGAAGTCCCTCAGCTCCTCGAAGGCGCGCGGCTCGCGGCCGGCCCAGGGGGGCTTCACCTCCCCCTTCATGATCGCGTCCCAGGGCAGCTCGTCGCGCCCGGTGAGGACGTTCGCGAAGAGCAGCGCCGTGCCGGCCCAGTGCGAGGCGCGCTCCCGCAGCTCGGCGTCCTCGCGGTCCGAGCCCGCCCAGGCGTGGAAGAAGACGGCGTCGGCCCACTCGGAGTGGGCCAGGAGCTCGCGGACGTGCTGCAGCAACGCGCTCATTTCTTGGCCGGCCTCTTGTAGACGACGCCCAGGCGGTCGAAGAGGAACGCGTACATGTCGACGGTGTTGTCGATCTCCTGGTCCAGCGAGCTGCCCACGCCGTGGCCGGCGTTGCCGGAGGTGGCCAGCAGGATCGGCTGCGCCGAGCTGGTGGCCGCCTGGAGCCGCGCCGCGAACTTCCGCGAGTGCCAGGGCTCGACCCGCGGGTCGTTCTCGCCGGTGATCAGGAGGAGCGCCGGGTAGGCGGTGCCGTCCTTGACGCGGTGGTACGGGGAGTAGGCGTAGAGCGCCTTGAGCTGCGCCGGGTCGTTCACGGTGCCGAACTCGGTGACGTTGAAGGCTCCGTTCGGCGAGGTCTCCACCCGCAGCATGTCGTAGATGCCGACGAAGGAGACGACCGCGCGGAACAGGTCCGGCCGCTGGGTGAGGGCGGCGCCCATCAGCAGGCCGCCGTTGCTGCCCCCCAGGATCGCCAGGCGCTCGGGGCGCGTCAGCTTCAGCTCGATCAGCCGCTCGGCGCAGGCCAGGAAGTCGTCGAAGACGTTCTGCTTGCGCTCCAGGTTGCCGGCGCGGTGCCACTCCTCGCCGAACTCGCCGCCACCGCGCAGGTTGGCGATGGCCAGGACGCCTCCCTGCTCCAGCCAGACCGCCCGGGTGGCGCTGAAGCTGGGCGTCTCGCTCACGCCGTAGCCGCCGTAGCCGTAGAGGAGCGCCGGGTTTGAGCCGTCGCGCGGCGTGCCCTTCCTGGTCAGGATCGTCATCGGCACGCGGGTGCCGTCCTTGCTGATCGCGGTCTCGCGCAGCACCTCCACGTTGGACATGTCGACCGGCGAGGGGGTCGCCAGGCGGGACTTCTCGACCTTGCCGTCGCGCGGCGTGAAGCGGTACCAGGCGGGCGGCGCCGTGTACCCCTGCGCCCGGAAGAAGAGGTCGTCGCTGCCGGGCAGGCAGAGCGCCTGCCCGACGTCGGTGGCCGGCGGCAGCGGCACGGCGCCGAGCTCCTTTCCGTCCAGCCCGAAGGCGCGCACCTGCGACGGGCCGCCGACGAGGTCGAGCGTGTAGACGCGCGACTTGCAGACGGCGGCGCCCCGCACCACCGCCGGGCTCTCCGGCACGACCGTCGCCGCCGAGGCCAGCGACGGCGCTTCCAGCGGCACCCGCAGGAGCTTGCCGCGCGGCGCGCCCTTGCGGGTGACCAGGTAGAGGCCGCCGTCGGTGCCGAAGCGTCCCGAGGTCACCTCGTCGGAGTAGGTGGCCAGCTGCTTGATGGCGCCGTCCGGCGTGCGCAGCCAGTGCTCGCGGTCGCCGCCGTCGCCGTTGGACATCGTGACCAGCAGGAAAGCGCCGTCGCGCGAGGACTTCAGGCTGATCTCGGCGATCTTTGGGAAGTCCTTGCCGAGCACGTAGCGGTCGCTCGCGGTCGGCGTGCCGATCTTGTGGTGGTAGAGCTGCTGGTAGAAGGGAAGGTCCTCCGGCGGCCGCTCCCCCTCGCGCGGGTAGCGCGTGTAGTAGAAGCCCGTGCCGCCGGCGTCCCAGGCGAGGCTGCCACCGGCCGTGCCGCCGTTCACGCGCGGCACGAGGTCGGGCAGGCGGCGCCCGCTGGCCACATCCCAGACGCTGACGTCCCCCGCCTCGCTGCCGCCCTTCGACATCGACACGGCCACCAGCGCGCCGTCGCGCGAGGGGACGTAGAAGTCGATCGGGGTGCCGCCGGTGGGGTCGAGCACGTTCGGGTCGACCAGCACGCGCTCCTTCCCCGACTCGAAGGACTCCAGCGTGACCAGCAGCGGCTGCTGCTTCGGCGGCTCGAACTTCATCGCGAAGAGGACGCCGCCGGTCTCGTTCACCGCGTAGAGCTCGGGGGCGGGGAAGGCGGCGATCGTGCGGACGCGCTCGCGCAGCGCCAGGAGGCCGGGAAGCCGGCCGAGGTAGGTGCGGGCCAGCCGCGTCTGCTCGTCCGAGAAGCGCTTCACCTCCGGGTCGGCGGGGTTCTCCAGCCAGCGGTAGTCGTCGACTACCTTCAGGCGGCTGGTCGCCGCAGACTTGTAGGTTTCGGTGACCGGCTTCCTGGGCGCCGCCGGGTACTTGAGCTTGGTGTCTTCAGCCGCCTCGGCCGCGCCCAGCGAGAGGCAGAGGCCGGTCAGGACTGCGAGCGTGAGCGTCCTCACTGTCTTTATCTCCTCCGAGGCGCGGATTATCACCAACGGCGGAGTCCTGAAGGGGCTAGCATGGGCGTGTGCCCTACAGCGGCCCGCATCGGCTCGACGAGGTCGGGGACCGCCACCGCCTCGTGCGCAGCGGCATGGCGGCGGTCTTTGCGGCCAATGCTGTCTTTGCGCCGGCACGTTTCCTGATCACTCGGCAGACGGGGAAGCTCACGCCCTGGTGGATGAACGTCGCCGCTGCCCTCCTGGTGGCGCTGCTCTACCTCTGGTATCGCCGCCGTCCCGACGAGCGCTCTTCGGTCGCCGCGCACGGCGCCGCGCTGTTGGCGACGGTGGCGTTGCTGGTGCCGCTGGCCTACGGGATGTCCTCGACGATCTGGTGGCTCTCGCTGGTCGGCCTGGGGACCGTGCTGCTGGGGCGCGGCTACGAGGCCTGGCGCTGGGGGATCGGCCTGGTGGCGCTGGCGATCGCCGCCACGCTCCTGGAGCCGCACGTCCAGATCGCCGGAGCCGCCGGCGAGCCGCCGCTGGAGAGCGCGCTGTCGCGCATCGTCTTCATGGTGCTGCTCCTCGGCATGGCCGCGGCGTTCCGGACGATCGCCAACGACCGGGCCTCCGCGCTGGCGCGCGCCCGCGACGCGCGCGACCGCTTCCTGGCGCACATCAGCCACGAGATCCGCACGCCGCTGCACGGCACCATGTCGATGACCGAGCTGGCGCTCCGGTCGCCGCTGCCGGTGGAGGTGCGGGCGCAGGTCGAGACCGCGCACCAGTCGGCCGGCGTCCTCCTGGAGCTGCTCAACAACGTGCTGGACGTGGCGCGGGCCGAGTCCGACGCGCTGATCCTGGAGGACCGCCCCTTCGAGCTGCACACCGTCCTCGGGGAGGTCCTGCGGCCGCTGGCGGCGCAGGCGCGGCAGAAGGGGCTGAGCTTCGCGGCCGTCGCCGAGGAGGGGGTGCCGCTGCTGCGCCGCGGCGACCGCGTCCGCGTCTCCCAGATCGCGCTGAACCTGGTGGCCAACGCGCTGAAGTTCACCGACCAGGGGAGCATCGAGGTGCGGCTGCTTTCCGATCCCGCGGGTCCCCACCTGGTGCGGCTGCAGGTGGAGGACACCGGGGTCGGCATCGAGACGGCGCAGCGCGAGGCGATCTTCGAGGCCTTCACCCAGGCCGACCGGGGCCGCGGCGGCGCGGGCCTGGGGCTGGCGATCGTGCGCGAGCTGGCGCGCCGCATGGACGGCGAGGTGATGGTCGAGAGCGAGCCCTGGAAGGGGAGCCGCTTCACGGTGCGGCTGCGCCTGCCGGCGCTGGAGCCGGCCTCCGGTCCGACGTCCCTGATCGGCAGCGGAGAGCTGCGCGGCTCGGCGCAGCAGGCGCCCTCGGAGCGGCGTCTGCGCATCCTGGTCTGCGAGGACGACCCGATCAACCAGAAGGTGGTGCGGGCGATGCTGGGCGCGCTGGGGCACGACTCGGCGGTGGTGGACTCGGCGGAGCAGGCCTGGGAGCGGCTGGTGGCGGCCGAGTTCGACGTCCTCCTGACCGACGTCGAGCTGGTGGGCATGGACGGCATCGAGCTGGCGCGCCGGGTGCGCGCCCGCGAGCGCGACCTCCGCGGCGCGCGCCTGCCGATCGTGGCCGGCACCGCGCACGTCGGCGACGAGGAGCGCCACCGCCTGCTGGGAGCCGGCATCGACGTGCACCTGCCCAAGCCGTTCGGCCTCCCGGCTCTCGACAAGGCCCTCAAGAGCGCGCTCGGCGACTGACGTTCCGATCTGATCGGCCTGGCCGCGGAGGGGGTCTTCAGAGGAGCATCCTCAACGGAAGGGGATAGGGGGGAACCCGTGGCCTGGCGGGTTCCCCCAGGTCAATCACGCCCCTTGTCGTAATTCCAGGAGGCGGCGGTAGCGCTCGCTCCCCTGGACGAGCTCGGCGTGGGTGCCGTCCTCCACCAGCCGGCCGTTCGCCAGCACCAGCACCCGATCGGCGCGCGCGGCGGCGGCCAGGTCGTGGGTGATCAGCAGGCAGGTGCGCCCCTCGATCAGCCGCTCCAGCGCCTCGCGCACCCGCGCCTCGCTGCGCACGTCGAGCGCGGTCATCGGCTCGTCGAGGATCAGGATGCGGGCGTTCCGCACGATCGCGCGGGCGATGGCGAGCCGCTGCCGCTGCCCTCCGGAGACCGTGCCGCCGCGTTCGCCCAGCACGGTGTCGTAGCCGTGCTCCAGCCGCTCGATGAACTCGTGGGCGTGCGCCGCCCTGGCCGCGGCCACGATCTCCTCGTCGGTGGCGTCCAGCTTGCCGTAGGCGATGTTCTCGCGCACGGTGGTGCCGAAGAGCACCGAGCCCTGCAGGACCAGGCCGATCTGCCGGCGCAGCGACTCGCGCCGGTAGCTGCGGAGGTCGATGCCGTCCACCAGCACGCGTCCCTCGGCTGGGTCGTAGAAGCGGAGCAGCAGGCTCACCAGGGTCGACTTGCCGGCGCCGGAGGCGCCGATCAGCGCGACCTTGTGGCCGGCGGGGATCCGGAAGGAGACGTCGGAAAGGGCAGGCTCGCCAAGCGTGGGGCGCTCGCGTCCGCTCGCAGGTGCACCGTCCGGATAGCGGAAGGAGACGTGCTCGAAGACGATCTCGCCCTGGAGGTCGACGGCGTCGATCGCGTCGGGCGCGTCCTGGATGTCCGGCTCGGTCGCCAGCACCTCCTGGATGCGCCCGGCGCTCACCGTGGCCTTCGAGAGCGTCGTCGAGAGGCGCGCCAGGCTGCGCACCGGCCGGTACATCGCCTGCAGGTAGGAGGAGAAGACCAGCACGCTGCCGATCGTCATCCGCCCGCGGGCCACCTCCAGCGAGCCGAAGAGGATCACCACCACGGTACCGGCGGCGGTGATGATCTCCACCGCGCGCGCCGCCATGGCGTCCACCCGCTCGGTGCGGATGCTCTCCTCCAGGTAGGCGTCGCTGGCCGCGCCGAAGCGCTCCTCCTCGTAGCGCTCGCGCCCGAACGCCTGCACCAGCGGCACCGAGGCGATCACCTCGGTGATGCGCGAGGCCATCACCTCCTCCTTGCGGCGCTGCCGGTTCGCCGAGACGCGCGCCTTGCGGTAGAGGGCGAAGAGGTTGCCGGCCAGCAGCGGCAGCGTCAGCAGCACGATCCAGGCGAGGCGCCACTCCAGCAGGAACATCGTGACCACCACCGCGGCCAGCGTCAGCACCTGGGAGGCGACGGTCAGGATGGCCTCGGCGAAGAGCTCCTTCACCATGCTGGTGTCGCGGGCCACCTTGGTCAGCAGCTCGCCGGAGCGCGTCCGGCTGTGGAACGACAGCGACAGCGTCTGCAGGTGCGCGAAGAGGTCGCGGCGCAGCTGGTTCACCAGCTCGTTGCCGATGCGCGAGGTCACGTAGACCTGCGAGTAGGAGAGCGCCCCGCGCAGCAGCGCGATGAGGAGGATCAGCGACGACAGGACGACGATGGCCGGTGCCTTCCCCAGCGCCAGCAGCGGCCGCAGAGGCGCCGCCGAGGGGGGCAGCGGCATGCCCGAGAGCACGTTGTCGAAGATGACCTTCAGCGGCCAGGGCTTCACCAGCTCGGTCAGCGCGATCCCCAGGGTGCAGGTGCCCGCCCAGGCGAGCGCCCAGCGCTTCTCGGCGAGGTGCCGCCGGCCGATCTGCCACAGGGGGCTGGCGCGCAGGCTCACGCGGCCGTCACCATCGCCGCAGTTTGCGCCGGGAACCTCACGACGCTCGAAATCAAGCAACGCCAGTACCAGGAGAGCTATGCTCGGCACCACCTATCCAAAAGGAGGAGGCGAAGATGAAGAGAATCCTTCCGGTCCTCGCGGTTCTGGCGGTGCTGATGACTGCCGGCGATGCCCTGGCCCAGGCGGCGGCGAGCGCGCCGGCCGCGCCCAAGCCGGCCGCGGAGCTCGCGCAGCTCAAGTTCTTCATCGGCAACTGGACGTGCAAGGGACAGGCGGAGGCGAGCCCGTGGGGAGCCGCGCACCCCACCACCGCCAAGGTGCACATCGCCAGCGAGGTCAAGGGATTCTGGCTGCTGGGCAGCTACGTCGAGGACAAGGCCGCCGCCAACCCGATGCCGGTGCACATTGCCTTCACCTGGGGCTGGGACAGCAAGGACAAGCTGCTCGACGCGTTCAGCTTCGACAACTTCGGCGGCTGGCAGAAGGCGGAGTCGAAGGGGTGGGAAGGGGACAAGCTGGTCTTCGCCGGAGAAACCGTGACCGGGGGCAAGGCCATGGCGTCCCGCGACTCGTTCACCAAGAAGGGGGACAACCAGGTCACCCACATGTTCGAGATGCAGATGGACGGCAAGTGGATGAAGCTCGACGAGGAGACCTGCACCAGGGCCGGCGGCGCCGCCAAGAAGTGAAGCTCGGGTGGGGGGCGGCGCTCCTGGCGAGCGGCCTGGCCGCGGCGCAGGAGCCCGCCACCTTCGTGCGCGCCGGACTGCTCTTCGACGGCCGCGAGCTCCGGCGCGACGTCACCCTCGAGGTCCAAGGCAAGCGGATCCTCCGGGTCGGCGGTGGGCTGGCGATGCCCGCCGGCGCGGTCGTCCACGACCTGCGGGCGCTCACCGTTCTGCCGGGCCTGATCGACGCGCACACCCACATCGCGCTCCACCCCGGCGACTACGACGCGCAGGTGCTGCGCGAGACTCCGGAGCTGCGGGCGATCTACGCGACCCGGAACGCGCGGGCCACCCTGGAGGCCGGCATCACCACGATCCGCGACCTCGGCAACGAGGGCGCCGGCTACGCCGACGTCGCGCTGCGCGACGCGATCGCCAAGGGGGTCGTTCCCGGCCCGCGCGTCCTGGCGGCGATCCGGCCGGTGACCAGCACCGGCGGATACCGTCTGGTCGGCTACTCGCCCTATCACTCCTTGCCGCCTCTCTCCTCGGTCGCCGACGGAGTCGCCGAGGTGCGCCGCGAGGTACGCAGGCTGATCCAGGACGGCGCCGACGTCGTCAAGATCTACATGGAGTCCTACGAGAAGAGGCAGCTCACCCAGGAGCGGCTCAGCGGCGCGCTGAACTATTCGCAGGAGGAGCTGAACGCGCTGGTCGAGGAGGCGCACCGCGGCGGCGTGAAGGTGGCCGCTCACACCTACTCCGACGCGGCGGCGCGGATGGCGGTCGCCGCCGGCGCCGACTCCATCGAGCACGGGCTGTACCTGACCGAGGAGACGTTCCGGCTGATGGCCCAGAAAGGGGTTTTCTACGTCCCGACGCTGCTGGTTTACGAGCTCTGGCGCGACGCGAAGATCTTCGGCGCGATCACTCCGGAGAACCGCACCAAGCTGACCAACACCGTGAACGAGCACGTCGCGACGTTCCGCCGCGCCCTGAAGACGCCGGTACGGATCGCCTTCGGCTCCGACACGTTCGAGCTGCCGGGCACGAACGCGCAGGAGCTCCCGCTGATGGTGAAGTACGGCATGACGCCGCTCGACGCGCTGCGGGCCGCCACCTCGGTGGCCGCCGACCTCCTCGGGCTCGCCGGCACCGTCGGCACGCTGGAGCCGGGGAGCGCCGCCGACCTCGTCGCGGTGGACGGCGATCCGACCCGGGACGCCGGCGCGGTGCTGAAGGTCGTCTTCGTGATGAAGGACGGCGTTGTGGCGAAGCGCCCCTAGCCGCCGGCGGCGGCCGGGCCCTCCAGCAGCTCGTGGACCGCGCGCACCAGGTCGTCGCGCAGGAACGGTTTGAGCAGCACGGAGCCCTGCGGGGAGAGACCTGCCTCGGCGGTGAGCTGGTCGGCGTAGCCCGACATGTAGAGGATCTTGATGCCCGGCCGCACGCGGGCCACCTCGGCGGCGACGTCGCGGCCGCTCATCAGCGGCATCACCAGGTCGGTGACCAGCAGGTGGAACGGCTGCTCCTGCTCGGCCAGGAGGCGCAGCGCCGCCGGGCCGTTCGGGGCCTCGTGCACCTCCAGCCCTTCGCCGGCCAGGACCTTCCGGACCAGCGTGCGCACCAGGAGCTCGTCCTCGACCAGCAGCACCCGTTCCGTCCGTCCTCCGGGGCTCCGCTCGCTCGGAGAGCTCGGGATCGTCTTCAGCGACGGCGAAGAGACTTCCTCGGTGACCGGCAGGTAGATCGAGAACGACGTCCCCCGCCCCGGCTGGCTGCTCGCCCAGACGTAGCCGCGGCTTTGCTTGACGATGCCGTAGACGATCGCCAGCCCGAGCCCCGTCCCCTTGCCGCGCTCCTTGGTGGTGAAGAACGGCTCGAAGACGTGCTGCCGGAGCTCGCGGTCCATCCCGGTGCCGTTGTCGGTCATCCGCAGGAGCACGTAGTGCCCCGGCACCACGTAGGGATGCTCGCCGACCTCGTCGGCCGGGGGCGCGGAGCCGGGCGCCGAGCCGATCTCCTCGTGCGCCGTCTCGATGCGCAGCACGCCTCCCTTGGTCATCGCGTCCCGCGCGTTCACCGCCAGGTTCACCAGCACCTGCTCGAGCTGGTTCGGGTCCACCTTCACCCTCGGCAGCACCGGGTCGAGGTGGGTGACCAGGACGATGTCCTCGCCGATCAGGCGCCGCAGCAGGCTGGCCGAGCCGGAGACCAGCCGGTTCAGGTTCACCACCTGCGGCTGGCTGGCCTGCTTGCGGCTGAACGCCAGCAGCTGCTTGGTGAGCGCCGAGGCGCGCTCGCCGGCCCGCCGGATCTCCTGCAGCGCCTCGCGCGAGGGGTCTCCCTCGTCGGCGTTCCAGAGCACCAGGTCGGTGTAGCCCAGGATCGCGGTGAGCATGTTGTTGAAGTCGTGGGCCACGCCGCCGGCCAGCCGGCCGATCGCCTCCATCTTCTGCGAGTGCCGCAGGCGCTCCTCGTGCTCGCGCAGCGCCTGCTCGTGCCGGCGCCGCTCGGTGAGGTCGGAGAGCACCAGCACGGTGCCGATGGTGGTGCCCATCTCGTCCTGGATCGGCGAGCGCCGCGTCTCCACCGGCGTCTCGCGGCCGTCGCGCCCGCGCACCAGCCCCTCGCTCTGCAGGCTGGAGAAGGGCTCGCGGCGCATGCCGGTGTCGTCGCGGAGGTCGACCACGGTGACCAGCGTGCGGCCGACCGCCTCCTGGCGCGGGACGCCGGTCATCCGCTCGGCGGCCGGGTTCAGGAACGTGATGCGCCCGGACGAGTCGCTGGCCACCACCCCGTCGGTGAGCGAGCGCAGCGTCGTCTCGAACCAGCGGCGCCCTTCGCGCAGCTTCCGCTCCATGCGCCCGCGGTAGAGGGCCATCTCCAGCGCGGCATGCAACTCGCGCTCGGAGAACGGCTTGAGCACGTAGCCCAGCGGCTCGGAGATCTTGGCCCGCTCGAGCGTGGCCGGGTCGGCGTAGGCGGTCAGGAAGACGACCGGGATGCCGAGCTGCTCCTTCAGGAGCCGCGCCGCCTGGGTGCCGTCCATGGCGCCGCGCAGCCCGATGTCCATGAGGGCCAGGTCCGGCCGCAGCTCGGCGGCGGCGCGCAGCGCGTCCTCGCCGCTGGAGGCCGTGCCGACCACCTGGTAGCCCAGCCCCTCCAGGCGCGCGGCGGCGTCCATGGCGACGATCTTCTCGTCCTCGACGATCAGGATGCGCGGGACGGCGGTCTCGGCGCTCACGGCTTGAACCTCACCTTGAAGGTGGTGAGCCGCCCCGGCTCGATCTCCAGCGCGCCGCCCAGCTGCTCCGAGAGCGCCCCGGCCAGCTTCAGGCCGAGCGTGGCCGGCTTGCCCGGCTCGAACTCCTGCGGCAGGCCGACACCGTCGTCGGACACTCCCAGCGTCAGCTTGCCGTCGGGCGCGCTGCGCAGCGAGACCCGCACCTCTCCGGTGCGTCCGGCCGGGTAGGCGTACTTGAGCGCGTTGGCCACGAGCTCGTGGACGATGAGGCCGCACGACACGGCGGCGTCCATGGTGATCGTCACGTCGTCGGCCTCCACGATCAGTCGGATATCGCCGGCGCGCGGCGCGTAAGAGTCGGTCAGGATGCGGCCGAGGTCCTGCAGGTAGCGCTTCAGGTCGATGCGCGCCAGGTCCTGCGACTTGTAGAGCGACTCGTGGATGAGCGCCATCGAGCGGACGCGGTTCTCGCTCTCCAGGAAGGGGGCGCGGTCCATGTCGCCGTGGAGGGCCCGCGACTGCAGGCTGAGCAGGCTGGAGATGACCTGCAGGTTGTTCTTCACCCGGTGGTGCACCTCGCGGAGGAGGACGTCCTTCTCGCGCACCGAGGCGCGCAGCGCGGTCTCGGCCCGGCGCTGCTCGGTGACGTCGCGGAAGCTCCAGACCCGGCCCACGTATTCCGTCCCGACCCCCTGTGGCTTGGAGAAGCGCTCGAAGACGCGTCCGTCGGTCAGCTCCAGGATGTCGAAGCTCTCCGCCTCCGGCGAGGAGTAGAGCTCGCGCACCTTCGTGAGGAAGTGCTCCGGGTCTTTCAGCTTGCCGAGCACCGAGGCGATCGCGCGCTGGTCGTCCCGCAGCGCCATCACCTCCTCGGGGACCCCCCACATCTCGGCGAACTTCCTGTTGCTGCCGGTGATCATGCCGTTGCCGTCGACGACCAGGATGCCGTCGGCGGTCGACTCCAGCGTGGCCTGCAGCAGCGAGAGCGCGCTGCCGAGGCTGGTGTTGGCGCTGGAGAGCTCGGCGGTGCGCTCGACGACGCGCCTCTCCAGCGAGCTGGAGAGGCGCTGCACCTCCCGGAACCCCTCGGCATTCTCCAGGGCGGCCCCGGCCAGGGTGGCCAGGAACTCGGCGAGCCGCTCCTCCTCGGCCGCGAAGAGGCCTCCCACCTGCGCGTGGGTGAGGTAGAGGCAGACCTCGGCGCGGCCACGCACCAGCACCGGAGCGCAGAGCGCCGAGCGCACGTGGGTCAGCACCATGCTTTCGTCGGCACTTCCGCCCCCGGCCCACCCGCCGGTGTCCTCGGTGGCCGAGACCGGGCGGGAGGCCAGGACGGCGCGCTCCACCAGGGTGCGGCTGAACGGCTGTCCCGGGTCGTCGCCGAAGGCGCGCGCCTCTCCCTCGCCGTAGGCTTCCAGGATCCGGCAGCTCTCGCCGCGGAGGAGCGCCAGCGCGCCTTCGCGCAGCGCGGTGCAAACGGCGTCGCGGGTGAGGGCGGTGGCGATCCGGCGCCCGGCGTCGAGGATGCTGGCGAAACGGTCGGCCAGCGAGAGCGTCACCGGCTCGCGCTCGGCCGGCTGGTCGACGGGCACCTCCTCCAGCAGCTCGACGTCCATCGCCGCCGCCCTGACCTCGTCAGACGGGTCGCCGGAGACTTGGCGGAGGCGATCTCCGCGGCGCCGCCAGGCGCCGTAAACAGAGAACCAGCCGGAGACTTGGCGGAGGCGATCTCCGCGGCGCCGCCAGGCGCCGCATGCAAGATTCAATTGCGCCAGCGCCAGGCGCGTCTGGGCGCGTTCCCAGAGCGCTCCCTGCTCCTCGGCGACCCGCAGGCTCTCGGCGAGCCGCTCGCGGGCGGCGCGTTCCCGGCCGTCCAGCGCGGCGATCAGCCCCGCCTCCCGCAGCGCGTGCGGCAGGTTGTTGCGGTAGGTGAAGGCGATGCGCAGCGCGCGGCGGGCCGCCACGCGCGCCTCGCGCAGGAGCGCCCGCCGCTCGCGGGGGGCCCAGGCGTGGGTCTCCTCGACCTGGCGCCGCAGCGCCGTCGCCAGCCAGGGGAGCACCGGCGCCACGTACTCCTGCCTCAGCCCCTTGGCCTCGATCTGAGCCTGCGACTCGCGCAGCACCGCCACCGCCCTGTCCGGGCTGCCGTCGCGCAGCAGCCGGCAGGCGTCGGCCATGGCGATCTCGGCGGCGGCGTGGACGTCCCCGGTCTGGTGGCGGCGCGCGGCCTCCACCAGCTCCTTGGGGATGCGTCCGCCCGACGCCTTGGACCAGACGCCCAGCGCCAGGGCCGCGCCCTGCAGGTCTCCGATCTCCAGGGCCGAGCGGTAGACGTGCCGGGCGGCGTCGACCGCGCCCTTCAGGTCTCCCAGGCGGTGCAGGCTGAAGGCGACGTGCAGGCGCGCGACGTGCACCTCCCACTGGTCGCCGGTGCGCTCCAGCAGCCGCACCGCCTCGCGGCACCGGTCGATGCATTCGCGGTAGCGCGAGGAGGCGTAGAGCACGACGCCGTAGAAGTGCAGCGACTGACCCTGCCCCCAGACGTCGCCCAGGTCGCGGCGGATTGCCAGCGAGCGCTCGGCGTAGGCGACGCCGCGCCGGAAGTACGGCAGCATCGTCATCACCGGCGCGTGCTCGGAATAGGCCTGGGCGAGCTCCAGCGTCGGAGGGTAGCGCTCGGCCAGGTTCATCTCGCGGAAGTGCGCCCAGGCGCAGGGCACGCGCCCGCGCTGGAACCAGTAGGCGTAGGCCAGCCGGCTGTAGAGGTGGATCGCCAGCAGCTCCGCCTCGGCCCCGGCGGCGTTCCGGCGCGCCAGGAAGAGCCGCGGCGCCAGCGTGTGGGCCGCCTGCACCACGGCCTCGCCGGCGGCGCGCGCCAGGAACCCCGCGGTGCCGCGCGGCACCGAGCGCCCCAGCAGCCGCAGGGCGCGCTCCAGCACCTCGCTGGCGGTCTTGATGTCCCCCCGCTTGAACGCCAGCTCGCCGAGCTTGGTCTCGATCGGCACCCGCGCCAGGTCGCTCTCCGCCAGGCGCAGCGCCGACTCCAGCCGCGCCTTGGCCTCGTCGTAGCGGCCGCGCAGCATCAGCACGTCCCCCAACGCCTCGATCACCGGCAGGCGCGTGGCGGCGTCGGCCTCGCGGGTGCCGCGCTCGGCGATCTCCAGCTGCCGCTCGGCCACCTCCAGCGCGTGGCGGTCGCGTGCCTGGGCCGCCGCCTCCAGCGCGTAAGGGAGCGCCCGCTCGTCCAGCCCGGCGGCGTCGAAGTGATAGGCGAGGTCGAAGGCGCGCTCCGGCGCGCGTTCCTCGAGGCGCTCGGCGGCCAGGCGGTGGAAGCGCCGCCGCTCGTCGTCGTCGAGGCGCGCCAGCAGGGTCTCGCGCAGCTTGTCGTGCACGAAGGCGGCGGTGGTGTCGCTCTCCAGCCAGACGAGGTGGCGGCGGCGTGCCTCGGCGATCGCCTCGGCGGCGTCCGACGGCTCCTGCCGCGCCAGCGCGGCGCAGAGCGGCAGGTCGAACTTCTTGCCCAGCACCGCGCCCAGGGTCAGGAGCCGCAGCGCCGACTCCGGCAGCAGCTCGAGCCGCCGCGTCAGGAAGACCGCCGCACGGCGTGAGGAGCTGACGTCGGCCATCGCCGGCGCGTCCACTCTCCAGCCGGCGCGCTCCGAGACCAGCGCGCCCGATTCCACGAGGCCACGCAGCACCGCCGAGGCCATGAACGGGCTTCCCTCGGCGAGACGGGTGACGGTGTCCTGCACCTCCGGCGGGACGGCGCCGGCCATCGACTCCACCAGGCGCTGCACGTCCTCGGCGCCGAACGGCGGGAGCGTCACGTGCGCCAGCGGCCGCACCTCGCGCAGCGCGTGCCCGCCGCCGACGTCCTCGGAGCGGAACGCGACCACCAGCAGCACGTGGCGCGGCCCGGCCTCCTCCAGGCGCCGCTGGAAGTGGCGCAGCAGCTTCAGCGTCAGCTCGTCCGCCCACTGGCAGTCGTCCAGGAGGACGAGCGCCGGGCGCTCCGCCTCGCCCAGCGAGCCTAGGAAGGCCGAGAGCGCGCGCAGGCTGCGCAGCTCGCCGTGGAGCTCCGGGCCGAGCGAGACCTCGGGTGCCGGTCCGACCAGCTCGGCGAGCTGCGGCAGCGCGGACAGCAGCGCCTCCCCCTGGCCGGCCAGCCGCTGCTTGAGGTGCGCGGCGAAGCCGGCCTCGGAGCGCGCCCGGTAGAGCGAGCCGCGCACCACACCCTCGAGGAGCTGATAGGGGCTCTGCGCCACCTGGTCGACGCCCTGCCCGCGCAGCACCGAGACCCCCTGCCGCGCCCAGTGCTCGGCCAGCTCGTCCAGCAGCCGCGTCTTGCCGCCGCCCGACTCGGCCTCCAGGAGCACCAGGCCGCCGCGCCCGGCGCGTGCCTCCTGGATGGCCGACTCCAGCCGGGCCAGCTCCCGCGCGCGTCCCAGGAAGGCGGGCTCGGTCAGCGTGATGCGGCGGTCGAGCCGGCCGATGGCGACGACCGGGTCGGCGTCGCCGCGCTCCAGCGCCTCGGCGACGGCGCGCAGGTCGGCGGCGGCGGCCTCGGCGGACTGGTAGCGGTCGCGCGGGTCCTTGCGGAGCAGCCGCAGGACGATCTCCTCCAGCGCGCGCGGCACCTCGCGCCCCGGGGCGCGGAGCTCCGGGGGTGGCTGGGTGAGGTGCTGGCGCAGCACCTCGCCGACGCTCTCGCCGGCGAACGGCGGCTCGCCGGCCAGGCACTCGAAGAGCACCGCGCCGGTCGAGTACAGGTCGGAGCGCTCGTCCACCTCGCGGTGGAGGAGGCCCGCCTGCTCCGGCGAGGTGTAGCGCACGGTGCCGACCGGCAGCTCGCGCAGCGTCGGGTCGAGCCTCCCGCTGCGCGCCAGGCCGAAGTCGATGAGCGTGGCGTGTTCCAGGGACCGCTGGGCCTCCACGATGACGTTTGCCGGCTTCACGTCGCGGTGCAGCACGCCGTGCTCGTGCGCGGCGGCCAGCGCGCTGGCCACGCAGAAGCCCACCCGGGCGGCCTCCAGGGGCGCCAGCGGCCCGGCCGAGAGGCGCTCCGCCAGCGTGATGCCGGGGACGTAGGGGAGCACCAGGGTGAGCGCGTTCCCTTCGCGTGTCAGCGAGAGCAGCGAGCTGAGCCACGGGCTCTGGAGGCGGCCGAGCACGTCGGCCTCGTGCTCCAGCCGGCTCTCGACCGCGGAAGCGAGCGCGTTGACCGGCGCTGTCTTGATGACGACGTCGCGCCTGGTCGAGACCTCGACGCCGAGGTAGGTCGACACGCCGAGCCCCTGCTTGAGGAGGCGTAGCGCTCGATACCGGCCCGCGAAGACCGGGAACTCCAGCGGCGCGCTGCTCATTTCATGCGATCCGGACGAAAACAGCGGCTGAGGATCGAGCCTCCCCCCTTGTTTTCTCCCGAGTGCGCGCGCGGATTGTAGGGGAAGGGGATTCCGGAGTCAGTCCCTCATGCGCAGCCGCTCCGCGTCGTCCATGCGGCGCTTCAGGTCGGCCGCCGCGCGCCGATTGCGCTCCGAGCTGCCGTCGAGCCGGATGGCGTCTTCGTACCACTCGGCAGCGGCCCGGGTGTCCCCCAGCGCCTCGGAGACGCAGCCCAGGTTGTAGTGCAGCCCGCCCGAGCCCGGGGCGTCCTTGACCGCCTGCTCCCAGAGGAGGCGCGCCTCGCGCAGCTTGCCCTCCTCGATCAGCTTGATGCCTTCGGCCGCCCGCGGCGCCTTGTCGTCCAGCTGGAGCCGGTCGGTGACCTGCCGGGGAGTGAACTGCGCCAGCGCCTCGTCCACAGCGCCGTAGACCGCCTCGCGCTCGGCGGTGGAGAGCAGGCCGTCGTGCCAGGAGTCGTAGATCGGCGAGGACGCATGGCGCAGGACGCTGAAGCGCGCGATGCGCCGTCCGTCGCGGCCGTCCACCAGCGTGAGCTGGAAGCCGCAGTCGGCCTCGGCCCAGTAGCGGACCTTCACCGTCTCCTTGCCTTCCTTGTCCTTCTTCTTCTCCGACTTGTCGCGCCGCCAGGAGCGCAGCTCGCTCACCCTCAGCCGCACGTAGACGTCGGCGGGGTAGCGCTTCCGAAGCTCGCCGAAGCTGGGGGCCGGCTCGGGGGCCTCGCGGGTGAAGATACGCTCGAGGAGGTCGAAGAGGTCGGGCATGCGGGGCGAGGCGTCGTCGATCTCGAAGACCCCCTGCTGGTCGACCCGCTCCAGGAGGCGCGCCCGCACCGCCTCGCTGTCGCGGCGGGAGCCGCCGTGCGACTCGATGAGAGCCAGCTTGCGCGCCGGGCCGAGGTTGTAGGGCGCCGGAGCCAGGCGCCGCACCGTCACCGCCGGGCCGCAGCCCGCCGCCGCCAGGGCGAAAGCCAGGAGCGCCGTTCGCGTCACTCCAGCACCAGCGGTCCGAGCGCCATGCGCCGCCCCGCGGCCGCCGCTCCGGGGAAGACCGGCTCTACCGTCCATCCCGTCACCCTCGTTTCTTTCCAGGCTTCGAAGAGCTGCAGATCGTAAGAGTAGCGCCTCGGCACGCCGTCGCCGAGGAGCGGGATCTCCGCCAGGCGCGCGCGCTTGGGGTCCTTCAGACCGTCGATGAAGAGATGGATGCGCAGGAGGCGCGGTCCCGCCTCGCGCACGGCGGCCACGACCGAGACACGGCGCAGCGGCGCCAGCAGCAGCGGCGGCAGCTGCCAGCACTCCAGCGAGGGCTGCTCGCCGAGGCGGAAGCTGGTGAGGCCGTCCGGCGACGGCTGCGCCTCGAGGAGGTCCTTGCCCTGCGGGACCTCCAGGCAGGTCGGCGGCTTCTCCGCCTCCGGCGCCGTCGAGGCGTTGATCGGCGTCTGCGGTGCGGCGGGCGGCGGCACGACGCCGTCGAGGCTGAGGAGCGGCGCGCGGAACACCACGAAGCCGTCCTCGCGCGGCAGGACGCCGGCGAAGACGGCGGTGACCTCGTGTCCCCGGTGCGCGGCGAGGTCGACCTCGACCGGCGTCCAGAGGCTGCCGGGCCGGAGCGCCAGCCGCTGGAACGGCTCGGCGGCGCCGTCGCAATGGAGCAAGAGCTCGGCGTGGTCGGCCTCGCTGCGCCGCCCCCGCGCGACCGCGGTGACGAAGCGGGCGGTGCCCGCCTCGGGCACCTGGAAGCGCCAGGTCGCGCGCACCGGGCCACGCAGGAAGAGGTTGAGCCGCTCGACCTCCGACCAGGGCAGGCGCTTCGGCTCGCGCTGCCGCGCCCAGCGCACGTCCTCCTGCCCGGGGAGCACGTCCTGGAACGCCACCTCGCCGAAGATCACCGACCCCTGCATGGTCCGCTCCTGCCGGGGAGCCAGGACCGAGAGGCGGCGGCGCCGCAGCGGCTCCCCGAAGACGGCCAGCAGCTCGGGGCGGCCGATCTCCCACTCGAAGAGCTTGGCCTCGCAGTAGGTCGGCGCGGTCTGGAAGCGGCGCAGGCATTCCGCGGAGGCCGGGCTGTGGGAGCGCAGGTAGAAGGACTTGTCCACCCAGGAGCGGTCGGCGTTGGCCGCCAGGCCCACCACCGCCAGGATCACCAGCACGCCGACGGCGCGAGGGACGCGTGAGGCCTGCGCGGCCAGCGCCGCCGACATCAGCACCAGGCCGGTGAAGAAGACCGAGGCGGGCGAGGCATACCAGGGGGCGATCTGCTCACGCGCCAGGCCGATCTGCAGGGTCACCAGGAACGACCATCCGAGGAGGAGCGCGCCGGGCAGCGCGGCGCGCAGGCGGCCGGTGAAGGCGAGGGTGCCGACCACCACCGCTGCGGCGAGCCCGAAGGCGCCGATCGCCTCCGCCTGCGGGATGTGCCCCGAGTTGAGCGCGGAGCCGTAGCAGAACGCGCGCCCCAGGAGCCCGAGCACGAAGCGCGCGCCGGGGAGGTGCTTCTGGCCGGCGGCGAGGTTCAGCGCGTAGGGCCAGATCGAGAGCGCCAGGAAAGGGACGAGCAGCGCGTAAACGCGCGGCCGGCGGAGGCCCGAGAGCGGCAGGCCGACCAGCGCGACACCCCACACCAGGAGGCCTCCACCCCACGACCAGGAAGCGGCGAGCGCTCCGGCGCCGGCCAGCAGCGCCGCCCGCGTGCTGCCGGGGTAGCGCACCATCGCCCAGACCACCAGCGCCAGGGCCGCCTGGCAGAAGCCCATCTGCAGCGCCACCTCGGCGAACGTGTAGACGCTGGTCTGCGCGGTGCAGAAGACGGTGAGCGAGAGGGCCGGGCCGAGCCAGGGAGACGTCAGCCCGGCGCGCCGCGCGGTGGCGGCCAGCAGCGCCAGCTTCAGCGCAAGGAGGAGGAGCCCCACCGCCAGCTCGGCGTGGTGGCTCCAGTGAGTCCAGCGCGCCGCCAGGAGGTGCACCGCGACCGGCAGCGCCATCGCGTGCGAGCCGCCGATGAAGGCGTCGCCCAGGTAGTGCGTCCACGGGTAGGTCCCGCCCAGCACGCGCTCCACCAGCCCCACCCAGCCCAGGTAGTCGTTGGACAGATTGTCCTCGCCGTTGCCGGCGACGATGCCGAGGATGTGGAGGAAGGGGAGGATCGTGAGGGCCAGCGCGAGAGGGTTCCAGCCCCTGGCGGCGCCGGCCGGCTTCACATCTGCAGCCAGCTGCCGGGGCTGACCGGAGGCGGTGGCGGCCCGTCCGAGCCGCCGTTCCGGAAGAAGCGCGCGATGGAGTCCTGGAGCGCGGTCGGGTCGAACGGCTTGGAGAACGCGGCCGACACCTGCAGCTCCGAGGCCCAGCGCGCCAGGTCGTAGACCGCCGAGAGCAGGAAGACCGGCGTCTGATCGCCGCGCCGGCGCAGCGTGCGCACCACCGTCGCTCCATCCAGGACCGGCATCATCAAGTCGAGCAGGATCAGGTCGACCGGCTGCTGGTCCAGCAGCGCCAGCGCCTGCCCGCCGTCGTGCGCGGTGAACACCTGGTAGTTCTCGCCGAGCATGGCGGCCAAGGCCTCAAGCAGCTCGACATGGTCTTCGACGATCAGGATCCGCTGCACCCGCGTCCTCGCCAGGCAGCATACCCCGGTCGCGCGCCGGGTGCCCAGCGTTACCAGTGGATGGCGCGGTCGAACTGATCCACCAGCTTGCCGATCTGCCGACGCGGCACGCGGATGACCCCGGGCAGGAGCTCGCCCTCGGGGATGCCGCGGTCGGCGGCGTCCTCGGCGACCAGGTAGACCAGGACGCTCTTCCTGATGCAGGCCACGAGGTCCTGGTCGAGCCGCGGCGCGCCGGTCAGCGCCCTGGTCCCGAAGCGCAGGCCGCGGGTGTCCTGCCCCTTCACCGCGTAATAGACCGCGCTGCCGCGCAGCAGGATGCCGGCCTCGGCGCCGGCGTTCCGGAGGGCGTGCGTGAACCAGACCGCGGTGTCGTCCTGCTCTTCCACCGTGCCGCGGTAGGCGTCCTCCACGATGCTCAGGTAGCGTGCCATGCCGTCACCTCGTCGAGATGAAGAGGAAGCCTTCGGAGGCCTCGGCCATCTTCCAGAGGTCGGCAGGGGAGCCGCGGCGCGCCCCTTCCACCTGTGCCTCCAGCCCGCGCTCGTCCACGCAGAGGCCGCAGTTCACCCAGTCCAGCCGGGTGCCCCGCTCCCGCGCCAGCGCGAAGAGGCCGGAGACCCAGTCCTTCGGGTTCGGGTGGTCCTCCTCCTCGGCAGTCGTCCCCTTCACCGGGTTGGCGTGCGGCTTCTGGCCCGAGAAGCCGAGCCCCACCGCCCCCTCGTAGAGGAAGACGTTGACGTGGTGGCCGGCGCGGATCGCCGCGTCGATGATCCGGAAGGCGGTCGGCGTGTTGGCCGACTCGTAGGGCGGGTCCATCAGGCCGATCGTGATGCTGGCCACGGCGCGCCTCAGTGCCAGAGCGTCTTGGCGCCGCCGGCCAGGAGCGCGACCACGGCGTCGATCGGGGAGCAGGCGACGCCGGCGATCAGCGCCTCCGGCCCGATGGCCCGCTCCCGCAGCGAGAAGTCGTCGGCCAGGACCCGCACCGTGCGGGCCACCGACGCCAGGCGGCCGTCCTGGGCGCCGCTGCGCGCCGTCATCACGCCGTTCTGCACCAGGTAGAGCGTCACCTCGTTGCCGCCGGCCGCCAGATCGGCGGCCAGGCCGTAGAAGTAGGCGACGCTGCCGGAGTCCCAGGTGCTCTGCGACTCGATCAGGAGGTACTGCATGTGAGGTGAGAGACGCTTTGAGGGCTCTCTTTCCCATTACCATCCCTCGCCATGAAGCCGACGCTTCCGTCCGAGCTCGTCCGGGACGTCTTCGACCGGCTGTCACGCGCCAACGCCGAGTTCGCCCGCCGGTACCCCGGCGAGCCTTCGAGCCGCCAGCCGGTCCACACCGTCTACGGCGGCGCGCACCTCTTCCGCAGCGACACCGCCAAGAAGCTGGGGGAGATCGCGCTCGACGCGCTCTACGAGAACGCCCCCGACGCCGACACCTTCGCCTCGGTGCTGGGCTTCCCGCTGGAGCTGGCCGAGGACGTCTACCGCCGGGTGGAGCGGAAGCTCCAGAGCGAGCCGGTGGAGGACTTCCGTCTCGACTTCGAGGACGGCTACGGCAACCGCCCGAACGAGGAGGAGGACGGGCACGCGCAGTCGGCGGCGCGCCAGGTCGCCGAAGGGCGCGCCAACGGCACGCTCCCCCCCTTCATCGGCATCCGCATCAAGCCGTTCACCGAGGAGCTGCGCGACCGGAGCTCCCGCACGCTGGACCTCTTCCTGACGACGCTTCGCGACGGCGGGGCGCCGCTGCCGGACGGGTTCCTGCTGACGCTGCCGAAGGTGACCGTGCCGGAGCAGGTCACCGCGATGGCCGACCTGCTCGACCTCCTGGAGCCGCGGCTGGGCCTGGGGACCCACGCGCTGAAGTTCGAGATCATGGTGGAGACGCCGCAGTCGATCATCGGCGCCGACGGGCGGCTGATGCTGCCGCTGCTGGTCGAGGCCGGGCGCGGCCGCTGCGTCTCGGCGCACTTCGGCACCTACGACTACACCGCCGGCGTGAACATCACCGCCGCCCACCAGCAGATGAAGCACCCGGCCTGCGACTTCGCCAAGCACGTAATGCAGGTCTCGCTGGCGGGCACCGGAGTCATGATCTCCGACGGCTCCACGAACGTGATGCCGGTCGGTCCCCACAAGTCCACCGAGGATCACGCGCTGACGGTCGCCGAGGTGCACCAGAACCGACTGACGGTGCACCGCGCCTGGCGGCTCCACTACGAGCACGTGCGCCACTCGCTGGAAGGGGCCTTCTACCAGGGGTGGGACCTCCATCCGGCCCAGCTCCCGACGCGCTTCGCCGCCGTCTACAGCTTCTTCCTGGAGAGCCGGCGTGCCGCCTCGGAGCGGCTCACGAACTTCATCGAGAAGGCCGCGCAGGCCACGCTGGTGGGGGACGTCTTCGACGACGCGGCGACCGGACAGGGGCTCCTGAACTTCTTCCTGCGCGGCATCGGCTGCGGGGCGATCGCCGAGGAGGAGGTCCTGGCGACCGGCATCACCGTCGACGAGCTCCGCGGCCGCTCTTTCGTGAAGATCCTCAACAACCGGCGCCGCGCCTGATCCCACCGAGCGTCCAGGGTGTGACGCGCATCGCGCGTTGGCGGGAGCTTCGCGGGAACGACGTTCTCTTGTTCGAAGGCCGAGACCGAACGAGAAGGAGGACGTCATGTCCATCAAGACCGAAGCCAAACCCCAGTCGAAGAAGAAGCTCGAGATCAAGCGCCACACCCTGCAGGACCTCACCGTCCGCAAGGACGTCAAGGGCGGCAGGTTCCCCGAGTCCAAGTACACCTACTGCGGCGGCGACGGCTGTTACAAGCCGAACCCCTACTGAGGAGGACGTCATGTCGATCAAGAACGAGACGAAGTCCAGGTCGAGGCGGCTCGAGGTGAAGAAGCAGACCCTGCGCGACCTCACGCCCCGCAAGGACGTGAAGGCGGGCCGGATGGCGGAGACGAAGTGGACCTACTGCGGCCAGGGCGGACCCACCGAGTGCTACAAGCCGAACCCCTACTGAGCCCACCCCCTCATTCGCACGACACGGCCGGAGCTTCCCGCTCCGGCCGTTTCCGTTCTTGACCTGCCTCGGCGGCGTTCCGTGAAGGCGCGGATGTGACGCGCATCGCGCGTTGGCGGGCGCTCATCGGAAACGTCGTTCTCTCGTCCGGAGCCCGAGACCGAACGAGAGGGAGGACGTCATGTCCATCAAGACCGAAACCAAGTCCAAGTCGAAGCGCCTCGAAGTGAAGAAGCAGACCCTGCGGGACCTCACCGTGCGCAAGGACGTCAAGGGCGGCATGCTGCCCGTCACCAAGTACACCTACTGCGGCGGCGACGGCTGCTACAAGCCCAACCCGTACTGACCGGCGCCGAGACGTAGGAGCAGCGCCATGACGATGTCCATCAAGAGCGTGACCCCGAACCCGGCGCGGAAGGGCAGGAAGCTGATCATCCGCAAGACGACCCTCAAGGACCTCAGCGTGCAGAAGGACGTGAAGGCCGGCGCCATGCCGGTGAGCATGTTCACCAACTGCAACATGGGGCAGTGCAGCCCTCGGTCCCAGTACTGCTGAATGCGATGGAAGGGCCGGAGCCTCTCGCGGGGCTCCGGCCGTTTCGGCGTCGGATCAGGCGCCGGCCTTCTTGAGGATCGCGATCTGGCCGGTGTGGTAGAGCGTGTGCTGGAGCGCCCCTAGCAGCATCGTGTCGTTGCTGTAGTCCTGGCCCGGGACGCGGTCGCCGAGCTTCTCGTCGGGGAGCTCGCCCACCGCGCGCGCCAGCCTGCGCACCGACTCCACCGCGCGCCGCTGAGCGTCGACCCAGGCGTCGCCGTCCTGGATCTCGAGCGCCGGCCAGTCCTCGGCCGGGCCCACCTCGGTGATCGCCTCGCCGGCGAGCCGCCGCCTCACGATCACCGCCCAGGCGCTCAGGTGCGCCAGGATCTCCCGGATCGAGTGCGCGCCGGCGATCGGCCGCGCCACCGCCTGCTGTGCACTGATGTCCTCGAGCACCTCGCGCAGCGCCGGGCCGTGCCAGGCGTCGCCTTCGGCCGCACGCAGGAGCTGGTCGGCGAGCCGAGCCGAGAGTGTCTGCTGAGTCTGGGTTGCTGACATGTCGTCCTCCTAACCAATGAACAGGCTTGAACGGTTAGAAAGGTAGGTCCGCCGACCTAACCTGTCAAGGGCAAATACCGGTTAATATGCGTCTGTGGGTCGCTTCGACTTCAGCGGAGGCGCCCTCTGCCTCGATTACGCGAACACGCTCGGCGACCGGCCGCGCTGCGAGAAGGAGAGCCTCCGCGAGTACGCGGACGTCGTCGAGTGGTGCCGCGAGGCCGGGCTGATCCCTTCGCGCGACGCGGCCCGCCTGGTCGCCGAGGCCGGCGCTCATCCGCGCCGCGCGGCGGCCGACCTGGCGGCGGCGATCGCGCTCCGGGAGAGCCTCTACGCGCTCTTCGCCGCGCTGGCGCGCGGCCAGGAGCCTCCTCCGGGCGATCTCGACTTGCTGAACCGCGCGCTGCCGGAGGTCCTGGGCCACCTGGCCCTGGAGCGCCGTGAGAGCGGTTTCACCTGGCGGTTCACCGCGCCCACCGGTGAGCGCGAGCGGCTGCTCTGGCCGGTGGTGCGCTCGGCCGCCGAGCTCCTCGCCTCCGGCGGAGTCGCCGAGGTGCGCGAGTGCGCCTCGGAGACCTGCAGCTGGCTCTTCCTCGACCGGAGCCGCACCCACCGCCGGCGCTGGTGCGACATGAAGAGCTGTGGCAACCGCGCCAAGGCGCGCCGGCACTACGCGCGGCTGAAGGGGCAGGAACCGGAATGAAGCCGCCTGCTACGCTTTCGCCGATGGTGAGCGCCCTCACGACCGGCGTGGCCGCCGAGCGCTACCTGAGGCAGAGGCGGCGCTCGCGCGTGTTCTTCGACGACATCGCCCGCGCCGGCGCCACCTTCGAGAGGCCGATCCCGCTGAGGCAGCCTTTCGTCTTCTACGAGGGGCACCTGCCGGCGTTCGTCGTCAACACGCTCCTGAAGCTGGCGCTGGGCCGGCCCGGCCTGGACGCGCGCTACGAGGAGCTCTTCGCGCGCGGCATCGACCCGAAGGACGAGTCGAGCGTGCCCGAGGAGTCCCGCTGGCCGCCGCGCGAGGAGGTCCTGGCCTACGTCGCCGCCGCCGAAGCGGCGGTGGTGGAGACGCTGGAATCGTTGGAGCTCCAAGGGACCGCGGCCCCGGCGGTGGCCCGGGAGGCGGTGCACACGATCCTGGAGCACGAGGCGATGCACCAGGAGACGCTCCTCTACATGGCCCACCGGCTGGAGCCGTCGCGGAAGAGGCCGCCCGCCGGCTTCGCGCTGGAGACGGCCGGCTCGCCGCCGGAGCCGCGCGCGGTGCGCATCCCGGCCGGAGTCGCGCGGCTGGGCAAGCCGCCGGAGCTGCCCTTCGGGTGGGACAACGAGCTGCCGCCGCAGCGAGTCGAGGTGCCGGCGTTCTCGCTGGACGTCTACGACGTCACCAACCGCGACTACCTCTCCTTCGTGGAGGCCGGCGGTTACCGGCGCCGCGAGCTCTGGAGCGACGCGGGCTGGGCCTGGCGCGAGGAGCATGGCGTGGCGCACCCGCTCTTCTGGGAGGCAGGGACGAGCGGCAAGCCCGGCAAGCCCGGCGACTGGCTGTGGCGCGGCATGTATCAGCGGGTGCCGCTGCCGGCCGCCTGGCCGGTCTGGGTCAGCGGCGAGGAGGCCGCCGCCTACGCGCGCTGGGCGGGGCGCCGCCTGCCGACCGAACCCGAGCTGCAGCGCGCCGCCTACGGCACTCCCGAGGGCGACGAGCGCAGCTATCCGTGGGGGGAGGCGCCGCCCGACGCCACGCGCGGCCGCTTCGACTTCCAAGGGCCCGACCCGGTGCCGGTCGGCTCGCGGCCCGCGGGGGCGAGCGCCTTCGGGATCCACGACCTCGTCGGCAACGGCTGGGAGTGGACGTCGACCGTCTTCGCCGGCTTCCCCGGTTTCCGCCCGATGGCGACCTACCCGCAGTACTCGGCCGACTTCTTCGACGGCGCCCACTGGGTGCTGAAGGGGGCCTCGCCGGCCACCGACCGCTCCCTCCTCCGGAAGAGCCTGCGCAACTGGTTCCGGCCGAACTACCCGTACGTCTACGCGTCCTTCCGGTGCGCCTCCTCGTGAGCGTGGCGCTCGAGGGGTTCGCGCGCGACGTGGCCGAGGGGCTGGCCCGCGAGCCGAAGACGATCCCTCCGCAGTACTTCTACGACGACCTGGGGAGCCTCCTCTTCGAGGCGATCTGCCGCCTGCCCTGGTACACGATCACCCGCGCCGAGCTGGCGCTCCTGACCAGCGCCGCGCCGGAGATCGCGGCCCACCTGCCCAGGCCGCTGACGCTGCTGGAGCTCGGGCCCGGCGGCGGGCAGAAGCTGGCGCTGGTCGCCGAGGCCGCGGTGGCGGCCGGCCGCGTCGCCGTGCAGCTGGTGGACGTCTCCGAGGAGGCGCTCACGCTGGCGACCGCCACTCTCGCGCGGCTGCCGGTCGCGGTCACCTGCTACCGCGCCAGCTTCGAGGAGGGGCTGCGCGCCGCCGCCGCCCAGCGGGACGGCACGACGCTGGTGCTGTTCCTCGGCTCCAACATCGGCAACCTGGACATGGCCGAGGCCGCCGCCTTCGTGCGCGAGATCCGCCGGGCGCTGCGACCCGGCGACGGCTTCCTGCTGGGGGCGGACCTCATCAAGCCGGAGCGCGACCTGCGGCTCGCCTACGACGACCCGCTGGGCGTCACCGCCGCCTTCAACAAGAACGTGCTGATACGCATGAACCGCGAGCTCGGGGCCTCCTTCGACCCGATCGACTTCCGGCACCACGCCCTCTGGAACCCCGCCGAATCGCGCATGGAGATGCACCTGGTGGCCCAGCGCGACGTCGACGTGGAGGTGCCGCTGGCCGGCTGCCGCGCGCGGCTGCAGGAAGGGGAGAGCCTCTTCACCGAGTGCTCCTACAAGTACGATCCGGCGCGCCTCAAGGCCCTCGTCGAGGACGCCGGGTTCCGCCTGGCGCGCCGCTTCGTGGACGGGACGGCCCATTTCGCGCTGCTGCTCTTCGAGGCGGCGTGACCGCCGGCGCGCCGGTCGTCGACTTCCGCGGCGTCCGCTACGAGGTGGGAGGGCGCGCCGTGCTGCGCGGCCTCGACCTCAGCGTGGCGGCCGGGGAGACGCTGGTCCTCCTGGGCCGGAGCGGCTCCGGCAAGACGACCGCGCTCAAGCTCGTCAACGCGCTCCTGCTCCCGACCGCCGGCGAGGTGCTGGTGGATGGGCGCAGCACGCGCGACTGGGACGTCATCGAGCTCCGTCGGCGCATCGGCTACGTCATCCAGGAGACCGGCCTCTTCCCGCACCTCTCGGTGGCCCGCAACGTGAGCGTGGTGCCGGAGCTGGAAGGGTGGACGGCGGAGCGGATCGCCGCGCGGGTGGACGAGCTGCTCCGGAGCGTCGGCCTTCCGCCCGACGTCTTCCGCGGGCGGCGTCCGCGTGAGCTCTCCGGAGGGCAGCGCCAGCGGGTGGGCGTGGCCAGGGCGCTGGCCGCCGACCCGGAGATCCTCCTCTTCGACGAGCCCTTCGGCGCGCTCGACCCGGTCACCCGCCTCGAGCTCCAGAAGCAGTTCCTGGCGCTGCGCCGGACGGTGAGGAAGACGGCGCTCTTCGTCACCCACGACGTGCGCGAGGCGCTGGCGCTCGGCACCCGCATCGCGCTCCTGCACGACGGGCGGGTGGAGGCGCTGGCGGCGCCGCAGCAGTTCCTGGAATCCACCAGCGACGAAGCCCGCACCTTCCTGGCCTGCCTCGACTGGAAGCTCTCCGCCTGATGAGGTCCAGCCTGCTGCACGACGTCCTGGCGATGACCGGCGAGCACGTCGTGCTGGTCCTCATCGCGCTCGGCACCGCCGCGGCGATCGGCATCCCCGGCGGCGTCTGGCTGAGCCGGGCCGCGCGACTGCGCGGGCCGCTCCTGGGGGTGGTGAACGTCATCCAGACGGTGCCCAGCCTGGCGCTCTTCGGGTTCCTGATCCCGATCCCCTATGTGGGCGGCATCGGCAAGCGCACCGCGGTGGTGGCGCTGGTCCTCTACGCGCTGCTGCCGATCCTGCGAAACACGCTCACCGGTCTCCTCTCGGTGGAGCCGGCGGTGCTGGAGTCGGCGACGGCGATGGGGATGACCGACGCGCAGCGCCTCTTCCGGGTGGAGCTGCCGCTGGCGACGCGCACGATCCTGGCCGGCCTGCGGGTGGCGGCGGTGACGACGATCGGAACGGCGACGATCGCGGCGGCCATCGGCGGGGGAGGGCTGGGCGTCTTCATCTTCCGCGGGGTGGCGTCGGTGGACGCCGGCCTCATCCTGGCGGGCGCGGTGCCGGCAGCGCTCCTGGCGCTCCTGGCGGACGGAGGACTCGGATGGCTCGAAAAGCGGCTCTCGCCGGTCTGACCTCGCTCCTCCTGCTGGCCGGCTGCGGCGGCAGGAAGACGATCGTGGTCGGCTCCAAGAACTTCACCGAGCAGGTGCTGCTGGGGGAGCTGGCGGCGCAGCAGCTGGAGCGGCGGCTGCCGACGCAGGTCGTCCGCAAGCTGGACCTGGGCGGCACCATGCTGGCGCACCAGGCGCTCCTGGCCGGCGGGATCGACGTCTACCCCGAGTACACCGGCACGGCGCTCACCGCGATCCTCAAGCTGCCGATCTCCTCGGACCCGCAGGCGGTCTACAAGCAGGTCGCCGCCGAGTACCAGTCGCGCTGGAAGGCGCTCTGGCTGCCGCCGCTCGGCTTCAACGACACCTTCGCGATGGTCATCAGCGGAGAGGTGGCCCGGAAGGAAGGCATCAAGACGCTGAGCCAGGCGGCGCAGCGCAAGGAAGGGTGGCAGCTCGGCGTCGGCTACGAGTTCCTGCAGCGCCCCGACGGGCTGCCGGGCCTGCAGAAGACCTATCCGCTCACGCTGAAGGCGGCGCCTCGGACCATGGACCTCGGGCTCCTCCACAAGGCGCTGCAGCAGGGGCAGGTGGAGATGGTGGCGGCGAACTCGACCGACGGGCTGCTGGCGGTGCTCGACCTGACGGTCCTCGAGGACGACAAGCGCTTCTTCCCTCCCTACGAGGCGGCCTTCGTGCTGGGCGAGCGCCTGTGGAAGAACGACGGCGCGCGCCTGGCGCTGGAGGAGCTCTCGGGGAAGCTCGACACGGTGACGATGCGGAAGCTGAACTTCGAGGTGGACGGCAAGCACCGGCGCCCCGCCGAGGTCGTGACCGAGTTCCTGGCGGGCCTGGGCCCGAAGCAATGAGCGAGCGGCTGACGCTGGAGGAGATCCGCGAGTTCTGGACGCGCCAGGCCATCGAGCACGGTGGCGCGCCGGCGGCCTCCTGGTCGGACGTCCACGCCATCGACCTGGAGGTGCGGCAGCTCGTCGCGCGGCTCCAGGACGGCGACCGGGTGCTGGACGTCGGCTGCGCGAACGGCTACTCGACGCTGCAGTACGCCGCGGCGCGGCGGGTGAACGTGCGCGGCCTCGACTACATCCCCGGGATGGTGGCCGAGGCGCGCCGGCGGCTGGCGGAGCTCTCCGGCCGGCTGGCCGGCGAGGCGTCCTTCGAGGTCGGGGACATCACCGCGCTGGCCGAGCCCGACGCCGCCTACGACAAGGTGGTCGTGGTGCGGGTGCTCATCAACCTGGCCGACTTCGCTCGGCAGGTGACCGCCCTGAAGGAGTGCGCGCGGGTGCTGCGGCCCGGCGGGCTGCTGCTCCTCTCCGAGGCGACGCTGCAGGGCTGGCGGCGCATGAACGCGTTCCGCGCCGACTGGGGGCTGACCGAGATCCCGATGCCCGGCTTCAACACCTACCTCGACGAGGAGGCCGTCGTCGAGGCCGCGCGCCCGGAGCTGGAGCTGCTGGAGATCGCGAACTTCGCCAGTACGTATTTCGTACTGACACGGGTCCTGAAGCCGCTCCTCGCCAAGGTCGCGCCCACGGTGGACGTGGCCGACCCCGCCTCGAACTTCAACCGCTGGGCGGCATCGCTGCCGGCGGCCGGCGACTACGGGACGCAGAAGATGTTCGTCTTTCGACGGGCGGGTTAGTTCCTATTGCGGTACCTTCGGCACCGCAAGGATCGCCTCCGCTTGGTCACTGTGCGGTGCCTGCGGCACCGCGAGGATCGCCTCCGCCAAGTCTCCGGCGACCAGTCTCCGGCGACCGCTAAAACGGGCTGTCGGGCAGGCGGGTGGGTCCGGACGTCCCGCGCTCTAGGGCGTCGGCGCGCAGCAGCCACATCCCGACGCCGGCCGCCCCCTGCATGTAGCCGGTCTGCGCTTCCCGCAGCTCGGGGTGCACCCGGTGCTCCGCCTGGACCCAGCGGGCGCCCTCCGCGTCGCAGGTGGCGCGGCTCGAGAGGTAGGCGGTGATGCGCCTGGCCAGCTCGAGGTGGCGCGGCTCGCCGAGCCCGAGGAGGAGCTCGGCGACGCCGGCATGCCCGCAGCAGGGGCCGACGTTGTCCCACCAGCCCGGCGGCTCCGATTCCGGCAGCCCGCTGGCCAGCAAGGCGCGCGCGCCCTTCTGCGCCCACTCCAGCCAGGCGCAGTCGCCGGTCACCGCGTAGAGGCGGTAGAAAAGGCGCGCGGTCCCGGCCGGGCCGTGGCACCAGCTCCAGTAGTAGAGGTCCTCGCCGTCCCCCTCGTGGTGGTAGACGAGCGCCGTGTCGCCGGCGGTGCGGGCGATGCTGGTGAGGTAGCGGGCTCCGCCGAGCGCCGCGTCCAGGAACTCGCGACGCCCCGTCTCCTGGCCGAGCGTCGCCAGGAAGTACGCCACGCCGGCGGTCCCGTGCGAGAAGTTCGGCATCACCATCGGGGTGTCGGTCGCCGCCGCCCATTTCGTGCCGGAGCCGGCCGGGATGCCCAGCTCCAGAAGCCGCCTGCCAGCCTTCTCCGCCAGCTCCCGCGACGCGGGGTCGCCCTCCTTGCGCGCCTCCCAGAGCAGGTGGAGGCCGATGCCGGCCGAGCCGCTGATCACGTCGTAGCCCTGCCCGGGCCACTCGATGCCGGAGCCGGCCGGCACCGCGCGCTGCCGGATCAGCGCCGCGGCGCGCCGGGCCCCGTCGCGGTAACGCGGCTCGCCGGTCAGCTCGAAGGCGCGCCGCAGCGCGAAGCCGACGCCGCCCAGGCCGCTGTAGAGGCCGCAGTCCGCCTCCCCCTCCAGGGCCGCGACGAGCGCGTCGGCGCGGTCCCGCGCGTCGCGCGCCACCGCCGGGTCGCCGGTGGCCGCTCCTAGCTCGCAAAGGAACCAGACGACGCCGGCGGCGCCGTGGTAGAGGTCCAGCCCGGCCGGTGGGCCCTGCGCGAGGATCCAGGCGCCGGCGTCGCGCGCCAGGGCGAGCGAGGGGGTCTCGGGAGCGTGGCCCGTCATCGCAAGGGCGAGCGCCGCGGCCAGGGGAGCCGTGGTCTTCACTCGCCGCTAGTGTGCGACAGGTCGGCCGCGTGTGAGCCGGCAACCGCGTGGCTCACGCGTTCCTTACAGGAGGACACGGTGAAGACTCCGCTGCCGCTGGTCGCCATGCTCCTGATTTCCGCCCGGGCCATCGCCGGCCCGACGTTCCATCCGTACCGGGTCGTCGACCACGAGCAGGGGGGGCTGGTCGTCGGCACCATCGCGGTCCCGGACGGCTGGACCGCCACCAGCAGCGTGCACTGGAACTACTCGGACGTCAGCCTTCCGGTGCGTCTCTCGCTGCGCATCGCCGCGCCGGATGGCTCGGCGTGGGTGGAGGCGTTCCCGACCGAGCTCTTCTACTGGCTGGAGCCACACGACACGTCGACGCCCGTCGGCGGCCGGAGTCTCGGCATGATCCACCGCCCCGGCATCGCCGCCGACGAGGCGCTCCACCGCTTCGTGATCCAGCGCTACCGCGGCGGGGCCGAGGACCTCCGCCTCCTCGGCACGCGCTCGACCGTCAACCTGGCGCAGGCGCTCGGCAAGCCGGCGATGCCTGGCGACTCCGTCGCGGCGCGGGTCCGCTACCGCGCCAGCGGCCACACGGTGGACGAGGAGTTCTTCGCGCTCCTCGGCTCGCAGAACCGCATCCCCTATCACGGCCCGCAGGGGACCAGCTTCGAGGACCACCGCCTCATGACCTACGCGCACAGCATGGGAGCGCTCGACGGCAAGCTCGACAGCCTGCAGCCGATGCTCGGTTTCATCGTCGCCTCCTTCCGTCCCGACCCCGTCTGGCAGCGGCATCTCGAGATGCGGAACCGGCAGATCGCCGAGGCCTTCAACCGATACATCGCCGCCGGCTACGCGCAGATCGCCGCGGCCGCGCAGCTCAGCCGCACGGTCAGCGCCAACAACGACGCTTTGCTGCGGTCGATGGAGGCGCAGCGGAGAGCTTCCAACCGCGCCGCCGACCGCATCAACGAGCAGTTCTCGGACTACATTCGCGGCACGGATCGGAGGAGGGAGTCCTACTGGGGCCGGCATCCGGCCCGTTGAGCGCTGGTAGTCTGGCGGCGAAATGAGAAGAACGGCTGCCGCTGTCTCGCTCCTCCTCGTTCTCGCCTGCTCTCACGCCAAGGCCGCGCCGCCGGTCCGGCGGCAAGACCAGGGCTTCGGCCGGTTCGTGGACGAGTACTTCGAGGGCTCTTTCGCCTTCAGCCCGAGCTCGGCGACCGGCGCCGGCTTCCACCACCGCGACCGCGAGATGCAGGACCGCTCGCGGGCGCGCATCGAGGCGCGCATCGCCGAGCTGAAGGGGCATCTCGCCAAGGTGGCCACGTTCGACCGGGCTGCGCTCTCCTTCGACGACCAGCTCGACGCGACGCTCCTGGAGAACCAGATCCGCAGCCAGCTCCTCGACCTCGACACGCTGCGCACCTGGGAGACGAACCCGATGAGCTATGCCGGCGGGCCCGGCGGTGCGGTCTACTCGCTCATGAGCCGCGACTTCGGCCCGCGCCGTGATCGGCTGCGCTCGGCGGTGGCGCGCATGCGAGGGATCCCGGCGCTCTACGCCGCCGGCAAGGCCAACGTGAAGAACCCGCCCAAGGAGTTCACCGCGCTGGCGATCCGCATGTCGAAGGGCTCGGTGGGCTTCTTCGAGAAGACCGTGGCCGCCTGGGCCAAGGAGTCGGCCGGCGAGGACGCCGCGCTCTTGGCCGAGTTCCAGGAGGCGAACGCCAAGGTGGTGGCGGCCGCCAAGGACTTCGCCGACTGGCTGGAGAAGGACCTGACGCCCCGCTCCAAGGGCGATTACGCGATCGGCGCCGAGCGCTTCCTCCAGAAGCTGAAGGTCGACGACATGGTGGAGATGCCGCTCGAGGAGCTGCTGGCCCGCGGCGAGGCGAACCTCGCCAGGGACTACGCGGCCTTCGTGGAGACGGCCAAGAAGATCGATGCGACGAAGTCCCCCAAGGACGTCATGGCGATGCTGGAGGAGGAGCACCCCAGCGCCGAGCAGCTCCTGCCGTCGGTGCGCGGCTCGGTGGAGGACGCGCGCCGCTTCGTGGTGGAGCACGGCATCGTGACGGTCCCGTCCGAGGTGCGCCCGCGCGTCGAGGAGACGCCCCCCTTCAACCGCTCCGGCAGCTTCGCCTCGATGAGCACCCCGGGCGCCTACGAGACGGTGGCCACCGAGGCCTACTACTACGTCACTCCGGTCGAGCCGGAGTGGGACGCCAAGCACAAGGAGGAGCACCTCCGCCTCTACAACCGCTCGGTGGTGGCGATGATCAACGTGCACGAGGTGTGGCCTGGCCACTACCTGCAGTTCCTGTACGCCAAGCGCTTCCCGACCAAGACGCGCAAGCTCTACGGCTGCGGCACGAACAGCGAAGGGTGGGCGCACTACACCGAGCAGATGATGGTGGACGAAGGGTTCGGCGGGGGCGACCCGAAGATCCGGCTGGCGCAGCTGGCCGAGGCGCTGCTCAGGGACTGCCGCTACGTGGTCGGCATCCGCCTCCACACCAAGGGCATGACGGTGGAGGAGGGCGCGCGCCTCTTCGAGGAGAAGGGGTTCCAGCAGCCGGCCAACGCCTACGAGGAGTCGCGCCGCGGCGCCTACAACCCGACCTACCTCTACTACACGCTCGGCAAGCTGATGATCCAGGACCTGCGCGACGAGTACCGCAAGAAGAAGGGCGCGGCTGGTTCTCCGGCGACGCTGCGCCAGTTCCACGACGCCTTCGTGAAGGAGGGCTCGATCCCGATCCCGCTCATGCGGCGCGTGCTCTTCGCCGAGGCCGCCGTCCCCTCCCGATAGCACGCGCCGTCACACCTCCTCCAGGTCCCGAAGCTCGGCGGCCACGGCCAGCTCCTTGGCCAGCTCCCCGTGCTCGCCGAGCAGGCGCTCGAGGGCGGCCCGTCAGCGGCTGCTCGTCGAGGCCGCGGAGGCGCACCAGCACCGCGATTATCGCCACCAGCGCCGCCTGGTAGGCGAGCTGGGTCGACGTCACGAAGGCGAGGTTGCCGAGCTGGTGGGGTGGCTGCTGGCCGCCTGCCTGCTGCCGGCGCTGCTGCTCCCCGCGGCGCGCGACGAGCGCCCGGCGGCGCGTCGCCTCGACCTCTGGGGGACCGCGATCGCGCTGGCCTTCGCGTTCGCGCACTTCGTGCCGTGTGGCGACGAGCTCGGGCTTTCCTTCCGCTACGCCTACGCCTCCCCGTTCCTCATCCTGCTGGGTCCAGCCGTCCGGCGCCTGGCCGGCGGCGACCGTCCCGAGCTGCAACGCCTCGAAGAGTGGCTGCCGGTGCTGGCGTCGCGCGTGGCGCGTGGGCGCCGCCAGGAGCCCGGCATCGAGGAGCAGCGGCGCCAGCCTGGCGAAGAGCACCGAGGCGACGGCCGTCAGGATCGTCCGGCGTTAATATTCCCGCAGCGCCATCACGGAGGCCATCATGGGCATGGACACGTCAGTCGTTTTCACCGGGCTCAAGTTCGACAACCCGTTCCTTCTGGCCTCCGCGCCGCCCACCGAATCGGACTCCAACATCATGCGGGCGTTCGAGGCCGGCTGGGGCGGCGTCGTGACCAAGACGATCGGCCTCCATCCGGTCGTGAACGTCTATGGGCCGAAGACGAAGTTCAACCGCGTCGGGGTGGAGACGCCGCGCATCTCGATGCAGAAGCGTCCCGGCTCGGTGCTGCACTCCTCCTGGAACTGGGAGCTCATCTCCGACCGACCGCTCGACTGGTGGGTGCCGCGGCTCGGCAAGATCAAGCAGGCGTTCCCGCACAAGATGCTGGTCGCCTCGATCATGGCCGGCTCCGGCAGCGACAAGGAGCTCGGCCACTGGCAGCTGCTCGCCAAGACCTGCCAGGAGCAGGGCGTCGACGCGCTGGAGCTCAACTTCTCCTGCCCGCACATGGACCGCAAGGACATGGGCTCCAACATCGGCAAGGACGAGGGGCTCTGCTCGGTGGTCACCCAGGCGGTGAAGGAAGTCGCCAAGGTCCCGGTCTGGTGCAAGCTGACGCCTTCGACCACCGACATCGCGCTCGAGGCGCGCGCGGTCTTCGTGGGCGGCGCCGACGCCATCTCCTCCTCCAACACGTTCCCGTCGCTCCCGCTCATCGATCCGGACACCCTGGACTTCGAGATGAACGTGGACGGCTACACCTCCAGCGGAGGCCTGGGCGGGCCGGCCATCCTGCCGCTCTCGCTGGCCAAGATGTCGCAGCTCACCCAGGCCTTCCCGGACAAGGCCTTCTCCGGCATCGGCGGCGTCTCCGACTTCTCGCATGCTCTCTGCTTCTTCCTGCTCGGTTGCGGCACCGTGCAGGTCTGCACGGCGGCAATGCTCGACCATGCGATCGGGCCCAACGTCATCAAGACGCTGACCCGGGGCCTGGAGGAGTTCCTGGAGAAGAACGCCGAGCGCGGCTGGAAGAGCGTCGAGGACTTCCGCGGCATCCGCCGCGACCGCATCGTGGCGCAGTCCAAGATCCGGCGAGCCAAGCCCGACGAGTACAAGGGCGGGTACGACGCCGAGGGCTACGCCGGCTCGCAGGCCGAGGATCGCCCGGCCGCCGGCGGCTAGGCGGCTCCTGCTCCGGCGGCCTGCCGGCCGCGCCTTGCACGTCTGTGTAGCCGTGTCGCACGTCACGCGATGGCGGCTCGGCGTCTCCGGCGTCGTGCTAGGGGGCGGCGGGAGCGAAATCGGCGACCGTCCAGAAGGAGCACTCCAATGCGCAAGCGCACTCGTGTCGTACCGGCCGTCGGGATCCTCACCCTGGTCATGTCCGTCCTGGCGCCGCAGACCACCAAGGCCCAGATCCCCATCGACCCGGACCACGTGATCGGCATCTTCCAGGAGGGCGTCCTGCGCGGCGAGATCATGCGGGTGGACGGGGACGACAGCCGCTACGTCGAGCACTGGGTGCTCTATCCGGACTATGTCTACCCGAGCACCAAGAACCGGGTGGCCACCCAGCTCATCCCCGGCGTCAAGCGCTACGAAGGCCTCGAGGACTTCTTCGCCCGCGTGCCGTTCGAGCAGGGCGCGCGCTACGTGAAGGTGATCTGCGAGGACGGCACGACTCTGCCCAACGGGCGCCTCGCCGAGCCTCCGCAGCCGGACAAGACGGCCGCGCGCTGAGCTTCAGCCGAGGGTCGCCGCGTGGAGCGCGCGCCAGCGAGGGTCGCCCCGCAGCGGCGCAAAGTTAGGATCGCGCAGCGCTCCCAGGAGCATGGGCGAGCGTCCCTCGGCCCCCTCCTGCAGCAGGCGCAGCGCGTCTTCGGCGTCGCCGAGCGCGGCGTGCAGGAGCGCCAGGCGCTCCGGCTCCACCAGCTCGTAATCGGCGCGGCCCGTCAGGAAGCGAATCGAGCCGCGCAGGTACATGTGGGCGCCCTCGGCCGGGCCGGCGGCCATCACCGCCGCGACGGCGTCCTCCGGCACGCCGGCGGCGCGCATCACCTCGCGCGCATGGCTCAGGGCCTCCTCGTGAAGGCCGCGCTCCCGCTGGATCCAGAAGAGCGCTTGGTGCGCGGCCTGCGGTAGCGCGGCGGCGACGCCGCGCCAGACACGCGCCGCCTCGACCAGCTCGCCGGCGCGCTGGAGGCAGGCGGCCAGCTCCATAACCACGTCTTCGTCGCCCGGGTCGAGCGCCTCGGCATGGCGCGCCGCCTCCAGCGCGGCCCGGTCGTCGCCCATGTAGGAGCGCAGCCTCGCAACCCGCGCCAGGACCGGCGCCGCTTCGCGGTTCGGCCCGTCCAGCAGCAGCGCCTCGGCCTTGTCGAGCTCGGCCGCCGCGAGCTCGGGGCGCCGGTCGTATTCCAGGAGCACCGTCGCCAGCAGCACGCGCGCCTCCGCGCTCTCGCCTCGGCGCAGCGCCTCGAGCGCCGCGGCCCGGGCCTGAGGGAAAGCCTGGCGCGGCCGCAGGGCGCCGTGCTCGGTGAGCTTCACGTAGGAGCGCGCCATGCCCACCCAGGCCGCCGGGAACGACCGGGCGCGCCGCGCCGCCTCGGCGTAGAGGCGGATGCTGCGGCGCCAGCCGTCCGGGCCGCAGAGCGAGCGCGCCTCCTCGTAGAAGCGCAGCGCCTCGGGGTCCAGCGGCGCGCGGGGGCGGCCGGCCTGCATCGCCGTGGCCAGCAGCAGCACCGCCGCGGCCGCGAGCACCGGGCGGTAGGAGCGCCGGGGCGGCGGCGGAGGCGGCGGAATGGAGAGTGCGGGCATCGGCCGTGGCGCGGCGTCGCCGAGCTCCTCGACGGGAGCCAGGAAGCGATAGCCGCGCCGCGGCAGCGTCTCCACGAACCGCGGCGCCCTCGCGTTGTCGCCCAGCGCGTCGCGAACGCGGCTCACCGCGAAGTTCAGCCCGCGCTCGAACTCCACGTGGGTGCCCTCCGCCCAGAGCAGGGCGCGCAGCTCCTCCCGCGTCACCACCTCACCCTGCCGCTGTACCAGGCTGAGGAGGACCTTGAACGGCTGCTGCTGCAGCTTGATCTGCCGGCCCGACCGGCGCAGCTCTCCAGAGGCGTCCAGCTCGAAGGCGCCGAAGCGAAAGGTCACCGGCAAAGGTTACCCCCGAGGTGATTCGCCGAGAAGACTTTGCACGCTAAGAACCATCTGGCTTGAGGGACGTACCAAGGGATCCCACGATGACGTCATGAAACGCCTCCTGGCCGCGCTGCTGGTGGTCGCCGCGCGCCCGCTGCTCGCCGAGTGCCCACTCACCTGGAGCCAGGTCCCGGCCTCCGGGCCGGGCGGTCGCTACTCCTTCGGCGCCGCCTACCACGCCCTCAGCGGACAGGTCGTGGTCTTCGGCGGCACCGACGGGGCGAACCGGAACCTCGGAGACACCTGGGGGTGGGACGGTATCGACTGGACGCAGCTTGCCAGCATCGGACCGCAGGCGCGGAAGACCGCGTCGATGGCCGCCGACACTGCACGCGGGCGCCTGGTTCTCTTCGGCGGCAGTATCTTCAGCAACAACCGCAACGCCTACTTCGGCGAGACCTGGGAATGGGACGGCGCCCGCTGGGAGATTCGGGCGCAGGGTGGACCCTCCGGGCGCTGCTGCGCGGCGATGGCCTATGACGCTGCGCGCGGGCGAACGGTGCTCTTTGGCGGCGACGTCAACGGAGTCGCCCACGCGGACACCTGGGAGTGGGACGGAATCGCCTGGGACCTCAAGACGCCCCTCACCCAGCCGCCGAGCGCGCGCCACAGCCACGTCATGGCCTACGACCCGGAGCGGCGGCGGGTCGTCCTCTTCGGCGGTGTCACCGCCGGCGGCCCGTCCGCCGAGACCTGGGAGTGGGACGGGGCACGTTGGACGCAGCGGGCCGTCTCCGGCCTGTCTCCGCGGGTGCGAGCGGCCATGGAATGGGACCCGGCGAGCCGCGCGCTCCTTCTCACCGGTGGCGAGCAGGCCGACTCGACGGTCTGGCGCCTCGACGGCGACGGGTGGCACGCCATCGAGCAGGCCGGCTTCATTCCGCGCTCCGGACACGCGCTGATCGCCGATCCGCGCCGGGCGGCGCTGGTGGCGTTCGGCGGGTCGACGGCCCTCGGCATCCTGGACGACACCTGGGAGCGGCGCGAGCCGCGCGACGAGACGCGCCTGGTGCCGATCGTGCTGGACGTCTTCGGCGTCGGCGGAGCGCGCTTCAAGACCGAGCTGACGCTCACCAACGCCGGGCTCCGGCCGCTCGAGGTGGCGCTGCACTACACGGCGTCGCTGGGGGCGAGGCTCGGTTCCGGAAGCGTCTCCCTGACGCTCGCCGCCGGCGAGCAGAGGATCCTTCCCGACGCGATCAGTTACCTGCGCGAGCACGGCCTCCCGATACCGCCGGCCTCGGAATCGCAGCAGGGCGGTACCTTACGTACCGTCTACTCCTGTGCGAGCGCCCCAGTGGACGTCGCGGTCCTGGCGAGGACCACGTCGCCCACCGCGCCGCCCTTGCCGGTCGGCGCAGCCGGCCTGGCTTACGTCGGCCTACCTCCGGAGGAGCTGGGGAGCGGCCCGCTGGTGGTGGACGCGTTGCGCACCTCGGCCGCCGATCGCTCGAACGTCGCGGTCTACAACGCGTCGGCGGCCCCGGTGACGCTGCGCCTGACCGCCGTCTCCGGGGAGGGAGACGGCAGGCGCGCGGTGCTGGCGGAGGCGCTGGAGCTGCCGGCGTGGGGCTTTGCCCAGCGCCCCTTCGCCGACAGCGGCCTGGCGAACGGCTGGGTCGTGGTGGAGCGGGTGGCCGGCAACGGCGCCTTCGGCGACTTGGCCGGCACTGGCGCCTTCGGTGCCTATGGGGTCGTCAACGACAACCTGACGAACGACGGCTCCTTCATCGGCGCGGTGCCGGCGCCGGCGAGCGCCGAGTCGGTGCTGCAGGTGCCGGTGCTGGTGGAGACGCCGAGCTTCGTGAGCGAGCTGGTGCTGACGAACCGCGGGGAGGCGGCCGAGACGCTGCGCCTGCGCTACCTGGAGTCGCTGGCCGGGACCGGAGACGGGACGCCGGTCGAGGTCACGCTGGGACCGCGCACGCAGCGCATCTTGCCGGGGGCGCTGGACGAGCTCCGCCGGCTGGGCGCGGGACTCGCGCCGGCCGGGCCGTCCTTTGCCGGGAGCCTGCGGGTGGAGCTGACCGGCCCCGCTCCTCACGAGGTCTCGGCCTCGGCGCGCACCGCCTCCGCCGGCGGCAGCCGCTTCGGCCTTTTCACTCCGGCGGTGGCGGCGCCGGCGGCCGCCGGCAGGCGGGCCCTCCTCTACGCGTTGCGCTCCGACGAGGAGAACCGCTCCAACGTCGCGCTGGTGAACATGGGCGGGGACGAGGCGGGGCCGGTGGAGCTCAGCGTGGAGACGCACGGCCTGGATCCGGTCATCGTCTCGCTGCCGCCGGGCGGCTGGAGGCAGTTGGACAACTTCCCCGGTTCATCGGGTCTCAGCGAGGGATCGGTGGAGATCAAACGGATCTCCGGGACCGCGCCCTGGCTCGCCTACGGCGTGGTCAATGACGGTAGCCTTCCGGGACAGCGCACCGGCGACGGCGCCTACGTGCCGATGCTGGTGCCGCGCGAGCCGACGTCGCTCCCGCCGGCGGTGCTCTCGGTGGGCGGCACTTACGGCGTGACCGTGGCGCTGATGGACAACACCTGCGGCAGCGTCACCGTTCAGCCGCAGCCCACCACCGTCTCGCACACGGTGGGGGCGGAGGGCTTCGTGCTCACCCACGGCGCCCTGAGCTACCGCGGCAGCGTGGCCCTCGACGGCACCTTCCACACCGAGCCGCGCGGCCTGGTCTCCGGCTCGGAGACGCTGACGATCGGCATTGAGGGACGCTTCCTGGCCAACGGGTTCGAGGCGGTGGTCACGGTCTCGTCCTCGCGCAACTGTGTCTACCACGTGCGCTGGACGGCCACCAAGCAGGGGCCGCCGAACGTCTTTCCCTAGTTCGACCTCTACAATGCATCGGTGGAACTGGAGACGACGGGTTCGCTCTCCGCCGTCCGCACACCGTTCTGGAAGCTCCCCCGGCTGAGACGCTGGTTCTCGCGGGTGATCCTTCACCTGGGCGGGTTCGGACAGATGCTGGTCGACGTGCTGCGGGCCGCGCGCAGCCGCTGGGAAGGCGCGGAGATCCTGCGGCAGATGGACAGCCTGGGCGTGCAGTCCATCTCCATCACGAACCTGACCGCTCTCTTCACGGGCATGGTGCTGGCGCTGCAGACGTCGTATGCGCTGGCGCAGTTCGGCGGCAAGCTCTTCGTGGGGCGGGTGGTGGTGCTGTCGCTCTGCCGCGAGCTGGGCCCGACCCTGACCGCCCTGATGATCGCCGCCCGGGTGGGCGCCGGCATCACCGCCGAGCTCGGGACGATGGCGGTCACCGAGCAGGTCGACGCCATGCGGGCGCTGGGGGCCTCGCCGATCCGGAAGCTGGTGCTGCCGCGGGTGGTGGCGATCGTGGTGATGATGCCGGTGCTGACGCTGCTGGCCGACTTCCTGGGCATCGTGGGCGGGCTCTTCATCGCGATCTTCGAGATCAAGATCGGCGCCGGCTTCTACGTCTCCACCGTGCTCCAGTCGCTCAAGCACAACGACCTGCTGCACGGGCTCTGCAAGACTCCCTTCTTCGGCTTCGAGATCGCGATGATCGGCTGCTACAACGGGCTCCACGCCCAGGGCGGGGCCGACGGCGTGGGGCGCGCCACCACCACCGCGGTGGTCCTGGCCTCGATCTTCGTGCTGGTCAGCGACTTCTTCCTGACCAAGCTCTTCCTCATCCTGCCGCTGGGGATCCAGTGACCGATCCGACGACCGAAGAGACCATCATCGAGTTCCGGAACGTCACCCGGCGCTTCGGGTCGAACGCCGTCCTCCAGGGCGTCGACCTCACCGTGCGGCGCGGCGAGGTGCTGGTGATCCTGGGCGGCTCGGGCACCGGCAAGTCGATCTCGCTCCGACAGATGAACGGCCTCGACCACCCCGACTCGGGCACGGTGCTGTTCGAGGGGGTGGACATCTCGGCGATGGGCGAGGACGAGCTGCGGCCGATCCGCTGCAAGATCGGGATGCTCTTCCAGGGGGGCGCGCTCTTCGACTCCATGACGGTGTACGAGAACGTGGCCTTCGCGCTGCGCGAGCACACCGCGATGACCGAGGAGCAGATCCGCGCCCGGGTCGTCGAGGTCCTCGGCTTCGTGAACCTGACCCCCTCGGTCCTCACGCTCCTGCCGTCGTCGCTCTCGGGAGGCATGAAGAAGCGCGTCTCGCTGGCCCGGACCGTGGCTCTCAAGCCCGACGTGCTGCTCTACGACGAGCCGACGACCGGGCTCGACCCGGTCACCTCGATGACCATCAACCGCCTGATCGTGGACCTCAACGTGAGGCTGGCGACGACCTCGGTCGTCGTCACCCACGACATCGCGTCCGCGCTTTTCGTGGCGAGCCGGATCGCGTTCCTGAAGAGCGGGCGCTTCGTCTTCATCGGCACCCCCGACGAGGCCAAGCACTCCGACGTGAAGGAGCTGCGCGCGTTCCTGGCCGCCGAGGAGGTCGCTTGAAAGCCGACATGCGCACGCGGTCCCGGGTGGGGATCGTGGTCTTCGCGTCGATGGTGCTCTTTGCCGGCATGATCCTGGTGATCGGCGGCAAGTCGGGCTTCTTCTTCGCCCGGGCCTCGTACTACACGCTGGTGCCGAACTCGCAGGGAGTCGTCGAGGGCAACCAGGTCCGCATCCAGGGGGTCACCGTCGGCGCGGTCACCGAGATCGTGGTGCCCAAGCGCCCGGGAGAGGACCTGCGCATCGAGCTGGACATCGAGCGGCGCTACCGCCACCTGGTGAAGGGCGACAGCCGGGTCAAGATCAAGACGATCGGCCTCCTGGGGGACAAGTACCTGGAGGTCTCGCCCGGCTCGCCCGACGCGCCCGACCTGCCGCCCGGCTCGCAGATCGTGGCCTTCCGCGGCGCCGAGCTCGACAAGCTGCTGGCCGGCTCCAGCGACCTCGTCGACAACGTCGTGGCGATCACCAAGTCGCTGAAGATCGTCCTCGGCAGGACCGAGCGCGGTGAGGGCTTCCTGGGGGAGCTGACGTCGGAGAGCGAGGCCGGCAAGGAGCTCTCGAAGTCACTCCGGCAGACGCTCGACTCCGCCAACCAGCTGCTGGCCTCGGCGCGGCAGGGGAAGGGGCTGGTCGGACGCCTGGTGCAGGACGAGGCCTGGGCGGACAAGGTGACCGGAGAGCTCGGCTCGGCCAGCGGCTCGCTGGCGCGCATCCTGGGCGCCGTCGAGAAGGGGACCACCACCGGGCAGGGGCTGGTGCCGGCGCTCCTCACCGACGAGAAGACGCGCGAGCGCTTCATCCAGATGGTGGCCTCGCTGCAGGTCGCCTCGGCCGGCCTGGAGGCCTTCTCGACCGACCTCGCCAAGGGCAAGGGGGCGCTGCCGAAGCTGGTGAACGACGCGCAGTTCGCGAACGAGTTCCTGGGCGACCTCAAGCGCATCAGCAAGCACCTGGCGACGGTGGCCGAGAAGCTCGACTCGACGGACGGGACGGCGGGCAAGCTCATCGCCGATCCCAAGATCTACGACGCCCTGAACGACCTGGTGGTCGGCATCCACGAGTCGAAGATCCTCAGTTGGCTCATCCGCAACCGACAGAAGTCGGGCATCAAGAAGCGCTACCAGGAGGAGCGCGCCAAGGACCCGACCCTCCCGGCCGAGCCGCCGGAGACTCCCGCGCCGGAACCCACTCCCGCGCTCGAACCCACTCCCGCGCCTACGCGCTGACCCCGGGCGGAGTGAAGCGGCGCTCTGCGCCGCTTCAACTCCGCCTACTGAAAGTAGCCGCTGACGTCGAGGATGAAGTGTGCGGTTCCGGAGGAGGCGCGGAACAGCGCCGAGACGCCGCCGCCGTCGCCCAGCTTCACGATCGAGGCGCCGGCCCGGGTCACGCCGGCCCCGAAGCTGAGCACGCTCGTCGTCGGGACGGCGCTGCCGGCCGCGAAGAGCTGGAGGTCGCCGGCGGCTCCGGGCTGGGTGATGGTGGCGTTGACCACGATGGCGCTGGCGGTCTCCGGGATGCCGCAGACCCCACGGACCGGGAAGCTCCGCGGGACGTTGGCCGAGAGCGCCGGGCCGCCCAGCGGGCCGTCGGTGGCGCGTGTGTCGAGCAGCCGGCATGGCGTCAGGGTGTAGAGCAGGCTCCCCGTCCCCACCGTGAAGGACGCCGTGTAGGTCGCCGGCGAGGCCGGTGTGGTGACCGTGTGCACCCGCGCGCCGCCGTCGGACCAGGAGGAGAACAGGTAGGTGTTGCCGCCCGATGACTGGTTCTGTGCCTCGGCCTCGAAGCTCCAGGCGGACCAGGAGACCAGCGTCTGCGGGGTGGTGATGGCCAGACCGTTCAAGCTCAGCTGCAGACCGGGCGGATCGGTCTGGAACGTCAGCGGCACCGTCACCGGCAAGACGTTCCGGCTGACCGTGGCCGAGAGGCCCCCGGTGTCGGTTGCGGTGAGGAAGACCTCGAGGTAGCTGTTCTGGGTGGAGGCGAAGTCTTCCGGCGGCGGCGCCGTGATCGGCAGGTTGTTGCCGCTGGCGGGGCCGAAGTCGGGATGGGTGTGGGTGTCGTGGTGGCGGACCACGCTCCAGCTCAGCGCCGAGGCCGGCAGCGCGCCGTCTTCCGGATCGGTGGCGCTGCCGGTCAAGGTGATCGTCTGTCCCACGACGAACGTGCTGCCGGCCGCCGGCGAGGTGATCGTCGGCGTGGGTGCCCGATTGCCGGCCTGCACCGTCACGGTGGCCGGCATGGAGAAGGCGAAGTGGTTGTCGCGTACCCGCAGGCTGGCTGTGAAGACGCCGGCCGAAACATAGGTGTGCGCGATCGTGAGGCTGGTGGTGGACGTCTCCGGCGTGCCGTCTCCGAACGTCCAGAAGTAGGTGAGCGTGTCGCCGGTATCGGGGTCGGTGCTGCCGGCGGCGCTGAACGTCACGTTCAGCGGCAGCGCCCCTCCCAGCGGGCTGGCGCCGGCCACCGCGCTGGGCGCCTGGTTTCCGGGGGCGTCGAAGGAGATGCGCCGCACCTGGCCGGCGCCGGCGTAGGAGGTGTAGTAGAGCGCCTGCGAGCGTCCGAACGGACCGAAGACCATGGCCACCACACCGCCGCTCCCCAGGCTCGAGGCGAAGTCGGAGGCCGTGTAGGGACCGCTGCCGGTCAGCTCGAAGATCGCGCCGCAGACCAGATCGCCGAACAGGTAGCTGTCGTCGAAGCCGGGCCAGATGCCGTTCGGCACGAAGGCGCCGCCGGTGATCGCGTTGCAGTTCGTCGGGCTGGAGGTGCCGGGCACCTGAACGCCGTGCGCGTACTCGAAGATCGGGTCCACCATGCCCGCGGGCGTCGGGTTGCAGGCGCCGGTCGTGGAGAACGTGTGGGCGCCTTCGCGGCAGTTCCAGCCGTAGTCCACGCCGGACTGGCCGGCGTCGATCTCCTCCCAGGTGTTCTGGCCGACGTCGTTGATGCGGAAGATCGTGCCGGCGGCGTTGGGATCGAAGGCCAGCCGGAAGGGGTTGCGCAGCCCCCAGGCGAACGTCTCCTGGCAGCGCTGTCCGGCGGTGGTGCTACCGGCCGGGCTGCAGCGCGCGGTGCCGGCGCCCTGGAACGGGTTCGTGGGCGGGATGGCGCCGTCGCGCGTCACCCGCAGGACCTTGCCGGCCAGGACGTGCTGGAGGCGCGAAGTGCCGAGGACCGCGCCGTCGCCGACGGTGATGTAGAGGTAGCCGTCCTTGCCGAACTGCACGTCGCCGGCGTTGTGGTTGCCGGAGGGTGAGGGCATGCCGTCGACCAGGATGGTCTCGGTGGCCGGGTCGACGATGTTGCCGTCGGGCAGCACGAAGCGCGAGACCCGGTTCACCGGTGCGTTGGGATCGGTGGTGCTCAGCGCGCAGGAGCCGAACTTGCGGGCGGTGTAATAGACGTAGATGTAACGGTTGGTCGCGAACTCGGGATCCACCGTCACGCCCAGGAGGCCGCGCTCGTTCTCGTGGCAGATCTGCGACGCCGAGAAGGTGAGCGCGGCGGTCGGCAGCAGCGCGCCGTTCTGATAGACGCGCAGCACACCCGGCTGCGAGGCGATGAGCAGCCGCCCGTCCGGCGTGAAGGCCAGAGCGGTGGGCTCGGTGAAGGTCGTCACCAGGGCGTCGGTGAAGCCGGCGGGCACGGTCGCGGTGGCGGTGAGGGCCAGACTGAATGCCATCACGGCGATGGCGAAAGGGGTGCGCAAGGTCGTCCTCCCGGGGCGAGCGGGACCGCTCCTGTCCGAGTATGAGCCAGCTCCGGGCTTCTCTTTCCCGCTATGCTGCCGGCGGGGGTCCCGACATGAGACAGTCGTTGATCCGTCTCACAGTTCTCGCCCTGTTGACCTGCGCCTCCTGGGCGGCCACCGCGCAGACCCGGTCGGATCTCGTGGTCGTCGACATCATCCCGTTCACCTACGTGGACGGAGAGGGCGTGGAGCTCACCACGGTGGCGCCGGGCACGCCGGTCTTCTTCGACTTCTACATCCTGAACCAGGGCAATGGTCCGGTGGTCACGAGCTCGTACCGCCTGTCGGTCTACGTCGATTCCAGCCAGGTACCGCTCGAGCGCGGCCAGATCAGCCAGACGAACGGAGATCCGCCGGGCAAGAAGCACGGCGACATCGCCACCACGAACCCCTGGTTCGCGGTGAACGGGACCCACACGTTCCGCTTCGTGGTGGATGACACGAACGTCGAGCCGGAGCTCGACGAGAGCAACAACACGACGCTCTTCACGCTCACCGTCGGCTCGGCCGCCAGCTTCCGCGCGACGATCGCGCCCAACCCGGTGAACCTGGCGCCCGGCGCCACGCAGAACGTCACGGTCACCACCGTGGCCGACCCGGGCTTCAGCGGCACCATCACCTACTCCTTCACCGGCTTCCCGGCGGGGATCTCGACCGGCGGCAGCAAGGCGGTGACCTCGCCGTATCCCGAGGCCACCTTCAGCTTCTCGGCGCAGGGGGTCGCGCCCGGCACCTACAACGGGCAGCTCAGCGCTTCGTCCGGCGGCGGGACGCAGACCTTCGCGCTCGCGGTGGTCGTGCAGGCGGGCACCGCCACCGGCACGCTGATCGTCCCGATCGTCCTCGACGTCACCACCGCCATCGCCCACTTCACGACCGAGCTGACCCTCACGAACCGCGGGACGACTCCGGTGACGCTCTCGATCACCTACACCGGCTCCATCGAGGGGGCGGGTGGCTCCGGCTCGACCTCCGACAGCGTCGCCGCCGGCGCCCAGGTCGTGATTCCCAACGGCATCGCCTACCTGCGCCAGCGCGGAGTGGGCAGCTCGATCAGCGGCAACCAGGGCGGGACCCTGCGGGTGCAGTTCTCCGGCGCCTCCAGCGCCGATGCGGTCGCCGTCTCGGCGCGCACCACCACCGCGACCGCGGCCCCTCAGCCGGTGGGGAGCGCCGGGCTGGCCTACGCGGCGATCCCCGCCACCGCCGGGCTGACCGGCAGCGCGGTCGTCTATGGTTTGAGGTCCAACGATCAGGACCGCTCCAACCTGGCGCTCTTCAACCCCACCGCCAGCCCGGTGACCGTGCGGGTCACCACCTTCTCCGGTTCGGAGAACGGTGTCAGACGGGTCGCCGGAGACTCGGCGGAGGCGATCTCCGCGGTGCCGGCGGCACCGCCTCATGGCCGAGCCGGAGACTCGGCGGAGGCGATCTCCGCGGTGCCGGCGGCACCGCCTCATGGCCGAGCCGGAGACTCGGCGGAGGCGATCTCCGCGGTGCCGAAGGCACCGCAAGTTGTCTATACCGAGACCCTGCCGCCGCTCGGCTGGCTCCAGTACAGCGGCATCCTGGCGACCGCCGGCCTGACCAACGGCTGGGTGCTGATCGAGAAGACCGGCGGCGACGGCGGCTTCGGCGCCTACGGCGTGGTGAACGACAACGGGACCAGCGACGGGTCGTTCGTCCTCCCGGTCCTGCTGCCGGTGACCCAGGTGCGTCTGACCGTCCCGGTCCTGGTGGAGACCCCGACGTTCCGGAGCGAGCTCGTCCTCCTGAACCTTGGCGCCTCGGCGGTGACCGTCACCCTCACCTATCGCGAGTCGCTCACCCCGGCGCTGGGCGCCGGAGGCTCGACGACGATCGCGCTGGCCGCCGGTCAGCAGCTCCTGCTGCCTGAGGCGATCGACGCGCTGCGGGCGAGGGGCATCGCCATCGGCGCCCTGGGTGCCGCCAGCTACGCCGGCGCGCTGCGCGTCGAGGTGAGCGGGGGGGGACAGCTCCTCGCCGGCGCCCGCACCGCGGCCCGCTCCCCGGCCGGCGGGCAGTTCGGGCTCTTCACGCCCGGCGTCTACGCCGGGGCCGAGGCCTCGTCGCAGGCCTTTCTCTATGGCCTTCGCGCCGACGCGACCAACCGCTCCAACGTGGCGGTGGAGAACGCCGGCGACGCTTCCGCCGGCCCGATCACCCTCGAGCTGCGCGCCTACGACGGGGCCGCCGGCGGCCTCGAGCGGGGTACCCCGCGGCTGGTCACGCTGGCGGCGGGGGAGTGGACGCAGGTGGACGGCTTCCTGGCGACGCAGGGGGTCCAGAACGGATGGGTCCGGGTCACCCGCCTCTCCGGTACCGCGCCCTGGATCGCCTACGGCGTCATCAACGACGGCGGGGCACCCGGGGAGCGCACCGGTGACGGTGCCTTCATCCCGATGGGAATTCCGTAGCAGAATCCGCCTCTTATCTCACGCAGGCAAAAGGAGGCACCATGACCCTACGTATCGGCGATACAGCCCCGGACTTCGAGGCGGAGACCACCGCCGGTCCGATGCGCTTTCACGAGTTCCTCGGCGACTCGTGGGGCATCCTCTTCTCCCATCCGAAGGATTTCACCCCCGTCTGCACCACCGAGCTCGGCTACATGGCCCGCATGAAGCCGGAGTTCGACAAGCGCAACGTGAAGGTCGTCGGGCTCAGCGTCGACCCGGTCGATGCGCACTCCAAGTGGGCCAAAGACATCGAGGAGACGCAGGGGCACGCGCCCAACTACCCGATGATCGGCGACCCGGAGCTGAAGGTCGCCAAGGCCTGGGGCATGCTGCCGGCCGAGCTCGCCCCGACCTCGCAGGGGCGCACCGCCGCCGACAACATGACCGTGCGTAACGTCTTCGTGGTCGGCCCCGACAAGAAGATCAAGCTCATCCTGGTCTACCCGATGACGACCGGCCGCAACTTCGACGAGGTGCTGCGCGTGATCGACTCGCTGCAGCTCACCGCCAAGCACAAGGTGGCCACGCCGGTGAACTGGAAGCACGGCGACGACGTCATCATCGCCGGCTCGGTCTCCGACGACGACGCCAAGAAGCAGTACCCCAACGGCTGGAAGGCGCCCAGGCCCTACCTGCGCATCGTCCCGCAGCCGCAGTAGGCAGCGGACGGACGGCCCCGCGGGTCCTCGGCGCCCGCGGGGCTCTTCCCGGCGCAGAATCGGCGGATGACGCGCACGACCCTGGCCCTGGCCGCGCTCGCGCTGGCCGCCTGCTCCAGCAGCCCCTCTCCCGCGCCCCCGGTCGCGCCCGCGCCGCCGGCCATGGCCGCGCCCACGCCCGCCACGGAGCGCACGACGGCCGACGAGCAGCCCGCCCCGGCCGCGGTGGACCGGAGCACCACGGTGGACGGTCTGCGCGTCCACTGGCGGGAGCTGGGCACCGGCAGCGGCGCGCTCGTCTTCGTGCATGGCTGGGGTGGGGACGTCGACGTCTGGCGCTTCCAGGCGCCGGTCTTCGCACCCAGGGCGCACCTGATCCTGATCGACCTGCCGGGGCACGGCGCCAGCGACAAGCCGCGGGTCGACTACACGATGCCGTTCCTGGCCCGCGCCGTGGACGGCGTGCTGGAGGCGGCCGGAGTCACCCGGGCGGTGCTCATCGGCCACAGCATGGGCACGCCGGTCATCCGCCAGGTCTACCGGAGCGACCCGAAGCGCGTGCGGGCGCTGGTGGCCGTCGACGGCACCTTCAAGCTGCCGCCGTTCTTCGCCGACCCCGCCAGCGCGAAGTCCTTCCTGGCGCGCTTCGAGACCGGCTACGCCACCGCCATGTCGGCGATGCTGGACGCCATGACCACGCCCCACATGCCGCCGGACGTGAAGCGCGAGATGAAGGACGCCTTCGTCAGCACGCCGCAGCACGTTGCGCTCAGCGCGATGCGCGGCATGATCGCCCCCGAAGGGTGGGTGGAGGATCCGATCGCGGTCCCGGTCCTCTCGCTGCTGGCCAGGAGCCCCGTCTGGACCGACGAGTACCTGGCCTACGTCAAACGGCTGGCGCCAGACTCCGAGGCGAAGTTCATCGAGGACAGCGGCCACTTCCTGATGCTGGAGAACCCGGAGGCGTTCAACGCCGCGCTGCTGGAGTACCTCGAACGGCGGCGGCTCCTGGAATGAGCCTCGACGCCCGCGAGAAGCGCGTCCTGAACCCGCGGCCGCTGCGGCATTACCGCAAGCGCTACTCGGTCGCCGAGTTCCGCATCGGCCTGGCGGTCCTGGCGCTCCTGGCGCTGCTCGGCGGGTGGGTCGCCTGGCGCGGCGCGCACCCTGACCCTTCCCTCTTCGGGAACGCGCCGACGCCGGGCGCGGCGGCGCCGGCGGCGCCGGCGGTGAAGGTCTCGCGCGGCGCCCTGCCGGAAGGGCTGGCCGCCGCCGGCTGGCGCGAGGGGCCGGTGTCGCGCTTCATGGCCAACAACCTCTACGAGAAGATCGACGGCCGCGCCGACTTCTTCCTGAGCCGCGGCTTCAAGAGCCTCACCTGCGTGCCGCTGGCCCAGGAGGCCTCCGCCTCCACGACCGTCGACGTCGAGCTCTACGACCTGCGCTCCTACGAGAACGCGCTTTCGGCCTTCGGCGGCGAGAAGCCGAACGACGTGACACCGACCGAGTCGAAGGGGACGACCTGGTACCTGGCCCGCAACGCGCTGTTCCTGGTGCGGGGCGGCTTCTATGCCCGCATCGTCGGTTCCGACGAGTCCAGGCCGGTGCTGGAGGAGCTGGAGCAGGTTCGCGCCGCTCTGGCGAAGGCGCTGCCGGTCTCGGAGGGGCCGCGCGTCTTCCTCGTCTTCCAGGACGCCCTCGGAATCCCGGCGACTCAGGTCACGTACCAAGGGGAGAATGCCTTCTCCTTCGGGTTCGCCAGGAACGTCTACTCGGCGCTCCTTCCCGACGGCGAGACGGAGCTCTTCGTGACCCGGGCCGCCAGCCCGGAGGCGGCGCCCGCCCTGGCCGCCCAGTTCGAGGCGGGCTTCCTCAGCTACGGCGAAAGGGTGACGCAGGGCACGCGAACCTGGGTCAAGGACCGCTACCTGGGCGCGTTTTCCACCGTCCTTACCGAAGGGAGCATGGTGATCGGCGTGCGCGGGGCGCCTAAGATGGAAGAGGCCGCCAAGGCCCTCGAGCGACTGCGCGAGGGTGTGGCGCGCGCGGAGAAGGAACTCAAGTGACGGGACACTCGGGTGGATGAGGATCGGCGCCGGTTCCTGAAGCAGGTGGGCGCGGCCGCGGGGCTGGCCGCCGGAGCCGGCTGGGCCGCGCTGGCTCCGCCCTCCTGGCCGCTCTCGCTGCGCGATCCCGACGGCGAGCGGGGCAAGCCCCACAGCTCGGCGCTGAGGCTCCCCAAGAACGGCTTCGCGGTGGACGCGGCGCCCCACCTGCCGCAGCTCGGCGTCTCCAGGGGGGACAACGTGGACGCCATGGTGCGATCGGCGGTCGCCGCCATCGGAGGCATCACCCGCTTCATCCGCCGCGGCGACGTGGTGGTGATCAAGCCCAACGTCGCCTTCGAGCGGGCCGCGCCGCTTGGCGCCACCACCAATCCCGAGGTGCTGATCGCGCTCGTCAAGCTGGTGCGGGAAGCCGGCGCCGCCGACGTGCGGGTGGCCGACAACCCGATCGAGTCGCCGGAGAGCTGCTTCGTGAGGAGCGGCATCCGCCAGGCGGCGATCGACGCCGGCGCCGTCGTCTACCTGCCGCGCGAGAGCGATTTCCGCACGCTGGAGGTGCCGGGGGCGACGCACATCGCCCGCTGGCCCTTCTTCTGGCGGCCGTTCCTGGGGGCCACCAAGGTCATCGGCGTGGCGCCGGTGAAGGACCACAACCTCTGCCGCGCCTCGATGACGACCAAGAACTGGTACGGCCTGCTGGGCGGGCGCCGCAACCAGTTCCATCAGGACATTCACGGCATCATCTCGGACCTGGCGCTGATGCTGCGCCCGACGTTCGTGGTGCTGGACGGCACCCGGGTGCTGTTCCGCAGCGGCCCGACCGGCGGGAGCCTGGCCGACGTGAAGCCGGGGCGCACCCTGGTGGCCTCGACCGACTCGCTGGCGGCCGACGCCTTCGGCTGGGAGCAGCTGCTGGAGCGGGGGGACGAGCCGCTGCCGGCCTACTTCGCCAAGGCCAAGGAGCGCGGCCTGGGGACGCCGGAGTGGAAGACGCTGAACGTGAAGGAAGAGCAGGTGGGATGAGATGAGCCTCCTCCTCCCGACCCTCCAGAGCCTGCCGAAGAAGACGGCCGCCGTGGTCGCCCCGAACCGCGACGGCACGCCCTGGTACGCGCGCCGGCTGCGCATCACCACGATCCGCATCCTCACCCAGGGCTTCTTCTTCGCGCTCTTCCTCTTCCTCCTCTGGGTGACCTGGCTGAGCCGGCTGGGCGGCTATCCGGCGTCGCTCTTCCTGGAGATGGACCCGCTGGTCGGCTTCGCGACCGCGCTCTCCACCCACACCGTCTACCGCTGGCTCTGGCGCGGCATCTTCATCCTGGTGCCGACGCTGCTCCTGGGGCGCGTCTTCTGCAACTGGGTCTGCCCCTACGGGACGCTGCACCAGTTCGTGGGCTGGCTCTTCAACATCGCCACCAACCACGACCGCCTGAAGCGGAACCGCTACCGGCCGCTCTTCCAGGTGAAGTACTTCGTGCTGGTCGTCTTCCTGGTGATGGCGCTCTTCGGGTCGCTGCAGATCGGCCTCCTCGACCCGATCTGCCTGCTGGTGCGCACGGTGACGGTGGCGGTGGCGCCGGCCGTGGACCTGGGGCTGATCGACCTTTCGCAGCGCCTCGACCCGGCCCCCTTCCTCAGCAGCCTCGTCTTCAAGCCCGGCACCAAGGACCCCCGCGTCTTCGCCGGCGCCTGGTTCGTGGGGCTGGTCATCGTCGGGCTGGTGGGCGCGAACCTCTTCATCCCGCGCTTCTTTTGCCGGGTCCTCTGCCCGCTGGGGGCGTTCCTCGGCTGGCTCTCGCGCTTCGCGCTCTACCGCATCGACCGCGACCTGACGAAGTGCACCGACTGCAACCTCTGCCTGCACGGCTGCGAAGGAGCGGCCGACCCGCAGGCGGCGCTCCGCAAGAGCGAGTGCTTCGTCTGCTTCAACTGCATCGACGACTGCCCGGAGGACGCGCTCTCCTTCAAGCTCTCCCCGCCGTCGCTGGCGAACCAGATCCTGGGCAGCGTGAAGGCCGGCACCGCCACGCTCTTCGGCAGGCCGGTGATCTCCAAGGTCTACCGGACCGAGCTGAAGACGCCGGACGTGCCGCGGCGCCGCTTCATCTTCGCCGGCGTCGCCGGGGCGCTGGCCTACCCGTTCCTGCGGCTCTCCAAGGCGGTCAACAAACGCGGCTTCAGCGACAAGGCGATCCGCCCACCCGGCTCGGTGGCCGAGCCGGAGTTCCTGGAGCGCTGCATCAAGTGCGACCAGTGCATCAACGTCTGCCCCACCAACGTCCTGCAGCCGTCCACGCTGAAGCAGGCCGGCCTCGAGGGGCTCTGGACGCCGGTGATGGACTTCTCGGTCGGCTTCTGCCAGCTCAACTGCACACTCTGCAGCGAGGTCTGCCCGACCGGCGCGATCCAGAAGATCGACCTCGACCGCAAGCTCGGGCTCAACGGCTACAAGAACGTCGGCCCGATCCGCCTCGGCACCGCGTTCTTCAACCAGGGGCGCTGCCTGCCCTGGGCGATGCAGACGCCCTGCGTGGTCTGCGAGGAGGTCTGTCCGGTCACCCCCAAGGCGATCGGCACCTACGACGAGGAGTTCACCCGCTGGGACGGCAAGAAGGTCACCCTGAACAAGCCGTACATGCGGCCCGAGCTCTGCATCGGCTGCGGCATCTGCCAGCGCGAGTGCCCGGTGGTCGACGACGCGGCCGTCTACGTCACCGCGGTGGGGGAGACCCGCTCCAACGACCGGACGCTGCTGCTGACCGGACCGAAGCTCAGCTGAGGGAGAGGACGATGAAGGACGAGAAGCCTGGCCTGTCGCGCAGGGAGCTCTTCGGGCTGACCGGGGCCGCGGCGGCCACCGGGCTCTTCACTCCGGCGGCCCTCGGCGCCGAAACGGCTCCGCTGCCCCAGGTGCCGCGCCGCGTCCTGGGCAAGACCAGACAGTCGGTCCCGATCCTGCTGATGGGCGGGGCGATGGGCTTCGACCAGCGCTTCGACCCGCGCCTGGCCGAGGCGGTGCGCTTCGGCGTCGACTACGTGGACGCCGCCGACTGCTACGCCGGCGGCAAGTGCGAGACCGGCGTCGGCGCCTACCTCGGCAAGGCCAAGAACCGCGACAAGATCTGGATCACCTCCAAGAGCGACCGGCACGACCCCGAGGGGCTGGAGCAGACGCTCTCGCAGGGTCTCTCCCGGATGCAGACGACTCACGTCGACCTCTATTACATGCACGGCATCGAGGACAAGGGCGTGCTGAGCTCCGGCATGGCGCGGATGGCCGAGAAGCTGAAGAAAGAGGGCAAGATCCGCTTCTTCGGCTTCTCCTGCCACGGCAACAACGTGGTCGAGCTGCTCAACAAGGCGGCCGGCCTCTCCTGGATCGACTCCATCATGTTCCGCTACAACTTCCGGAGCTACGGCAACAAGGAGCTGAACGAGGCCATCGACGCCGCGCACCGCTCCGGCATCGGCCTGATCGCCATGAAGACCCAGGGCTCCGAGGCCAGCTTCGCCGACGCCTGGAAGCAGTACGAGAAGACCGGCAAGTGGAACAAGTACCAGGCGGTGCTGAAGGCGGTCTGGGCCGACAAGCGGATCAGCGCGGCGGTCTCGCACATGGACAGCTTCGAGAAGCTGCGCGAGAACGTGGCCGCCGCCCTGGACCGCACCTCGCTGACCGAGGCCGAGCAGCGCTCGCTGACCCGCTACGCCGAGGCGACCCGCTCCTTCGCCTGCGACGGCTGCGACCACATCTGCGGGCCGGCTTTGTCGCCGGCGGCCGCGCCGGTGCGCATCGCCGACACCATCCGCTACGTGATGTACCACGACGCCTACGGCGAGACCGCCAAGGCGCGCGAGCTCTTCGGCAGGCTCCCCGAGCCGGCGCGGCGGCTGCAGGAGGTCGACTTCGCCCCGGCCAACCGGGCCTGCCCGCACGGCGTCGACGTCGCCGGCCTGATGAAGCGAGCCGGAGAAGTCCTGGTCTAATGCGGCACTGATGGCCGAAGGGTCTCTCTTCTCCCACAGCGAAGACCCGTTCCTGGCGCTCTCCTACCGGCTGGAGCCGGACTACGCGCAGCCGCTGCGCGGCGCCCCGCCGCACATCCTGGCGCGCATCCGCTCCCACCTGGCGGTCCTCTACGGCGAGGACCGCGCCGACTCGGTGGCCCGCGGCATCGACCGGCTCATCAAGGTGCACGACGCCCACAGCACGCCCGAGCTCCGCGCCGCCGAGGCCTCCTTCGAGCCGCGCCGCCGCTTCTCGGAGCGCGACGTGGTGCTGATCACCTACGGGGACCTGGTGGTCTCGCCGGGGAAGTCCCCGCTGAAGGCTCTCTCCGACTTCGCCTTCGTGCTCTTCCGGGGCCTGATCACCACCGTGCACGTGCTGCCCTTCTACCCCTCCTCCTCGGACCGCGGCTTCTCGGTGATCTCCTACGAGGAGGTCGACCCGGCGCTGGGGAGCTGGGAGGAGGTCATCCACCTCGGCCACCGCTTCCGGCTGATGTTCGACGGCGTCTTCAACCACGTCTCCTCGAAGAGCCGCCGCTTCCAGAAGTTCCTGGCCGGCGACCCGGACCACCAGGACGTCTTCCGGGTCTTCAGCTCACGACAGGCGATCGACGAGGACCACCTGCGGCTGATCCTGCGCCCCCGCACCAGCGACCTCTTGAGCGAGTACGCCACCGTCGACGGCACCCGCTTCGTCTGGACGACGTTCTCGCGCGACCAGATCGACCTGAACTTCCGGAACCCCAAGGTCCTGCTGGACGTGCTGGACACGCTGCTCACCTACGTGAGGCGCGGCGCCGACCTGGTGCGCCTGGACGCGGTCACCTACATCTGGCACGAGCTGGGCACCCGCTGCGCGCACCTCAAGGAGACGCACGCGGTGGTGAAGCTCTTCCGCGACGTGCTGGACGCCGCCGCGTCCCACGTCGCGCTCGTGACCGAGACGAACGTCCCGCACGTGGACAACGTCACCTACTTCGGCGACGGCACCGACGAGGCGCAGATGGTCTACAACTTCGCGCTGCCGCCGCTGGTCTTCCACGCCTTCGTGACCGGCTCGGCGCAGACGCTGTCGGTCTGGGCCGACGCGCTGCAGCCGCCCTCGCAGACGACCGGGTTCTTCAACTTCCTCGACTCGCACGACGGAATCGGGCTGATGGGCGCCCGCGGGCTGCTGCGGGAGAGCGACATCGAGCTCCTCTGCCAGCGGGTGCGGAGCCTGGGCGGATTCGTCTCGATGAAGTCGAACGGCGACGGCACCCAGAGCCCCTACGAGCTGAACGTCACCTGGTACAGCGCGCTGAACGACCACGCTCCCGACGAGCCGGTGGAGCGCCAGGTCGACCGCTTCCTGGCCTCGCGGGCCATCGCCCTGGCGATCCGCGGCGTCCCCGGCATCTACCTGCCGAGCTTCTTCGGGGCGCGCAACGACCTGCAGCTGGCGCAGCGCGACGGGCAGGCCCGCTCCATCAACCGTGCCGCGCTGCGCGAAGAGTGGCTGCTGGAGCAGTTCTCCGACCCGGGCTCGATCCCGTCGCGCATCGCCGGGCGGCTGCTGCACCTGCTGTCGCTGCGGGCCTCGGAGCACGCCTTCCACCCGGCGGCTCCTCAGGCCTCGGTGCGGATCGACAAGCGCGTCTTCGCGCTCACCCGCCGGTCCCCGGACGGCAGCGCCTGCATCCTCTGCCTGGTGGACGTCTCCGGGCAGACGGTGTCGCTGGACGTCGACGTGAAGTCGGTCGGCCTGGCGCCTGGGCCGCTCCTGGAGCTGGTCTCGGGCCGCGTCTATTCCGCTCCGCGCGGACGGCTCAAGATCGAGGTGCAGCCCTATCAGACGCTCTGGCTGCGGGGAGCCGGGGGATAGCCGCGGCGGCACCGCTCGCCGACCGCGTTCCGCCGAGCGGCACGACGGACGCGGACGAGATCCTCGGCCTCTTCCTCGACTGGGTCGCCGACACCGGCCTAGTGCTCTACCCGGCGCAGGAAGAGGCGCTGCTGGAGCTGATGGCCGGCCGGCACGTGATCCTCGGGACGCCGACCGGCTCCGGGAAGTCGCTGGTCGCGCTGGGCCTCCACTTCAAGGCGGTCTGCGAGGGGCGGGTGTCGTTCTACACCAGCCCGATCAAGGCGCTGGCCAGCGAGAAGTTCTTCGCGCTCTGCGGGGAGCTGGGGCCCCAGAACGTCGGGATGCTCACCGGCGACGCCAGCATCAACGCCGAGGCCAGCGTCCTCTGCTGCACCGCCGAAGTGCTCTCCAACATGGCGCTGCGGCTCGGCTCGGAGCTCTCCGCCCCGTACGTGGTGATGGACGAGTTCCACTTCTACTCCGACAAGGAGCGCGGCGTCGCCTGGCAGGTGCCTCTCCTGGTGCTTCCGGGCACGCAGTTCCTGCTGATGTCGGCGACCCTGGGCGACACCAGGGCGATCGCCGAGCGCCTTCGCCACGACACCGGCCGCGACGTCGCCTACGTCACCTCCGACGAGCGGCCGGTGCCGCTCGACTACGAGTACCGCGAGATGCCGCTCCACGAGACGATCGAGGACCTCCTGGCCCAGAGGAAGAGCCCAATCTACGTGGTGAACTTCACCCAGCGCGAAAGCGCCGAGCTGGCGCAGTCGCTGACCAGCGTGAAGATCGGAAGCAAGGAGGAGCGGGAGGAGATCCGGCGCATCGTGGCGGGGAGGCGGCTGACCACGCCGTACGGCAAGGAGTTCCGCCGGTTCCTGTCGTTCGGCGTCGGCGTGCACCACGCCGGGCTCCTGCCGAAGTACCGGCTGCTGGTGGAGCAGCTCGCCCAGAAGGGGCTCCTCCACGTGATCTGCGGGACCGACACGCTCGGCGTCGGCGTGAACATCCCGATCCGGACGGTCCTGTTCACGAAGCTGGCGAAGTTCGACGGGACCAAGGTCGGGCTCCTCTCGGTGCGCGAGTTCAAGCAGATCTCGGGGCGCGCCGGCCGCCGCGGCTTCGACGACCGTGGAAGCGTGGTGGCGCAGGCGCCGGAGCACATCGTCGAGAAGCGCCGGGCGGAGAAGAAGGCCGACGCCTCGGGCAAGAAGGTCTCCCGGACGTTCCGGGGCCCGGCCAAGGGCGAGGTCTCCTGGACGGTGGAAACGCTCCAGAAGCTGATGACCAGGCCCCCGGAGACGCTGAAGTCGCGCTTCCGGCTGACGCACGGGATGGTGCTGGACCTCCTCCAGCGCGACGACGCCGAGAGGCCTCCCAGGAACTTCGCCGCGCTGCGCGCCCTGATCGCGCGCTGCCACGAGGACGACGGCGCCAGGGCGCGCCTCGTCGCCCACGCCGCCGCGCTGGTGCGCTCGCTCTACCGGGCGCGGATCATCGGCCTGGTCCGCGAGGGCGCGAGCTTCCACAGGGTCGTCGTCGCCGAGGACCTCCAGTGGGACTTCTCGCTGCACCAGACGCTGTCTCTCTTCGCGCTGACGGCGCTCCAGAGGCTCGACCGCGCGTCCCCCACCTACGCGGTCGACGCGGTCACGGTCGTCGAGTCGGTCCTGGAGGACCCCGACGTCATCCTCAGAAGGCAGGCCGACCGTGCCAAGGGAAAGCTGATCGAGGAGCTGAAGGCGGAAGGCGTCCCGTACGAGGAACGGATGGCCCGTCTGGAGGAGGTCACCCATCCCAAGCCGCTGGCGGACTTCCTCTACGGGGTCTTCAACGAGTTCCGGGGCGAGCATCCCTGGGCCGCCGGATCGGACGTCTCGCCGAAGTCGATCGGCCGCGAGATGTTCGAGGACTACGCCGGCTTCAACGACTACGTGAAGGGCTACGGGCTGGAGCGGAGCGAGGGCGTCCTTCTGCGGTACCTCTCCCAGCTCTACAAGACGCTGGCGCAGACCGTCCCCGAGACGGCCAAGACCGACGAGCTCTGGGACGCGCTCGGCTTCTTCCGCTCGCTGGTCGGCGAGACGGACGCCAGCCTCCTGGAGGAGTGGGAGAGCCTGCGCCATCCGGAGCTGGTGCTGGAGGAGAAGGCGCGGCCGGAGCAGAAGAGAGAGGCTGCCTGGCTCACCGAGCTCCTCGCCAACCCGAGGGTCTTCGCCGCCCGGGTGCGGGCGGAGCTGCACCTGCTGGTCCGGGCGCTCGCCCGGAAGGACTGGGAAGAGGCGGCCGAGCGCGTCCACCAGGAGCTCGATGCGGACGCGGAGGATCGCTGGGGCGCGGAGCGCTTCGAGGCGGCGCTGGCGCCGTTCTTCGAAGAGCACGGTGAGCTCCAGGCGGGGGCCGAGGCGCGTCTGCACCAATGGACGAACCTGCGGGCCGCCGGGCCGCGGCGCTGGGAGGTCACCCAGACTCTGCTGGACCCCGGTGGCGACAACAGCTGGGCGATCTTCGCGGGCGTGGACCTCCGCGACGGGAGCGCGCCGGACGGACCGATCCTGAGGATCCGGCGGATCGGGACCTGAGGATCCGTCAGCCGCCGGCGGTGTGCTGCAGGTGCTGCGGGACGATCGCCTCGGGGCGCGGCCAGCCGTGCTCGTCCACCAGCTCCAGGAGGTGCACCGGCCAGCCCGGCACCCGCGACGGCAGTCGCTCGAGCTCGGCTGCCAGGGCCCGGGCCCAGAGCTCCACGTCGGCCGGCCGGTCCTCCTTGAAGCGCTCCAGGGCCACCGTGAAGAGCTCGCGCACCGAGATCGGGAAACCGGCCAGCGCCGCCTGCAGGCGCAGGGACACGTCCTCCATCATCTGCTCGAAGATCTCACCCAGGTTCGCGCCCTTCAGCCAGGGCGCGCCGGTGAGCGCCTCGACGATCACCGCCGCGAACGAGTAGACGTCCGAGCGCTCGTCGAGGTCCTCGCCCTGGATCTGCTCCGGCGACATGTAGGGAGGCGTCCCGACGATCATGCCGGCGGTGGTCAGGCCGGTCGGCGACTCCATGGTCTTGACCACGCCGAAGTCCAGCAGCTTGACGGCGCGGCCGTCGGCCGTCTCCGCCAGGAAGACGTTGTCCGGCTTGATGTCGCGGTGCACGAGCCCGGCGCGGTGGGCGGCGGCCAGACCCGCCGCCGCCTGGCGCAGCACCAGCGCCACCTGCTGCGGGGTGCCGGGGCCGCGCATCTTCACCAGGAGCTTGAGCGGCAGGCCGTGCAACCGCTCCATCACGTAGAAGACCGAGCCGTCTGGGAGCTGGCCGGAGTCGAAGATCTCGGTCACGCCGGGGTGGGCGATGCGCGCCAGCGCCCGCGCCTCCAGCTGGAAGCGCTGCCGCAGGCTCTCGTGCTCGAAGAGCTCGGGCCGCAGCACCTTCACCGCCACGTCCCGGTCCAGCCTCTCGTCGTGGGCGTCGAAGATCTGCCCCATGCCCCCCTCGCCCAGCAGGTGGCGAACGCGGTAACGCCCCTGGATGCGGTAGGGGAAGAGCCGCGGCTCGTTCAGCCGGGCGCCGTCGGCGTAGCAGACGTCCACCAGCTCGTTGTAGCAGCGGCGGCAGCGCGGGCAGAGGCGGAGGATGCCCTCTCCCTTCACCAGCATCTCCTGGCGTGAAGCGGCCCGGCGGGCGGCGGCAGCGGCCACCTGCTGGCGCAGCCGGTTGTGCTCCAGCGCACCGCCGAGCTGGTGGGCGAAGCTGACCATCAAGCGCTTCTCGGCCACTTCCCAGGGGCTCCGCTTGCCCTCGACGCGCAGCGCCCCGAACACCTCTCCGGTGAGGCCGGTGACCGGCACCAGGACCGGCTCCCCCTCGAAGGTCGGGCTCTTGCGTGCCAGCTCCCGCAGCGTCGACAGCGCGGGCGGGGTCGCGGCGGGAGACGCCGCGCTCACCAGGTCGCCGTCCTCCATCCGGAAGACGGCGATGCGCTCGGCGCTCACGTGGGCGCGCATGTCCTCGGCCACCGAATGGCTCCAGGCGTCCACGTCCCGCAGCGCTTCGATGGACTGCTCGGCCAGCTGGTCGATCTTCTCCTGCACCTCCTCGAGCCGCTTGTGGACCTGGAGGACGCGGATCTTGGAGGCGGCCCGGCGCGCCAGCGTCTCCTCGAGCTGCCGGGTGCGCCGCGACAGGCGCCGCTCCACCTCGGCCGCGCGCCGCTCCACCGCCCTGCGGTGGGCGCGCAGCATGCCGGACGCGAGGGCGGCAGCCACCGCCGCGTAGCCGAGGAAGGCCCACCAGGAGAGCCAGGCCGGCGGCTTCACCGAGAACGGGACTTCCAGCGGACCGCTCACCTGTCCGCGGTAGTCCCGCCCCCAGACACGGAAGCGGTAGTGCCCGGGCGGCAGCGTCGTGTATTCCTTGCGCGGCTCGCCGCTCCAGGCGGAGGGCCGGTCCTCGAGGCCTACGAGCTGCGTCCGGTAGCGCGCGTCGGCCGGGCGGAAGGGTGAGAAGAGCGCGAACTCGAACGACAGGCTGCGGGCGCGGTTCGGGAGCGGCCGCGCGCCGAGCGACACCGCCGCGCCGTCCAGGGCGGTCCTCTCCAGGCGGAGCGGCTTGGGGGCCAACTCCTCCTCGGGGCCGTCCGTCTCGAGCAGCGCCGCGCCCGACGTGGTGCCGGCCCAGAGGCGGCCGCGGCGGTCGAGGTACGACGCTCCCTGGTTGCACTCCTCGCTCGGCAGCCCGTCCTCGACGCCGTAGCTCACCGCGTTCACCGTTCCGCGCTCCAGCGTCAGGCGGGCGATGCCGCGGTTCGTGAGCACCCAGACGCGGCCGCGGCGGTCTCGCTCCAGGCGCGTCACGCCTCCCGACGGCAGTGGTGCCGCCAGCGGACGTAGTCGGGCGGCCCCGTCCTCCAGCAGGAAGACGCCTCCTCCGTAGGTGCCCACCCAGAGCGCGGGACGGCCGTCCGGCGACGGCGCTTCCAGCAGGCAGCTCACCAGCGTGCTGGTGAGGCCGGCGGCGCCGTCGAAGAGCTGCCAGGAGCCCTCTGCGTAGCGGGCGAGGCCGCCTCCGCGGGTGCCGGCCCAGAGCGCCGGATGGGCGCCGGTCGTCTTCAGCAGGCAGGTCACCGCGTTCCGGGCCAGGCCGGCGGCCTCCACCGCCCGGCCCTCCGCGCGTTCGAGCTGGAACAGGCCGCGCTCGGTGCCCGCCCACAGCGTGCCTCCGTCGGCGAGGAGGCTCAGCACGGAGGTGACCGGCACCCTGGCGTCACGCAGGTAGCGCCCGCGCGGCTCGCGCCGGAAGAGCCCCAGGTCGGTGCCGACCCAGACGGTCGGCTTGCCCCCGGGCCCCGGCGCTTCCAGCAGGCAGCTCTGGCTGCCGGCCGGCAACCCCGAGGACGCCCCGTCCACCGTGAAGCGCCCCCGCTGGAAACGCGCCAGCCCGGCCGACGTCCCGAACCAGTGGGTCGGCTCGTCGCCGGCCCGCGTCTCCAGGAACGCCCAGACGCTGCGGCTCGGCAGCCCGGACCTCTCGTCGAGCGCGACGAAGCCGCCGGCGCGCAGCCGCAGCAGCGTGCCCTCCCGCGTGCCCGCCCACAGCGTCGACGGGTCGCTGGGGTCCCTGCGCAGCGCGGTCACCGCCAGGCTCGGCAGGCCTTGCGCGGCCCCCAGCAGCACCGGAGCGCCGCCGCCGAGCCTCAGGATCCCGCGCCCCGGCGCCGCGACCCAGCGCGTGCCGTCGGGCGTGGACTCAAGCCCGGTGATCCGCGAGGGGAGGAGATCGGCGGTCGGCTCCGGGCTCCAGGAGCCGCGCGCCGAGCGGAGCACGTCGCCGCGCGCCGAGCCGATGGAGAGGAGCGGCTCGCCGTCCGGCAGGGCCTCCTCGTCGATCGCGGTGACCTCGAGCCCCTCGCGCTCCACCTGCAGGCGTCCCGCCGAGAGGCGGATGAGGCCCCGGGGCGTGCCGATGCGCAGCGCCTGTCCCTCCGGGCCCTCGGTGGCCAGGAGCGCGGTCACCCGCGCCAGGCCTGGGTAGCGTTCGGCGCGCTGTCCGGTGAGGCGGGCCAGCCCTTCGGCGGTGCCGGCCCAGACGGATCCGGCGTGCTCCGCCAGGCAGCAGACGTCGTTCGACGGGAGGCCGGCGCGGACGTCGAAGCTCGTCCAGGCGCCGCTCTGGAGGCGGTGCACACCTTGTCCGGCGGTCGCCACCCAGAGGGAGCCGTCGGCGGCGTGCAGGATCGACGTCACCGGGGCGTGTGCCGCGGTGCCCGGCAGCTCCAGTGGTCGGAACGTGCGCCCGTCGAAGGAGAGCGCCCCGTCCGCGGTGCCGAGGTAGAGGTGGCCGTCCTTCGAGAACGCCAGGGTCTCGATCGAGCTGGCGACGAGTCCGTCCTTCGGGCCAAAGGACCGCACGGCGATGCGTCCGAGGTCGGCGACGTCTTGCCCGTCTGCCGTCCCGCACCCGAGCCCTGCCAGGAGTAGCAGCAGCGACGCCCGGCCAGCCCGTTTCACGGTGCTCGCGAGCGCCTTCGAGACTGCCGGTGTCGACAAGGCGTCTCGCGATATGCGAAGCCGATGCCGAGGCCCAAGCCCTCACCAGGCCGACTCCGCGCGCCCACTGCGGCATTTTTTTCGCCCCTCTGTTGCAAACCGTTACACGGGTGCAACAAGCGGGAAAGCTGAGGGGTCCAGATTCCGCCCGTGAGAAGAACCACACGTTGGATCCTGGGAACCGGCGCCGCGGGCGCGATCACCGCGACGGTGCTGGCGCTGAGGGCCGCGCCGGCGCGCGAGAGGACGTTCGCGAAGCTGGAGCGGGCGAGCGCGGTGCGGCGGGACATGACCAGCGCGGTCAAGGCGACCGGAGTCGTCAAGCCGATGGTGGGTGCCGAGGTGCGTGTCGGCTCGCGCGCCTCCGGGGTCGTCAAGAGGCTGCTGGTGAAGGTCGGCGACGCGGTCGTCCAGGGGGACCTCCTGGCCGAGCTCGACGCCCGCGACCTGGCGGCGCGGCGCGAGCAGGCAGCGGCGGCACATGCGTCCTCCCGCGCCGAGCTGGCCTACGCGCGCGCCGACCTGGAGCGCAAGCGGAGGCTGGCGGGCGAGCGGCTGCTCTCGGCCAGCGACCTGGAGCTCGCCGAGCGCGCCTACGAGGTGGCGCGGACGCGCGAGGCGGAGGCCGCCGCCAGCCTCTCCTTCGCGGCCACCCAGCTCGGCTACGCGAGCCTGCGGGCGCCGATCGCCGGCGTGGTGGCCTCGATCTCCACCCAGGAGGGGGAGACCGTGGCCGCCAGCCTGGCCGCGCCGACGTTCGTGACGCTGCTGGACCTCTCTCGCCTGGAGGTCTGGGCCTACGTGGACGAGACCGACATCGGCCGCGTGAAGCCCGGGCAGGAGGTGACCTTCACCGTCGACACCTACCCGGGTCAGGAGTTCACGGGGAGCGTGGTGACCGTCTACCCGAAGGCCGAGATCCGCGACAACGTCGTGGACTACGTCGCGGTGATCCGCTTCCGCGCGCCGCCCGACCGCGTGCTGCGGCCGGAGATGACCGCCGCGGTGCGCATCGCGCTGGAGACCAGGGTGGGAGTGCTGACGATCCCGCGTGCCGCGGTGCGCCGCGAGGACGGGCGCGCGTTCGTGAACCTGCCGCGCGGCGGGGCGGTCGAGAAGCGCTGGGTGAGGACAGGTCGCGCGGACGAGGGCCTGGTGGAAGTGGTGGACGGACTGGTGGAAGGGGACGAGGTCCTGGTGGGCGAACCGGAGAAGGACGCGGAGGAGAGATCGTGATCGAGCTGAGGGAGATCGGAAGGACGTACCTGCGTCCGAACGGTGAGCGGGTGGAGGCGCTGCGAGGCGTCACGCTGCGCATCGAGCGCGGGGAGTTCGTGGCGGTGGTCGGCACGTCGGGCTCGGGCAAGTCGACGCTGATGAACGTCCTCGGCCTGCTGGACCGGCCGGACGAGGGGAGCTACTGGCTGAACGGCCACGACGTGGCGCGGTTGCCGGTCGACGAGCAGGCCGCGCTGCGCAACAAGCGGATCGGCTTCGTGTTCCAGTCGTTCCACCTGCTGCCTCGGGCCACTGCGCTGGAGAACGTGGAGCTGCCGCTCCTCTACTCCGACCGGGCGTCGCTCGACGGGCTCGGCCGCAGGGCGCTCGAAGCGGTGGGCCTGGCGGACCGCATGAGCCACCGCCCGTCGGAGCTCTCCGGCGGGCAGCAGCAGCGGGTGGCGATCGCCCGCGCGCTGGTGAACGAGCCGGACGTGCTGCTGGCCGACGAGCCGACCGGCAACCTGGACGCCAGGACCGCGCTGGAGATCCTGGACGTCCTCTCGGCCTTGAACGCCGCCGGACGGACGGTCGTGCTGGTGACGCACGATGCGTCCCTGGCGGCGCGCTGCGGGCGCGTCGCCGAGCTGCAGGACGGCCGCCTGGTGCGCGACGAGCGCGCCGCGCTGGTCGCCGGAGCCGCGCGATGAGAGCCGCGCGCCTGGTGGGCAGCAGCCTCACCGCCATGGGGCGCTACAAGCTGCGCAGCGGCTTCATGATGCTCGGCAGCGCCGTCGGCGTGGCCGCCATCACGCTGGTCGTCTCGGTCAGCCGCGGGGCGGAACGCAAGGTGCTGTCGACGGTCCGCCAGCTCTTCGGCGACTCCTCGGTGCTGGTGATGGCCGGCGGCGGCACGCTGATGGGAGGCCCCCGCGCCGGCGCGGCGCGGCTCACCGTGGACGACGTCGACGCGGTGGCGCACGAGGTGCCCGGCCTCGACGGCTGGGACGCGCAGCAGGGCCTCGGCGTCACCTCGGTGCGGCGCGGTGAGAAGTCGGCGATGTCGCGCGTCCTGGGCGGCACCGAGCGCGCCGAGCGCGTCTGGAGCCGCGGCGTCTCCCGCGGTGAGTTCTTCGACGCGGCGGCGGTCGGCGCCTCGGCCCGGGTCGCCCTGATCGGCGAGACCACCGCTCGCGAGCTCTTCGGCAGCGAGGACCCCCTGGGCGCCGAGATCCTGGTCGGCTCGGTGCCGCTGCGGGTGATCGGGGTGCTGGAGCGCTTCGGGACCGACCTCCACGGCATGGACCGCGACGCCGAGCTGCTGGTGCCGCTGACCACCGTGATGCGGCGGATCCTCAACGTCGACACCATCGGGGCCGCCAAGCTGCTGGTCCGCCGCCGCGAGGACGTCGCCTCCACCGCCGCCGAGGTGAAGAGGGTGCTGCGGGCGCGGCACGGCCTCTCCGGCGGGCAGCCGAACGACTTCAGCGTGGTCAGCACCGTGCAGGTGCAGAAGATGGTCGACCAGGCGCGGCGCGTGCTGTTCCTCTTCCTGCCGCTGGCCGCCGCCATCGCGCTCCTCACCGGCGGGGCGGTGTCCGCCGCGCTGATGCTGGCATCGGTCTCCCAGCGGGTCGCCGAGATCGGCCTGCGGCGCGCGGTGGGCGCGCGTCCGCGCGACGTCGCCCTGCAGTTCCTGCTGGAGTCGGCGGTGACGATGATGGCCGGCGGCCTCGGAGGCCTCCTGGCCGGCACCCTGGCGTCCCGCCTGGCGGCGGCACGGCTGCACCTGCCGGGGGACGTCTTCTCCTGGAGCGCGGTGGCGCTGGGGCTGGCGCTCTCCTGCCTGGTCGGCCTCGCCGCCGGCGTGCTGCCGGCGCGGCGCGCGGCCCGGCTCTCGCCGGTCGAGGCGCTGAGGTAAGTGGTGGGAGGGCTGCGGCTGCGGCGCACCCTGGGCATCTCGGCGCGCTCCCTGCTGGCGTACCGGCTGCGCGTCGGCCTGGTGCTGGGGAGCGCCGCGATCGGCGTGGCCGCGGTCCTGGTGACGAGCGGCCTCGGGACCGCGGCCCGCGCCGAGGTGCTGAAGAGCATGCGGGGCATGGGCACGAACCTTCTGGTGGTACGCCCGGCGCCGGTGCAGAGGCTGGTCGCGCGCCGGCAGGTGCGCGGCGCGGTGACGACGCTCTCGATGGAGGACTACCTGGCGATCGGCGCGCTGCCGGCGGTGGCGCAGGCGGCGCCCGGGGCGGAGACGGTGGCGCGGGTGAAGGGGGAGGGCAGGGCGACGGTGACCAAGGTGCTCGGCACGGCCCCCGGCTTCCCGCGGGTGCGCCGCTTCCGCGTGCGGGCCGGCCGGTTCTTCGACGAGGAGGACGACCGCCTGGCGGCCCGGGTGGCGGTGCTGGGGGCGCGCGTCGCTGCCAACCTCTTCGCAGACGGATCCGAAGCCGTCGGCCGCACGGTCCGGGTGCGCGGCGTCCCCTTCGAGGTGATCGGGGTGCTGGAACCCAAGGGCGCGGTCGGAGGCTCCGACGAGGACAACCAGGTCCTGGTGCCGATCCGCACCGCGCTGCGCCGGGTCCTCAACGTGCGCTGGCTCGGCACCGTCTACGTGAGCGCGCGGGGCTCGACGGCGGAAGGGGAGCGCGCGGTGCGGGCGCTCCTGGAGGAGCGGCACGGCAAGCGCGACTTCGCCGTGCAGGACCAGACGAAGGCGCTCGCCATGCAGGCGCGCGCGGGGGAGTCGCTGGCGCTGCTGACGGCGACGCTCTCGGCGATCGCGCTCGTGGTCGGCGGCACCGGCATCCTGGCGCTGATGCTCCTCTCGGTGAAGGAGCGCACCGCGGAGATCGGGCTGCGCATGGCGCTGGGGGCGCGGCCGCGCGACGTGCTGGCGCAGTTCCTGATCGAGGCGTCGCTGCTGGCGCTCGGCGGTTGGGCGGCCGGGACGGTCGGCGGCGGCGCCGGGCTCGTCGCGGTCGCGGCGGCCACGCGCTGGAGGGTCGCGCTGCCGGTCGACGCACTGCTGGCGTCAGGCGTCACCGCGCTGGCTGCCGGACTCGTCTTCGGCGCGCTGCCGGCCCGGGCGGCGGCGCGCATCCCGCCGATCGCGGCGCTCGGCTCGCGATGAACGATGCGCGTAGCATCGCTGGCGACAAGCGGTGGAGCGGCTCTCTCACTACCAGATCCTCGAGAAGCTCGGCGAGGGCGGCATGGGCGTCGTGTACAAGGCGCGTGACACACGCCTCGAGCGTCTGGTAGCCCTGAAGGTCATCACTCCGGAGAAGGCGCTCGACCGCGAGCGTCGCCGGCGTTTCGTACGTGAGGCCAAGGCGGCCTCCTCGCTGAGCCATCCCGGCATCGTCACCGTCCACGACGCGGACAGCGAAGGGGATGTCGACTTCATCGTGATGGAGTACGTGAAGGGGCAGACGCTGGACGCGCTCATTCCCGGCAAGGGGATGCGAATCCCGCAAGCCGTGGGGCTGGCGGCGCAGATCGCCGGCGCGCTGGCGGCGGCCCACGCGGCCGGCATCGTCCATCGGGACCTGAAGCCGTCCAACGTGATGGTCACCGACGGCGGCCTGGCCAAGGTGCTCGATTTCGGGCTCGCCAAAGTGCGGGAGCCGGAAGCCCCCACGCCGGCCGATCCGACGCGGTCGCTCGGCGCGACCCGCGAGGGGATCGTGGTCGGGACCTGCTCCTACATGTCCCCGGAGCAAGCGGAAGGAGAGCCGCTGGACGCGCGCTCCGACGTCTTCTCGTTCGGCGCCGTGCTCTACGAGATGCTGACCGGACGCCAGGCGTTCCGTCGCACGTCCCAAACGGCCACGCTCCACGCGGTCGTGTCCGAGGAGCCGCAGGCTCCTCACGAGCTGGTGAAGGAGCTGCCGGCCGAGCTCGAGCGGATCGTGCTTCGCTGCCTGCGCAAGGACCCCGCCAAGCGCTTCCAGACGATGGCCGATCTCAAGGTGTCGCTGGAGGAGGTCGGGGAGGAGTCCCGTACCGGCCGCGTCGCCGCCGCGGGACGCGGCGCGGCGACGCGGAACCGCTGGATCTGGGCCGCCGCCGCCGCCGCCGTCGTCGGAGTCCTTTCGGCCGCGGTCTTCCTGAGACGTCCTCCGGAACGGAGACCACCGCCGCCGCCGGTTCCCTTGACCAGCTTCGAGGGGTTGGTTTCCAGCCCGGCGATCTCGCCGGGGGGCAACGAGGTGGCGTTCGTCTGGGACGGCGAACAGCAGGACAACCTCGATGTCTACGTGAAGCTGGTGGGGCCGGGGAGTCCGTTGCGCCTCACCACCAGCCCGGCCCCGGAAGGCTCCCCGGCCTGGTCGCCCGACGGGCGGCAGATCGCGTTTCGCCGGAACCCGGCGGGGTCGCCGGGTGCCGTGCTGGTGATCCCGGCGCTCGGCGGCGCCGAGCGGACGATCGCCGAGGGGGACTTCGGCGCCGGGATCGCCTGGTCGGGAGACGGACAGTCGCTGATCGTCTCGCTTCGAGAGAAGCCCGGTGTGGCGGCGGCGCTCTACGTCCTCTCCCTCGCCACCGGGGAGTTGCGTCGGCTGACGGACCCGCCTCAGGGGCCGGGCGCGGGAGACACCTGGCCGGCGCTCGCGCCGGACGGCAGCCTGGCCTTCGCGCGCCGGCTGCTCGGAACCAGCGGCGAGATCTACCTCCTGCCGCTCGACCGTCAGCTGCGCGGGTCGGGCCCGCCGCGGCGCCTCACGTTCGAGGATCGCATCTCGACGCAGCCCACCTGGACCGCGGACGGGAAGAGGGTGGTCTTCTCCACCGCCGCCTTCGCCTACGCGCCGGCCTCCGACCTGATGGTGATTCCGGTGTCGGCTTCGGGGCAGAAGGCCGAGCGCTTGCCCGGAGGAGACGGCGGCGACTCACCGTCCGTCTCCCGGCAAGGGAGGCTCGTCTTCACCCGCCGGGTCCGTGACGAGAACGTGTGGCGGCTGCCGCTTTTGCCGCCGTCCGCGCCGGCACGCTTCCTCTTCTCGACGCGCCGGGACCAGGATCCGCGCTTCTCGGCGGACGGCACGAAGATCGCCTTCACGTCCGATCGTTCCGGGACCCCCGAGGTCTGGCTCTGCGATGCCGACGGCACGAACCAGACGCAGCTCACCTGGCTGGGAGCGAAGGCGACCGGCGGCGCGCGCCTCTCTCCCGACGGCGAGACGGTCGCGCTCCTGTCCAACGCCTCGGGCCAGATGGAGGTCTACCTCGTCCCGACCAGAGGGGGAGCGCCGCGGCGCCTCACCGACAACCCCGCTCACGACACCGCCCCGACCTGGTCGCGCGACGGCCGGTGGATCTACTTCGCGTCGGACCGGGAGCAGGGCTTCCAGGTCTGGAAGATGGCTCCGCAGCCGAATGCCGTGCCGGTGCGGGTGACCCGGAACGGCGGCTACGCGGTGTTCGAGTCGGTGGACGGCCGCACGCTCTACTACGCCCGCCGCGAGGGAACCGCCGGCTTCGACCACGACGCCCTCACCGAACCCTGGTCCCTCTGCTCGATGCCGGTCGGCGGCGGCCCCGAGACCGAGCTGCTGCGGCGCATCGCGGTGTGGGGGAGCTTCGACGTCACCGCGACCGGCATCTACTACGTCGATCTGCCGACCAAGGGGGCGAAGCTGCGCTTCCACCGCTTCAGCGACGGCAGCGACACCGTGCTCTTCCCTCTGGAGAAGCGTTCGACGATCGGCGTCTCCGCCTGCCCGGACGACTCGTGCGTGCTCTTCGCGCAGTACGACGTCGACGCCAACGAGCTCATGGCCATGGAGGACGTGCGCTGAGCAGCGGCCTCCCGCGGCCATTACAGGATCCTCGAGAAGCTCGGCGAGGGCGGCAGGGGCGTCGTGTCGCCGATGGCGATGGATGCCGTCCGTTGACTCAGTCCGGGAGCCACTCCCGCACGATCCGCCACCCGTCCGGGGCCTTCTCGAGGTGGTAGTGGACCGTCCGCGGCCCCAGCGCGCTGGCGCCCTTCACCGCCACCGTGGCCGTGTAGTCGGTGGCCCAGCCCTCCACCGACTCGACCGTGGCAGGGCGCACCGACTGCCAGAGCGGGAGGTCGCCGCGCAGCTCCTCGAGCCGCTCCTTCGAGACGTTGCGCTTGAGGCGGACCATGGTGTCGAAGTCGCCGGCGGCGAGCGCGGCCAGGTAGCTCTTCACCGCGGCGACGGGCGCGGAGTCGGCGGTCACCGGCGAGCCGATGGCCTCGGTCACCCGGAAGTCCTTGGCCCCCGCCTTCTTCAGCGCGGCGACCGTGTCCTCTCGTCCCGCGGCGACCGCCTCGGCCAGCGCGGTGTCGCCGCTGTCGTCCACGTCCTCGATGCGGGCGCCGGCCCGCAGCAGGGTCTCGACGCAGGCCACCGAGCCCTCGCGCGCCGCGTTCATCAGGGCGGTGCGTCCCTGCAGGCGCGGGTTGGGGTCGGCGCCGGCGGCCAGCAGGTCCTTCAGCCGGTCGCAGTCGCGCTCGTCCCAGACCGAGGCGTCGGAAGAGATCTTCTGCCCCTGGCGGTCGCGCTTGGCCTTGCCCGGGGACAGGAGGTACATGGGCACCAGGATGGCGTGCAGCACCGCGAAGAAGACCAGCGCGGTGAGGAAGCCCTTGCGCGCGTCGCGGCCCAGCTTGCCGCCGGTGTTGGCCAGGTCGCGCGGGAAGATGCGGTTCAGGTTGGCCTTGCCGGAGGGGCTGAAGCCCCCCTTGGCCTCGTTCCAGATGCCGAGGAGCGTCACCGGCTGGTCGGGGGCGACGATCTTCTCCTTGATCACCTTGCCGTCCAGCGAGGGCTCCGCCTCGCCGGTGCGGTAGTCCTTGCGGATCGCGCCGTCGTCGTCGCTGGTGAGCTCGCCGAAGACCTGCAGGATGCGGCCGATGGAGAGCGGCTCGGTGGCGGCGGTGCGCAGGTAGGCCGCTCCGCGCGCGAGGTCGACGTCGTCCCGGCTGGCTTTCTTGAAGGCGTCCAGCAGCGCCCAGCCCAGCAGCTTCACCGGGCCGCGGGAGGAGTCGACGACGCAGGGAGTCAGCGCCACGCCGGCGAAATCGCTCTGGCCGCCGCCGGGCGGCTTCACGTCGTACTCGTAGGCCACGCAGGGGCGGCCGGTGAAGGGCGCCTGCATCGGCTCGCCGAGCGGTCGGAGCGGACCGGAGGCGGCCTCCAGCCGGCCGTCCACCATCGGCTCGCCGGCCAGCGCGCGCTGGACGGCGGCGCCGTCGCCGGAGCCGGTGAAGAGGCCGATCGTGGCCGCGACCAGCATCGCGCAGAAGGTGCCTCCCAGGATGGCGATGATCGCGATCGGGAAGATCTCGTCGAGGCGGGTCCAGGCGAGGTAGCCGTAGAGCGCCATACAGGCGAGCCAGACCACGAGGGATGCCGCGCAGCTCTTCTTCACGCGGCGCGATTATGACGGTGAAGGTCCTGCTCATCGACGACGACGAGGCGCTGGGCGCGCTGCTCACCGAGTACCTGGCGCCCTTCGGCATGACCGTCACCGCCGCGGCGCACCCGCAGGATGGCCTGCGAGCGCTGAAGAGCGACCCGCCCGACATCCTGGTGCTGGACGTGATGCTGCCGGGCATGGACGGCTTCGCCGTCTGCAAGAAGGTGCGCGAGACCAGCCGGGTGCCGATCCTGATGCTCACCGCGCGCGGTGACGTCATGGACCGGGTGGTCGGCCTGGAGCTGGGCGCCGACGACTACCTGCCGAAGCCGTTCGAGCCGCGCGAGCTGGTGGCCCGCATCCAGGCGGTGCTGCGCCGCGGCAGCGCCCCCGAGCCCGCCGAGGTGCTGCGCGCCGGCGCGCTGGAGGTGAACCTGGCCACCCGCGCCGCGCATCTGGCGGGGCGGCCGCTGTCCCTCACCACCGCCGAGTTCGAGCTCCTGGCGCTCTTCGCGCGCCAGCCCGGCCGGGTGCTGACCCGCGAGCGGATCCTGGACGCCACCCGCGGGCTCGACTGGGAGTCCTATGACCGCTCCGTCGACGTCCTGGTCAGCCGCCTCCGCCAGAAGCTGGGGGACGACGCGCGGCGGCCGCACTACATCCGGACCGTGCGCGGCACCGGCTACAGCTTCGCGGGGGAGGGGCGATGACCGAGCAGACGCTCCGCGTGCCGCTCCACGAGTCGGTCTTCACCCGGCTGGTGGCGGTGACGGTGATCGCCGCGGTGAGCCTCCTCCTCATCGTGTCCGGCTGCTTCGCCTACCTCATCGGCCCGTACATGGGCCGCTCGGTCTATCGGCTGGCGTGGGACTACGCAGAGCTGCTGGCGGCGAGCGCGCCCGACGAGGCCGCGGCGCGGCGGGTGGCGCAGCGGCTCGACATCCAGACGCGCTATGAGGGACCGCGCGGTGCCTGGACGACCGCGGCCACCCTTCCCTCGATCGCCGACGCGCTGGCCGGCGCCGAGCCGGGCGACTGGGACGTCGTCACCGCGGCGGCGCCGGGTGGCGGGCACTACGTCATCGGCTGGACGCACAACCACCGCATGCGTCGTGCGCACGACAAGCTCCTCTGGGCGACGCTGGCCATGGTGCTGGCGGTGGTCATCGCCGCTCACCTCGTCATCCGCAGCGCGCTCCGGCCGCTGCGTACGCTGCACGACGGCGTGGTGCGGCTCAGCGAAGGGCAGCTCGACGTGGCGATCCCCAGCGCCACCCGCGACGAGTTCGGGGCGCTGGCCGAGGCCTTCAACGCCATGGTGCGGCGGGTCTCGGAGATGGTGCGCACGCGCGACCAGCTCCTCCTCGACGTCAGCCACGAGCTGCGCTCGCCGCTCACCCGCATGAAGGTCGCCCTGGCGATGCTCCCGGAGGGCGAGAAGACGGCGCGGATGAACGCCGACCTCGCCGAGATGGAGGCGATGATCGCTGAGCTGCTGGAGCTGGAGCGGCTGCGCGAGGGGCGCGGGGTCCGCGTCGCGCCGCAGGACCTGGTGCCCCTGCTGCGGGAGGCGGCGGCGCCGTTCGCAGGCGTCCCGCCCGGCGTGGAGCTCGCCGCCGCCGGGCCGCTCGTCGCCCAGGTGGACGCCGACCGGGTGCGCGTCGTGCTGCGCAACCTGCTGGAGAACGCGGTGAAGTACTCGCTGCCCGACAGCCGCCCGGTGAGCGTCAGCGCGGCGCGACAGGAGGGCGCGGTGGTGGTGCGGGTGCGCGACGACGGCCCGGGCATTCCCGAGGACGACCTGCAGAAGGTCTTCGAGCCGTTCTTCCGCGTGGACCGCTCGCGCTCCAAGAAGACCGGCGGCTACGGGCTGGGGCTCTCGATCTGCAAGCGGATCATGGAGGCGCACGGTGGCGACATCCGAGCGGAGAACGGACCGGGGCGCGGGGCGACGTTCGTGCTGACGTTTCCGCCAGCATGATCCGGGACGACGTCTTCCGCCGCCTGGCCCGGGCGCGCGACCTGCTGCACAGCCGCTACCTCGACGAGCTGTCGCTCGAGGACCTGGCGCGCGAGGTCGGACTCTCCCCGTATCACCTGCTGCGCGCCTACCGGCATGCGTTCGGAGAGACGCCGGCGCGCGAGCAGACGCGGCTGCGGCTGGAGCGCGCCAAGTTCGAGCTGGCCCGCGGCGCCTCGGTGACCGAGGTCTGCTTCGAGGTCGGCTTCTCGAGCCTGGGCTCCTTCAGCGCGCTCTTCTCCCGCGAGGTGGGCTGCCCTCCCAGCGCGTTCCGGCGGCGCCTCTACGCCCTGGGCGCGGTGCCGGAGCGGCTGACCGGCCTCTACGTCCCGGCCTGCTATGCCAAGCGCCTGATGACCCCGACCGCAACTTCCGAGAAGCAGGATCCGGCGACGCGCCGCAGATTGGCGAGTGACGGAGGTGACCAGGAATGATTCAGAAGCTCTCTCACGCAACGGTCTGGGTGCTCGACCAGGACCGCGCCAAGGCCTTCTACACCGAGAAGCTGGGCTTCGAGGTGAAGATGGACGTCTCCATGGGCAGCTTCCGCTGGCTCACGGTGAGCCCGCCGGGGCAGCCCGACCTGGAGATCGTGCTGATGGCGATCGGGGCCAGCCAGATGATGGACGCCGAGACGGCCGCCACGCTGCGCTCGCTGGTGGAGAAGGGGGTCATGGGGGCCGGCGCCTTCGAGACCGCCGACTGCCGCAAGACCTACGAGGAGCTGAAGGCGCGCGGCGTCCGCTTCATGGGCGAGCCGGCCGAGCGCCCCTACGGCATCGAAGCGATCCTGCAGGACGACTCCGGCAACTGGTTCTCGATGACGGAGCACCCGAAGTGATCCGTCTCCCGCTGGAGGCGGCGCGGAGGGTCTGGCAGGCGCGCCAGGGCCTCTCCGCGCCGCAGAAGGGGCCGCTGGCGGACGTCGTCGCCCGCACCGGATGGCTGCGGACGCTGGGAGGTGTGGAGGTCTACCTGGCGATGCGGGCCCGCGTGCCGGCCCTGAAGCGCGCCGAGCTCGACGAGGCCTCGCAGAAGCTCGAGCTGCAGGTCATCCCGGCGGTGCGCGGCTGCATCTACCTGGTGCCGCGCGCGCACGTCCCCTGGGCGCTCCGCTTCGCCGAGTCCTTCTTCGTGAAGCGCACCGGGCGCGAGCTGGAGAAGGCGGGCGGCTCCTGGAAGGAGGTCGAGGAGACCGCGGCGGTCGCGCTGGGCGCGCTCGGCACGTCGGCCCTCACGCCCGACGGGCTGCGCAAGGCGCTGCCCAAGGGGGCCATCCGCAGCTTCGGCGAGCAGGGGAAGAGGGTGGGCCTCTCCTCGCCGCTGCCGCTGGCGCTGCGACTCCTGGAGTTCCGCGGCGAGATCGAGCGGACCCTGGAGGGAGGCCGCCTCGACACCGAGCGCTACCAGTGGCGTCGCTCCAAGACCAGCGTCTTTTCGGGGGCCAAGCTGCCCGACCAGCTGCCGAGGCTCTCGGCGCGTCTGCTGGAGATCTTCCTGGAGCAGGCGGCGCCGGTCACCCTCAAGGACTTCGCCGGGTGGGCGGGGCTCTCTCTCAAGGAGGCCTCCGAGGCCGCGGCCCTGGTCGACACCGCGCCGGTCGCGGTGAAGGGCTACGCCGAGGACGCCCTGGTGCTGCGAAATCAGCTCCCGGAGCTGGAGCGCCCGCCGCAGTCCGAGGCGATCGCGCTGCTGCCGTTCGACGACAACTTCACCGTCTCGCACGGCGGCCCGGGAGTGCTGGTGGACCCGGAGCAGCACGCGATGATGGTCCCGATCTGGGGGTCCTCGAAGGAGACCCGCCTGGGGGACGCCACCCACCTCAGCTACCGCTGCATCGTCTACCGCGGGCGCGTGGCCGGCTTCTGGGAGCTGGACGATGCCAAGCAGCGCGTGGTGACCACGATGTTCGAGGCGCTGCCGGCGAAGGCGAAGAGGGAGCTGGAGGCCAGGGGAGCGGACACGGCGCGCTTCCTGCTCGAGGAGCTCGGACACGGCCGCTGCTTCACGCTCGACACCGACGACGGGGTGCGCGAGCGGGCCAGGAAGCTAGAGGCCATGGGGGGGCGCGCCGGCAGGTAGCCATGCCGCTGGGCGACAATCTCGCCGGTGATGAGCAGCCGAACGCTCGCGCCCGGCTCGATGCTGGGCCCCTATCGCGTCGAGGCCTTCCTCGGCGAGGGGGGCATGGGGCGCGTCTACCGGGCTCACGACACCACGCTCGACCGCGAGGTCGCTCTGAAGGTCGTGGGGAGCGAAGAGGTCGACGGCGAGCTGCGGCTGCGCTTCCTGGCCGAGGCCCGATCGGCGGCGGCGCTCAACCACCCGAACATTTGCACGATCTACCAGGTCGGCGAGGCCGACGGCGTCGACTTCATCGCCATGGAGCTGGTGCACGGCGAGCCGCTCTCGGCGCGCGTCAAGCTGGGCCCGATGGCGCCGAAGGAGGTGGCGCGCATCGGCGCGGCGCTGGCCTCGGCGCTGGAGACCGCGCACGCCAAGGGGATCCTCCACCGCGACCTGAAGCCCGACAACGTCTTCCTCACCGCCGGGGACGCGCCCAAGCTCCTCGACTTCGGCCTGGCCAAGCGGATCTTCACCGAGGGGGCCGACCAGCGCACCGCGCCGCAGCCGCTGACGATCGACGGGCGGCTGCGCGGCACGCTGGCCTACATGTCGCCGGAGCAGGCCACGCTGGCGCCGATGGACGGCCGCAGCGACATCTTCTCGCTGGGCATCGTGCTCTTCGAGATGACCGCCGGCATGCGCCCCTTCGTGGACGACTCGCCCACCAACGAGCTGATCCGCATCGTGCGCGACGAGCCGTTCCCGCTCGACTCGCTGGCCCCCTCGAACCCGCCGGAGCTGACGCTGGCCATCTACAAGTGCCTGGAGAAGGAGAAGTCGGAGCGCTACCAGCACGCTGCCGACCTGGCGGTGGACCTGCGCCGCATCGAGCGCTCGCTGCACCGCACCGCCACGCAGTCCAGCGTCCGCTCGCGGGCGACCGCGGTGACCACGGCGACGCCGCGGGTCAGGCTGGGGCCGCGCCCCGTCTCCGCGCTGCTGGCGCTGGGGATGCTCGCCGCCGGGGCCGCCGCCGGCTTCCTGGCCGACCGTTACCTGACGCGGCGGCCGGAGGCGATGCCGCCCTCGTCGCCGGTTCTGATGCCGCTTACCAGCGACGCCGCGGTCTCGGAGTCCCCGGCCTTCTCACCCGACGGCGAGACCGTGGCCTACGCCTCCGACCGCTCCGGCAACTTCGAGATCTACCTGCGCCGGACGTCGGGAGGGCGCGAGCTGAACGTCACCAGCAACCCGGCCGACGACGTGCAGCCGGCGGTCTCGCCGGACGGCCGCCTGATCGCGTTCGTCTCCACCCGCTCGTCGCGGCGCCCGCTGACCCGCATCAACCCCGACCAGGAGCCGACCGGCGGCGACGTCTGGGTGGTGCCGCCGCTGGGCGGGGAGGCGCGCCTGATCGCGCGGGACGCCGGCTTCCCGACGTTCTCGGCCGACTCCCGGACGCTCTACTACGTGGCCGGGGAGGAGCGTCGCAACGAGGTGCGCCGCGTGCCGGTGGAGGGCGGGACGCCGGCGGTCGTGCTCTCGCAGAAGCAGCACGCCGGCGAGTACCGGCGGCTCAGTCTCTCGCCGGACGGGCGCTGGCTCCTCCTGGGCGTCGCCTACCAGGGCATCTTCCTGGCGCGCACCGACGGCAGCCGCGTGCTGCGCCTCGACGACGGCGCGCGGCCGACGTTCGCGGCCGGCGCGCCTGCCGGCCAGGCGCGGGTGGTCTGGTCGCGCCCCGACCTGAACCTCTGGTCGCGAGACCTCGACCTCCAGTCCGGCGCCTGGGCCTCGCCCCCCGAGCGCATCACCGTGGGCCGCGGCTGGGATACCGACGCCGCCGTCGATCCCTCGGGCCGGCGCGTCGCCTTCACCACCTCCAGCGTCGTCGCGCAGATCGTCGGCGCGCCGCTCGACCCGGTCACGCATCGACTGACGGCGCCCTTCCAGGTGCTCTTGCAGGGCGACGCCTACGACATGGACCCGCAGCTCTCGCCGGACGGTAACGAGCTGGTCTTCGTCTCGGTCGGCCGCTGGCCGGGCCCGCAGCGCGCGTTCCGCTCCAGCCTGGCCGAGGGAACGCTGGCGCCTTTCACCGAGCAGCCTGGCGTCTCGGAGTCCAACCCGCTCTTCTCTCCGGACGGGAAGTGGATCGCGTTCGAGCGCGACACCGGCAACGGCCGCGGGAAGATGCTGGTGATGCCGCGCGAGGGGGGCGAGCCGCGCGCGGTGGCGACCGGCGCCGAGAAGAGCGTCGCGGTCTGGCTGCCCGACTCGCGGCACGTCATCTTCCAGGCCTCGGGCCAGGGCAAGGCGGCGTTCCAGCTCGCCTCTCTGGACGGCGGCCCCCCACGGACCGTCCTGCAGGAGCCCTACGACACCATGCACCCGGCGGTCTCGCCGGACGGCAAGTGGCTGGCGTTCGCCGGCAACCGCGACGGCACCTTCGACATCTTCCTCAAGCCGGTCGGTGGGGGAGAGGCGGTGAAGGTGGCCGCCACCGACGGCCGCGACGGCCATCCCTTCTTCTCCAACGACTCGCGGGTGCTCTTCTTCCAGCCCGGCCACCAGAACATCCTCTGGATCCCGGTCAACGGCGGAGAGCCGCGGCCGGTCACCGAGGAGTCGACCCACAGCCTCTACCTCGAGGCGCCGCACCTCACGCCCGACGGCAAGTCGCTGCTCCTGTCGCGCGTCACCTATCGAGCGAACATCTCGGTGCTGGAGCTGGGCCCGACTCTCCATTGATGCGCATCCGCCGAAGGGGGGCCGGGGGGGAAACAAACTTGTTTCCCCCCATCACTCTCTCAGCGCCTGGACCGGATCCACCGTCGCCGCCCGTCGCGCCGGGATCACGCTGGCCAGCGCGGCGACCACGCCCAGGGAGACGATCGCCAGCGCGATCGCCCGCGGATCTCCCGGCGTCACGCCGTAGAGGAACGCCCGCGCCGCCAGCGAGCCCACGAGCGCCAGCACGGTTCCGGCCGCCAGCCCCGCGCCCAGCAGCGCTCCGGCCTCGCGCAGCACCATCGTCACGATGTCGCGGCGGTCGGCCCCCAGCGCCATGCGCACCCCGATCTCGTTGCGGCGGCGGGTGACCATGTACGAGACCACTCCATAGAGGCCGACCATCGCCAGCACCGCTGCCAGCAGCCCGAAGAAGCCGGAGAGCGTGGCCATCAGCCGCTCGCGCACCAGCGCCTCCTTCACGATCGCCTCGAACGGCCGCGAGCGCACCAGCGCCGCCGGCCAGGCCTCCGCCAGCATGGCCTTGATCGAGCGCGCGGTCTCCTCGGGCGGCAGGCTGGAGCGCAGGACGGCCCGCAGCGACAGACCCGGGTCGTCGTCCTGCGCCATGGGCACGAAGACCAGCGGCGTGAACTCCTCGCGCAGGTCGAAGTACTTCACGTCCTTCACCAGGCCGACGATCTGGTAGACCTTGTCGGGCTTCCCCGCCTCGGTGGCGTGCGAGACGGTCCTTCCCATCGGGCCGGCGCCGCCGAGGAACTTCTTCACGAACGACTCGGTCACGATCGCCACCGGCAGCGACGTCAGCGAGTCGGCGTCGGTGAAGTCGCGGCCGGCCAGGAGCGGCGTGTCCATGGTGCGGAAGAAGGCCGGGCTGACCCGGTCGAAATTCGCGATCTGCCGGGGCGCGCCGGCCGGCGTCGGCTTGCCGTCCACACGGATGACCTCGTTCCAGCCGTTGCCGGAGAGCGGCAGGATGTCGACCGCCGCCGCCGCGGTCACCCCCGGCACGGCGCGCAGGCGCTCCAGGAGCGCTCGCCTGGCGGGCTCTCGCTTGGCCTTGTCGAGCTTGTACGGCGAGAGGTCGATGCGGGTGGTGACGATGCTCTCGCGGCGGAAGCCGGGGTCGAGCGTGATGAGGTTGCGGAACGTGCCGACGAAGAGCAGCGCTCCGAAGAGGAGCACCAGCGACAGAGCGACCTGGGCGATCACCAGGACGCGCCGCAGGCCGAAGCGGCCTGAGCCTCCCACCACGCCGCGGGCGTTGGCCGCCAGCGCCTCGCGGGGGCTGGTGCGCGACGCTTCGCGCGCCGGCGTCAGCCCGAACAGCAGGCAGGTGAAGACGGCGATGGCGCCGGTGAAGAAGAGCGTGCGGTACCCCGGCGTGAGGTCCACGAAGATCGCCGACGAGTCGGTCGTCAGGAAGCTCACCAGCCCGCGCGTCAGCAGCTGGGCCAGGGCGGCGCCGCAGAGCGTCCCGATCGCCGCCAGCAGCAGGCTCTCCACCAGGAGCTGGCGCACCACGCTGGACCGCGACGCGCCCAGCGCCAGCCGGATGGCCATCTCCCGCCTCCGCGCGCCGGCGCGGGCCAGCATCAGGTTGGCGAGGTTCGCGCAGGCGATGAGGAGGACCAGCGCCGAGATGCCCATCAGCAGCCAGAGCGCCGTCTCGTAGGTGCGGCGCACCGAGGAGACGCCGGTCTCGCCGGGCAGCGCGACCAGGCGGAATCCGAGGTAGCCCTTGGCGTCGTGCGCGCCGTACGAGGGGGGCAGCGTCTCGCGGAAGATCGCCGGGGAGATGGCGGTGAGCTGCGCCGAGGCCTGCTGGACTGTCCAGCCGGGCTTCAGGCGTCCGATCGCGCCCAGCCACCAGGCCTGCGGGTTGTCGATGTTCTTCCCTTCGGGATGCATCAGCGGCTCGGCGCAGACCGGCAGCGCCACGTCGAACGAGCGCCCCACCTCCGGGCCGAAGAACCCGCTCCCGGCCACACCCAGCACCTCGAACGGGCGCCCGTCGAGCGTGATGGTGCGGCCGACGACCGACCGGTCGGCTCCGTACTCGCGCTTCCAGAACGTGTTCGACAGGACCACCGCCGGCGAGCCGCAGCCCGGCTTGTCGTCGGCGGGGGAGAGGAGGCGTCCGGCCTCGGGGGCGACCCGCAGCGTTTGGAAGAAGCCGCCGCTCACCCAGAGCCCCTCGGCGAAACGCGATTCCCCGCTCTGGGAGAGCTCGAAGGGCTCGTTCCCCCAGACGGCCATGGACGAGAAGGCTTGCTGCTGCTCCTCGACCCGCTTCCAGAGCGCGAAGGTCAGGAACGGCGCCCGGCCGGCGAAGGAGCCGATGCGGGGGCCGGGCGGGATGCGGACGAGCGCCAGCTCCGCGGCGCCCTGGACCGGCAGCGCCCGCATGCGCACCGAGTCGACCAGCTGGAAGATCGCGGTGTTGGCGCCGGTGCCCAGCGCCAGCGAGAGGACGGCGACGGCCGTGAAGCCCGGGTTGAGGCGGAGCTGCCGGGCGGCGTACCAGACGTCGCGCCAGACGCCGCGAAACCACGCGCCAGACTCCTGGCCGGTGGCCGGAGGCGCCGCGGGCGCGCGGGTGGTGACCTCCTTCAGTCCGGCGAGGAGGCTGCCGCTCTTGACCTCCTCGAGGAGCGCGCGCTCGGCGTCTTCCGGCGCGGTCCCGTGCAGCACCAGCTCTTCGAAGCGGTCCTGGAGGTGCTGGGTCAGCTCCTCGACGATCTCCGCCTCCCGCCCCGGAGGCAGCGACAGGGATGCCAGCGATTCGCGCAGCGGAGTGGTGAAGTCAGGCACCCTCGGCCTCGGTGATGCGCTCGATCGCGCTCACGAACTCGCGCCAGACGCTGCGCCGCTCGGCCAGCATCGCGCGCCCCTTGACGGTCAGCCGGTAGTAGCGGCGCCGGCGCTGGCCGGCCTTCTCCACCCAGCGCCCCTCCAGGAGCCCGCGCTTCTCCAGGCGGTAGAGCAGCGGGTAGAAGGAGGCCACGTTGAAGCGCAGCACGCCGCCGGAGCGCTCCTCGATCAGCTTGCTGATCTCGTAGCCGTGCCGCGGCCGGTGGGCCACCAGCGACAGGATGAGGAGCTCGGCGCTGCCCTTCTTGAGCTCGCGGTCGGACCCTGGGGACACCACATGTTTCGTCACGACATATGTGTAGCACGGCTGTCAAGGGCCGGGCCGCTTCGAGACGGTCAGCCGCGGTCGTCGTACCAGTACTGGCGCACCCACCGGCGCAGCGCGCTCGGCCGCAGCGCGTAGTACCCGCCCTTGGCCAGGCTGGTCAGGTAGTGCCAGTCGCCGTACTTGTCGAACTTGCGGGTCGAGGCCAGCGCCTTCACCGAGGTGACCCGTTCCAGCCTCTGGCCGCGCGTCCTGCCCAGCCGCCGCAGGTCCAGGAGCAGACGCACGTCCTCGGCGAAGAGCAGCTCCTCGCGATAGCCGCCGATCGCCTCGAAGTCGGCCCGCCGGCAGAAGTTCAGTCCGGTGTCCATCCGCATCAGGGCCACCATCGGCACCAGCAGCGCGTAGGTCAGGGCGATCCCGACCGACCAGCGCTCCAGCCGGACTCCGGTGGCGCCGCCGACGACCCGGCCGCCGGCCAGGGCGTCCTCCACCGCGTTGAACGTCTCGGGATGCAGCCGCGAGTCGGCGTCCACGAACGCCAGGACCTCTCCCCGGGCTTCGCGGGCCCCGCCGTTCCGCACCGCGCCGATGACCCGCTTCTCCACGGTCACCACGCGGCAGCCGCGGCTCCGGGCGATGGCGGCGGTGGCATCGGTGGAGACGTTGTCGGCGAGGATCACCTCCAGGGCGTCGGGCCCGCGCCGGTAGCGGGCCCGCGCGGTGTCCACCGTATCCAGGAGGCGCGGCAGCAGCAGCTCCTCGTTGCGCGCCGGGATCACCAGCGAGAGCTGGATCGGCGGAGTCACCTGGCGATTCCCCCTCTCGCCGGTATCATCACACCGCCTTGAGCGCCCGAGCCGCACAGTGTCCCTCCTGCGGAGCGGAGGTCCTCTTCCGGGCCGGCTCCTCGCTGGTCACCGTCTGCGCGAACTGCCGCTCGGCGGTCGCCCGCAAGGGTGTGGACCTGACGGCGATCGGCAAGGTCGCCGAGCTCGTCCCCACCAGCTCGCCGTTCCAGGTCGGCATGGAGGCGATCCCGAGGAAGAAGAGCCTCAAGCCGTTCCGCATCGTGGGCCGGCTGCAGCTCTCCTTCGGGCAGGGCACCTGGGACGAGTGGCACGTCGCGTTCGACGACAACGCCTCCGGCTGGCTGGCCGAGGCGCAGGGCGCGTTCTACCTCCTGAAGCGGATGCCGGAGCCGAAGGCGCCCCCCTTCGAGGCGGTGCAGCCGGGGCAGCGGCTGGAGCTCTCCCCCTATGGCGGCTTCCAGGTGGCCGAGCGGCGCGAGGCGACCTACGTCTCGGCCGAGGGGGAGCTGCCGTTCGACGCGCCGCCCGGCACGGTCTTCCGCTACGCCGACCTGAACGGCGACGACGGCTCCTTCGCGACCATGGACTATGGCGAGGGGGCGACCGACGCCGTCGAAGACAAGACCATGGCTCTCTCCGCGCAAGAGATCCTGGCCCACGCCGCCGGCGGCCTCGACGGCTTCTACGCCGGGCAGCGGGTCGAGCTGGCCGAGCTCGGCATCCCGGGCCTGGAAGGGTGGAAGGAGCGCCGGGTCTCGGCCCGGGCGGCGTCGCTCAACTGCCCGAACTGCGCCGGCCCGCTGGAGCTGAAGGACCCGGCGGCGACGGTACGCATCGCCTGCCAGTACTGCGGCTCGCTGCTCGGCTCGCCGGAGGACAACCCCAACAAGTACGAGGTGCTGGAGCAGCTCGCCAAGGTCCCCTTCAAGCCGCGACTGCCGCTGGGCGCCTCGGCCAAGCTCGCCGACCACCCCTACGTGCTGCTGGGCGCGATGCAGAAGGCCACCTACATCGAGGGGGTGACCTACACCTGGCGCGAGTACCTGCTGAAGGAGACGAAGAGCGAGGCCTACCACTGGCTGGTGGAGTCGAACGGACACTGGTCGCTGGTGCAGCCGGTCACCGGGAAGATCGAGGCCTTCGAGCGGAGCGCCGTCTGCGAGGGGAGGAGCTACAAGCACTTCTCCACCGCGGAGGCGACGGTCGACGCGGTGGTGGGGGAGTTCTACTGGGCGGTCGCCCGCGGCGAGAAGGTCGAGGCCGCCGACTACATCGCGCCGCCGCGCATCCTCTCGCGCGAGAAGTCCGAGCACGAGGTGGCCTGGTCGGAGGGCGTCTACCTGCCGAAGCTGGACGTGGAGACGGCCTTCAACCTGAAGACGCCGCTGCCCGACCCGGAGGGCGTCGGAGCGAACCAGCCCTGGCCCGACGCCGAGTACACCAAGGTGGTGAAGGGGTGGTGGCTGACGATGGCGATCACCGCCGTCGCCCTCTTCCTCTTCTTCAACGTCTTCGACTCCAAGAAGGTCGTCTACGAGGCCCAGCACCCGATCTCCGGCCCGCCCTCGGAGTCGCAGACCGTGATCTCCGAGCCGTTCGAGGTGCCCCGCACCGGCAACCTGCAGGCGCGCCTCGAGGCCCCCTCCGACAACAACTGGGTGACCGTCAGCGCCACCCTGATCAACGAGACGACCGGCGACGTGCGCGGCTTCGCGCTGACCTCGGACTACTACCACGGCTCGGACTGGAGCGAGGGGTCGAAGGGGCGCACGCTCTACATCGGCCGCGTCCCCAAGGGCCGCTACGTGCTGAAGCTGGAGCCGGAGTACGAGACCGACAAGGCGCCGGCGAGCTATTCCTTCCGGCTGAAGAGCGGCGTGCCGCACCTCTCGCGGCTGATCTGGGTGATGGTGCTGCTGGCGCTGGGCCCTCTCAAGATGGTCTTCAACAGGATCGCTTTCGAATCGAAGCGCTGGTCGGAGAGCGACTACAGCTCGAGCTCCAGCGGCTCGGACGACGATGACGACGAGTAGGAGTGACGCATGAGGCGCGGCTATCAGGTCTACGGCTCGGTGCTCTTGATGCTCTATGCCCTGGTGGAGGTCACCGGCTGGGAGGCGCCCTGGCACAGCGCCCGCGGCAGCGTCCCGGCCTCGGCGCGCAACGTGGGCGGATACCGCTCCTTCCACTTCTGGGCTGGAGGCAAGTGATGTGGTGGCAGCAGCACGGGCACCAGGTGATCTCGACGCTGGTCTTCACCGCGATCGGGATCGCCGCCTTCGGGTTGTTCTTCCTGGTCCTTCCGCGGCTCCTCCCCTTCTCGCTGAAGAAGGAGATCGAGGAGGACCAGAACATCGCCCTGGGGATCATCGTCGGCGCCATCGTGATCGGCATCGCGATGATCATCTCGGCCGCCGTCGGCGGCGGATGATCCCGTAGCCCTTCTGGGTGACGATCGTGTACCCCGCACCAGGAGCGCGGAATGAGGTTCGTCAGCGTTCGTGAGCTGCTCGGCCGGCGCGGCGCGGTCTGGAAAGCGCTGGCCGCCGAAAGGGAACTGGTGGTCACCTCAAACGGCAAGCCGATCGCCATCCTCGCGAGCGTCTCTGAAGACTCGTTCGAGGAGACGCTGCGCGAGCTCCGTCGCGCTCGGGCGCTTAGGGCAGTGAATCGCTTGCAGTGGAAGGCTACGGCGGGATTACCTTACCGACTCTCCCCGGCACAAATCCGCGAGGAGATCGCAGCGGCCAGGAAACACCGCGCGCCTTGTTGAGGAAACAGACGTGACGGCGGTCCGGTCCCGCCCCGGGCCGGTCTACCTCACCGTCCTCGTCATCGCCACCTGCGGGCTCGTCTACGAGCTCGTCGCCGGCACGCTGGCCAGCTACCTGCTGGGGGACTCGGTCACCCAGTTCTCGCTGGTGATCGGCGTCTACCTGACGTCCCTCGGCCTGGGCGCCTGGCTCTCCAGGCTGGTGGTGAAGGGGCTGGCGCGCAAGTTCGTGGAGATCGAGATCGCCGTGGCCTTCGTGGGGGGCTTCGCGGCGCCGATCCTCTACTGGGCGTTCTCGCTGGGGCGCTGGTTCCAGCCTGTCTTCTTCTCGGTGGTGGTGATCGTCGGCACGCTGGTCGGCCTGGAGATCCCGCTGATGCTGCGCATCCTGAAGGACGCGGTGGCCTTCAAGGAGCTGGTGGCGCAGGTCCTGACGTTCGACTACCTGGGCGCGCTGGTGGCCTCGCTGGCGTTCCCGCTCGTCCTGCTGCCGCGCCTGGGGTTGGTCCGCACCTGCCTGCTCTTCGGCCTCCTGAACGTCGCGGTCGCCTTCGCCTCCATCCACCTCTTCCGCGACCGGCTCGGCCCGCCGGGCTCGCTGCTGATCAAGGCGGCCCTGGTGACCGCGCTCCTCCTGGCCGGCTTCGCCGGGGCCGATCGCCTGACCACGCTGGCCGAGGAGCAGCTCTACGCCGACCCGGTGGTCCTCGCCAGGACCACGCCCTACCAGCGGATCGTGGTCACGCAGAACCGCGCCGGCTTCCAGCTCTTCCTGAACGGCCACCTGCAGTTCTCCTCGGTGGACGAGTACCGCTACCACGAGGCGCTGGTGCACCCGGCGATGGCGCTGGTGCCGCACGCCCGGCGGGTGGCGGTGCTCGGCGGCGGCGACGGGCTGGCGGTCCGGGAAGTGCTGAAGCATCCCGGGGTCGCCTCGATCACGCTGGTGGACCTCGACCCGGCGGTGACCGACCTGGCGCGGCGGAACCCGCTCTTCGTGAAGCTGAACGGCGGCTCGCTGCTGTCGCCGAAGGTGACGGTCGTGAACGACGACGCGATGACCTGGCTGGAGGAGGCGAAGGACCTCTTCGACGTCATGCTGATCGACTTCCCGGATCCGGGCACGTTCGCGGTCGGGAAGCTCTACACCTCGCGCTTCTACGCGCTGGCGGCGCGGCGCCTGGACCCGGAGGGCGCGCTGGCCGTGCAGTCGACGTCGCCGCTCTTCGCCCGCCGCTCGTTCTGGATCATCGAGCGCACGATCGCCGCCGCCGGCTTCACCACCCGGCCGTACCACACCAGCGTGCCCTCCTTCGGCGAGTGGGGCTTCGTGCTTGCCAGGAGGGTGCCGTTCGAGGTGCCGGCCGTCCTGCCCGCGGGGCTGCGCTCCCTGGCCAGCGGGCAGCTCCAGACGCTCTTCACGTTCTCTCCCGACATGCAGAGCCCGCCCGACGTGCCGATCAACCGGCTGAACGACCAGGTGCTGGTCCACACCTACGAGCGCGAGTGGAAGCGCTTCGACTAGGCCCAACCCGGCGCGAGCTCCTGGCCGCGCTGGCGGGCCTGCCGCTGGCGGCCTGCGCCCGCGCCAGGAGCGTCCTGGCGCCGCCGGGCGTGATCGCCGGCGGGAACGCCACGCTCGGGCACCGGCTGCGCACCGGGGAGCTCCTGGCGCGGCCTCCGGTCCGCACCGAGCGCATCGGGACCGCCATCCTGGGCGCCGGCGTCTCCGGCCTTTCGGTCGCCTGGACGATGGCGCGCGCCGGCGACCTCGACTTCCGGCTGCTGGAGCTGGAGCGAGAGCCCGGTGGCACGGCGCGCTCCGGCGGCAACGCCGTCTCGCTCTACCCGTGGGGCGCGCACTACGTGCCGGTGCCGGTCTCGCCGAACCCCGCGCTGGAGGCGCTGCTGGCGGAGGTCGGCGCGCTCACCGGGCGCGGCCCCGACGGCCAGCCGCAGTGGGCCGAGGAGATGCTCTGCCGCGAGCCGGAGGAGCGCCTCTTCCTCGGCGGCCTCTGGTACGAGGGGCTCTATCCGCGGGCCGGGGCCTCGCGCGACGACCTTGCACAGCTCGCTCGCTTCGAGGAGACGATGCGCGCCTTCGCCGCCAGGGTGGACTCCAGGGGGCGCCGCGCCTTCGCCCTGCCGCGGCGCCTCTCCTCCGAGGACGGGGACCTGACCGCGCTCGACCGCCTCTCCTTCGCAGACTGGCTGCGGAGCGAGCGACTCACCAGCGCGCGTCTCCACTGGTTCGTGGAGTACGGGTGCCGCGACGACTTCGGCGGCACGCTGGCCGAGACCTCCGCCTGGGCCGGCATCCACTACTACGCGGCGCGGCTGCCGGGACACGCGAAGAGCGAAACGGCGGCGCCGTTCCTGACCTGGCCCGAGGGGAACGGACGCCTGGTCGCGCAGCTCGCCAGGGCGGCGCAGGGCAAGGTCACCTCCGGCGCGCTCGTCTTCGACGTGCGGCCGGCGGCGACCGGCGTCGAGGTCCGCTATCTGGACGCCGCGCGTGACGAGGTGGTCCTGCTGCAGGCCGAGCACGCCGTCTTCGCGCTGCCGAAGTACCTGGCGGGAAGGGTGGTCGCGCCGTGGCGCGAGGGTGCGCCGGCGCACCTGGCGGCCTTCAGCTACGTCCCCTGGCTGGTCGCCAACCTGACCTTGAAGGACCGGCCGCCGGAGCGTGGCTACCCGCTCTCCTGGGACAACGTGATTCACGGCTCGGCCTCGCTCGGCTACGTCGTGGCCACCCACCAGAAGGGGCGCGACCGCGGCCCGACGGTGTTCACCTACTACCGGCCCTTCGCCGGGGAGGAGCCGGGCGCCGCCCGGCAGAGGCTCCTCTCGGCGTCGCACGCCGAGCTCTCCGCGGCGGTGATGGCCGAGCTCGGGCGCGCGCATCCGGAGCTCCCGTCGCTGGTAACGCGGCTCGACGTCTACCGCTGGGGGCACGCGATGGCGCGTCCCGTTCCCGGTTTCCTCTGGAGCGCCGCGCTCGTCAAGGCGCGTGAGCCGCTGGGACGCCTGCGCTTCGCGCATGCCGACCTGTCGGGGCTGCCGCTCTTCGAGGAGGCGCAGGACGCCGGGGTGCGCGCCGCCGAGGACATCCTGAGGGAGAAGCGGGTACGCTTCGCTCCGCTGACATGACCTCGGGTCCCTGGCTCCTCTCGAAGCGTACCGACCTCCTTCTCTTCGGAGGCTCGACGCTTGCCGCGCTGCTGTTCCTCGGCGTCGGCGCGGTCACCGGAGACCTGCAAAGCGACGCGCCGCTCTGGACCTGGCTCCTCACCGTGGTCGGCATCGACGTGGCGCACGTCTGGGCGACCGGCTGGCGCGTCCTGGCCGACGGGCAGGAGCTGCGGCGCCGCGCGGCGCTCTACCTCGGCGTTCCGGCGATCGCCTACGCGGTGGGCGTCGTCGCCTACGCCAGCGACCCGCTCCTCTTCTGGCGCCTGCTGGCCTACCTGGCCGCCTTCCACTTCGTGCGGCAGCAGTACGGCTGGGTCGCGCTCTACCGCCGGAAGAACGGCGAGAGCGAAGGGCGCCTGGTGGACTCCGTGGCGATCTATGCCTCGACGGTGGGGCCGCTGGTCTGGTGGCACGCGCGCCTGCCGCGCCGCTTCCACTGGCTGATCGCCGGTGACTTCCTGCCCGGGTTGCCGCCGGCGCTGGGGACGGCCGCGATGGTGGTGATGGGGCTCGCCCTGGCGCTCTACGCCGCCAAGGAGATCGGCCGCGCGCGGCGGGGGCTGCCGCTGTCGTGGGGCAAGAGCCTGGTGGTCGCGTCGACGGCGCTGACCTGGACGCTCGGCATCGTGGTCTTCGACTCCGACTACGCCTTCACCGTCACCAACGTGATCACCCACGGCGTGCCGTACTTCGGACTGGTGTACGTGACCAGCCGCGCCGGCTCGACGCGGCCGCGGCCGTGGGCCGCCGGCGCCGCGCTCTTCCTGCTCCCCCTGATCGTCCTCGCCTTCGCCGAGGAATGGGGCTGGGACCGCTTCGTCTGGCACGAGTACGGCGCGGTCTTCCCCGGGCGTGCCCTGAACCCCGGGCCGTGGGCACTGTCGCTGCTGGTGCCGTTGCTGGCGCTGCCGCAGGCCACCCACTACGTGCTGGACGCCTTCGTCTGGCGGGTGCGGAAGGAGAACGCCCCGGCAGTGGACGCGCTCGGGCTGGCCGCCTGAGGCGGCCGCCTCAGAGCGGCTTCACCCTCTCCTCGAACGTGACGTCGCCGTTGGCGTCCACCGTGAAGGCGTAGGCCTCCTTCTGGTCGTCCTTGCCGCTGTGGGTGGCCACCAGCACGCGCGAGCCGTCGGTCCTCACGTGGACGATCCCGAAGGTGCGCTTGCGGTAGGCGTTGTGGACCTCGAGGACCGGTTGCTTGGCCGCGTCTTTCCAGGGCTTCTTGTTCGAGAGGAGCGCGGCGCCGCCTTTGGCGGTGACGTCACCGAGCCGCTCGAAGAAGGCGACCATCTCGGTCACGTAGACCAGCGGCTTCTCCACCGAGGAGCGCGAGTACTTCCCGAGAGCGCCCACCAGCCCGGAGCGCGGGTGGATGTACTCCTTGGCCGAGCTCTCGTCTCCCGAGGAGACGACGCTGACGACCGGTCGGATGGCTTCCAGCACCGCCGGGCTGAAGTCGGCGCTCCCGTGGTGCGGCACCTTCAGCACCTCGGACGCCAGGGAGACGCCGTTCTCGCGGCACTTCGCCAGCAGCGACTCCTCCGCTTCCTCGTTGAGGTCGGCGCCGAAGAGGAAGCGGACGTTGCCGAACGCCAGGCGCAGGACGACCGAGTGTCCGTTGACGGTGTGCGACGCGGACGGCGAGCTCGACCCCGGCGTACGCAGGAACGGCAGCGCCGGTTTGCCGCCGACCGTCTCCACCAGCGGGCCGAGCACCTGCATCGAGAGCCCCTCGTCCTTCAGGAACGCGAACGCGTCGTCGTCCCCCCACGCCAGCCTCCGGATCTTCATTCCCTGGCTCGCCTTGCGCAGCTTCGCCAGCGCCTCCCGCCAGGCGACGAACGGCGTGTTCATGCGCTCCACGGGGACCTTCAGCAGGTCGTCCTCCAGCGCCGTCACGTAGACGCGTCCGTCCTTCTTGACCGTCTTGCCGAAGGCCGCGGTCCCCGGCGCCGAGCCCTTGACCAGGCCGTTGTGGAAGACCCGTTCGACCAGCAGCGTCGGCTGGCCGTCCTTGCGGGTGTCGTTGGCCAGCTTGGTGAGCCCGCTGAAATGGTCGGCGTCGCCGTGGGTGACCACGATCGCCGCGACCGGCAGCGGCTTCGTACGGAGGACGTGCGCGTAGGCGACGTTGATGTACCGGCGGAGGTGGTGCTCCTCGCCGCCGTCGACCAGCAAGACCTGGCCGGACGGCGTCTCCACGATGGCGCCGTCTCCCTGCCCGACATCCACGAACTTCACCTTCAGGAGGCCGTCGTCCCGGAAGCGGACACCCTTCGGCAGCGCGCCCTCCGAGGTGCGTGATTCGTAGCGCCCCTTGGTCTCGTCGAAGACCCGGCGGACCATCTCCACGTGCGTGCCGTCGGGCCCGCTGCCGGTGACGTTCACGACGTCGCCCCAGAAAAGCGTTGCCAGGAGGGTCGACGCCGAGTGCTTCTCCCCCTTGGCGTACACCTTCACGACGTCGGAATCCAGGATGCGGCGCTGCGCCATGGTGGTCCCCCTGCCAATGATGACGGACGCGCGCGCCGTTTTTCGCCACCCCGTGATGGCCGCGCCAGGTACTTCCCGACCTCCCTCGCCTCTATTCCTCGAGAGCCAGGCCGCCGAACGCCTTCTGTCCGCCCAGGGACGTGTGGAAAGCGTAGGTCGCGAGACCGAGGACGATCACGATGCCGAGCATCCCATACCCGAAGTAGAAACGGGACGGATCCAGGGTGAGCGGAAGTTTCAGAAGAGCCCAGGTGCACCACAGCTCCATGACCGTCGCGAGAAGGCCGAAGCGGAACAGCAGGACCATCAGGACCAGCGTATCCACGATGACGAATGGAAGCTCGACGGCGAGGTTCTCCCTCGGCGTAATCGGGAGGAGCACGAAGAGCACGACGATCGCGATCGCGACCCCCCGGCGGCGCACGACGGTCGCGACGAGGAACACCATGAAGAGAGCGCCCTCGCCGATCAGAACCGCAGCTCGCGGCTGCTCGAGCGCGACGCCGAGCAGCCCGCCGATCCCCCGAAGGGACATCGGGTCCGGCGACAGAGGCGTCAAGCCCGAGATGTCGAACCACGCGGGGAGCGCCGTCAAGAGCAGATAGTTCAACGCGACGATGGACGCGCCCACGACGCCGGCCAAGAGGTCCCTGCCGACGAGCGGATCGCGGAGACGTCCCGAGAGAAGACGGCTCCACGAGATGAGGACATCCGGCCAGCGCCTGCGAACGTACGGCTCCAGGGCGAGATACATCACGCCGATGTAGAGGGCCCAGAAGCACGCTTCCCCGATCGTCCGCAGGATCGAGATGAACTCGCCGAGATCGGCCGCATGGTGGCCCGAGACGAGCCACTGCGCGAAGGAGAGGCAGAACAAGACCCACGACACGCGGAGAGCCCCCGCGCGGTCGGCCCGTCCGAGTCGCAGATTGCGGCGCGCGATGACGCCGCCGAGGACGAGAACAGCGACGACGAACCCGATAATCACCGCGTTGCCGATCCTCTCGCCGAGGGGCATCTGGCTCTCCTGCATGCGCTCCGGGCGGCTCCACGGGCCGACCAGCTCGAAGTAGACCGGCTTCGCCGCGTACGCGGCGGCCTCGGCGCGAACGATCGTCTTCGGATCCTCCGGGAAGCTTCCTTCCCATGCCGCACGCGCGTCGGACTCGACCGGGGGAGCCCATTTCGGCGACGACGGATGGAATTGTGCGGGGTCCAGCCCTGCGGCAGCGAGGAGCGCGGTCCAATCGCCGACGGCCGGCGCGGGCGCAGCGGTATCGATGACCTGCGGCGGCACCGCGAGGAAGCGCGTCAAGCGCCCCTCCCGATCCAGCTCCACCGAGAGCATCCCGGAAACGCTCAGCGGCGGATCGTCCCGCGTGATTCCGATTCCCTGGATGTTCGGAATCATCGGACGTGGGCTCTGCCGGTAAAGGAAAACGAGCGGCCCGGGCCTGGCCGATTCGAGCGTCTTCACCCGCGCTGGCGAAGGGACGTGCTGCGCCCGATAGCGCGAATAGTCGCCGTCGAGGATCCAGCCCCTGCTCGTGTCCGCGGGCCTGGACGTGTAGCCGAAGCCTCGTGCAATCTCACGCGCTCGTTCCTCGAGGGCATCGGGCGACTTCGGGAGCGGCGCGAGGCCGAGGGTGGTGGAGATCCCCGTGAGCGACAGGGCGGCGACGATCAGAAGGCCCGCGGACGCGAGCCACGCCCATGCCACGGCGGGCCGGAGAGCGCCTTCCCCTCCCGCGGCGGCGACCATCTCCGGCGACGGGGTCTCTCCCGCCGCGATCGCCGCGGCCAGCGGATCTCCGCCCGGCAGGGCGGCGGCGACCAGCGACGCGCTCGCCGGCCGCTGGAGCGGGTCGCTCTCGAGGCACCGCAGGGATCGCGCGCTCGACCGCCGGGTCCAGGTCGGCAACGTGGCTCGACGGCTTCCGCGGCGTCGTCTGCTGTCGCACGCGAAGCAGCTCGGCCATCGAGTCCGCCGAGAACGCGCGCTTCCCGGTGAAGAGCTCGTAGAGAAGGAGCCCGAGCGAGTAGACGTCGCTCCTGGCCGTGGCCTCCTTCCCCGCGAGCTGTTCCGGCGCCATGTAGGCCGGCGTGCCTTCCCGGGCCGATTCGCCCTGGAAGTCCTCGACCGCGCCCGCCAGGCCGAAGTCCGTGATCCTCGCCGTCCCGCGCTCGTCGAGCATCACGTTGGCCGGCTTCAGGTCCCGATGAATCACCCCTCGCTCGTGCGCCGCGGCCAGGCCCGCGCAGAGCTGCCGCGCGATCTGCAGGGCCTTGTCGCCGGGAAGCCTCCCGATCCGGCGGAGGAGCGTCGACAGGTCCTCCCCCTGCACGAACTCCATCGACAGGAAGTGCTCGCCGTCGGCCTCGGCGACGTCGTAGACGCGGCAGACGTTCGGGTGGGCGACCTGGCGTGCCGTGCGGACTTCGTTCAGGAAGCGTGCGAGCAGCTCGGGATCGCGGGCGAAACGGCGAGGCAGGAACTTGAGCGCCACCGCCTGGCCGAGCTTCAGGTCCTCCGCCCGGTAGACCTCTCCCATCCCGCCCCGGCCCAGGAGCGCGACCATCCGGTAGCGACCCGCGAGCATCGACCCGGGAAGGAAACGTTGATTCTCGAGAGCACGCTACGATGGTCGTCTCGGTGAGGGAAGGGCACGCGTCGGCTCGTCCTCGGCCGATGCGATGCCGCCCGGCGGCCGCGCCTCCTCGCGCAGCGCGGGGCGCTCGAGAACCCCGCCCTGCTCTTCGGCGAGGGCCAGCAATCGCCGCAGCCGAGCCAGCAGGGCCGGCTCCGATCCACAGGACCGGCGCAGAAACGACTCCCGCTCCGCGGCCGGCAGATCGAGGGCCTGCTCGAGCAGCCGCTCGACCTGGGCTTCACCCGTTGCCTCGGACATTTGCTACCTCGGCGGGTGCCGACGGCGCCTCGCGACGATGACTCGGACTGTTCATCTTACCGGGAGGCCGCCCTGCCTGCTGACGGCTGGCAGATAGGAATCAAGCGTTCAGGATGTTGCTCGCCGTGGTTGCGGCCTCCAGAATTGCGGCGAGGAGGCCGCGCATGACCAAGCCGCAAGCCCCGCGACCGGCTTCGGGAGAGGGCAAGAAGAAGCCTGTCTCCGTCAAGAAGACGACGCTGAAAAACCTGCCGGTGAAACCAGAGAAGGGCGGCAAGGTGCGCGGCGGCACCCCCTGGGCCAGCTACCCCAACTGCCCGCCTCCCTAATGTGGGGCTGGGGCTCGGAACACGAGGCGGCGCCCTGATATACAACTAGTCTATGATCTAGTTTATGGGGAATCGGCCCAGCCCGACGTCGACAGCCACGGTCGGAGCGTTCCAGGCAAAGACGCACCTGAGCCGTCTCCTGGAGGACGTGAAGGAGGGCGCGGTGGTGACCATCACCGTACGCGGCATCCCTGTCGCCAAGCTCGTTCCCGCCGGGGCCGAGGTCAAGCTCCCCGTGCGGCGCGATGTCGACGCGTGGCTGGCCCGCTTGAGGGACCTCCGTGCCAGGGCTCGCACCGGCCGCCAGTCTGCGGCGGAGCTGGTACGAGCGGGGCGGCGGTCGTGACGCTGGTCGTGGACGCATCCGTGGCCCTTGCCTGCGTGCTCCCCGATGAAATGGGCGAGACAGCCGTGAAGGAGGTGTCGCAGCGCTGGCGTGCCGGGGAGCCGCTGATCGCTCCGTTCCACTTCCCCGTCGAGCTGCTCTCGGGGATCGAGCAGGCGGCGCGCAGGGGGAGGCTCGACGAGGCGGACCGTGCCGAGGCATACGCCGCCGCGGTCGAGCCCGGTATCGAGCTCGTCACCCTCCCGGTGGAAGGGGGGCGCGGCATCCCGCCTCTGTTCGACCTCATCGATCGCTCGGGTCTGCGCACTTACGACGCTCTCTACCTCCAGCTGGCGATGGCGAGGCTCGCGCCGTTGGCGTCGATGGACGAGCGCCTACGGATCGCGGCCGCCGCGGCCGGGGTGGAGCTCGTCCCCTCCTCGCTCCAGAGGTCGCCTGCGGGGCCGGGGCGTCGCAAACCTACCGCGCGGTGACGTCTACGTCCTCTGCGGTCGCGAGCGCGGCGAGGGCTTCCTCGGCACGGTAGTCGCGAGCGGCGGAAACGAGTGCGGTGGCCAGGCCGCCGTCCACTTCACGAGCCCGCTCGGCCGCGTTCTCGGCGGCATCGAAGTCCCCCGACTGGAAGGCCTTGGTGAGCGCCGCGCGAAGGTCCCTCGGGAGCCGTGCCAGCCGGGCCGGCTCCAGCGTGTGCCGGGCTGGCGCGTTCGCGCCTTCCTCGTAGACGAAGGTGAGGCCCAGGTGCTCGGCCAGCTGGTCGAAGATCGCCGACTCGTGGAAGGGCTTGGCGACGAAGCCGTCGCAGCCGCTCGCCAGGATCTCGCCGCGCTCGTGCTCCATGGCGCTCGCCGAGACCGCCACGATGGCGGTGCGGGCCCGCCCCGGCTGCCGCTCCTCGTCGCGGATCCGCCGCGTGGCCGCGAGCCCGCCGATGCCGGGCATCCGCTTGTCGATGAAGACGAGCCGCGGCGCGAAGGCCCTCCAGACGTCCAGCGCCTGCTCGCCGCTCGAGGCCTCGCTCACCTCGAAGCCGACCGAGCCCAGCAGCCGCGACAGCAGCAGCCGGTTGTGCGGGACGTCGTCCACCACCAGGACCCGGGTCGCCGGTTGCCCGGGAGCGAGCCCCACGACGCGGCGGCGCTCCTCCGCCGGCGCGGAGCGGGGCTGCGCCTCCGGCAGCTCGAGCTCGAGCCGGAAGGTCGAGCCGCGCCCGAGCACGCTCGTCGCCGTGATCTGGCCGCCCATGAGCCGCGCCAGCTGGCGCGAGAGGGCGAGCCCGAGGCCGGTCCCCTCCTGCGAGCGCCGTCCCGTCTCGGTCTGGGTGAACGGCTGGAAGAGCAGGCCGAGCTCGTCGGGCGCGATGCCGGGGCCGGTGTCCTCGACCTCGAACACGCCCTGGCCCGAGTCCCAGCCGGCGCGGAGGATCACACGCCCGTGCCGCGTGAACTTCACGGCGTTGCCGAGGAGGTTCAGCAGAACCTGGCGCAGCTTTCCGACGTCGCCGCTGACGGCCAGCGGCAAGCCTCGGGCCGCGAGCGCCACCTCGACACTCTTGGCGTCGGCGCGTCCGCGCACCACGCTGGTGAGGTCGCGTAGCAGACCGTCGAGGTCGAACGGCTCGACCGAAAGCGCCACGTGCCCCGCCTCGATCTTGGAGAGCGACAGGACGTCGTTGATCAGCCCCAGCAGGTGCTCGCCGCTCCTGGAGATGATCGCCAGGCTCTCGCGGTTGTCGGGGTCGGACCCGACAGTCCTTTCCAGGAGCTGCGCGAAGCCGAGGATGCCGTTCAGCGGTGTCCTCAGCTCGTGGCTCATGTTCGCCAGGAACGTGCTCTTGGCGCGGCTCGCCTCGAGCGCCTGCTTCTCGGAGGCGGCCAGCTGGGCGGTCCGCTCCTCGACCTTCCGCTCCAGCTCCACCGTGCGTCGTTTCAGGCTGCGGACGCGGAGGCGGAGGAGCCCGAGCGCCGCGCCGAGCAGCGCCCCGCCGGCCAGGAGCGCGGCCCACCAGGTGCGCCACCACGACGGCAGGAGCTCGAGCGCCAGGGACGCTCCGGCTTCGTTCCAGACGCCGTCGTCGTTACAGGCGGCCACCCGGAACAGGAAGCGGCCGGGCGGGAGGCGCGTGTAGTAGGCCACCCGCCGTGTGCCGGCGTCGATCCAGTCCCGGTCGTAGCCCTCCAGCCGGTAGCGGAAGCGGACCCTCTCGGGAGCCAGGAAGCTGAGCGCGGTGAAGTGAAGCTCCAGCTTCTCCAGCCCGGGAGCGAGCCTGGACGGCGCACCCGCCGGCAGCGTTCGGCCGTCGGCGATGACCCCTTCGATATGGACGGGCGGAGCCGTCGGGTTCGTCGGGATCCTCTGGGGATCGACCACCGAGACGCCGCGCACCGTCGCGAACCAGAGCCGCCCGTCGCGCGTCTTCCAGGCGGATGGGGACGTGGCGCCGTTGCACTGCCGGCTACCCATCCCGTCCGACACTCCGTACACGGTCGAATTCACCGAGCGCGCCCGGCCGTCGAGCACCGCCTCGAGCTCGCGGCGGCTGGTCCGATAGATGCCGCGGTTGCAGCTGATCCAGAAGCGGCCCTGCGCGTCCTCGAGGAGATGGAACGCCACGTCGTCGAAGAGGCCCTGCGCCGAGCTGATCGAGGAGAGGCGCCCGTCCTTCCAGCGGGCGAGGCCGCCGCCGGTTCCGATCCAGACGGCCCCACCGGCGTCCTCGTGGAAGCAGTAGGCCTGATCGCTCGGCAGGCCGTCCTTCCGCGTGTAGCGGGTGAACGTGCCGTTCCGGAATACGGCGATCCCCGCACCGTTGGAGGCGACCCAGAGCGCTCCTTTGCTGTCCTTCAGGAACGCGACGACGTGGCTGCCGCCGAGCCGCTCGGAGAGCTCCTCGCGGTTCACCGATCCGCCCTCGAACCGGCTGAGCCCGCTGACGCCGGTCCCGATCCACAACCTCCCCGGCGCGTCGGCGAAGACCGAGGAGATCGCGCCGTGAGGAAGGCCGGCCAGGCGCGACCAGCGGCCGCGCGAGAGCTGGAAGAGACCGCGGTCCCGGGTGCCGACCCAGAGCGAGCCTGCCGCGTCTTCGGCCAGCGAGAGCACGTGCGCCCCGGGGGCTTCCTCCGCAGAGCCGTCGCCCGCGCCCTCGACCGGCGCGAATCGGCCGTCGGCGCCGGCGCGGTAGAGGCCGCCGCCGTCGGTACCGACCCACACGATTCCGGCGCGGTCCTCGAGGACCGCCGTCACGTTGGTCGCGAGCCCGTGCCGGCTCCCGTAGCTGACGAGCTTCTGGTCCTTCAGGCAGACGAGCCCGCCGCCGTTCGTGCCGACCCAGAGGCTCCCCTCGGCGTCCTCGCAGAACGACCGCACCATTCCCGGCAAGCCGTCGCGCGGCCCCAGCGACTCGACCCGTCCGTCGCGGAGCCGGCTGAGCCCCCCGCCCTCGGTGCCGACCCAGAGCGAGCCCTCGCGGTCCACCAGCAGCGCGCGGATGTGGTCTCCGCCGAGGCCGTCCCGCGTGGTGAACGTCGTCAGGCGGCCGTCCTGCAGGCGGATCAGTCCGTCGCCGTCCGTCCCGATCCAGAGCGTTCCCGCGCCGTCGGCGGCGAGGCAGCGGGGCCTTCGGGCCGCGAGCCCGTCCGGCGCCGCCGCTGGCGCCGACGATCCGCTCGCGTAGCGAAGCAGACCCGCTTCGGTGGAGAGGAAGACCGCGCCCTGCCCGTCGGCCGCCAGACCCGAGCTCTGGAGCCGTTCGGCACGGAGACCGGGCACGGGCTCGAAACGCTTCCCCGAGAAGCGCGCCACTCCCGCGTAGGTGCCGGCCCAGAGCGTGCCGGAGGCGTCCTCGCCGAACGCCACGACCGAGCCGTCCGGCAGGCCTTCGCCGCGCCCGTAGCGGCGGAAGACGCCGCCGCGATACTGCACGGCTCCCACACCGGCGGCGCCGATCCAGAGCGAGCCCGCCCGGTCCTGGTAGAGCGCGTTGATGACCCCGTTGCCGAGCTCGGCGGTGGTCCGCCGGTCGAAGAGCGTGAACGTCACGCCGTCGTACCGCACCAGGCCTTCGTAGGTGCCGAACCAGATGTAGCCGTCGCGCGTCTGGACGATCGCCGACACGGTGTTCTGCGGCAGCTCCTGCTGCCAGGAGGCGAGGCCCAGGTCGCGGAGCGGCTTCCTGGGATCGAGGCCCATCGCTACCGAGGCCCGGAGGAGGAGCCCCAGCGCGGCCATCCCCCGGAGCAGCCTCGTGTGCCGTCCCACGATCGGATTGTCCGTCGCTACTTCAACCCCTCGGCCACGTTGAGCTCGGAGAGGTTGCGGCGCAGGCGGTAGACGTAGTGTTGGCCGTCGCGCGTCAGGAGGATGTTCCCGTAGAGCAGGCCGGTCGGGTCGGGCGCGAGCTCCTTCCAGGTCGTCCGCCCGCCACCCTCCAGCTCGAGGCGCACGATGCGCGCCGGCCAGGTCCGGTCCCAGACGAAGAGCGCCTTGCCGGACATCTCCCACTCCAGCGGGATCTCGCCCGGTGACACGCCCCGGACCTCGGTCGGCGAGCCGCCGGCGACCGGGAAGACCAGCATCTTCCCTTCCAGGTCGACCGCTGCCACGGCGGTCCCGTCCGGTGAGAGGACGGCCAGGCTGTTGCCTTCGGGAGTCACCGCACGCGGCGGGCCGGCGGCGCTGACGTCGAGCAGCCAGGCGCGCGCCAGGCGCCCCGGCTCGGCGGCCGGGAAGAGCAGGAGGCGGCCGTCCGCCGAGAAGTGCGCCAGCTCCTGGCCTAGCGAACGCGGCTGCAGCTTGCCGATCGGGAGCGGACGCGGATCGCCGGGGCCCGTGGGCAGGAGCGTCATCGCCCCGCCGCCTTCGTTCGCGGTCCGTCGCACCACCCAGCGGCCGTCCGGCGACATGGCGGCGGCGGTCCCGACGCCGAGGCGCACCGGCGCGCTCTCGGAGGCCCGCCGGTAGTAGAGGAACGGCTCCAGGCCGGCGCCGGGCGCGCTCTGCTCGACGGCGGTGAAGGCGGAGCCGTCCGCCGAGATACCAAAGACCGCCTCGTCGCTCCAGGTCGACAGGTCTCGCTCCAGCCGGTCCCCCTGGAGCAACCCTCCGATCTCGGCGCGCGAGTCCTCGCGTGTGAAGAGGACCGCACCGGTCGGCGAGATGTCCTGCAGCCAGATGTCCATCGGCGGCCCGTAGACGCGCCTCAGCTTTCCCCGCGGCGCGACCGCCCAGAGCTCGTAACGAGACCCGTTCTCGAGCGCCTCCCCTCCGGCGGCGAACCAGACCTCCTTGCCGTCTGGCGACCACGCCACCCCCTGGGCTCCCTGCCATTCGTGGGTCAGCCTCTCCGGCTTCCCGCCTGCCGGCGCGACCGAGACGAACCCGCCGTCGTTGCCATATTGCGGGTGCTCCAGGAACGCGACCCGCGACCCGTCAGGCGAGATGCGCGGGTGGCTGACCCAGCCGTCCGTCTCCAGGATGAGCTTGCCGATCGGGAACTCCAGACGCTGGCGCCTCCCGACCTCCCGCACCACCGCGAGCTCCTTGCCGTCCGGAGAGATGTCGGCGTCGGTCACGTTTTCCAGGATGGCGCGCGGCGCGCCGCCCCCGAGCGCCACGCGCGCCAGCGTGCCCGAGCGGATCCAGTAGCCGCGGTGGGTCACTCCCAGGAGCAGCGCCATGTCGCCGGTGCGCGAGATGCCCAGCACGGTCGCGCCGGCCGGTAGGTCGAGCGGCCGCGACTCCACGGCGTCGAGGCGCGTCGAGTCGATGCGCAGCGGCTGCCCGCGCCGCGTGGAGCCGAAGAGCACGGTCTGCCCGTCCGGGGAGAACCGCGCCGACTCGATGAAGCCGCGGTGGTAGGTGAGGCGCCGGAAACTGGGCGGCGAGACCCTGCCGAGCCGCAGGCCGAGCAGCGCGCCGACGGCGAGCGCGGCGGCGACCGCGGCGGCCGCGAGCAGCGGAGAAGCGGCGAAGTGGCGCCGTCCCGCCGGCGCCGCGATGCGCGAGGTGCTCGGCGAGCCCATCGCCGCCTCCAGCGCGAAGGCGACGTCGTGCGCCGAGTGGAACCGCTGCTCGGGACTCTTCTCGATGCAGTGCCGGACGATCCGCTCCAGCTCGGGGGAGACGGTCTGGCTGGCGGCGGAGAGGTCGGGCGGCTCCTCGCGGAGGATCGCCGAGATCGTCTCGGCCGCCGACTCGCGCTGGAAGGCCCGCCGGCCGGAGAGCATCTCGTAGAGGATCGCTCCGAAGGCGAAGATGTCCGATCGGGCGTCGGCCAGCTTGCCCTTCACCTGCTCGGGCGCCATGTAGCCGAGCGTGCCCATCACCACGCCGGCCTCGGTCCCCGCCGCGGCCGTGGGCAGGTTGGTCGCCAGCACGCCGCCGTCCTGCTGCGAGAGCTTGGCGAGGCCGAAGTCGAGAATCTTCAGCCGCCCGTCGTTCGTGATGAAGAGGTTCTCCGGCTTCAGGTCGCGGTGGACGATCCCCTTCTCGTGCGCGGCGGCGATGCCGCGGGCGATCTGCAGCGCGTGGTCGAGCGCCTTCCGGTGCGGGAGCTTCCCGCCCGACAGCGCCGCCCGGAGGGTCTCGCCCTCGAGGAGCTCCTGGACGACGTAGGGCGCGCCGTCGTGCTGGCCGATGTCGTAGACCGCGGTGATGTTGGGGTGGTTCAGGATCCCGGCCGCGCGCGCCTCCTGCTCGAAACGGCGGAGGCGCTCGGCGTCCTGCGAGAACGAGCCGGGCAGAACCTTGATCGCGACGTCGCGTCCGAGGCGCGGGTCCCTGGCGCGATAGACCTCGCCCATGCCACCGGCGCCGATCGCGGAAAGGACCTCGTAGGGGCCCAGTCTGGAGCCGGTCTCGAGCGTCAAGCGACGCTCACCATAGCCTACGGGACACTAGGCACAGCTTTTGCCATCATGATCCTCGCAGATGTCGCTCCGCGTTCGCGTCTTCATCCTCTTCGGTGCCCTGGTGGCCGGCCTGGCCGGCGCGCAGTGGCTCCTGGTCCGCTCGCTGACGCGCGACCTCTCCTCCGAGCTCGAGACCGTGGCGGCGGCGGTCGGCCAGCGCGTCTTCCGCTTCGCCATGCCCGAGGGACGGCCGCTGGTCGTGCCGCTGCCGCCGCATTTCATGCCGGGGACACCGCCCGAGGCGACGCCGCGGACGCCCGGCTTCAAGGGGAAGCTCCAGGTCTTCGAGCAGCAGCAGCGCTGGACGACCGAGCCCGACGGCAAGCGGACGCTGGCCTACTCGTTCTCGACCAGCGAGGGGGGAGAGAAGGACGCCAAGCAGACGGGGCGCGTGCTGATCATCCAGGGTCCGGGGCCGCATGACTCGGCGCGCATCCCCATCCCGGAATCGGGGGTGAAGGAGAAGCTGGCCCGCTTCCAGCGGCAGCTCGTGCTCGGCTCGCTGGGCGTGCTGGGGCTCGGGCTTCTCTTCGCAGCGGTGGTGGCCGACCGCGTCACCGCGCCTCTGCGCAAGCTGGCCGGGGCGGCGCGGCAGGTCGGCGAGGGGGGCCTGGGCACGCAGGTCAGCGGGCGCGCCGGCGGCGAGGTGGGGGAAGCGATCGCCTCCTTCAACGCGATGTCGGCCCGGCTGGCCGAGCTGGAGCGGCGGGCGCTGGCCACCAAGGAGAGCGAGCACCTCGGCGAGCTGGGCGAGGTGGCGCGCGGGCTGGCGCACGCGCTGCGCAACCCGCTCCACTCCATCGGCCTCTCGGTGGAGGAGCTGGCGGCCCGCGCTCCGGAGGACGCCGCCGAGCTGGCCGAGTCGGCCCGCCGCCAGATCCGCCAGGTGGACGGCTCGATCCGCTCGTTCCTGGCGCTGGCCAGCGGCGGCGCCGGGGTGGAGGAGGAGCTGGACGGGCGGATCCTGGTCGAGGACGTCGCGCTGGCGGCGCTCCAGGACTGCCGCGGCCGCGTGCGGGTGGCGGTGCAGGGGGAGGGCGCGCGCCTGCGCGGCGTCTCCGCCGAGCTGCGAGCCGTGGTCCAGGCTCTGGTGGTGAACGCGATCGAGGCGAGCCCCGACGGCGAGACCGTGGTGGTGCGTGTCTCCGGCAACGATGGCGCCCTGCGGGTGGAGGTGGAGGACGCCGGGCCGGGCCTCGCGCCCGAGGTGCGCGAGCGGCTCTTCACGCCGCACGTCACCACCAAGCCGAGCGGCTCCGGCATGGGGCTCTTCATCGCCCACCGCCTCGCCGCCTCGCGCTACGCGGGCTCGCTGGCGCTCGGGGACAGGCCTCCCCACGGCACGCTGGCGATCCTGCAGCTGGCGGATCGGGTCCGAGCGAATGGCTGACGGGCGGCTCCTGGTCGTGGAGGACGAGCTCGACCAGCGCCGGCTGGTGGCCGGTATCCTGCGCGGCGAGGGCTACAGCGTGGCCGAGGCCGGTTCCGTGGACGCCGGGCTCAACGAGCTGGCCCGCTCGCCGGTGGACGTCGTGCTCTCGGACTGGAAGCTGCCGGTGCGCGACGGCATGGAGCTCCTCGAGGAGGTGAAGTCGCGCTACCCGGAGACCGCGTTCGTGATGGTGACCGCCTACGGCACCATCGCCAACGCGGTGCGGGCGCTGCAGAAGGGGGCCGACGACTACCTCACCAAGCCCTTCGAGCGCGCCGCGCTGCTGCTGGCGCTGGAGCGGACGCTGCGCTCGCGGCGGCTGCAATCGGAGAACCGGCGGCTGACCGAGGAGCTCGGCGACCGCGACCGGCTGGTCGACCTGGTGGGCGCCTCGGCGGCGATGCAGCTGCTCTTCCGGCGGGTGGAGAAGCTGGCCGGCACCGAGGCGACGATCCTCCTCACCGGCGAGAGCGGCACCGGCAAGGAGCTGGCCGCCCGGGCGCTCCACGCCCTTTCGCGGCGGCGCTCCGGCCCCTTCATCGGCGTCAACTGCGCGGCGATCCCGGAGACGCTCATCGAGTCGGAGTTCTTCGGCGCCGAGAAGGGGGCCTTCACCGGCGCCGACCGGACCCGCCAGGGGAAGTTCGAGGCGGCGCACCAGGGAACGCTGTTCCTGGACGAGGTGGGGGAGCTGCCTCTCGCCCTGCAGCCCAAGCTGCTGCGGGTGCTGCAGGAGGGCTGCGTCACCCGCGTCGGCGGGACCGCGGAGATCCAGACCGACGTCCGCATCGTGGCCGCCACCAACCGCGACCTGACCGCCGAGGTGGCCGCCGGGCGCTTCCGCGAGGACCTCTACTACCGCCTCAACGTGGTCTCGGTGACCATGCCGCCGCTGCGCCAGCGGCGCGAGGACATCCCGCTCCTGGTCTCCCACTTCGTGGCCCGCGCCGAGCGGCGCCACGGCGTCCGCATCGGCAAGATCCCGCCGGCGCTCATGCGGCGGATGGTCGACCACGCCTGGCCCGGCAACGTGCGCGAGCTCGCCAACGTGGTGGAGCGCCTGGTGCTGCTGGCCGAGGAGGGGGAAGTCCGCGCCGAGGACCTGCCCGAGGGAGTGGCGGCGCGCCCGTCCGGCGACGGCGGCTACCGGCTGCCGCTGACCGGGATCTCCTGGGAAGCCCACGAGAAGGAATGCCTGCGGCAGGCCCTGGAGATGGCGGGAGGAAACCGCTCGCGGGCCGCGCGCCTGCTGGACCTGCCCTACAAGGCGTTCCTCTATCGCCTGGAGAAATACGGGCTGGTGGGAGAGGGCTGAAAAGGGCGGGGGGCGGAGGCATTCGCCCCCCGGTGAGTGATCAGGACCGGCTGTTGGAGATGACCACCGGACCGTTGCTGGTGGAGACGTTGACCAGGGTGTGGCCGCTGCCGAGCTCGACGACCTTCTTCCCGCGCTCGCGCTCGACGTTGCCGCACCCTTCGGCCCGGCAGCGGAACGGCGAATGGTCGGAGGCGGTGACCTTGACGCCCGAGCTGTAGCCGTCGGGGACGCGTACGGTCACCGGGCCGTTCTGCGCCCGGGCATTGAGGCCGGAGCCGTCCCAGCGCGAGCCGTCGAGCACCAGGTTCAGCGGGCCGTTCTGCGCCTTCACGTCGACGCGGCCGCTGTTGCCGGCCAGGGTGACCGGGCCGTTGGAGGCGTCGATGTCGAGCTCGCCGGAGACGCCGCGCGCCGTGACCGGGCCGTTCTCGGCGTGGATGGACACCTTGCCGGAGAAGTCGCTGACCGAGACCGGCCCGTTGGCGATCTCCAGGTCGAGCTCGGCCCCCTTGGGCGCCCGCACCAGGAAGAAGACCGTCCAGCCGTCCTCGGAGGGCCCGTCGGCGCGCAGGGTGTCGGAGGTGATGGTGGCGTTCACCCGCGAGAGGAGCGCGTCGGCCTCGGCCTGGGTATCGCCGGAAGCCACCTTGCACACGGTGACGTCCCAATCGCCGCGATCCCAGCCCCGCACGCTGATGCCTCCCCGCTCGCGCGGGTCGATCGTCAGCCGGTGGGTCTTGCCGCTGACCGAGACCTTCTCCTCGGCGCGGGCCATCTCGGCGTCGTCGAAGCGGATGCCGATGTCACTGCAGCCCTTGAAGTCGTCGAAATCCCGGTCTTTCGCCAGCGCCGGCAGCGCCAGGAGCGCCGCGGCGAGGCCCAGGGGAGCCAGGGAACGGATCATCGGTGCCTCCTTACCCTACGAAGACGTTGCAGCTGCCCGGAAGTTTCGCACCCGGAAAGGGGAGGGAATTCCCGATATCGGGAGGTGCCGGCCCTCCCGTCCGCTGGCCCGGCGCTTGCGCTGGCGGGATCGAACAGGAGGACCTCGAAAATGCTTCACAGGCTCAAGCTCGGAATCGGCGCTCTGGCGATCGGCGCGCTGGCGGTCCCGGTCGGGCTCTCGCTGACCCCGGGCAACGCCCATGGCGCGCCCTTCCCCGGCACCTTCCCCGACGACGAGACCACCGTCTCCGTCTTCCCGTCGGGAGACTCCAAGGCGACCGTGGTGCGGCTCCCCGACCTCAAGGTCGGCGAGACCCGCACCCTCACTGCCGAGAACGGGAAGCCGGTGACGGTTACCCGCGACGAGGACGGCTACAAGATCAACGTCAACGGCAGGGCGTTCCAGATCAACATGCTGGACGGCGCCGGGCAGATCTTCCTCTCCAGGGACGGCGAAGGGGCGCACAGCTTCGTGAGCGGCGACGGCAACGTCAAGAAGGTCGTGGTGATGAAGAAGGGCAACGGCTTCGCCTTCCACAGCGGCGACGGCTCGGCGGCCTCCATCGGCGAGGTGCTCGAGAAGCAGGACCTCAAGGCGCTGCGCGGTGCCGACCGCCGCACCCGCGACACTGTCCTCGAGGCGCTGAGGGAGCTGGCCGAGAGCGGCACGGTGCTGGTCCCTGGAGCCGCCTCGCCGATGCTGATCGACGCCGATGGCAAGGGGGACAAGGTGATGATCAAGGTGATCCGGAAGAAGAGCGACGACAAGTAACCATCAACGCATCAACACAACAACCGCTTCGCGCGTGGAAAGGGCGGCCCTCACGGCCGCCCCTTCTATTTGGCCCGGCTGGCGAAGTCGGGGGCCGGGGGCTCCTTCCCCTTGGCCTCGTCGAAGCTGTCGAAGGCGGCCACCACCTCGCGGAACTCGGCCACGCCGGTGACGATGGCCAGCCCCGGCAGCGCCTCGCCGGTGACGCGGTTCGGCAGGTAGGCCGAGAGGCAGCCGATGATGCGCGGCTCGGGCTCGTCGGGCGCGAGGTAGAACGTCGGGCCGCCGCTGACGCCGTTGATGGCGACGCCGTCGACGAGGTACGAGTCCTTGTCGGTCAGCCAGCTCGAGATGTGCCCGCTGAAGAAGCACATCTGCCCCTTGGCGACGCCCGGGAAGCCGAGCCAACCGATGCGGTGGCCGAGCGGCAGCGGCGAGTCCAGCCCGAAAAGCTGGAGCTGGGTGGCCGGGAAGGGGAACCCCTCCTTGCGGAACACGATGGCGGCGGTGTCCTTCGTCTGGTCCACCAGGATCGCCCGTTCGGTCCCCCGCAGGAGCCGCGTCTCGCCGGAGACCGGGTGCTCGATGCGGATCGGCTGCTCCCAGAGGAACGCCTGGTTGACCACGTGGGCGGCGGTGGCCACCCCGCAGAGGTCACCGCGGCTGGCGTCCGCCAGGAAGAAGCCGGTGCCCGAGACTTCCGGCGTCGTCACGCGGACGGTGAAGGGTCGCACGATCTCGATCGCGCGCGGCCAGTCGAGGTTCGGATGCGACATAGGACGGCGATTCTACGTTGAGCCTGATGCGGATGCCTCAGGGAAGCGCGCATCTTGCGTCATTAGAATCGTATCGGAGCATCGCATGCAGAACATCGACTTCCCCTCGCTCTCCCTCATGGACGCCCTCGACCTGGCGACGCTGATCGAGGAGGAGGCGCAGGAACGCTACGCCGAGTTCGTCGCCCAGATGGAGCAGCACCACCAGTACGAGGCGGCGCGCTTCTTCGCCTGGATGATCGAGAACGAAAAGAAGCACGGCGACGAGCTGGCCCTCCGCCGCCGCGCCCTTTTCGGCGCGACGCCGGCGCGCGTCGGGCGGGAGCTGCTCTGGGAGGAGGAAGCGCCCGGCTACGAGACGGTCACGCCGGTGATGTCGGTGCGCGAGGTGATGGAGGTCGCCCGGCAGGCGGAGATGAAGGCCCAGCGCTTCTTCGCGGCGGCGCTGCCCCACGTGTCCGACGAGAGCGTCCGGCTCCTCTTCCACGAGCTGAAGGACGAGGAAGTGGAGCACCAGCGGCTGGTGGAAGGCGCGATCGCCAGGCTCCCGCCCGAGCCGCTGGTCTCGCAGAGAGAGCTGGAGGACGAGCCGGTCGCCCAGGGCTGATCCGCGGGCGCGCTTCCGACGTATCGTTGGCCCGGAGGATCGCCATGACTGACGCGTCCCGTCGCGAGCTGCTGCTCGGCGCCGCCGCCACCCTGATCGCTCCGGCCCTGCCCGCCGTGGCCGCCACCACGCCGGCCAAGGCCCCCAAAGCGGCGCCGAAGGCCGAGCTGAAGACGGCCGGCGTGAAGATGATCCCGGTCGACGGCAAGTACCAGGTGTGGACGAAGAGGGTCGGCAACGGTCCGCTGCCGATGCTCACCCTGCACGGCGGGCCGGGCTGCACCCACGAGTACCTGGAGTGCTTCGAGGACTTCCTGCCGCAGCGCGGCGTCACCTTCTACTACTACGACCAGCTCGGCTCGTCCTACTCCGACCAGCCGGACGACGCCAGCCTCTGGACGGTCGACCGCTTCCGGGAGGAGGTGGAGCAGGTCCGCAAGGGGCTCGGCCTCGACCGGTTCGTGCTCTACGGCCACTCCTGGGGCGGCATGCTGGCGATCGAATACGCGCTGAAGTACCCGCAGCACCTCCGCGGCCTGGTCATCTCCGACATGACCGCGGGCATCAAGAGCTACGAGGCCTACGCCGCCGAGCTGCGGAAGAAGCTGCCGCCGGAGACGATCGCGATCCTGGACAGGTACGAGGCCAAGGGGGACTACGAGAACCCCGAGTACCAGGAGGCGATGATCAAGGTCGTCTACGGCAAGCACCTCTGCCGCCTCGACCCCTGGCCGAATGCGGTGAACCGCACGTTCCAGCACCTGAACGCGAAGGTCTACAACACGATGCAGGGGCCGAACGAGTTCGTCATCACCGGCAGCTTCAAGGAGTGGGATCGCTGGGCCGACCTGCCGAAGATCCAGGTCCCGACGCTCGTCATCTGCGGAGCCCTGGGCACCATGAACCCGGACGACATCCGCAAGATGGCCAAGGCGATGCTCCACGCGCGCGCCGCGGTGACCCCGAACGGCAGCCATCTGGAGATGTGGGACGACCAGCAGACCTACATGGCCGAGCTGACCCGCTTTCTCGGCGGCCTGAAGGTGTGAAGCCTCAGCCCTTCGCCGTGACCAGGTAGGTCGCCGCCACCAGCGCCGCCGCCGCGACCAGCAGCCAGGCCACCCGCTTCGTACGCAGCAGCATGAAGTGGCGCACCGCCGCTCCGGCCAGCGACATCAGCACCAGGGCGATCCAGGCGTAGCGGCTGCCGTAGGTGGTGGGGAAGTGGTTGCTGACCATCACGAAGAGGACCGGCAGCGTCATGTAGGTGTTGTGGGTCGAGCGCTTCTTGGCGGCCAGGCCGGGCGTCGGATCGCCGGGCTCGCCCCGCTTCACCGCCGCCAGCATCCTCCGCTGCGGCGGCAGGATGCGCACCCAGACGTTCAGGAACATCAGCGTGCCCAGGATCGCCCCGAAGTGGATGTAGGCCGCGCGGCCGATGAAGACGCGGGTCAGCAGGAACGCCAGCGCCGCGGCCAGGACCAGGGAGATCCCGCCGGCCACCGGCGTGCTCTTGCCGAGCGGTGACTTCCAGAGCGCGTCGTAGATCAGCCAGCAGACCGGCAGCAGGCCGAGGCCGATCGCCATCGCCGCCGGCACCGAGAGCTTGGTGGAGGAGCTGTCGATGAGCACCGCGCCGCCGCTCAGGTAGTAGACGACCAGCAGCAGCAGGACGCCGCTGGCCCAGGTAGAGATCGACTCCCACTTGAACCAGTGCAGCACCGGCGGCAGCTTCCCCGGCTGCAGAGGGCTCTTCTCGACGTGGTAATAGCCGCCGCCGTGCAGCATGAAGGTCTCGCCCACGACCCCCTCCCGTGCCGGCTGCGGCGGCGTCAGCGCGCGGTCCAGCCACATGAAGAGGAACGAGTCGCCGATCCACATGATAGCCGCCAGGATGTGCGCCCAGCGCAGCAGCAGGTGGATCCACTCGTGGAGCGTCGGGTCCATCAGCTTCCCCGGTACGTCGAGTAGCCGTAGGGGGAGAGCAGCAGCGGCACGTGATAGTGGCCGCCCGGCTCACGGATGGTGAACGCGACCGTGACCTCGGGGTAGAAGCCGGCGACCGCGTCCTTCGCGAAGTAGACGCCGGTGTCGAAGCGCAGCAGGTAGGTCCCGGCGCCGAGCGGCTGGTCGGCGGGCAGCAGCGTCCGGAGGCGGCCGTCGTCGTCGGTGGTCCCGCTCCCCAGCTCCAGCCAGCCGTCGCCGTCCTTCAGCCGCAGCGTGACCGGCACGCCGGCCGCCGGCAGCCCGCGCGAGACGTCGAGGACATGGGTGGTGATGGCGCTCAAGCGGCCGCCAGCAGCTTGGTGAGCCGGAGCCGGGTGATCTTCCTCTGCTCCTCGGCGGCGATCGAGAGCTCGATGTCCTTCGGGTTGCCCATCCGGTCCCTCGCGCTGGCCAGCATCTGCGTCGCCGAGAGCCCCGTCGCGCAGACGATGAAGATGTGTCCGAAGTGGGTCTCGTATGTCTCGTTGACGGCCATGAGCTCGTCCAGGACGGCGTCCGAGGCGGCCAGCGCGCCGGCCTGCTCTCCTTCGGCCCAGGATTTCGTCGCCGCGAAGCGCGCCTTCAACGCCTCGCGGTCCCCGATGCGCGGGTGGGCGCGGAAGGCCTCCAGCCAGTCGGCGTCGGCCAGCTCGTCGAAGACCTCCTCGGCGGCCGCCAGGAGATCCAGGTGGCTGGCGAAGGGGCGGCGCCCGGCGAGCCTTTCCGCCCAGCGCGCCGAGCCGCAGGCGCGCAGCAGCTCGCCCACGGCCTCCTGGTCGCCGGCCGCGTTGAGCCGGAGCAGCGCCTCGGGTGGCGTGGGCTGCCCGAAGAGGCGCAGGCGACCGATGCCGCCGTCGGGGTAATTGCAGAGGCGGACGTGGGTCGCGGCGTGACGGTGCAGCAGCTCGTTCGTGAAGACGTGGTTGGTGTGCGGCGCCGGGTGCGTCTGCGGCAGCAGGGGCTCCCACCGGAGCCGCGGGTCGAGCAGCGCCTCGCGCTCGGCGCCCGGCAGGTCGCAGGTCTCAAGCGAGACCCGGTCGGGGAAGTTCCCCTTGAAGTGGCTGGTGTCGACCTCGGCGCGCTGCACGGCGCCGCGCGTTCCCAGCCGCACGATCGCCCAGTCGTAGCCGGAGCGCCGGCTGCGCTTCGTCTCCCAGCCGTCGTGCATGCCGGTCGGGCTCCCCGGCATCAGGAGGTTCTGGTAGGAGCCGAAGAAGCTGTCGCTCACCGCCACCACCAGCCCGCCGTGGGCCAGCGCGCAGAGGTCGGGGTTCTCGCTGTCGAGCGCCAGCCGCGCCCAGTCGGCGGAGACGTCGCCGTGGACGCGCAGCCGGGCGACGCCGCCGTCGGGGTAGATGCGCAGCCGCACGTGCGTGAAGCGGCGCCGGTCGAAGATCGGGAAGAGGTTGTGGGAGTCCCCCTTGAGCGAGGTCCTGGGCAGGATCTCCTGCCAGCCGGAGCGATCGATCGGCGTCGACGCCGCCTCCAGCGAGCAGGCCTCCGGGAAGTTGCCCTTGAAGTGCGCGGTGTCGACGTCGACGCCGCGCACGATGCCCGGCAGCCCCAGCTTCACCACGCAGAAGTCGTGGCCGGGGGTGCGGCGGCGCCGGCTCTCCCAGCCGTCCATCCACTTGCCACGGTCGGTGTAGCGGTCGGCGTCCCAGACCGCCGGCTCGACCTTGAGGAGGTTCTCCTTGGGCGCGAAGAAGTCGTCGTTGGCGTAGACGACCGACCCGCCCAGACGCTCCGAGGCCAGGTCCACGAGCTCGGTGAAGTGAGGCACGGAGGGACGGACGATAGCCTACTTCGTCAGTAGCTTGAAGGCGTGATTCCAGCGTCCCGAGCGCACGCCGTGAATCACCCAGAGGATGCAGAGCGCCTCGAGGTAGCGCGACGACTCGATGCCCCCGACGTCCCGCGGGGTGAAGCCGAATTCGTTGAGGATCTGGGCCACGGTCTTCTTGGCGGCCTCGTCGTTCCCGCAGAAGAACATGTCGGGCGGCCCGCCGGGGAAGTCGGGCCGGAACATCTGGGCGTTCCCGACGGTGTTGAACGCCTTCACCACGCGGGCACCGGGGGCGGCGCGCTGAACTTGCTCGCCGCCGGAGTCGTTGCCGCTGATCGCCAGCCTGGGCGGGACGCCGCCGCTGAAGTCCAGCGGGTTGGTGGCGTCGATGAGCACCTTGCGGTCGAGGTTCCCGCTGCCGGCCGCGGCGAGGACCTCGTCGTTGGCGATGCCCAGCGTAGCCAGCACCAGCAGCTCGCCGAAGGCGGCCGCGTCGGCGTAGGTGCCGGTGGAGGCGCGCTCCCCGAGCGCGCTGGCCCAGGCGGCCGCCTTGTCGTTGCCCGCGTCGCGCGAGCCCATCATCACCTCGTGCCCCAGCGCGTGGAACGCGTTCCCCAGCGCCTTGCCGACGTCGCCGGTGCCGAAGACCCCGACCTTCATGATGCTGTCTCCTTGCGGACTTGGGTTTGAAGGCGCCGTCCGATCGGCCCGCGCGGCTCACCGTCGTAGACCAGCTCCCCGCCCAGGTACGTCTGCCGCACCGCGCCGCGCAGGGTGCGCCCCAGATACGGGGACACCTTGTGGCGGTGACGGAGCAGCTCGGGCGTGACCGTGAGCTCGGCGTCCGGGTCGAGGACGACCAGGTCGGCGTCGGCGCCGGGCGCGATCACGCCCTTCCGGCCGGCGAGCCCTGCCAGCGCTGCCGTGCGGCGGCAGAGTCGCTCCGCCAGCCACGCCATGTCGAAGCCGCGGCGGCGCGCCTCGGTCCAGACGGCCGGCAGGAGCAGCTGCAGCGAGGCGATGCCGCCCCAGGCCGAGGCGTAGTCGCCCTTCTTGAGCTCCGGCGTGCAGGGGGAGTGGTCGGAGACCACCATGTCGATCACCCCCTCGCGCAACCCGTCCCAGAGCTTCTCGCGGTTCTCGCGCTCCCGGATCGGCGGCGCGCACTTGAACTCGGTGCTGCCGTCGGCGATCTCCTCGGAGGCGAATGTCAGGTAGTGCGGGCAGGTCTCGACCGTCACCGGGACGCCACGCTCCTTGGCCGCGGCCAGCATCGGCAGTGCGCCGGACGAGGAGAGATGGACGATGTGGACCCGGCAGCCGGTGCGCTCCGCCAGACGCAGCACCAAGGCGATGGCTTCGTCCTCGGCGGCGCGCGGCCGCGAGTCCAGCCAGGTCGCGTAACGGCGCGGGTCGGCGTCCGGGCGGCTGGCCGCCTCGATGGGTCCCGGCAGCTCGGCGTGCACCAGCAGGACGGCGCCGCGCCGCGCCAGCGCCGGCATCGCGATCTCCAGGTCGCTCTCGGTGACGTTCGGGAACTCGTCGATCCCGGAGTGGACAAGGAAGCACTTGCAGCCCGGCACGCCGGCGTCCAGCAGGGCGTCCATCGCACCGGCGTTCGCCGGCACCAGCCCGCCCCAGAGCGCGTAGTCGACCCACCCCTTGCCGGCCGCGGCCCGTGCCTTGATCTCCACGGCCGCCGGTGTCGTCGTGACCGGCAGGCTGTTGAGCGGCATGTCGCAGATCGTGGTGACGCCGCCGGCGGCGGCGGCGCGGGTAGCGGTCTCGAACCCCTCCCACTCGGTGCGGCCGGGCTCGTTGACGTGGACGTGGCTGTCCACCACGCCCGGCATGAGGACCGCGTCGCCGGCGTCGATCACCCTGGCGGTGTCGAGGATCCCGCCGTGAGCGCCGACCGATTCGATGCGCCCGTCGCGCACCAGGAGGGCCGCGGGGCGGACGCCTTCCGGCGTCACCACCCTGCGGCCTCGGAACACAAGTGCCGTCACGACGGGAGTCTAAGACTCCGCGCCCTCGTCCGGTCACGTCCGCCCGGTGGCGTGAGCCGTTCGCCGCCGCGTTTCCGCGTGTTCGGCAGGAGGAGTTATGGTCTTCGAGAGCCGGTCGTCACGCGTGCTGATCTGGGTCTACGGGGTGATGGGCGTGCTCCTGGCGGTGCTCGCCGCCATCTATGTGCTCGGAAACGACGGCCTGGTCGACGTGCTGGATGGGCTTGCGGCGGGGGCGCAGGCGGCGGCCTTCCTCCTGACGTTCCAGCACTACCGCCGCGCCCGTGTGGTCGTCGACGCCGACGGCGTCGACCTGCGCCGGGTGGGCATGGCGAAGGGCAACAAGTCTCACGACGCGCGGCTCGCCTGGAGCGAGGTCCTCGGGTTCGAACGAGAGATGAGCGAGGGCTGGGATGGATTCGAGAGGCTCGCCGAGGTCCGTATCCGCAGCGTGCGCGGCGTCTACGTGGTGGCGTCGGGGATCTGCACCGACCTGGAGGGCCTGGCGCGCGCCCTGAGCGGAGAAAGGTGCGCTCCGGTGACGGAGCGCACCTGATGCATCGTCTCCGCCGTTAGCCTCGGGCGACCTGGATGTTGTTCTCGACGCCGAAGACGCCCAGCACCCCGCGGGCCGCGAACTCCGCCCGGGTGCGGTCCGCCTCGCTCCGGACGACGCCGAAGAGCGCCACCCGGCCGCGGCTGACCACGATGTGGACGGCGTAGTTGCCGAGCGGCTGCATGCCCGGGAAGGTGCTCGCCCAGACGCCGCGACCCCTGCCGTAGAGGCCGCGCGGCCCGCCGAGCGTCGGGGTGCCGTAGTGCGCCAGCGCGCCGTCGGAATAGAGGGCGCGGAACACCGAACGCCGCAGCCGGTCGTCGTTCTGCGAGGTGGGGAGGATCTGGATCCGGTCGATCACGCGCTCGACGCCGGCGATCTCCCGCACCTCGTCGCGCGCCTCGCGCTTCAGGGTCGGGTTGTAGACGAAGCCGCCGAGCACGACGTCGTGGCCGCGCATCTCGAAGGTGATCGTGTCGAAGACGCCGTAGCGCGGGAGCCGCACGATCGCGTCACGGACCTCCTGCGCGAGCTGTGTGCGGCCTTCGCGATAGCGGTCGTAATCGCGGGTTTGAGCCGAGGCTCCGGAGGCCGCGAGGACGGCCAAGAGGAAGCCGATGGCCAGGGAGCTGGTGCGTTTCATGGTTCTCTCTCCTGAGGGTGGCGGCCGGTCTGGTCCGCTCGCCCACTTGGTCTAGTGCAACCCCGAGGCCAACCATCGCTGTCGCCTGTAAGTGCCGCCTGCGGTGTAACGTGCGTCACCTTGACCGTGGGAGCCTGGCGGGACCTCTGGACGCTGACCCCTGACGTGGACTACCTGAACCACGGTTCCTTCGGAGCCTGCCCTCGACACGTGCTGGAGCACCAGGCGGCGCTGGTCGCCCGATTGGAGCGCGAGCCGGTCGACTTCCTGAACCGCGATCTGCCCGGCCTCCTGGCCGAGGCGCGCGCCACGGTGGGCGCCTTCGTGGGCGCCGACCCCGACGACCTCGCCTTCGTCCCCAACGCCACCACCGCGGTGAACGCGGTGCTGCGCTCCCTGACGCTCGCCCCGGGCGACGAGCTGCTCACCACCAGCCACGTCTACGCGGCCTGCCGGAAGACGCTGCGCTTCGTCGCCTCGCGCACCGGGGCGCGCGTCGTCGTGGCGGCGGTGCCGTTCCCGCTGAGCGGACCGGACGAAGTCGCGGAGCCGGTGCTGGCGGCGGTCACGCCGAAGACGCGGCTGGCGCTGCTCGATCACGTGGCCAGCCCGACGGCGCTGGTCTTCCCGCTGCGCCGCCTCGTCGCCGAGCTGGCCGAACGCGGCGTCGATGCCCTGGTGGACGGCGCGCACGCGATCGGGATGGTGCCCCTGGACCTCCGCGAGATCGGTGCCGCCTACTACACCGCCAACGCCCACAAGTGGCTCTGCGCGCCGAAGGGGGCCGCCGTCCTCCACGTGCGACGCGACCGGCAGCGCCAGGTCCACCCGATGACCGTCAGCCACGGCTACGACCCGGACGGCGGCGGCGCGGACTTCCGCGCCGAGTTCGACTGGACGGGGACCTGCGATCCGAGCGGCTTCCTGTCGGTGCCGGAGAGCATCCGCTTCCTGGGCGGCCTCCTGCCGGGCGGCTGGCCGGAGCTGATGGCGCGGAACCACGCACTGGCGCTGGAGGCGAGGCAGCTCCTCTGCGAGGCGCTGGGCGTCGCCGCGCCCTGCCCGGCGGAGATGCTGGGCTCGATGGCGTCGGTGCCGCTGCCGGCGGGGGAGCCCGGCTCGGCGGTCGAGCGCCTCGATCACGAGGCGCTGATCGGCTGGTTCCGCGAGCGCGGCGTGGAGACCTGGCTCTACACCTGGGAGGGGACGAAGCTGATCCGCGCCTCCGCCCAGCTCTACAACACCCGCGAGCAGTTCCAGCGGCTGGCGTCCCTCCTTGGCGAGGCCATGCGTGGCTGAGCCGACCCGGATCGAGGCCAAGCTCTCGGCCTTCGACGCGGCAATGGTGGTGGTCAGCCTGGTGATCGGCATCGGAATCTTCCGCACCCCGGCCATCGTGGCGGCGGCCGCGGGCAGCTCCGGCCGTTTCCTGGCCGCCTGGGCGGTCGGCGGCCTCATCAGCCTGGTGGGCGCCTTCACCTTCGCCGAGATCGGCTCGCGCCGGCCGCGCGCCGGCGGCTACTACAAGGTGGTGGCCGACTGCTATCACCCGGCGCTGGCCTTCATGCTGAACTGGGCGCAGGCCTTGATGCAGGGCGCCGGCGCGGCCGGCGTCGCCTTCATCGGGGCGGAGTACCTGCTGCCGCTGATCGTGCGGGGCCACCGCTCGCCCTCGCTGACGCTGGCCACCGCCTGCGCGCTGATGATGGCGCTGCTCTTCGCGAACTGGCTGGGCGTCCGCAGCGGGTCGCGCACCCAGAACCTCCTCTCGATCGCCAAGATCGCGATGATCGCCGGGCTCGCCATCCTGGCGCTGGCCCTGGCGCCGCGCGCGCCCGACGCCGCGCCGGCCGCTCCCCCGAGCACGTTCCTGGCGGCGCTGATCCCCTGCTTCTACGCCTACGGCGGCTACCAGATGACCATGAACCTGGGCGCCGACGTGAAGGACGCGCGCCGCAAGCTGCCGCTGGCGATCACCGCCGGGATGGCCATCGTGGTCGGTCTCTACCTGGGGATCAACGTCGCCTATCAGCGGGCGCTGGGGACCTCGGGCATCGCCGGGTCGAAGCTGGTGGCGGCGGCGCTCTCGCGGGTGACGTTCGGGCCGGTGGGGGAGGCGGTGATCTCGCTCCTGATCTTCCTCTCGGCCGCCGGCTTCGTGAACGCCACCGTGCTGCAGATGCCGCGCACCTTCTACGCGATGGCCGAGGACGGCGTGCTGCCGCGCGGTTTCCTGCGGGTGAACGAGCGCACCCAGGTCCAGGAGCTCGGGCTGCTCTTCTTCGGCGTCACCATGCTGGTGCCGGCGTTCCTGCTGGGCTCCTTCGAGAAGCTGCTCTCCTACGTGATGTTCACCGACGCGTTGACCTTCGTGGTGGTGGCCTCGACGCTCTTCGTGCTGCGTCGCCGAGGCGGCGCCGCGGACGACGTCTTCCGCATGCCGGGCTATCCGGTGCTGCCGGCGCTCTTCGTGCTCTGCCTCTTCGGCGTCGCCGTGCACATCTGCGTCACCGAGACGCGACTGGCGCTGGCCGGCGCGCTGGTCTTCGCGACCGGGCTGCCGCTCTTCCTGGCGGGTCGCCGCCTGTGGGGTGCTAGGCCTTCGTAGGACCGGGTTTCACCGGCTGACCCTTGATCTTGTCCTTCTCGGTGAGGCCGGAGACCACCTCGATCTGGATGCCGTCGGAAAGGCCGGTCACCACCTCGCGCTTCTGGAACTTCTGCGGCGCCGTCTCCACCTCGACGTACTTCTTGCCCCCCTCGAACTGCAGCAGGCTCTCGTTGATGGCCAGGACGTCGTCCTTGCGGTCGAGCACGATATCGGCGTTGGCGCTGTAGTTGGCGCGGATCGTCACCCCGGCCTGCGGCTTCAGCGCGGCGCGGATCTCGAACTGGATCGCCCCTTCCTTCTCCACGCCCTTCGGCGCGATGTGCTCCAGGATCGCCTCCGGCTTCTTCCCCTCGACGGCGCCGATGGTGAGCAGCAGGGTCATGCCGGCGCGCAGCTTGCCGACCTCAGATTCGTCCACCTTCCCCTGGAAGATCATGTCGCCCATGTCGGCCACGCTGGCGATGGTGGTCCCCTCGTTGAACGTGTTGGTCTCGATCACCGAGTTGCCGACCTTCACCGGGACCTCCAGCACGGTGCCGGAGATCGTCGAGCGCACCAGCGTGTTGGACGTGGTGCCGGTGCTCCTGGAGATCCCCTTCTGGATGAGGTCGAGGTTGTCCCTGGCGGCGGCCAGCTCGGCCTGGGCGTTCTGATAGTTGGTCTCGAACGGCAGCAGCACCGAGGCCGAGATCGTCCCGTCGGCGGCCAGCGCCTTGTTGCGCTGGTGGTCCTTCTCGGTCGAGGCCAGCGCGATCTCGGCGCGCCGGAAGCGGTTCTGTGCCTCGCTCAGCCGAACCATGTCGGGCACCAGCCGGATCTTGGCGATCAGGTCGCCCGAGCGGATCGGCTTGCCGGCCTCCACGTGGATCTCCTCCACGATGCCGGAGACGCGCGGCTTGATCGCGACCTCCTGCCGCGGAATGACCGAGCCGGTGGAGACCGCCTTCTTGATGATGGTGGTGCGCTTCGGCGACTCGGTCTGGTAGACGGTCTCCTTCTTCTGCGACTTGGTCCAGAGGAAGAAGACGGTGCCGGCGAAGACGGTCAGGACCAGCAGGCCGGCGACGATGGAAAGCAGCTTCTTCATTCACTCCTCAAGGCCACCGTCGGGCTGATGGCCAGGGCGCGCTGTGCGGGGGTGAGGCCGGCGAGGACGCCGGCGGCGATCAGGATGGCCAGCGCCTTCAGCGCCTGCCCGACGGCCACGTCGGGGCTGGTGAACATGCCGGTGCCGTCCTGCGGTATCAGCCGGGCGATCAGCGTCACCAGCGCGATGCCGGCCACCAGGCCCAGGTAGCCGGCGGAGGCGGTGAGGATCACCGCCTCGGAGACGATCTGGCCGACGATCGCCGACGGCTTGGCGCCGATCGCGCGGCGGACGCCGATCTCCTTGGTGCGCTCCTTGACGATGATCAGCATGATGTTGGAGACGCCGATGACACCGGCGGCCAGCGTCCCGACGCCCACCAGCCAGACCAGGATGCGGATGCCGCTGAAGAGCCCCTGCACCTTCGCGAACTCCTCCTCCATGTTGAAGTGGCCGAAGGCGCGCAGGTCGTCCGGGGCGACCTTGTGGCGCGAGCGGAGGAGCGCCAGCGTCTTCTCCTCGGCGGCCGAGGCCGGGACGTCCGGCTTGGAGATGACCGCCAGCCAGCCCACCTTGTCCCCCTTGTTGAAGGAGCGCTGGAAGGTCGTGAACGGCACGTAGATCGTCTGCATCTCGCGGTCGCCGCGCTCGCCCGACTGCGTGGACTTGAAGACCCCGATCACCTGGAACCAGACGCCGCCGATCTCGATGGCGTCCCCGACCGAGCGCTCGCCGCGCGCGAAGAGGACGTCCTCCACCCGCTTGCCGATGACCGCCACCTTGCGCGCGCCCTCCATGTCGATGACGTTCAGGAAGCGTCCGGAGTCGAGCTTCAGCGACTGGATGCGGAGGATCTCCGGCTGGTCGCCCATCACGCTGAAGGCTCCCGCTTTGCGCCCGCGGGTGACGTTGTTCCCCCCCTGGAAGCCGCCCAGCTGGTTGCGTGGCGCGACCACCTCGGCCTCGGGCACCTTGTCGCGGATCGCCTGCACGTCGGCGTTGGTGAGCTGGATCTGGCGCCCGGCCGGCATCCCGGCATACGGCTTCTGGGTGCGCTGCGTCCAGAGGAAGAAGCTGTTGGTGGCCGAGCCCGAGAAGCCGCGCATGACCCCTTTGCGCAGCCCCTCGCCGGAGCCCAGCATCACCATCAGCAGGAAGATCCCCCAGAAGACGCCGAAGGCGGTGAGCGCGGTGCGCATCTTGTTCCGCAGCAGGGCGCTCTTGATCTCCTGCCAGTGGTCGAGGTCGAAGAAGACCAGAAGGGAGCTCATGGCTATTCGTCCCTCAGCGCTTCCACCGGGCGGATCGCGGCCGCGCGGCGCGCCGGGAAGAAGCCGGCGATCGCTCCCGCCAGCACCAGCAGCGCGGTGGCGGAGACGGCGACCTTGAAGTCCACCGCCGGGTCCTTGAAGAAGTCCGAGCTCCTGAGGCCGCCGGCCATCAGCTCCAGGACGCCGACGCCGGCCACCAGCCCGAAGTAGCCGGCCACGCTGGTCACCAGCACCGCTTCCTGCAGCACCAGCTTCATCACCGACCAGGGGGTGGCGCCGAGCGCCTTGCGGATCCCGATCTCCTTGGTGCGCTCTTTGACCGCGATCAGCATGATGTTGGAGACGCCGACGACGCCCGCCAGCAGCGTGCCGACGCCGATCACCCAGACGAACATGCGGATGCCGCCCATGAGGTCCACGAAGCGCTGGAAGCCCTCGACGGCGTTGGAGATGAAGACCGCCCGCGCGTCGTTCGGGTCGAAGTCGTGCCGCTCGGCGATGCGCAGCTTCAGGTCCTCGGCGATCGCCTGGCTCTCCGGGACGGTGGCGTCGCCGACCGTCATCATGATCATCGCCACCCGGTTGGCGCCGCCGAAGGTGCGCTGGGACGTCGAGATCGGCAGGTAGATGACCTCCTGCTCCCCCTCGCCGCCGATGTCGGTGAAGACGCCGACCACCTGGAACGGCACTCCCTTGATGCGGATGTACTCGCCGATCGGGTCCTTGCCGCGGAAGAGCTGGTCCTTGACCCGCACGCCGATGACCGCCACCTTGCGATGCTCCTCGATGTCCATCGGGTTCAGGAAGCGCCCGTCCACCATCTCGGTCTTCTCGAGGTACTGGTGGTCGGGGTGCACCGAGCGGATGTTGAAGCTCGAGGTGCGGTCGCCGTAGGTCACCGCGACGTTGCCGCGGATGAAGAAGCGCGAGGTGATGTGGTCGACGCCGCGCACGCCCGACTTCACGACGTCGTAGTCGTCGTTGGTGAACTGCACGTTGCGGCCGGGGCGCAGCCCCTTGTGCGGCACGCTGGTCTGGCCGCTGCGGACCCAGATGCTGTTGGTGGCGTCGTCGCGGAAGCCGTACTCGACCCCGCGCGAGAGGCCCTGCCCGGAGCCCAGCAGCACGATCAGCATGAGGATGCCCCAGGCCACGCTGAAGCCGGTCAGCAGCGTCCGCAGCTTGTTCTTGGAGATGGTGTCGAAGATCTCTTGCCAGGTGTCGAGGCTGAACATCAGGAGAGCCCTGCCGAGACCTCGGCCAATGCCGGCGGGGCGGGGACCGGGGCCTGGGCCGGTTGGTTCCTTTCGTCGCCCTCGATCCGGCCGTCCCTGAGGCGGATCACTCGCTGGGTGAGCGCGGCGATGTCGCGCTCGTGGGTGACGATCAGCATGGTCACCCCCGAGGCGTTGATCTCCCGCAGCGTCTCCATCAGCTCGATCGAGGTCTGGGAGTCGAGCGCGCCGGTCGGCTCGTCGGCCAGGATGACCTTGGGCTTGGCGATGAGCGCCCGGGCGATCGCCACCCGCTGCTGCTGCCCGCCGGAGAGCTCGCGGGGGAGGTGGCCGGCCCGGTCCGCCAGGCCGACTCTGGCCAGGTACTCCTCGGCCAGCCTGTTGCGCTCGCGGCGCGGCACCCCCTGGTAGTAGAGGGGGAGCGCCACGTTCTCGACGGCCGTCTTGAAGTGAATGAGGTTGAAGGACTGGAAGACGAAGCCGAGGAGCTGGCTGCGCAGCACCGCCGACTTCGTCTCCGAGAGGTCCTTGATGAGCTGCCCGTCGAGGTAGTACTCGCCGGTGTCGTAGTTGTCCAGGAGGCCCAGCACGTTCAGGAGCGTCGACTTGCCGGAGCCCGACGCCCCCATGATGGAGACCAGCTCGCCCGGCGCGATCGTGAGGTCGATGCCCTTCAGGACGTGCAGCCGGTTGGCCCCCACGCTGTAGGTCTTGTGGATGCCACGGAGGCTCAGCATGGCCGGGGCGGGATTCGAGCGGACCTCCATCCACTCATGGTACGCACGAACCAGCAATAAGTTAGGCGAAGCCGAACTTCTCGATGCGGTAGCGGATCTGGTCGCGGTTCAGGCCGAGCAGGCGGGCGGCCTGCGTCTGGTTCCCCGACGTACGCTGCAGCGCCTGGCGCACCAGGTCGCGCTCCAGCTCCTCCAGGTTCACCCCCGAGGCCGGCAGCGTGAAGACACCGCCTCCCGCCACCGGCGCGGCACCCATCAGGAAATCCGAAGGCGTCAGCTCGCGCCCCTCGGTGAGCAGCATGGCCCGCTCCACCGCGTTCTTCAGCTCGCGCACGTTGCCGGGCCAGGGGAGCGTCTGCAGCAGGCGCAGGGCCTCCGGCGAGAGCCCCTGCACGCTCTTCTTGAACTCGCGGTTGAAGAGGTCGACGTAGTGCGTGACCAGAAGCGGGATGTCCGACGTCCGCTCCCGCAGCGATGGGAGCTGCACCGGCAGCACCCGCAGCCGGTAGTAGAGGTCCCCGCGGAAGCGGCCGGCGGCCACCTCCTCCTCCAGGTTCCGGTTGGTGGCGGCGATGAGACGCACGTCGACGGTGATGTCAACCGCGCCTCCGACCCGCTTGAAGGTCTTCGACTCCAGGAAGCGAAGCAGCTTGGACTGCAGCGCCGGAGCCATCTCGCCGATCTCGTCCAGGAAGACGGTGCCGCCGTCGGCCAGCTCGAAGAGCCCCTTCTTCGTCTGCTTGGCGTCGGTGAAGGCCCCCCGCTCGTGCCCGAAGAGCTCGCTCTCCAGGAGCGTCTCGGTCAGCGCCGAGCAGGTGATGTTCTGGAAGGGCTTAGCGGAGCGCTCCGAGGCGTAGTGGATGGCCTTGGCGGCCAGGTCCTTGCCGGTGCCGCTCTCCCCGGTCAGCAGCACGGTGGTCGCCGGGCTGGCAGCGATCTTGGCCAGCAGCGCCCGGACGCTCTTCATCGGCGGCGAGGTGCCGATGATGCGGTCGAAGGCGTAGGGCTCGGAGCTGGAGGCGCGCAGCTCGCGCAGCTCGCGCGCCAGCCGGGTCGTCTCCAGCGCCTTCTCGACCAGGACCTGCATCTCGTCCAGGTCGACCGGCTTGTTGACGTAGTGGTAGGCGCCCTCCTTCATGGCCTCGACCGCGCTCTTCACGCTAGAGAAGGCGGTCATCAGGATGACCGGCGTGTCGGGGGACAGCTCCCTGATGCGCTTCAGCAGCTTCAGGCCGTCGGTGTCGGGCAGCTTGAAGTCGAGGAGGACCAGGTCGACGAGGTCGGTACCGTCGTCCATGTGGGCCATCGTCTCGGCGCCGTCGCCCGCCTCCAGCACCCGGTAGCCGGTCCCCTCCAGCCGCTCCTTCAGGGCCCAGCGGATGAGCCTCTCGTCGTCGACGACGAGGACGGTGGTGCGGGGCATCCGCTTAGGACTATAACGTCAGGCGGGCGGTCTCAGAGTGTCCGCGACGAGCCGGACCATCTCGTCGAGGTCGAACGGCTTGCCGACGAAGTGGGCCGCCCCGAGGCGCCGCGCCGATTCCGCCGTTTCCTGCGTGCCGAACGCGGACATCATGATGACCGAGGTCGCGCTCCGGGCTTCGTGCAGCCGCTGCAGCACCGTCAGGCCGTCCTCGTCGGGCAGCTTGAAGTCCAGGAGCACCAGGTCCACCGCGGTCTCGTCGAGCCACGCCTCGGCGTGGGCCGCGTCGCCGGACTCGAGCACCCGGTAACCGGCACGGGAGAGCCGGTCCCGGAGCGACCAGCGGATCAGGCTCTCGTCGTCGACCACCAGGATCGTGGGGCTCGGCATGATCCCTGCCTCGCACGAGCGATGCCAGCTAGCATGATTGTCGTGCCGAAGCCTTCGACCGACGCCGCGCGGCGCGACCGCCGCCCGATCGTGATGGCCGTTCTACTCGCCATGGCGATCTTCGTCCTCGACCTCGCCACGCCGACCGGGATCGCCGACCCGGTCCTCTACGTGGTGCTGGTGCTGATCGGGCTCTGGCTTCCGGAACGGACCAGCGCGCTGCATCTGGCGGTTTTGGCTTCCGTCCTGACGGTCTTCGGTGAGCTCTTCGGCCCGAGCGGGGCCGCGCCCGTCTGGATCGGCGTCGTGAACAGGGTTTTGGCCTTGCTGGCGGTGTGGATCGTGGGCGTCCTCGTCTACAGGAAGAGGGGCGCGGACCAGGCGCTGGCGGCGTCGCTGCGCGAGCTCCAGGACGAGCGGTTCGCCCTGGACCAGGCGGCCATCGTGGCCCGCACCGACCAGCGCGGCATCATCAACTACGTCAACGACAAGTTCTGCGAGATCTCCCGCTACCCGCGCGAGGAGCTGCTGGGGCAGGACCACCGCCTCCTCAACTCCGGCTACCACGGCAAGGAGTTCATGCGCGATCTCTGGACCACGATCGCGCGGGGCAAGGTGTGGCGCGGCGAGATCCGGAACCGCGCCAAGGACGGCACCATCTACTGGGTCGACACCACGATCGTGCCGTTCCTCAGCGAGGCCGGCAAGCCGTACCAGTACCTGGCCATCCGCGCCGACATCACCCAGCGCAAGCGCCAGGAAGACGAGCTCCGCAAGGCGGAAGCGCTGGCGCGGCTCGGGGAGATGGCCGCGGTGGTCGCCCACGAGGTCAAGAACCCGCTGGCCGGCATCGGCGGGGTGGTACAGATCATCCGCGAGCGCATGCCCGACGGGCCGGACCGCGAGGTGCTGGGCGAGGTCCTGGAACGGGTGAAGGCGCTGAACGAGCTGCTGCAGGACCTCCTGGTGTTCGCGCGGCCCAAGCCTCCGAAGGTCGAGCAGATCGAGCTGGTCCCGCTCCTGAAGGAGACCGCCGAGCTGCTGCGCCGGGACCCGGCGATGGCAGCCATGGAGGTCTCGGTGGAGGGGCCGCCGGTCGAGCTGGTGGGCGATTCCGAGCAGCTCCGCCGCCTGTTCCAGAACCTGGTCCTGAACGGCGCTCAGGCAATGGGGAGGAAGGGGGCGCTGCGCATCGTGGTGAGCGCGCAGGAGAGGTTCTGCCAGGTGGAGGTTGCCGACCGCGGCCCCGGCATCGCCGCCGACCTGCGGGAGCGGATCTTCGAGCCGTTCTTCACGACCAAGCATCGCGGCACCGGCCTCGGGCTGCCGATCGCCGGCCGCATCGTGGAGGCGCACAAGGGGCGGATCAGGGTGGACGACACCCCGGGAGGCGGGGCGACGCTCCGCGTGACCCTGCCTCTCCCATCGGAAAATCCCCCGGTGGGTGGGAAATATCCCCCACCATCTGCGGCCGGCTGAGACGCCTGGCGCGGGCGAGAACGCCTGATGCAGATGCCTCAGGGCGCGGACCAGCGCGTACGAGCCATGGCGCGCCTCTTGCGATGTGGGAAGTGTTCGCAGGAAAAGAGGAGAAAACGATGGCACGCTCGCTCCCCCTCGCCAAGGCGCTCCGGTCCGAGTCGATCAGCAAGCGCTCGTCGACGGTGCTCAGGGTGGTGGAGAACGACGAGACCGAGCTGCCCACCCAAGCCACGCTGGATTCGATCGCCAGTGCCGCCACCGCCGCCTTCGCGATCGACCGCCACGACCGCATCGTCTACTGGAACGCCGGCGCCGAGAAGCTCATGGGACAGCGGGCCGAGGACGTGCGGGGGCGTGCCTGCTACGAAGTGCTCAAGGGTTGTGACTCGTTCGGCAACCGCTACTGCGGCGCCCATTGCCCGATCACCGCGGCCGCCATGGCGGGCATCGACCCGGAGCCCTTCCTGATGGACGTCCAGGGCGGCGCCCAGGGTGCGGTGAAGGTCCGCGTGCGCACCGTGCCCTTCCCCGAGTCGGGCCCGCAGCTCTCCGCCATCGTCCACCTGCTGGAGCCCGGCAAGGAGCTCGAGAAGATGCTCACCGACCTGCGCTCGCTGGCGGCGGGCCACGCGCCGGTGGCCGTGCCGGAGCCGGTGCCGGTGCCGAACCCCCTGACCACCCGCGAGCGCGAGATCCTGGTGATGCTCTCGAACGGCTACGCGGCGCTGAACATCGCGGCTCGCCTGAACCTCTCTCACGCCACCGTCCGCAACCACATCCAGAACATCCTGCGGAAGCTCGAGGTGCACGGGCAGGTGGAGGCGATCGCCACGGCTTTCCGGAGGGGATGGGTCTCGCTGGAAACCTCGGCGCATTAACGCAGGCCCTCCGGGTCTGAGACAATCACCGCTCCATGCGGAGCCTGGTGGTCTTCGGCATCCTCGTCTCGCTCAAGGCGCTCAGCAAGGTCTTCTACCGCCACGAGCTGCGCTGGGTCGGCGACGTCCCCGGAGATCCCTGGGGCGGCATCCGGGTGGTCGCGTTCCTGAACCACACCAGCCTCTTCGAGCCGGTCTACCTGGGCTGCACCCCCAACCGCATCCTCTGGCAGATCGCCCGCCGCGGCGTCATCCCGGCCGCCAGCAAGACCATCGACCGCCCGCTGGTCGGCCTGCTCTACCGGCTGGTGGCGCGCGACGTCGTGCCGATCACCCGCAAGCGCGATCACACCTGGGCCGCCGTGCTCGACCGCGTGGGCGAGGACTCGATGGTCGTCATGGCGCCCGAGGGCCGGATGATGCGCGCCAACGGCCTCGACGCCGACGGCAAGCCGATGACGGTGCGCGGCGGCATCGCCGACATCCTGGAATCGGTCGGGCGCGGCCGCCTCCTGCTCGCCTACAGCGGCGGACTCCACCACGTGCAGGTGCCGGGCGGCTGGCCGAGGATCTTCAAGAAGGTGCGGCTGGGGCTGGAGACCCTGGACATCGCCGCCTACCTGAAGCAGCTCGGCGAGCCCCGGGAGGACGAGGCCTTCCGCAAGGCGGTGATCACCGACCTCGAGCACCGGCGCGACCGGCACTGCTACGGCCTCGAGGCGCGCGAGGCCGTCTAGCGGATTCCTTTTGGGGAACCCCTACCGGGTTCCCCCGACCCCTCCCGCGCACGCATACGACGGGTCAACGCCTGAGTATCGGTGAGTCAGAGCCGCGCTCCGGCGACGCGACATGCGGGCGTTCCGGACCGAACAGCTGCTGCGCGCGCGACCAGGCCCTGCGCCCGATCTCGGCGCCGTAGATCCGCGATGGGTAGTCGTCGTAGTAGGGATGGATGCCGCCGAAGCGGCGGGAGATCCCCGCCTGGTCGGCGGCGTCGTAGTAGGTCGCAAACTGCAGCTCGAGCGTGCGGCTGGGCCCGCGCTCCACGGTCAGGAACCGGTCGGCCGTCGCGGTGAACGTGCCCAGCCCGCCCGGAAAGAAGGGCGTGCCGGTGATCGCCGCCATCACCTCGGCGGCGGCACGGCTGAAGGAGCTGTGTCCCGAGGTGTATCCGGGGAAGGGCGGGGTGACGAAGTTCTTCGGCATGTAGGGGATCCACTCGACGCCACGCCGCCAGCCCACGCCGGCCACCTGGGTGGCGGGATCGGCCGGCCCGCCGAGCCAGGCCCGCACCGCGATCTCCCCCTCGTGCCCCGCCAGGCCGGCGTGTCGCTCGCCGGGGCGCGTCGTCTCCGGCGTGATCCGCTCCACCAGTCCAGGCACCAGCGGCAGGCCACCGGGGTCGTAGGACGGCCCCGCCGGGTCGGACGACTGCCCGCGTGCCGCCATGGCGCGGATCAGGGTGATCGGGCGAGACGAGTCGTAGTAGGTCTTGTTACCCCAGGCCCAGATGGCCGCGTCGTGCACCGCGCCGTTGAGCGCCAGGTAGAGCTTCACGTCCCACTCCAGGTCGTTCACCTGGCGCCCGCCGATCCGCTTGCGGTCGGCCATCAGCGGATGGTCGGAGACGGTGTTGGCGATGACGTTCCAGTGCCCCGGCGGCGTCTCCGAGCGCGGGCCGTCGGCCCAGTACTCGGCGACCACGCGCTGGAAGTCGGCGCGCTCGACGACGTTGGGGGCGTACGGCTGGCCGGTGACCGGGTTCCGCGGGTAGCCGTGCCCGTCGTCCTTGCCCACGGAATTGCCGAAGAGTGCTCCCGGGGAGATGTCGATGGGGTCCGAGAAGGTGGTGTCGACGCGGCTGCTGAGGCGCAGCAGCTCGACCATCGCATCCTTGAGGACGGCGTCGCCGGCGCCGCCGAGCCGCGGTTGCGGGCCGGGGTCGAGGGCCAGCCCGGTGCGCCGGTCGGCATCCTCGGGGCGCAGCCCGAACGGCTTCACCCGGCCCCAGCCGACCCCGACGAAGCGCTGCACCGCCGCGCCGATGGGGATGCCGTTCTGGGTTACCGAGAAGTCGAACGCCAGCGGCTGCCAGCGGTTCGCGTCGATTACGTCGCCGGCACCGGGCAGCTTGAAGATGAGGTCCGGGTTCACGGATTGGTAGCCGGTGGCGTCGGGATAGCAGGCGCCGGTCCCCTCGTTGGCGCCGTCGGAGGCGCCGAAGGCGATCACCGCCGCGGCGATACGGTTGCCGAGCGCGGCGGGGGAGCTCCCTTCGAGCGAGGTGAAGGACTTGTCGTAGCCGAGCGCGTCCATCTGCGCGTCGAAGCCGGTCTGGCAGACCGCGGCGTTGGGGTGGCAGGAGCGGTTGTCCGCGTCCAGGTAACCGTCGGGGAAGCGGTGCTTGAGGAGCCGGTAGGCCGCGTAGCTGATCGTCTCGGCCCGCGCGGCCTCGACGTCGGGCGCCCAGCGCTTCTCCTTGACCAGGTAGCCGGTGGCGGTGGGGGAGTAGGCCGCCCAGGCGTCCCACATCGCGACCGAAAGGTGGAAGAGGTTGCGCGCGTGCGCCGGCGGCTTGGGGATGTCGATGCGGATCGCGGCCAGGAGCTGCTCGTCCCAGAGGCGCGCCGCGCTGCGCGGGCTCTCGGCTCGCAGGGCGCCGGGGAGGAGCGCGAGGAGGAAGGCGAGGGCGAGGGGGCGAAGGGCTCCGGGAGACATCCGGACCGAGGATAACCCGTCAGGAGACGGGATCCTCCCTGGAGTCGCGCTTCCCGACGGTTCTGCGACGCACCTCACCCATCAGGCCGCGCAGGAAGGTCACCAGCGGGTCGCGGCTGGACTCGAAGCTCTCGGCGTAGCTGGCGGCCGTCTTCTGCAGCTCGTCCAGCAGCGAGGCCGGCGCCTCCTTGCCGCGGCGCGGGTACTCGCCGGCCAGGATCGCGTCGTAGGCGCCGCTCTCGACCCAGCGGTAGAGCTCGGCGACGCGGGCCACCGGGAACGGGTGGGTCCGCCCGGACAGCTGCACCAGCTTGAAGAGCGAGTCCACGACCGAGCCCCCCTCCTCGTACTCGCGCGCCTGCTCCAGGAAGTCGGCCAGGTCCATCTCGTCGGTGCGGCCGCCGCCGGCCATCTTCATCTGAGCGCGGTAGACGACGTCCGCGTCCTGGACCGCCAGCAGCCCGGCGCGGTCGGCGGAGAGCTCGCTCTTGCGGTCCCACTCCATGAGGGCGGCGGCGATGGCCAGCACCGCCGCCCCTCCCAGCGGCACCGCCAGCGAGGCGGTGGTGATCCGCAGCAGGAGCCGCAGCATCGTCTTGTAGAGGACGCGTTCGCCGAGCACGTGGCCGAGCTCGTGCCCCAGCAGGAAGCGGAGCTCGGGGCCGTCGAAGAGGTCGAGGCTCCCGGAGTTCAGGACGATCAGCGGCTTGCCGAGGCCGATGGCGCCGGCGTTCACGAACGGCGTCTGGGCGACGAAGAGCTCCGGCAGCGGCGAGACGTCGAGGATGCGTCCGGCCTTCAGGTACTCGGCATGGAGCGCCGGGAACTGGTGGGGGCCGACCCGCACCGCCGAGCCCAGGAACGCCACCCGCAGCGCCCGGTCGCCCACCAGCGAGAAGAAGCGCTTGAGCACGAAGTCGAAGCCGGGGACGGCCCGCAGCGCCGCCAGCGCGGCGGCCTCGCCGGGGTGCTCGAAGGCGCGGGCCGAGAGGCCGCGCAGCACGACCGGCCGCGGTTTGGGCGGCGGCGCGGCACCTCGGGTGCGCGGAGAGCGCCTGGCGCCAGCCTGGGGTTTCGTCGCGCGTCGTACCGGAGCCACCGCACCGATTCTAGAGCTCGAGCTCGATAAGGAAGGACGGGAGCAGGCAGCGTACGCTTGGCGGAGAGTCATGGGCCGATGACGAGCTCCGCTCCCGACTGCTGCCGGAAGCCGGCTCCGGCGCGGGACCCGCGCTGGGAAGGGATCGTCGGCCCTGCGCTCGAGGGGGTGATGCGCTGCGGCGCCTGCGACGCGCTCTGGCATTACACCTACGAGACGCGTACGCGCTACGACGGGGAACCCGACACCGAGCTCGAGAACTGGAAGCGCCTCTCGGAGTGGGAGGCGGACCGTCTCTTCCCGAGGACTGGGTCACCTCCGGTGCGATGATCGGCACCACCGACCGGAGGAGATACGCATGGAAGAGATCGCGGGCGAACCGATCGCCCAGCCGGAGCAGAGCGAGGACACCGTCGCCTCGTTGAAGGCGAGGATCCTCGACAACCTCTTCTCCGGGCTGGGGCGCTTCCCGGCGGTCGCCAGCAAGAACGACCGCTACCTGGCGGTGGCCCAGGCCGTGCGCGACCGACTGATGCAGCACTGGGTGCGGACCTCCGAGCGGTACTGGGCGAAGAAGGTGCGTACGGTGTCGTACCTCTCGGCGGAGTACCTGCTGGGCCCGCACCTGGGCTGCAACCTCCTGGCGCTGGGGCTTTGGGACGAGGCTCAGGCGGCGATCTCCGAGCTGGGCTGGAGCTTCGACGAGATCCTCGACCAGGAGGAGGAGCCGGGGCTCGGCAACGGCGGACTGGGCCGCCTGGCGGCCTGCTACGTGGACTCGCTGGCGACGCTGCAGATCCCCTCCATCAGCTACGGCATCCGCTACGAGTTCGGGATCTTCGACCAGCGGATCCGCGACGGCTGGCAGGTGGAGGTCACCGACAAGTGGCTCCAGCTCGGCAACCCGTGGGAGATCGCGCGCCCCGAGGTGGCCTTCGAGGTGCAGCTGGGCGGGCACACCGAGACGCGCCACGACGACGGCGGGCGCTACCGGGTGCGCTGGCTGCCGCACCGCGTCATCAAGGGGGTTGCCTACGACACCATGGTCCCCGGCTACGGCGTCGGCACCGTGAACCTGCTGCGGCTCTTCAAGGCCGAGGCCATCGAGTCGTTCGACATGCAGGCCTTCAACCAGGGGGACTACTGGGGCGCGGTCGACGACAAGATGGTCTCGGAGAACGTCACCAAGGTGCTCTACCCGAACGACGAATCGGCCAAGGGGAAGGCGCTGCGCCTCGAGCAGCAGCACTTCTTCGTGACCTGCGCGCTGAAGGACCTGATCCGCATCTACCGCCAGCGCGAGACCGACATGTCGCTCTTCCACGAGAAGTACGCCATCCAGCTGAACGACACCCATCCGGCGCTGGCGGTGGCGGAGCTGATGCGGCTCCTGGTCGACGAATACGACCTGGCCTGGGACGTTGCCTGGGACGTGACGCGCAAGACGTTCGCCTACACCAACCACACCCTGCTGCCCGAGGCGCTGGAGACGTGGCCCATCGAGCTCTTCGGCTCCACCCTGCCGCGCCACCTGGAGATCGTCTACGAGATCAACCGCCGCTTCCTGGACGAGGTGCGCGCCCGCTTCCCCGGCGACGAGGCGCGGGTCTCGCGCCTCTCGCTGATCGACGAGTCCGGCAACCGCAGCGTGCGGATGGCGCACCTGGCCACCGTGGGCAGCCAGAAGGTGAACGGCGTGGCACGCCTCCACTCCGAGCTCCTGAAGCGCACCGTGCTGGGGGACTTCCACGAGCTCTGGCCGGAGCGCTTCACCAACGTCACCAACGGCGTCACCCCGCGCCGCTTCCTGCGGCTGGTGAACCCGCGCCTCAGCGAGCTGGTCACCGAGGTCGTCGGCCCCGGCTGGGAGCGCGACCTCGACCGGCTGCGCGGGCTGGAGGCGATGGTCTCGGACGCCTCCTTCCGGGAGCGTTTCCGGGCGGTGAAGCGCGCCAACAAGGAGGCCCTGGCGGCCGAGGCCAGGGAGCGCGCCGGCGTGGACGTGGACCCGTCCTCGATGTTCGACGTGCAGGTCAAGCGGTTCCACGAATACAAGCGGCAGCATCTGAACGTGCTGCAGGTGATCACGCTCTGGCGGCGGCTGCGGGAAGGGCGCGCCGAGGGCGCCGCGCCGCGTACCGTCTTCTTCGCCGGCAAGGCGGCCCCCGGCTACCGGATGGCCAAGCTCATCATCAAGCTCATCCACAACGTCGCGGCGGTGGTGAACGCCGACCCGCGGGCGCGCGAGCACCTCCGGGTCTGCTTCCTGCCGGACTACAACGTGAAGAACTCGCGGCGGATCTTCCCGGCGGCCGAGCTCTCCGAGCAGATCTCGACCGCGGGCAAGGAAGCCTCCGGCACCGGCAACATGAAGCTCGGGCTCAACGGCGCGCTGACGATCGGCACGCTGGACGGCGCCAACGTGGAGATCCTCGAGGCGGTGGGGGAGGAGAACTTCTTCCTCTTCGGGCTGAGGGTCGAGGAGGTGGTGGCGCGCAAGGCCGCCGGCTACCGCCCCCGCGAGCACTACGAGGCCGACGGGGAGCTCCGGGAGGCGCTCGACCTCATCGCCTCGGGAGCCTTCTCCGCCGGCGACCCGGAGCTCTTCCGCCCGCTGGTGGACGACCTCCTGGGCCGCGACCCGTTCCTGGTGCTGGCCGACTATCGCGCCTACGTGGATGTCCAGGAGCGCGTCGGCCGGGCCTACCGGGACGTCGAGGGGTGGACCGGCAAGTCGATCCTCAACGTGGCCCGCATGGGCATGTTCTCGTCAGACCGCGCGATCCGCGAGTACTGCGAGCGGATCTGGCACGTGGATCCGGTCGGCACGAGGTAGAAGGTGATCGTCTCCGCCCGGCCAGCACCGCCGCACGCGAGACGCGGTCTCCGGTGTGCCGGCCGCAGGAGCTCGCCTGGCGGCACCGCGTTGGGCCTCGTCGTCAGCCTCGCGTTCCTCGCCACCTGTCCCGGCTGCACGTCCGTCGCGCAAATCACGACATTATCCGAGCCACGCTGTCACCAGTCTTTCTCGAACGCACTCGCAGCCGTCCTCGAGGGCCAGGGCGAAACACCACAAGTCTCCAAGCAACTGGCCGAGTCAACCACCTCGGTTTTGCGACAGGGCTTGGGCCCACGGCCCTTCCTCATCGCATCGTCTTCGGGCGTGGACTACTCCTTCTTCGTCCAACGCAAGAAGGCTTCATGCCTTCTTCGCCTCTATGGGCGTCAAAAAGGCTTCGTCTCGTACACCAACAATCTCACCTACATCGCCACGGAGCAGCTCGCACCTTGCCAATGTGCCGAGTAGTAGGAGGATGGTCATCCGGAACGCGAACTGGGGCGAATGGACCGCTCTTACCGGAGCAGATCGTCGCGGTCACAAACCATCGATGTGGCCGCCGCCACCGATGATCTGGCGTGTCACGGCTCTCACCGGTATGACGCTCGCGCTCGGGTGGGCGTTTTCGGCTGGAGGCCAGATGGAGACACCGAAGCCCGCTCCCGAGCTGAGGACGCTCGATTACTTCGCCGGCACATGGGCCACGGAAGGCGAGATCAAGCAGGGGGCCATGGGCTCGGGCGGCAAGTTCACGGGAACAAACCACGTCCAGTGGATGGCCGGCGGCTTCTTCCTGGTGACACACTCGACGTTCCACGGCGCCATGGGCAAGGGGGCGGAAACGGCCTACATGGGCTACGACAGCAACGACAAGTTGTACACCTACGACTCTTTCAGCACGCTGGGCGAAGCCGACCACGCCAGAGGCAATCTGGACGGCGACACCTGGACCTGGCAGAGCGAGACGAGGATGGGCGCACAGACCACCAAAGGGCGCCTCACCATGAAGGTGCTGTCGGCCGCGGCCTACAAGTTCAGGTTCGAGATGTCGCCCGATGGCACCTCCTGGACCACAGTATTGGAAGGCAAAGCCGCGAAGAAGACGCGCTAGGGTTTCCGCGCGCGCTTTTCCAGAAGCCCGTACCCCTTCGCCCGCGCCTCGTCCGCCAGCTCGGCGAGCCGGCCGGGCTCACTCGACATTCGGGCGAGCGCGATCCGAGCGTCCAGCGCCTGGGCGACCAGACCTGCCTTCCCCGCCTCGTCCGCCGTGGACCTCAGCTCCTTTGCGGCGTTCGCGGCGTCGCCTCCGGCATGGGCGACACGGGCGCGGACGATCGCCAGTGAAATGCGCGTGATGGCATCGCTGGCGGAAGCCTCCTTCAGAACGGCTGCGGCCTCGTCGACCATGCCGCGAGCCAGGAGCGCGAGCGCGAGGAGAGATCGTGCGGCGGCCTGCGGCTCCTTGGCCTCCAGGGCGCGGTACTCGGCCAGCGTCTCCCTGGCGAGGCGCTCGGCCTCGGCGGTCCGGCCCTCCTCGAGGGCGACGCGGCCGAGAAAGACGTTGCTGTCGGCCATCGACTGCCTCTCACCCATCTCGGTGCGAAGCGCCAGCGCGGCCGCTTGCAGCTGGCTGGCCCTGGCGAGCTCGCCGCGCCAGTAGGCCACCTCGGCCTGCACCGAGAGCGCGTCGGCCTGGAGGCTCTTGGCGGCGACCTGGCGCGCCGTCGCCTGTGACGCCTCGGCCAGGCGCTGCGCACCCGCCAGGTCGCCCTGCTCGAGGAGCAGGGAGGCGATGTTCGTCCGCGCCAGCGTCTCGGTCGAGCGGTCGCCGGTCCCCTGGATCAGCGCCAGCGCTTCCTCGTAGTGCGCGCGAGCGGCCGCGCGGTCGCCCCGCTGCTTCTTCACGTTGGCCAGGTTGTTGAGCGTCGTCGCCGCTGCCCCCCGGTCGCCGACCTCGCGGTCCACCACCAGGCTCTCCTCCAGGTTGCGCTGGGCGCCGGCCAGGTCCCCCGCCGCGATCAGCAGGCCGGCGAGGTTGTTGAAGATCCTCCCGACGCCGACCTTGTCGCCGAGCTCGCGCTTCATCACCAGCGCCTGGCGGTAGAGCGACTCGGCCGAGCGCAGGTCGCCCCGGTAGTAGTCGACGCCGGCGATGTTGGTGAGCGTGGAGGCGATTCCGCCGGTGCTCCCGATGCGGCGGAAGATCGCCAGCGCCTGCTCCTGACGCGCCCGCGCGCCCGGGAGGTCGCCGGCGTTCCAGAGCGCGACCGCGCCGATGTTGAGCGCTCGCGCCGCCGAGCCGAGATCGCCCCCCTCCTCGAACAGGCGCCGCGCCTCGTCGCACGCCGCCAGCGCCTCGGGGATCCTGCCGAGCCGGTCGAGGGCGCTCGCCTCCTGAGAGCGCGCCTGCGCGAGAAGGAGCCGCGCCCCGCTGGCGCCGGCCCCTTGCGCGGCCCTGCGCGCCGCCTGGAGCTGGCGCGGAAAGGCCGAGAGCGCGTGCGCGACGCGCGCCTCGGCCAGGTCGATGCGCGGGTCCTTCCGCTCCGGAACGCTCGCCGAAGGCGATGCGCCTCCCGGCCGCGAAGCGGCCCTTTCGCTCAACCGCTGCCGCAACCGCTCCAGCGTCGCCAGCGAGTCCTCGAGCTTCCCCGCCTCGCGCTCCGCCGCGGCCAGGCGGAGCTCGTGGTCAGGCTCGTCCGGGCTCTCCCGCGCCAGGAGGCGCCAGGTCGCGGCGGCCTTCTCCCAGTCGCGCGCGGTCTCGGCAGCGCGCGCCTCCACCGCCAGACGCTCGCCGCGGGGCAGGCTCCCCGAGGTCTCCAGCGCTCGGCGCGCCTCCGCGGCGGCTTTCTGGTCGTACCCCAGCGCCGACCACGCCGCCGAAAGGGCGGCGCGGGCAAGCGGGTGCTCCGGCTCCGCGTCGACGGACGCCTGCAGCAGCTCACGCGCCTGCTTCGCCTCGAAGAGGCGGAGTCGCGAGAGGCCCTCGGCGTAGAGCTGCGCGGCCTTCGGGTCGGACGGCAGCGTCCCGCGCACTCGCCGTTCGTCGGCAGGCGTCGGCGCGTCGAGGCCGAGCTTCGCGCCGAGCTCCCGGCCCGCCCGCGAGACGAGCTGGAAGAGCTCGGACTCGGTGTTTTCGGCCTGGATGCGCGCCAGCGTCTGGCCGCTGGCGGCGTCCTGGAGGTGGACGTCGAGCCGGAGCTGCGAAGGGGAGAGCGAGGTGTACGAGCCGACCAGCACCAGGTCGGCGCCCAGGTTCTGCCGGATGCGCGCCAGCGTGTCGAGCGCGTAGCCGTCCGCGTCCAGGAGCCGCAGCTCGGCGCGCGCGCGGGCCACCTCCTCGCCCGGGATCGCCCGCAGCTTGCCTCCGGCGGCGAGCTCCGTCGCCAGCATCTCGCGGAACGCCGTCGAGAGCCAGGCCGCCTCGGACCGGCCGGTCGTGTTCCTGAAGCCGAGGACGGCGATCGCCCGGCGCGTCTCGGGCGCGCCAGGCGGCGCCGGCGTGTCGCCGGCGTTGCGCAGGAGTCGCAGGCCGAGCAGCGCGCCGGCGATCAGGACGAGCGCCGCCGCCCCCAGCGCCACACGCTTGTCGAGGGGCCCCCTGGTGATCGGCCCGCCGGGCACCGTGGTCAGCTCGCCGGTGAGCGTCCGCACCGCGGCCGAGGCCGACGCGAAGCGCCTGGCCGGGTTGCGCGCCAGGCAGCGGAGGATCACCTGGTTCCAGAGGTCGGGGAGATCGGGTACGTGCTTCTTCGGAGGCGGCGGATCCTCCCGGAGGCGCATCATCGCGGTCGCCACCGGGTTCTCGCCGCGGAACGGCCAGGTACCGGTCACCATCTCGTACAGCACCACTCCGAACGCGTAGACGTCGGCAGCGGGGCCGACCGCCGCGCCCCTGACCTGCTCGGGTGCCATGTAGGCCGGGCTCCCGACCGTCTCGGCCATGCCGGTGATGGCCGCCGCGGTCGTGTCGGTGTGCGCCCGCGCTACCCCGAAGTCGGTCACCACCGCGCGTGTCCCGCCGCCGTCGTCCGGCACCAGCATCACGTTGCCGCTCTTGAAGTCGCGGTGGACCACGCCGGCCCGGTGCGCCGCGTCGAGGCCCGCGGCCATCTGCGCGGCGAGCGGCAGCGCCTCCTCCGGCTTCAGGCGGCCGAGCTCGGCGCTGTGGATGCGCTGCGCGAGCGTGTCTCCCGGCAGCATCTCCATGGTCAGGAAGGTGATCTCGTTCTGGCCGTCGCCGTCGCGGAAGACGTCGAAGATGCGAGACACGTTGGGGTGAGTGACCCGCCGCGCCAGCTGGACCTCGCGCTTGAAGCGTGCCATCAGGACCGGGTCCCTGGCCACTTCCGGGCGGATCGTCTTCAGCGCCAGCGAGCCGCTGAGCTCGACGTCCTCGGCCTCGTAGACGTCGCCCATGCCGCCGCGGGCGAGGAACCGGACGATCCGGAAGCGCCCGGCGAGGACCATCCCCTCACGCAGGACGCCCTGCGCGACCGGGCGCGGCCGTCCGGACGGCGCCATGAGCTGGGTCGGGCTCTCCCAGTCGACGTCGTACGGATCTTCTGGCAAGCGCCGCGGAGCTTACCGGCTCGAGCCGTCCCTCAGGCCCGTCCTGGATGGGTGTTGTTCGACAAGCAGGATCCAATCGCGGTCGGCTAGTGCTGGTCCGCTGTCAGCAGCGCCACCAGGCGCGTGATGGTGTTCCGGTTGCGCAGCGTCGTCGGCTGGCCGAGCGCTTTCTCCAGCGGCGGCGCCTCGAAGCGGTCGCGGCCGGCACGGTGCCGCAGCCAGTAGACCTCCTTGCCGATCACCGTGAATTGATCGACCGGCGTCGAGAGCAGGCGGACGCGCTTCACCGCGTCGGCGGACGGCTTCGCAGCCAGGAAGCCGACGTAGAGCACGAGCTCCTTCCCGTCCGGCAGGACCTCGTCGAAGGGCCGGGCCGCGAGAACCTTCTGCAGCTCGGCCAGCGTGCGCACGAAGCTGGCGACCGCGTAGCCCAGGGCGTCTTCCAGCGAAGCGGCGATGGCCGCCTCGTGCCGCGACGCACTCCCGTCCCCGGCGCTGAACAGGACGTTGCCGCTGGCGATGAAGGTCGCGACATCGGTGAAGCCCATCTTCCGGAACAGCCGGGCAAGCTCCGCCATCTTCACCGTGTGGCTGCCGACGTTGATGGCCCGGAGGAACGCGACGTTCAGCGCTTCCCCCACTTCCACTCCTTCACCTCGCGCAGGTCGTCGCCGTAGCAGGAGACGTACTCCTTGTGCTCGATCAGCTTGTCGCGGATCGCCTCCTTCACGTAGGCGGCCTTCGACTTCAGCGCCGGCAGGCGGTCGACGACGTCGGCGGCCAGGTGGAAGCGGTCCAGGTCGTTCATCACCACCATGTCGAACGGAGTGGTGGTGGTGCCTTCCTCCTTGTAGCCGCGCACGTGGAGGTTCTGGTGGTTGGTGCGCCGGTAGCAGAGGCGGTGGATGAGCCAGGGGTAGCCGTGAAACGCGAAGATGATCGGCTTGTCAGTGGTGAAGAGGTCGTCGAAGTCGGCGTCGGGGAGGCCGTGCGGGTGCTCGCGCACCGGCTGCAGCTTCATGAGGTTGACGACGTTCACGACGCGGATCTTCAGCTCGGGGAGATGGGTCCGCAGCAGGTCCACCGCGGCCAGCGTCTCCAGCGTCGGGGTGTCGCCGCAGCAGGCCATCACCACGTCGGGCTCGCCGCCACGGTCGTTGGAGGCCCATTCCCAGATGCCGATGCCCTTGGTGCAGTGCTTGATCGCCTCGTCCATCGTCAGGTACTGGAGCGCCGGCTGCTTGCCAGCCACGATGACGTTGACGTAGTTGCGGCTCCGCAGGCAGTGGTCGGCCACCGACAGCAGCGTGTTGGCGTCGGGCGGCAGGTAGACGCGGATGACCTCGGCCTTCTTGTTGACGACGTGATCGATGAAGCCGGGATCCTGGTGCGAGAAGCCGTTGTGGTCCTGGCGCCAGACGTGCGAGGTGAGCAGGTAGTTCAGCGAGGCGATCGGCCGCCGCCAGGGGATGTGGCTCTTGGTGACCTTCAGCCACTTGGCGTGCTGATTGAACATCGAGTCCACGACGTGGACGAACGCCTCGTAGGTCGAGAAGAAGCCGTGGCGCCCGGTGAGGAGATAGCCCTCCAGCCAGCCCTGGCAGGTGTGCTCGGAGAGGATCTCCATCACCCGGCCGCTCGGGGAGAGGTGGTCGTCCTCGGGGAGGACGCCGGCGACCCAGGTCTTGTCGGTGACGTCGAGGACGGCGCCGAGCCGGTTGGAGGCGGTCTCGTCGGGCCCGAAGACGCGGAAATCCCGGCTCTCGGCGTTCTTCGCCATGATGTCGCGCAGGAAGCCGCCGAGGACCCGCGTCGCCTCCGCGGTCGACTGTCCGGGCGCCTTCACCTCGACGGCGTAGTCGCGGAAGTCCGGCATCTTCAGGTCCCGCAGCAGCACGCCGCCGTTGGCGTGCGCCCCGGCCCCCATGCGCTTCGGTCCCTTCGGCGCGAGCTCCTTGAGCTCCGGGATCAGGCGGCCCTTCTCGTCGAAGAGCTCCTCCGGGCGATAGCTCTTCAGCCAGGACTCCAGCAGGCGCAGGTGGGCCGGGGACCCGGTGATCTCCGAGAACGGCACCTGGTGGGACCGCCAGGAGCCCTCGGTCTTCTTGCCGTCGACCTCCTTCGGCCCGGTCCACCCCTTCGGGGAGATGAAGATCAGCGCCGGCCAGCGCGGGCGGCTGGCGTCCCCGCTCTCGCGGGCGTGCTTCTGGATCGCGGCGATGTCGTCCAGCATGGCGTCGAGCGTCTCGGCCATCTGCCGGTGCATCGTCATCGGGTCTTCGCCGGCGACGACGTACGGCTTGTAGCCGTAGCCGGTGAGGAGGCTCTGCAGCTCCTCGAGCGGGATGCGGGCCAGCACCGTGGGGTTGGCGATCTTGTAGCCGTTGAGGTGGAGGATCGGCAGCACCGCGCCGTCGCTGATCGGGTTCAGGAACTTGTTGGAGTGCCAGCTGGCGGCCAGCGGCCCGGTCTCGGCCTCGCCGTCGCCGATCACGCAGGCGACCAGCAGGTCCGGGTTGTCGAACGCGGCGCCGTAGGCGTGCGAGAGCGCGTAGCCGAGCTCGCCCCCCTCGTGGATCGACCCGGGCGTCTCGGGCGCGGCGTGGCTGGGGATGCCGCCGGGGAAGGAGAACTGCTTGAAGAGCCTCTTGATCCCCTCGCGGTCCTCGGAGACGTTCGGATAGAGCTCGCTGTAGGTGCCCTCGAGGTAGGTGTTGGCCACCATCGCCGGGCCGCCGTGCCCGGGGCCGCAGACGTAGAGGATGTCGAGGGCGCGCTCCACGATGGCCCGGTTGAGGTGTACGTAGAGGAAGCTCAGCCCGGGCGTCGTGCCCCAGTGGCCGAGAAGGCGCGGCTTGACGTGGTCGAGGGTGAGCGGCTCCTTCAGCAAGGGGTTGTCCAGGAGGTAGATCTGTCCGACCGAGAGGTAGTTCGCCGCGCGCCAGTAGGCGTCCATGCGGCGGAGCAGGTCGTCGTCGAAGGTGCGTGGCATCTCGCCACTCTCTCACACGAGTCCGCTAGACTGCCCGCACTTCAGGAGGACAGGATGGCGAAAGCGAAGAAGCCGGCGGGCGCCGCTCCGAAGAAGAAGAAGCTGCTGATCAGCGGAGCCAAGGTGAAGGACCTGAAGGTCGGCGACAACGTCAAGGGAGGGGTCAAGCACCCCACCAAGGCCTGACGCCCGCGCCGCTCACCCGTCGTCGAGGGTGATCGCCAGGACCTGATACAGGCCATACAGCAGGCGGAGGAGCTCGTGCGCCTCCGGTCCCCCCCTGCCCGCGAGCAGGTCGTCCACGGTCCTCGTGCCGTCGCACGCTCGAAGCGCCTCGCGGCCTGCTCGCGTCAGATCGAGCGTGAAGCGTGTCCGCAGCGTCTCGCTGTCGAGCGTCACCGGGCGTTTCCAGGAGACGCGGAAGAGGGCGCCGATGCGCGGTCTCCACCGTCCGAGCCGCCGCCGGTCCGCCCAGGGCGGCTGCGCGATCGGCTGCCGCGTGAAGAGGAGCCGGTGAAACCTCTCCGGGACGAGCGCGTCGACGAGGGGCAATGCCTCCGTGTGCGTGCGCGGCCACAGCACCTCATGGGCATCGCGCTCCAGCACGCGGCGCAGCTCGTGGTAGCCGCCATAGCTGCTCTGGAGGTGAAGGCCGGCGCTCCGGGCCAGCCTCGTCCAATCGGAGAGCGGCAGGTTGTGGATCAGCGGACCGAAGAGGTCGGAGGCCAGTTCGTTCACCGGCGCCTCGGCGACCCGGTCCGCGCCCTGGAGCGCCTGCAGCGTGTCGCATAGCGCCAGGGCTCGCCGCGCCTCCGCCTCGTCGACCAGCTCGGCCGGGTCGATGGCCAGCGCGGCCAGCGCCTTTCTCAGACCCTCGCTGCGGTGGCCGGCGCCGTTCACGCCGAGGTAGAGCGCGCCGTCCGGCGCGAGGACGCCGGCAAGGTTCTCGAGCCAGCGCTCCGGCTCGTCGGCGTAGGAGAGGACGCCGTGGCAGGTCACGAGGTCGAAGCCGCGCCCGGCCGCGCGCCGGAGCCGCCGATGGGACAGGTCCGCGACTCGAAACGCGATCGGCGGCCTTCGCGGCGAGCGCCTCAAAGAGGCGCGCGCCAGGGCGATCGCGCGCTCGCTGTAGTCCACGGCCACGATCTCGGCGCGCGGACAGCGGCGGGCGAGCGAGAACGCCTCCGCCCCGGTGCCGCAGCCCGCGACCAGGATGCGCCGGATGGGCGCTTCCCGCTTCCAAACCGCGGCCATCCAGTCGAGCGGCGGGAGGCGCCAGCTCGCCCCCTTCCACTCCGCCCGCCCCCCCGGGAACGGGTCCCGTTCGTAGATGCGCCGGATCGTCGCGCGCGTGGTGCGGCTCACCCGGTAACTCTACGTACGGAAGCCTAGACTGGGGGTGTTGATCGTCCTCGTACTCAACGCCGGCTCCTCCAGCCTGAAGTTCGCGCTCTTCGACGGGGAGGAGGCGCTGGCCCGCGGGTCCGTCGACCGCCTCGGCGAGCGGCGCGACCACGCCGCCGAGGTGGACGAGGTGCTGCGCCGCCTCCCGGAAGGGGCGCGGCCCGAGGCCGTGGGGCACCGGGTGGTGCACGGGGGCGACCGCTTCCAGACGCCGGTCCGCATCACTCCCTCGGTGCTGGGTGAGCTGGAGGCGCTGGTCCCGCTGGCGCCGCTCCACGAGCCGCACAACCTGGGGCCGGTGCACGCCCTCGCCGAGCGCCAGCCGGAGCTGCCGCAGGTGGCCTGCTTCGACACCGCCTTCCACGCGTTGATGCCCCGGCTGGAGCGCCTGCTGCCGCTGCCGCGCGCCTACTTCGAGAAGGGCGTCAAGCGCTACGGCTTCCACGGCCTCTCCTACGAGTACGTCGCCTCGCGCCTGCCGGAGCTCGACCGCCGGGCGGCCGAAGGCCGGACGGTCGTATGTCACCTGGGGAGCGGCGCGTCGATGTGCGCCCTGCTGGCGGGACAGAGCATCGCCACCACGATGAGCTTCACCGCGCTCGACGGCTTGATGATGGGCACGCGCTGCGGCGCCCTCGACCCCGGCGCGGTGCTCTACCTCCAGCAGACCGAGGGGCTGGACGCCGAGGCGGTCAGCGACCTCCTCTACAAGCGCTCCGGGCTGCTGGGCGTCTCGGGGCTCACCTCCGACATGCGGGACCTGCTTTCCAGCAGCGACCCGAACGCGCGGGAGGCGGTGGAGCTCTTCTGCCACCGCGTCGCGCGCGAGCTCGGCTCGCTGGCGGCGGCGCTCGAGGGCCTCGACGCGCTGGTCTTCACCGGCGGCATCGGCGCGCACGCCGTGCCGGTGCGGGCGCGCATCTGCCAGAAGGCGGCGTGGCTGGGCATCGCGATCGACGCCGAAGCCAACGCCGCCTCCAGGACAGTCCTGCACACCGCGGAGAGCGCGGTGTCGGTGCTGGTGGTCCCGACCGACGAGGAGCGGATGATCGCCCGGCACGTCAGGAGCGTCCTGGGTTCCTGAATCAGACCTTCTGGAGCACGTAGAGGTCCTGGCTCGGGTTTCCCAGCGCTCCTTCGGGCCGGAACTCGACGACCCGGAAGCCGGAGGCCGGCGCCAACGTTTGCCGCAGGTATTCCTCGGGATGGAAGGCCCCGCAGGCATTCGAGCCGGCCAGCTCCTCGTTGCGGACGACCAGCTGTCCCGCCGCGAAGCGCCGCCGCTGCTCGGCGTCGAGCTCGGTGAAGTAGCGCAGCCCGTGGGTGCTGAGGATCAGGAGCCCGCCCGGCCGGAGGACGCGCGCCAGCTCGCGCATCCAGGCGTTCTGCAGCGGTTCGGTCAGGCGTGTGAAGACGGAGAGCGCGTAGGCGAGATCGAGGCCGGCGTCGGGGAGGTCGAGCGGGGGCTCCGCCCCGCTGCGCCGCGCCGACACGAACCAGAGGTTGGCGCGGCACCAGTCGACCGCCTCGGCGCAGGAATCGCGGCCGAGCAGCCGGCCGATGCGGGCCGCGCGAAGGTGGCGCAGCACGCGCCCGCAACCGCAGCCGAAGTCCAGGACGCCGTCGAGGGAGGCGAGCGGTCGCCGCTGCCGAGCCGCGGCTTCCTCGATGGCGAGTGCCGCCCGCGCGCCGCTCTCCAGGAACCACCCTTCGTCGACCCGGCCGGCGGACAGCATCCGCAGATCAGGCGGCGGGACCGGCAGCCCGTCGGCCTTCGCCCAGCCCGACCGGTTCACCCAGTGCGGGTCCAGCACGATCCCCGGGTTGTTGGCCCGGAACTCGTCGGAGGCCATCAGGTCGAGCCGGAGCTGGCTGGTGCTCTCCAGGCTGCCGATCCGTTCCTCGACCACCTGATCATTCTCAGGCTCGCGATCGAGGAAGAGCCGGTAGGCCCAGACGACGTGCTCGCGCGTCAGCGGGCTCATGGGACGCCGGAGCTCCGTCCGAACGCGAGAAGGTACGCGGTCGACAGCACGACGGCCACCAGCGCCAGGAAGAGCCACAGTCCGTGCAAGAAGGCCGACAGCAGCACGACGGCGAAGAGGGCGATGACGATCTGGATGAGCGTGAGCGACCGACCGGAGATGGGCTCCGCCGCCGGCGGCTCGTCGGGGCGCGCCAGCGTCTCGAGCGAGGTCCGGGTGAGCTCGGGGTCGTCGGGTTCCACGATCCGCTCCTCGTCGGCCCGCTCCTCGCCCTCGAGCCGGTGCTCGCGCGCCAGCTCGGCGGCCACCGACCGGATCCGCGCCGGGTCGAGGCACTTGCCCCGCCGGCCGTCGTCGGCGTCGTAGCGAGCCTTGGCCTCGGCGGCGTCCTCCCGCCCGATCCCGGGCGAGATGAAGAACGTCAGACAGCTCATGACTGGTGGCTATTGTCTTACCATCGATCCCGTGAAGCTGCAGCACGTCGCGCGCGTCCACGACCTGACCGACCCCGCCTGTAACCAGGTGGACGACCTGGACGTCGAAGCGGCCCGCGCGCGGGTGGCCTCGGGCGACCCGGCGCGGGTGCGCGAGATCGCCGGCTCCTTCGCGCTCCTCGCCCGCGACGGGCAGACCGTGCGTCTGGCGCGCTCGCTCGACCGGCCGCTGCGCTACTTCCTGGCCAAGCGGGAGGAGGGGCCGGCGCTCGTCGTGGCCGACCGCATCGACACGATCGCGGCGTACCTTCTCGGCGAGGGCCTCGGCGACCAGTTCCACCCGAGCTACACCCGCATGGTGCCGGCGCATCACGTCACCTCGATCGCGCTCGTCGGCTGTCCCGACCCGTCCCCCTCCTACCTGCGGTTCGTAGCGCCTGCCGCCGACCTCCTGCCAGCCGACCTGGACGCCATCGGCGCGAGCTACGCCGGGGCGCTGGCGTCTGAGATCGAGCAGTGGCTGACGCGAGTCCCGGCCGGCCAGCCGATCGGCGTGCTCTTCTCCGGAGGCGTCGACTCCGGCGCCGTCTTCCTGCTGACCTACCACCTGATGCTGCGGCTCGGCCTGGCGCCGGCGAGGCTCAAGGCGTTCACGCTCACGCTGGGCGGCGACGACCTCCCGCAGGCCCGCCGCTTCCTCGACGAGCTCGGGCTGGGTCTCTTCCTCGAGCCGATCGAGGGAGACGCCGCGCGGCTCGACCCGCTGGAGACGGTCCGGGTGATCGAGGACTACAAGCCGCTCGACGTGGAGTCGGCCACGATGTCGCTGGCGCTGCTGCGCGGGATCCGCGAGCGCTATCCGGAGTGGAAGCTGCTCGTCGACGGTGACGGCGGCGACGAGAACCTGAAGGACTACCCGATCCACGAGAACGCCGAGCTGACGATCCGCAGCGTGCTCGGCAACCAGTTCCTCTACCAGGAGGGGTGGGGCGTCGGCACCTTCAAGCACTCGCTCACCTTCAGCGGCGGCCAGAGCCGCTCTTACACGCGCACCTACGCGCCGCTACGCCGCTTCGGCTTCGAGGGCTTCTCCCCCTACACGCGCCCGGCGGTGCTGGAGACCGCCGAGCGGATCCCCTTCGGCGAGCTCAGCGGCGGCGACGAGGAGCGGCTCTACGCGCTCAAGGGAGAGGTGATGGCCCGCGGCGTCCGGGCGGTGACCGGTCTTTCGATGCCGGTCTTCCCGAAGCGGCGCTTCCAGCACGGGGCTCTGGCGGATCGCGAGCAGGCGCGCCTCTTCCCCTACGCCGAGCGCGACTACCGGCGGCACTTCCAGTCCCTCTTCGTGTGACGCACCGGGGCGGCCGCAACGTCCTCGACCCGCGACGGCCCTACGGCTGGTTCGCCGAGGAGGAGCCGGACGGGCTGGGCGGTCTGGTGACGGTCTCCACCGTGCTGCTCACGAACCGGGAATGCCCCTGGCAGTGCGTGATGTGCGACCTCTGGCGGAACACGCTGGAGGAGACGGTGCCCGAGGATGCGATCGCCGAGCAGCTCCGCTGGGCCCTCCCGCGCCTCCCGCCGGCCCGCCGGGTGAAGCTCTACAACGCCGGCAGCTTCTTCGACCCGAAGGCCATTCCTCCGGCCGAGCACGCGCCGATCGCCGAGCTGCTGCGCGGCTTCGAGCGGGTCATCGTCGAATGCCATCCGGCGCTGGTGGGTCCCTCGGCCTTCGATTTCCGCGACCGCCTGGGCGTCGAGCTGGAGGTGGCGCTGGGGCTCGAGACGGCGCACCCCGATGTGCTGCCGCGCCTCGGGAAGGGGATGACGCTGGAGCAGTTCCGGCGCGCGGCGCGGCTCCTGACCGGCGAGGGTATCGGCGTGCGCGCGTTCGTCCTCGTCGGCCTGCCCTACCTGACGCGCGAGGAGGCGCTGGAGTGGGCGGTGCGCTCGGCCGACTACGCGCTCGACTGCGGCGCGGCGGTCGTTTCGCTGATCCCGCTGCGGGACGGCGAGCCGGCGCTCGCGGCGCTACCGGTCGCGCGCCCCGACCTGCGGATGCTCGAGGAGGCGCTGGAGGGGGCGCTGGCCGCGGCGCGGCCGGGAATGGTGGTCCTCGCCGACCTCTGGGACCTCGAGCGCCTGCCGTCCTGCGCGAGCTGCGCGTTGCCCCGCCGTGCGCGGATCGGCGCGATGAACCGCGCCCAGCGGACCCTGCCGGGGATCTCCTGCGCGGGGTGCGCGTGAAGGGCGCCTTCGACGTCGCCCTCGTCGGCTCGGGGTTCGGCGGCTCGCTGATGGCGATGGTGGCGCGCCGGCTCGGGAAGAGCGTCGTCCTCGTCGAGCGCGGGCGCCATCCGCGGTTCGCGATCGGGGAGTCTTCCTCGCCGCTCGCGAACCTGCTGCTGGAAGAGGTGGCCCACCGCTACGGGCTGCCCCGTCTGCTGCCGCTGACGAAGTGGGGCAGCTGGCGGCGAACCTACCCGGAGGTCGCCTGCGGCCTCAAGCGCGGCTTCACGTTCCTCCATCACGTGAAGGGGCAGCCGTTCGGCGCCGACATAGAGCGGCGCGATCAGCTCCTGGTGGCGGCCAGCCCTCACGACGAGATCGCCGATACGCACTGGTACCGTGCCGACTTCGACCACTTCCTGCAGCGCGAGGCCGAGGCGGAGGGCGCGGTCTACCTGGACGAGACGCGACTCGACACGCTGACTCCCGGCGCTGCCGGCGTCGAGCTGCGGGGGACACGACACGGCGAATCCGTGTGGCTTCGGGCGCGCCTCCTGATCGACGCGTCGGGGCCGAACGGCTTCGCGTTCCGCGCGCTCGCGCTCCCGGGCGCCGAGCTACCCGGCCTGCCGCCGACCCAGGCGCTCTACACGCACTTCACCGGCGTGCCGCGCGTCGAGGAGCTGGACCTCTTCCCGTGGGGGAACGCTCCGTACCCGCCCGACGACGCCGCGCTGCACCACGTCTTCCAGGGAGGCTGGATCTGGGTGCTGCGCTTCGGCAACGGCATCACCAGCGCCGGCGTCGCCGCCCGCGACGGGCTGGCCGAGGAGCTGCGGCTGTGCGAGGGAGAGCCGGCCTGGCGCCGCCTGCTGGCGCGGTTCCCGACGGTGGGGCAGCACCTGGGGGGAGCGCACCCCACGATGCCCTTCGTCCACTCGCCGAGGCTGCCGTTTCGCGCCGGCGTCGCCGCCGGACCGGGCTGGGCGCTGCTGCCGTCAGCGGCCGCCTTCGTCGACCCGCTGCTCTCCACCGGCTTCCCGCTCACGCTGCGCGGCGTCGAGCGGCTCGGGCGCGCGCTGGAGGAGGACTGGGGGACGGCGCGCCTCCAGCCGGCGCTGGAGCGCTGCGGCCGCGAGACGCTGGCCGAGGCCGACTCGGCGGCGCTCCTGGTCGGCGCCCTCTACGCCTCTTTCGATCGCTTCCCGCTCTTCGCCGCGCTGTCGACCCTCTACTTCGCGGCGGCGAGCTACAGCGAGGCCGCGCGCCGGCTGGGTCGCCCGGAGCGGGCCGGCGCCTTCCTTTGCGCGGACCACCCCGAATTCGGCGTCGCCCTCCGGCGGCTCTGCGCCGCTGCCATCGAGGCTCGCGACGATGGCGAACGGGCGCTTCTGGAGACCGCGGTGCGGAGGGCGATCGCGCCACTCGATGTCGCCGGCCTCGCCGACGCCGCGCGTAACGGCTGGTATCCCGTCGACGCCGAGGACCTGCGCAAGGCCTGTCACAAGCTGGGCGCGGGCCTGGAGGAGATCGAGGCTCTGCTCGAGCGCTGCGGCTTCTTCCGCCCGGCGCTCCCGGCGCGTTAACACGCCGACCGTTTTCCCTTGACAGGGCCGAAGCAGGCGATCTATCTTGCCGGAAAATAACCGACCGAGCGTTCGGTACGCAACCAAGAGGAGGGGTCCATGAGCGGGCAGGCGGGCAACGGCAGGCAAACCAGAGCGGTCACCGGGAAGGGCGTGCTGGCGCTCCTTCTGATGCTAGCAGGCGTCTTCGGCTCTCCGGCGATGGCCCAGGTGGCCGACGCCGTGCTGGAGGTCGACGTCGTGGACGAGGGGGGCGCCCCGCTCCCGGGAGTCACCGTCGAGGCGAAGAAGCCGGACACCGGTCTGGCGCGCACGTCGGTGACCAACGCCGCCGGCATGGCCCGCTTCACCGCGCTGCCGCCGGGGAGCTGGGACCTGAGCATCGCGCTGCAGGGTTTCGAGCCGGTGGCCCAGAAGGGGCTCGTCCTCCGCATCGGCCAGACCCAGCGCGTCAAGACGGTGCTCCGCGTCGGCAAGACGGAGACGGTCGAGGTGAGCGCCTCGGTGCCGCTGGTTGACGTCTACAAGACCGACAGCTCCAGCAACATCGTGCCGGAGCAGATCCGCGACCTGCCGGTCCCCGACCGCAAGTTCGAGAACCTCGCCTTCATCGCCCCCGGTGTCCAGCGCGAGCGCGGCGCGTTCCGCTTCGTGTCCGGCGGCCCGGTCATCGGCTCGGGGGGCAACGCCAGCCAGTCCTCCATCATCGTCAACGGCGTCGACTTCACCGACCCGGCGCTGGGCCTGGCCAGGACCCGCATCGCCCAGGACGCCATCGCCGAGTTCCGCGTCATCCAGAACCGTTTCGACACCGAGGTCGGTGGCTCGGCCGGCGGCGCGCTCTCGGTCATCACCCGCTCGGGCACCAACGACCTCTCCGGCTCGGCCTTCGGCTTCTACCGCGGCGACGCGCTGCGTGCCAAGGGCGCGCTGGAGACCGGTGAGGCGGACTTCAGCCGCTACCAGTTCGGCTTCACGCTGGGCGGTCCCATCGTCAAGGACTCCACCCACTTCTTCGGGTCCTTCGAGCAGGTCAACGTGCAGGACATCCTGCCGGTGCGTCCGGGCGGCGCTTACGCGAGCCAGGCGCACGACGCCGCCCACCCGTCGCACCAGTCGCTGGCCTACCTCGGCCTCGACCAGAAGGCGGGCGAGTCCTCCCGGTTGACGGTGCGGCTGGACTACGAGCGCTACCGCGAGGACAACTTCCGCGTCGGCGGCGTCGCCAACGAGGCCTACGGCCAGCAGCTGCAGCGCGACAACTACAACGGCACGATCGGCTTCGTCTCGGTCCTCAACGGCACCTCCACCAACGAGCTGCGCGTCCAGGCCGGCCACCGCAAGTACTTCGAGCCGACCAACACCAACGGCCCGGCCGAGTGGTTCACCAGCGGCGTGACGCTGCAGACCGGAGGCAACATCCTCGGCGACCTCCTCGGCGAGGGGAACTCCTACGAGCTGCGCGACACCTTCTACAAGCAGCTCACCTTCGCCGGCACGCACGACGTCAAGGCCGGCTTCTCGGTCCAGAACGTCAAGGACCGCTCGGTCATCGACACCTACGCGACCGGACTCCTCTTCTACCCGACCGACGTGCGCGGCGTGCCCAGCCTCTTCCTCTACGGCGTCGGATCCAGCGACACCACGATCTCCACGAACCGCTGGGGCGCCTACCTGCAGGACAGCTGGCGGCCCGTGTCCAACCTGACCGTCTCGATCGGTCTGCGCTACGACCTCGACACCCGCGGCAACAACCCGAACCTCACCAGCGGCCAGGTGCCGACTCCGCGCGGCAAGGACACCAACAACATCCAGCCGCGGGTCGCGTTCTCCTGGGACCCGATGGGCAACGGCTCGCTGGTGGCCCGCGGCGGCTGGGGCATCTTCACCGGCCGCTACCTGCTGGTGCCGGCCTTCCAGGAGCGCTCCTACGACCCGGTCACCGGCCGCGCGCTGCGCACCCGCGTCTCGCTGCCCGGCCTGGCGATCGACCCGAACAACCCGACCACCACCGGCTTCCTGCTGCCGACCTACGACCTGGCGGTCATCGACACCAAGCTGGAGGCCCCCGAGGCGCGGCAGGCCAGCCTCGGCTTCACCTACCGTCTCGGCAACACCGGCGTCTTCGCGGACGTCGAGGGGATCTACGCCAAGGGCAAGAAGGAGATCGTGATCTACGACCGCAACTGGAGCGGTAACGCGACCCACCTGCGCCCCGACGCGCGCTACGGACAGATCAACGTCTACTCCAACGACGGGCGCTCCGAGTACAAGGCGGTGGTCTTCTCCCTCAACGGCAACATCAAGGGCGGTCACCTGATCACGGCCTCGGCGACGATCGGCTCCAAGAAGAACATCGAGGACGACTTCAGCCCCGAGTTCCCGACCGGCTACCCCAGCGACCCGGCCGACCTCGAGTCCGAGTACGCGCGCGGCCGCTCCGACGAGCGCTTCCGCGTGGTCGTCTCCGGCATCGCGCGCCTGCCGTTCGGGCTCACCGCCTCGCCGATCTTCGAGTACGGCTCCGGCCAGCCCTGGACGCGCCGCTACGGCTACGACTTCAACGGCGACGGCAAGACCGGCGACCGCGAGGTGGGCGTCGATCGCTTCGGCGAGGACGGCCCGCGCTTCACCCAGCTCTCGCTGCGCCTGACCAAGACGTTCGTGATCGGCTCCTTCGGCGAGATCGACGTCATCGCCGAGGCCTTCAACCTCTTCAACACCACGAACTACGACGTGACCTCGGTCGACAACGCCCGCTACTTCTCCGGGCCCACCATCGCCGCGCCCACCCGGGCCTACGTGGACAACCCGAACTACGGCCACTTCCGCGCGACGCTGCCGCCGCGCGAGATCCAGCTCGGCACCCGGGTGCGGTTCTAGATGCCTGACCAGATGCGCGGCCGCACCGTCCTGGTGACGGGAGCGGCCGCGGGGATCGGGCGGGCGACAGCCGCGCGCTTCGAGCGAGCGGGCGACTTCGTCGCCCGCTGGGATGTCGCTGGGTCCGTTAATGCGGCGCCTGGTGGCGCCGCGGAGATCGCCTCCGCCAAGTCTCCGGCGACCCGGCCTGCTGACCGTCTCGCTATCACGGAAGTCGATGTCACCGACAAGAACGCCGTGGAGAAGGCGGTCGCCGACCTCCTCGCCGAGCGCGGGCGCATCGACGTGCTCATCAACAACGCCGGCATCGTGCGCGATGCCCAGCTCGTGAAGTGGAAGGACGGCGCGGTCGCCTCGACGATGACCGACGAGGTCTTCGACTCCGTCCTCGACGTCAACCTGCGGGGTGTCTTCCTGGTCACCCGCGCGGTGGTGCCGGCCATGATCCGGCAGGGCGCGGGCGTGATCCTGAACGCCTCCTCGGTGGTCGGCCTCTACGGCAACTTCGGACAGACGAACTACGCGGCCACCAAGGCGGGCGTGATCTCGATGACCAAGACCTGGGCCCGCGAGCTGGGGCGCTACGGCATCCGGGTGAACGCGGTCGCGCCCGGCTTCATCGCCACCGAGATGGTGAAGGCGATGCCGGAGAAGGTGCTGGAGGGCATGGTGGCGCACACGCCGATCGGGCGCATGGGGACGCCGGAAGACATCGCCGAGGCCTACCTCTGGCTCGCCTCCGACGCCGCCGGCTTCGTACACGGCACCGTCCTCTCGGTGGACGGCGGCCTGGTGCTGGGAACGTAGCGATGCGCGTCGCACGCATCGTCTCGACCGCGCGCCATCTGCCCGAGGTCGAGGTCACCAATGCGTCGCTCAAGCAGCGGCTGGGGCCGGCCTTTCACGAGGCCGTCGACAAGCTGGAGGAAGCCACCGGCATCCGCAAGCGCTGGTGGGCGCCGGATGGCGTGGCGACGTCGGACCTGGCGCTGCCGGCGGCGCGGCTGGCGCTGGAGAGGGCGGGGCGCCGGCCCGAGGACCTGGACCTCATCATCCTCGGCACCGATTCGCCCGACTACCTCACCCCGGCGACCTCGGTGGTGCTGCAGCACAAGCTGGGCGCGAAGAACGCCGGCACCTACGACGTCGGCTGCGCCTGCGCGTCCTTCCCGACCGGCCTCGCCAACGCGGCCGGGCTCATCGCCGCCAATCCTTCGATCAAGACGGTGCTGGTGGTCGGCGTCTACCTGATGCACCGGCTGGCCGCGCCGGACGACCCTCTCGTCTTCCTCTACGGCGACGGCGCCGGCGCCGCGGTGCTGGAAGCGGGGGAGGAGCCCGGCTTCCTGAGCGCCGCCTTCAGCGCCGACGGCTCGTACCACGGCCACTGGGGGATCTTCTCCGGCGGCACCGCCGAGCCGGCCTCGGAGGAGTCGGTGCGCGCCGGGCGCACCCGCGTGAAGATGCTCCAGCGCTACCCGCCGGAGATCAACCACGACGGGTGGCCGAAGCTGGTGCGGAAGCTCGCCTCGCAGGACGGCTTCGGCGTCCACGACCTCGACCTCGTCCTCTTCTCACAGGTGCGGAAGCCCTCCATCGAGCTGGTGATGGCGGACCTCGGCCTGCCCTACGCGAAGACGCACACGATCATGGAGGAGATGGGCTACACCGGCTCGGCCTGCCTGGCGATGGCGCTGGACGACGCGATCGAGAGGAAGAAGGTCGGGCCCGGCTCGCTCGTGGCCCTCGTCGGCTCCGGCGTCGGCTACAACCAGGCTGGCGTCGTCTTCAAGCTGTGAAGCGCGGCCTGAAGATCGGGCTGGCGGTGGCCGGCGTCATGGCCGCAGCGGTGGGGGGCTCGGTCCTCTGGGCGATGAAGCACCCGTTCGAGCTCTACCAGATCACCGGCAAGAGAGCGCTGGAAAAGGCGGGGCTCCTGAAGGGTGCGTCGCACGGCCTCACCGTCTTCCGGGGGCAGAGCAACACGCCGGCGGTGATCCTGATTCACGGCGTCAACGATCAGGCGGGCACCTGGAGCTACGTCGTTCCGAAGCTCCCCGCGCGGCGGCTGGTGCTGCTCGACCTGCCGGGGCACGGCGAGAGCGGCCCGCGCTCGGGACCGCTGGCGCTGGGCGGCATGAAAGACGCGCTGGTCACGCTGGTGGACGAAGAGGCGAAGACCGGCCCGGTGACGCTGGTCGGCAATTCCATGGGAGCCTGGCTCGCGTGCCTGGTCGCGCTCGAGCGCCCCGCGGCCGTGGCGCGCCTGGTCCTCGTCAACGGCGGGCCGCTGCGCACCGACAAACCGGTGAACCTCATCCCGAGGACGCGCGAGGAGGCGCGCGCGGTCCTGGCCGGGATGCGCGACCCCTCGGCGCCCGCGGTGCCCGATTTCGTGCTCGACGGCATCGTGGAGCTGGGGCGCAGCGGCCCGGTCTCCCGCCTCTCGATCGCCGAGCTGGAGAGGTTCCTGCTGGACGGACGCGCCGGCGAGCTGAAGACCCCGGTCGACCTGCTGTGGGGCGCCTCGGACCAGGCGGTGCCGCTCTCCTACGCCGAGCGTCTGCTGAAGGAGCTGCCGCACGCTCGCCTGACGAAGCTCGAGCGCTGCGGGCACGTGCCGCAGCAGGAGTGTCCGGTGCGCTTCGCCGAGGCGCTCTCCAAGGTGCTGTCGGAGGCGCCGCCGTCGTGATCCACGCCGACGTCCTCGGCGAACGGGCCCGCGTCTCGCCGGAGCGCACCGCGCTGGTGCTGGCCGAGAGCGGCTGGCGCTTCAGCTACCGCGAGCTCGACGCGCGCGCGCGGGCGGCGGCACGGCTGCTGCTGGGGCTGGGGCTCTCCCGCGGTGACCGGCTGGCGGTGCTCACCCACAACCGCGTCGAGTTCCTGGACCTCTTCTTCGCCTGCGCCAAGACCGGCATCGTCTTCGTGCCGCTGGGCACCCGCCTCACCGCGCGGGAGCTGGCGCCGATCGTGGAGGACGCCGGGGCCGGGGTGCTGGTCTACGACCCGGCGCTGGAGGAGGTGGCCCGCGGCATCGCGATCCCGCGCGCGGTCTCCTTCGCCGAATTCCCTGGGCTCCAGCAGCCAGCGCAGGAAGCGTGGCCCGCGCCGGAGCCGGAAGACCTCTGCGCGCTCCTCTACACCAGCGGCACGACCGGCGCGCCGAAGGGCGTGATGCTGCCGCACCGGATGATGGGCTGGAACGCCTACAACACCGCGGTCGCCTGGGGGCTTGGCCAGGACGACGTCAGCCCGCTCTTCCTGCCGCTCTACCACGCCGGCGGCCTGGGCGCGTTCCTGCTGCCGATCCTGCTGGCCGGCGGCACGATCGTGCTGCACGCGAAGTTCGAGGCCGACGAGGTCTGGCGGACGATCGAGCGCGAGGGCGCCACCGTGGTGCTCGGCGTGCCGACGGTCTGGAAGATGCTGCTGGAATCGCCCGAGCTGCCGCGGGTGAAGCCGCCTCGCCTGAAGTGGCTGATCAGCGGAGGCGCGCCGCTGCCGTTCGACGTGCTGGCCGCTTATCGAGAGCGCGGCTTCGTGCTGAAGCAGGGCTACGGCATGACCGAGGTCGGCGTGAACTGCTTCACGATGTCGGTCGAGGAGTCGGTGACGAAGGCCGGCTCGGTCGGGCGACCGCTGCCGTTCACGCGCGCCAAGCTGGTGGACGAGACGGGCGCCGAGGTGGCAGCAGGCGAGGTGGGGGAGCTCTGCCTCGCCGGCCCGCATGTGTCTCTCGGTTATTGGCGTGGTCCGGCTGCTCGGACGTCGGCAGACCGGGTCGCCGGAGACTTGGCGGAGGCGATCTCCGCGGCGCCGTCAGCCGCCGCTTTCGAAGCAACAACCTTTTTCCATACCGGCGACCTGGCGCGGTGCGACGAGGACGGGTTCTACACGATCGTCGGGCGCCGGAAGGACATGTACATCAGCGGCGGCGTGAACGTCTCTCCGGCCGAGATCGAGACCGTGCTGCGGGAGCACCCGTCGGTGCGCGACGTGGCCGTCGCCGGCGTGCCCGACGCCACCTGGGGAGAAGTCGGGGTCGCCTTCGTGGTGCCGAATCCCGGCGGCCCGCTGGACGCTGAAGCTCTGACACGCTTCGTCGAGGATCGCCTGGCGCGCTTCAAGGTGCCGAAGGCGTTCGTGCCGATGGCCGAGCTGCCGCTGACCGCCTACGGCAAGGTCGTCAAGGAGGAGCTCCGCAAGCGGTACCTTGCTGCGGCGGCGAGCCCTCCACTCAGCCATCGTGTCGACGGCGCGGGAGCCGAGACGCTCCTCCTCCTGAACGGCGGCGCCATGAGCTACTCCGTCTGGGAACCGATGGTGGCGGAGCTCGCCAGGGAGCTGCGGGTCGTGCGCTGCGACTTCCGCGGGCAGCTCCTCTCGCCGGGCGAGGCGCCGCAGACGCTGGCCGGGCACGTCGCCGACGTCGTCGCGCTGCTCGATCACCTCGGGCTTCCCGGGGTACACGTGCTCGGGACCTCTTTCGGGGCGCAGGTCGGGCTGCTGCTGGCCGCCACGCACCCGACCCGCGTCCGATCGCTCTCGGCGGTCACCGCCGTCGACCACTTCGACGGCGGGATGCTGGTCTCGGTGGACGAGGCGCGGGCCGCCTGCCGCGCGGTTCCCTCCGGCGGCGACCGCAAGCGCGTCTTCGACCTGGTCGCCGCCACCGCCTACTCGCCGCGATTCGCCGAGGCGCACCGCGAGCTTCTGGAGTCCCGCCGCTCGGCGGTGGCGGCGCTCCCGGAGAGCTGGTTCCGCGGACTCGAGGGGCTGCTGGCCTCGCTCCACACCGCGGACCTGCGGCCGGTGCTGGGCGCGATCCGCTGCCCGACGCTGGTGATCGCCGCCGAGGAGGACGCCGCCATGCCGCTCGCCCACACCCGCGCCGTCGCCGAGGCGATCCGCGGCGCCCGCTTCCAGATCGTCCCGGCCTCGGGGCACGCGGTGATCCTGGAGAGGACCGGCGAGGTCGTGACCCGCTTCCGCGACTTCTTCGTGTCGCTGGAGCAAGAGGCCTCGACCCAGTGAGCGCCGATCCGATTCCGCTGCCGCACGACGACGAGGCGCCTCTCGCGCCGGGCGCGATCTTCGGGCTCTCGCTGCTGACGCTCGTCTACGCGCTGAACTTCCTGGACCGCACGCTCATCTACATCCTGTTCCCGCTGCTGAAGAAGGAGCTGGTGCTGAGCGACCTGCAGCTGGCGCTCCTCGGCACGACGTCCTTCGTGATCTTCTACACGCTGCTGGGGGTCCCGTTCGGACGCCTGGCCGACCGCGTCTCGCGCAAGCGGCTGATCGCCGGCGGTCTGGCGGTCTGGAGCCTCTTCTCCGGCCTCACCGCCTTCGCCGGCTCGTTCGAGACCGTCTTCCTCTGCCGGGTGATGGTGGGTGTGGGCGAGGCGACGCTCGGACCGGCGGCGCTGTCGCTCCTCTCCGACTGGTTCCCGCCGCGCATGCGGGCCACGGTCTCGGCCATCTACTCCGCCGGCATCCCGGTGGGCGCCGGCCTGGCGTTCTTCCTGGGCGGCTTCCTGGGAGAGAGCCTCGGGTGGCGCTGGGCCTTCGCGCTGCTGAGCTTCCCGGGGATCGTGGTGGCGCTCGCCGTGCTGGGGCTCCAGGAAGCGGAGCGGGGACGCACCGAGCGAGCCGCGACCAAGGCCGCCAGCGGCGACTGGCGCGCGCTCCTCTCCTCGCGCCCGCTGCTGCTCCTCTTCACCGGCTACGCGTTCTTCTGCCTGGCGGCCAACAGCCTCTCGATCTGGGGCGCGGTCTTCTTCGTCCGCTATCACAAGCTGTCGCTCACGACGATCGGCGTGCTGGCGGGGATCCTGTCGCTGGTCGGTGGCGTGCCGGGCACGGTGCTGGGCGGCTGGGCGGCCGACCGCTTCCGCAGGTCGGGTCCCGGCGGCCGGCTCCGCTTCTCGGCGCTCTGCGCGCTGGCCTGCGCGCCGCTCTGGCTGCTGCTCCTCTACGGCAAGAGCACCGCGCTGCTGGTCGCCGTGAACCTGCTGCTGCTGGGGGCGGCGCTGATGTGGCTGGGCCCGGCGGCCGCCGACGTGCACGAGATCTCCGGCCCGAAGCTGCGCGGCCTCGGCGTCGGCCTCTACTTCTTCACCGCGATGATCGCCGGCTACGGGATCGGGCCGCCGCTCGTCGGCCGCGTCAGCGACGCGCTGGGCGCCGGGCACCTGCGCGAGGCGCTCCTGGTGGCGCCGGCCTGCTCGCTCCTGGCGGCGCTCTTCCTCTGGCTGGCGGCGCGGGCGCGGGAGCGCAGTACCATCCCTTCATGAAAAGCCCGTCCAGGTCGAGCAGGCTCTCCAGGCTCTCGCTCCTCGCCCTCGTCCTCACGCTCGGCGGCGGTACGGCCCTCGCCGCCAGCGTCACCCTCACCGCGCTTCAGTTCCCGGAAGGCTCGAGCGTGGACGTGCCGTTCCGGGCCACCGGCAAGGGTCCCGAGGCCACCATGGTGGGCTCGGTGAGATTCAAGGCGGGCCAGGCCCGCATCGACGTCTCGTACCGTGGGATGGAGCCGGCGCTCCTCTTCGGCGGCGACGTGACGTCGTACGTCGTCTGGGCGGTGACCCGCGACGGGGTGACCGACAACCTCGGTGAGCTGATCGTCCGCGACTCCAATGACAGCGCGCGGTTCGCGACCGGCCAGAAGGCGTTCGCCCTCATGGTCACCGCCGAGTCGTTCCCCTACCCGGAGAGGCCCTCGGAGCTCGTCGTCTTCACCTCGCTGGCCTCGCCCAGCGCCGCGGTCAGCGCCTCGCCGTTCTCCTTCTCCGGCTTCCGGCCGGCGCCCCGAACGGGTTTCGACACGATCGCCGGCATCCAGTACAAGGAGAAGATCCCGATCGACATCCGCCAGGCCGAGCGGACCCTCGCGCTCGCCGAGAGGCTGAGGGCCGCGGACGCGAACCCGGGAGCCGTCAAGGAAGCCAGGAACGCGCTGGCGATGGCCCAGGACGCGCAGCGCGCGGGCAGCGGCAAGAAGGTCGTCAGCGACTACTCGCGCCGGGCGGTATCGCTCGCCAGCGAGGCCATCCGCGATGCGTACCGGAAGGCCGACGCGGCCGCCGCCGCGCAGGCCGAGGCGGCCGCGGCCGCGGCGGTGGAAGAGAGGACCCGGGCCGAGCGTGAGGCCCTGGCGCGGAAGGCCCAGGAGGCCGACAGGTCGCGCAAGGAGACCGAGCAGGCCCTCAGCGAGACCGAGGCCGCGCGCCAGCGGGCCGCTCAGACCGCGTCCGAGGCCGAGGCGGCGCGGCAGCGGGCGGCCGAGGCCGCCGCGTCGGCCGACCGGGCGCGCGCCGTGTCGGAACAGTCCCGCGCCGAGTCCGAGCGGGCGCGCCAGGTGGCGGAGGCCGCCAGCCTGCAGGCCAAGACGGACCTGGAGCGGCTGGCCACCGAGCGCGAGCAGCTCCAGAAGGAGCGGGACGCGCTGGCCCGGCGCCTCTCGAACGCGCTGAGCCTGGTGGCGGAGACGCGTGATTCCGCACGCGGCGTCGTCCTGAGCCTCTCCTCGGGAATCCTCTTCGACGTCAACAAGTCGCTCTTGAAGCAGCCGGCCCGCGAGGCTCTGTCGAAGCTGGCCGGGATCCTCCTGATGCTCCCCGACATGAACCTGCGGGTGGAGGGCTACACGGATGCGACCGGCTCGGAGGAGACGAACCGCAAGCTGTCCGCCGAGCGGGCGCGTTCGGTCTACGCCTATCTGAGGGAGCAGGGCATCGCCGAGTCGCGGATGAAGCACGACGGCTACGGGCCCAGCAACCCGGTGGCTTCCAACGACACGGCCGACGGGCGCGCGAAGAACCGCCGCGTCGAGGTCGTCATCGCCGAAGGGGAGATCAAACCGGCGGGGAACTGAAGGCGCCGTTGTAGCCAGGGTTTCTAGATGGCAGCGCCCCGTCTCGCCGGCTCAGCCGCACTCCTGCTGGCGGTCGCCTCGTGCTCCACGGATTCCGCGGGCCGCGACACCGGGCTGCTCACCGTCCATCCTCATCCGCCGACGATCGGCTGCCCGGCCGGACTCCAGACGCTGTCCCTCGTTGGCGGCGGCGACGCGCTGCTCTACGTGCCGGAGGCGGTCGCGGCCTCGAAGGCTGCGGCGCCGCTCCTCCTCTTTCTGCACGGCGCTGGCGGAAAGCCGGAGCGCCCCATCCAGAGCCTCAGCGGCCAGGCCGATGCCCGCGGGTTTCTGCTGGTGGCGCCGAGATCGCTTGACTACACCTGGGACGCCATCCTCGGCCAGATGGACCGGGACGTCCTGCGCGTGGAGCGCACGCTCTCGGCAGCGATGGATCGCTGCGACGTGGACGGCTCGCGTTTGGCGGTGGGAGGGTTCTCCGACGGAGCCTCCTACGCTCTGACGCTCGGGCTCGCCAATGGCGACCTCTTCACCCACGTGCTGGCCTTCTCGCCCTGCCTGGTGGGGCGCGGGACCGTGCCGCGCGGGAGCGCGCGCTTCTTCGTCTCGCACGGGCGCGCCGACGAGATCCTGCCGTTCACCCGGTGCGGGGCGCCGCTGGCGAAGAAGCTGGAGGGCGCGGGCTACCGCGTCCGCTTCCTGGAATTCGAGGGGCGACACCAGCTGCTGCCCAGCATCGCGGAGGAAGGCATCACCTGGTGGCTCGCCTCCCCCGAATGACCACCCCAGGGAGAGCCCGCGGATCTGACCTTGGTCAGTGTCGGGCAGCTGGTAGCGGGAGGGCGGGGAGGCGCTCTTCCCGAGCCGGCTTGGACGCGCGCAGCATGCCGCGCCGCAGGATGTCGGCGATCTCGCCGATCACGTCCTCGCTCTCCTTGCCGAAGTGATTCGGCACGTTGAAGAGGACCTCGACGGCGAAATAGTTCAGGAAGATGCGGCTGGTCAGCATGATCGCCGAGAGCGGCGCGATGCCCGGCTGCAGCTTCTTCTCCAGCTCCAGCTCGCCGTGCTGCACCAGGAAGCGCTCGAAGCGCTGCGCCATCGTGGCGTAGAACTTCTTGATGTGCTCCCCCTCGAACTCCACGACGTCGACGTAGATCAGCGCCACGTAGGGGCGGTAGATCTCCACGCTCTCCCGGGCGGCGCGGCCCAGCGCCTCGAGGTCGTTGGGGAAGGCGCCGGCGGCCAGCGCGCGGTTGATGGGGTGGTCCGGTTTCTCCAGCGCGGCCCAGTAGTCGTCCAGCAGCGCGCGGAAGAGCGTCTCCTTGTCCGGGAAGTGGTGGTAGACGTTGCCGGTCGAGACCCCGGCCTCGCGGGCGATGTCGCGGATGCTGGTGCCGCGGTATCCCTGGTGCGAGAAGAGCTTCAGCGCCGCCTCGGTGATCTCCTTGCGCGCCAGGCGGGAGCGCTCTTCTTGCTGCATGGCTTTGTTCGAGGGTAACGACCGCCGCCCGTCCGGTCAATGGAGCGGGCTCGTGGGTTTCGCTGTCTTTTACGGACGACACGCGTCGAGCGTCGTCCGTACGACAGGCACAGAGACAGCGCGGCGAACGCGCCGTACTCGGAGGAAAGATCATGCGTTTCTCGAGTGTGCCCCGGCTCCTCCTGGCAGCTCTGGCTGCCGCGACCCCTGCGCTCGGCGCCAGCGCGGGGGTACCGCTCCTGTACGAAACCGGCGCGAGCGACCGGGCCAACGCGCCGGTGGCGCTGGCCGCGCAGCAAGGCACGGACGGCACGCGCCTGCTCCCGACGGCAGCAGGGCGCGTGAACGTCTCGTTCGACGCAGGCCGATTCGTCTACCTCGGCTTCGCGTTCGAGACGGCGGGCTCGTTTGCGGTCACCGTCGCCCCGGAGGGGCCGCTGGCCTCGGTACGCGTCTTCGCGAACGGCGCCGAGCTCACCACCGTCTCCGGCCATGACCGCGCCTTCACCGCGCCCACTCAGTCCGCCGGCGCCTACTCGGTGGTCGTCCGCCTGGAGCGCGCCGATGCGCGCCAGGTGCCGGTCACGATCTCGCTCAACGCCTTCAGCTCCTGCGCCACCCTGCTGCCGAACCCCTGCGGCCAGGTGCTCGACGCGGCGCCGGCCGGCCTCACCTACGACCTTGCCAAGGGAGCCGTCGTGGAGACCCCTGCCGACGTCCTGATCCCCGCGGTCACCCGCGCCGAAGGCGTGCGCGGACCGGTCCGCAGCGACCTCTCGCTCGCCAACCGCACTGCGACGCGGCTGGCGCTGTCGCTCTCGTTCACCGGAGCCGACGGCACCCGCACCGCTCCGACGCGCCTCATCTTGGCTCCCTATTCGCGGCAGCGCATCGAGGACGTGGTTGCCTACCTCTTCCACGAACCGGTCTCCGCGCAGGGCGTCCTGGCGATCCGCGGCTTCGTGCCGCTGGCCGCCGGCGACGTCACCGCCGAGACCTATTACGACCAGGGTGACGCCGGCCACATCGGCACGACTCTGCCGCTCTTCGTCGGCGAATCGACCCGCGTCGGCTCGACGGTGCTGGCCGGGTCCACCGAGGGGAACCCGCGCCTGGTCGTCTTCTCGTCGGCCACCGACGGCGGGCTCACCCTCCACGAGGCGCGCCTCATCGTGATGCTCGGCGGCGAGCCGCTCAGCATCCCGATCAGCGTCTACGGCGGCTCCTACGCCAGCGCGCGCATCTTCGACCTCACCGGCGGCCAGGAAGGCGACGGTCTGCTCTCGCTGGAGAGCGACGACCCGACGCTGCACGCCGTCCTCATCCGCAACGACGCGGCCAGCGGCAGCCCGTTCGTGGTCGCCGCCAACTGAACCAACCTCGTTCCGACGTGCGGGGACGGCCGAGGTGCGTCCCCGCACTCGCCGGGGTCGGAGGTAGGATTCGCGGCAGGGATCGACCGATTAACCAAGACGCGCGGCCCGAGACGCGAGCCCTCCGCCGCCTGGTCGCAGCCGTCTGCTTCGCCTCGGTGGCGGGGTCCGGGGTCGCGGCACCACCCGGATCCGCCGTGGGGAGCCCGGAGGAGCGCACCGCCAGGCGCCTCGAGTCGCTGCGTCAGAAGCCGCACGAGCTGCTCCTGTTCCTGCGGGCGATGCCGAAGGGCGCGGACCTGCACACCCACCTCACCGGGGCGGTCTACGCGGAGAGCCTCATCGACTGGGCTGCGGCGGACGGCCTCTGCGTGGATCGCCGGACCTCGGCGTTGACCCGGGGCGCCTGCGGCACCTGCGAGGGACAGGAGGCGCCGGTCGCCTGCGCGCTCCGGGATCAGGCCCTCTACGACCGGCTGGTGGACGCCTGGTCGATTCGCAACTGGCACCCCTCGCGAGCCCCGGGCCACGATCACTTCTTCGCGGCCTTCGACAAGTTCCTGCCGGTGTTCGACCGCCGCACCGGGGACGCGCTGGCGGAGATCGCGGCGCGCGCCGCCGCCGACGGTCTCGTCTACGTCGAGCTCATGCACACCGCCGACGACGGCACCGTGCTCGCGCTCGGCGGGCGCCTCGGCTGGGACGACGACCTGGCGCGCCTCCGCGCGAGGCTCCTGGCCGGCGGCCTCGCCGAAGCCGTGGCCGGCGTGCGTTCCCGCCTCGACCGCGACGAGGCGCGGCGGAGCGAGCTCCTCGGCTGCGGGACGCCGCAGGCCAAGGCGGGCTGCGAAGTCTCGGTCCGCTATCTCTACCAGGTCCTCCGCGGCCTGCCGCGCGAGCTCGTCTTCGCGCAGGTGCTCCTCGCCTTCGAGCTGACCAGGGCGGATCCGCGCTTCGTGGGCTTCAACCTGGTGATGCCGGAGGACTGGCTGACGCCGATGCGGGACTTCGACCTGCACATCCGGATGATCGAGACGCTGCGCCCGCTCTATCCGGGGACGCGCATCGCGCTTCACGCCGGCGAGCTGGCGCCGGGGCTGGTGCCGCCGGAGGGGCTGCGCCATCACATCAGGGCGTCGGTGACGCGCGCCGGCGCCGAGCGGATCGGCCACGGCGTCTCGGTGATGCACGAGGACGACCCGATCGGCCTCCTGGCGGAGATGGCCCGGCGCCGCGTCCTGGTCGAGGTCTGCCTCACCTCCAACGACGTCATCCTGGGCATTCGGGGAGAGCGGCATCCGCTCTCGGTCTACCGCAAGCACGGCGTCCCGGCGGCGCTCGCCACCGACGACCAGGGCGTCGCGCGCTCCGACCTGACGCACGAGTACCTGCGCGCGGTCGAGACGCAGGCGCTCGGCTACCGCGATCTGAAGGCCATGGCGCGGGCCAGCCTGACGTACAGCTTCCTGCCTCCGGGTGAGCGAGCGCAGCATCAGGAGCGGCTCGAGCGGGCCTTCGCGGATTTCGAGAAGGGGTTCTGATTTGGAACGCTACAGGGGGCTGCTCGGCGTCGTCGTGCTCCTCGCGCTCTGCTGGGCCTTCTCCACGAACCGGCGCGCCATCAAGGGCAGGACCGTCCTGTGGGGTCTCGGCCTGCAGGTCCTCTTCGCCTTCTTCGTCCTGCGGGTGGAGCTCGGGCGCCGGCTCTTCGTCTGGGCGGGCGAGGTGGTGACGACGTTCCTGGGTTACTCGATCGCCGGCTCGTCGTTTCTCTTCGGCGACCTGGGGAAGAAGGGGCCGCCCTTCTACATCGCGTTCCAGGTGCTGCCGACGATCATCTTCGTGGCCGCCTTCTTCGCGATCCTCTACCACTGGGGCGTGATGCAGTGGCTGATCCGGCAGATGGCGCGGGTGATGATGAGGTTCCTCGGCACCAGCGGCGCCGAGTCGATGGACGTCGGCGCCAGCATCTTCCTGGGCTGCACCGAGGCGCCGCTGACGATCCGGCCGTTCCTCGAGCGGCTCACGCGGTCGGAGCTGATGACCGTCATGACCAGCGGCATGGCGCACATCAGCGGCGCGGTCATGGCTGCCTACATCCTGTTCGGCATCCCGGCGAGCCACCTCCTGGCGGCCGTGATCATGACCGCGCCGGGGACCATCCTGATCGCCAAGATGCTCGTGCCCGAGACGGAAGCGCCGGTCACCGCGGGGCGCGTGGACCTCCGCGACGAGGAGCCGGAGGCCGACCGGCCCGTCAACCTGCTGGGCGCGGTGGCCAAGGGGACCACCGACGGCCTCTGGCTGATGCTGAACGTGGCCGCCATGCTGGTCGCGTTCCTGGCGCTCATCGCGCTCGCCAACGGCCTCCTCGGCGGGCTCGCCGGCGTGGTCGCGAAGCTGGGCTGGAGCGGGTTCCCGTCGAGCTTCGAGCAGATCTTCGGCGTCCTGTTCGCGCCCGTAGCCTGGGTCATCGGCGTGCCGTGGAGCGACTGCGCCGCGATCGGGAACCTCCTCGGGACCCGCATGGTCTTGAACGAGTTCGTCGCCTTCTCACGGCTGGGCGAGATGAAGGGGACGCTCGATCCCCGCTCGTTCCTGATCGCGACCTATGCGCTCTGCGGATTCGCGAACCTGGGCAGCATCGGCGTGGAGCTGGGCGGCATCGGCTCGCTCGCGCCCGGCAAGAGGGCCGAGCTCGCCCGCCTGGGGTTCCGGGCCATGCTGGCGGGGACCATGGCGAACCTGATGTCGGCCAGCCTCGCCGGGCTCCTTCTGTGAGTGAGTCGGACGCCTACGATCGCGCCTCGGCCGCGGCGGAGCACGTACGGGCGCGCACCAGCCTACGCCCCAGGATCGCCGTCGTCCTCGGCTCGGGACTGGGTGCGTTCGCGGACGGGCTCACCGACGCGGTGCGGATCCCCTACGAGGGGATCCCGGGCTTCCCGCGCTCGACCGCCGTCGGCCACGCGGGCCGCCTGGTGGTGGGGCGCTCCGGCGACGCGCCGGTGGCGGCCATGCAAGGTCGAGTTCACCAGTACGAGGGGTACTCGGCCGACGAGGTGGCCTTCCCGATCCGGATGCTCGCGCGCCTGGGAGTCCGCGCCGTCGTCCTCACGAACGCCGCCGGCGGGATCGACCTCGACTACGCGACCGGGGCGCTGGTCGTCCTGCGCGATCACATCAACCTGACGGGCCGGAATCCTCTGGTCGGCGCGCACGACGAGCGGCTCGGCCCGAGGTTCCCCGACATGAGCACCGCCTACCCGCGCCGCTACCGCGAGATCGCGCTCGAGGAGCTGCGGCGGCTCGGTCTCCCGGCGCGCGAGGGCGTCTACGCGGGCGTGCTCGGGCCCAGCTTCGAGACCCCGGCCGAGATTCACTTCCTCCGGACGATCGGCGCCCACCTGGTCGGCATGTCGACGGTGGCGGAGGCGATCGCGGCGCGGCAGGCGGGCATGGGCGTCCTGGCGATCTCCTGCGTCACCAACATGGCCGCCGGCGTCCTCGATCGGCCGATCACACAGGAAGAGGTGCTGGAGACCGCGGACCGCGTGATGGGCGCCTTCATCGCTCTCCTCACCGCCGTGCTGCCGCGGATCGCGGCCGAGACCGATTAGCCGATCGCTGACGGCCGGGGTGCGTCCCGCATCGCTCTTTCACGAGGGCAGAGAGATGGCATGGCCGGCGGCCGCCAGGACCCGCAGCGCGTCCGCCAGCCGCTCGTCCTTCACCAGCACGTAGTCGGTGTCGAACGTCGAGACCGCGAAGAGGCTGACGCCCCCCTCGGCCAGCGGGCTCGCCACCGAGGCCAGGATGCCGACGGCGCTGAAGTCGAACGGGCCCTCCAGCATCAACGCGCGGAAGCCGGCCTCGCTCCGGACGTCCGCCGGAACGCGCTCCTCGGCGCAGAGGACCGAGAGCTCGTGCGCGGTGCGGGTGACCGAGACGAACCCGCCGGCGTCGGCCCAGGCCGGCACCGCGGCGTCGGCGGGAAGGCGGCAGACGGCGAAGCGGCCCGAGAGCACGGCAAGGCGGAGGCTGGGCATGCCTCGATTGTGCGTCGTATCGTCGCCGGGTGCGCGTCGACGTCACCGCCGAGGGTCTCTTCCTGCCGGAGCTGGGCGTCCACCTGGATCCGGCGGTGCCGGTGCCGCTGGCGGTGCTCTCGCACGGGCACGCCGATCACGCCCGGGCGCTCTCGGCGGTCGTCCACGCCACTCCGGAGACGGTGGCCATCGCCCGGGCGCGCCTGGGCGAGACCGGCTACGTCCCGCACGCCTACGGGGAATCCTTTGAGCTGAAAGGATCGGGGTGCGCCCCCTGCCGGGTCACGCTCCTCTCCGCCGGCCATGTGCTCGGCTCGGCGATGGTGGTGGTGGAGTCCGGCGGCGAGCGGCTCCTCTACACCGGCGACGTGAAGCTGCGGCCGTCGCTCACCTGCGCGCCGGCGGAGGTGCCGAGCTGCGACCTGCTGGTCACCGAGGCGACCTTCGGGCTGCCGGTCTTCCGCTTCCCTCCCGTCGCCGAGCTTCGAGACGCGATCGTGCGGGAGGCGCGGGCGGCCCTGGAGGAGGGCGAGGTGCCGGTCTTCCTGGCCTACGCGCTCGGCAAGGGCCCCGAGGTCGCCAAGGTGCTCGGAAACGCCGGCATCCCGGTCTCGGCGCACGGGGCCGTCCACAACATGCTGGAGATCTACCGCGCGTTCGGCGTCGGCTTCGACGACGTCGTGGCCTACGAGCGCGGGAAGGTCTCGGGGCGCGCCCTGATCGTGCCCCCCTCCTTCCGCGCGCACCCGATGGTCGCGAAGCTGGCGAGGAAGCGCGTCGTCTACGTCAGCGGCTGGGCGCTCCTGGACGCCTCCTACGACCGCCACGGCGCCGACGCGCTGGTGCCGCTCTCCGACCACGCCGACTTCGACGAGCTGCTGCGGCTGGTGGAGCTCTCCGGCGCCCGGCGGGTCCTGACGACGCACGGCTTCGCCGAGCCGTTCGCCCGGGAGCTGGCGCGGCGGGGCGCCGACGCGGCGGCCCTCGGGCTCCTCCACGGAGACGAGGAGTGAGGCGCTTCGCCGAGCTCTGCGGGCGGCTGCGGGCCACGCGGAAGACGTCGCTGAAGGTGAGTCTGGTCGCCGACTACCTGATCTCGCTGGCGGACGGCGAGCTGCCGGTGGCGGCACGCTTCCTGACCGGCAGCCCGTTCGCGGCCCGCGACGAGCGCGCGCTCTCGATCGGCTTCGCCACGCTACACCGGGCCGCCCAGGCAATGTTCCCCGACCTCGACCCGGAGACGCTCCGCGAGTGCTACCGCGCGGTGGGAGAGATCGGCGAGGCGATGGGTTTGCTGCAGCGGGGCCGCGGACCGTGCGGCGCGCCGTCGCTCCTCGAGACCGAGCTCTTCCTGGCACGGCTCAGCCAGACCCGCAAGCCGGAGGAGAAGCTGCGGCTGGTCTTCGCGGCGCTGCGCGAGCTGGATCCGGCAGTCCTGAAGGAGACGGTGAAGCTCCTGGTGGGGAGCCAGCGCATCGGCCTCTCGGCGCTGCTCCTCGAGCAGGCGATCGCCCGCGCCTCCGGCGTGCCTCTGGAGGAGGTCAAGCGCGCGCAGCTCCTCTCCGGCGACCTCGGCGACGTGGCGCTGCGGGCGCGCCGGGGAGAGCTCTCCGGCGCGGCGCTGGCGCTCTTCCACCCGATGGGCTTCCAGCTCGCCTCCAGCTACGAGGCAGCCGAGGAGCTCTCCTGGGAGCGGCTGCTGGTGGAGGAGAAGCTGGACGGGATTCGCTGTCAGGCTCACGTCCTGCCGGCGGGGAGCGGCCTGCTGGGCCGGGTGCGGCTCTTCTCGCGAGGCCTCGACGACATCACCGGCTCCTTCCCGGAGATCGCCGAGCGGTTGGCGCGCCTGGAGAAGCCGCTGGTGGCCGACGGCGAGGTGCTGGCCTACAGCGGCGGCCGGGCGCTGCCGTTCGCCCAGCTCCAGACGCGGCTCGGTCGGAAGAGCGTCGAGGAGCGCTCCGCTGCCGTGCCGCTGGTCTTCGTGATCTACGACCTGCTGGCGCTGGACGGCCGGCTGGTGATCGACCTGCCGCTGTCCGGGCGGCGCGCCCTGCTCGAGCCGTTGGCGCTGCCGGAGGGCGTGCTCCTCTCGGCGGCCCACCGCGTCTCCTCGGCGCAGGAGCTGGAGGTGGCGTTCGACGCGGCGATCGCGCACGGCAACGAGGGGCTGATGCTGAAGGACGAGACCGCGCCCTACGCACCGGGCAAGCGCGGCCGGACCTGGCTCAAGTACAAGAAGGCGCGCGCCACCCTGGACGTCGTGGTGACCGCGGTCGAGCCGGGGCACGGCCGCCGCGCCGGCCTCCTCTCCGACCTCACCTTCGCGGTGCGCGGGCCGGCCGGCGGGCTGCTCAACATCGGCAAGGCCTACTCGGGGCTCTCCGACGCCGAGATCGAGGAGACGACGCGCCTCTTCCGGCGGCTGACCGTTCAGAGCTTCGGACGAGTGCGCCTGGTGCGGCCGGAGGTCGTGCTGGAGGTCGCCTTCGACGGCATCCAACGCTCGGCGCGACACAAGTCGGGTTTCGCGCTGCGCTTCCCGCGCATCGTGCGACTCCGCCCCGACAAGCCGGCCGCGGAGGCCGACACCCTGGCCCACGTGGAGGAGCTCTACGCGCGGCTCGCGGGAGGGCTACCCGAACCGGCGCAGAAGGAGGCGGGCCAGCCAGACCACGAGGCCCAGGAGCCCTGAGGGCAGCCAGATCCAGACGAGCTCGTTGCGGAGGATGGCGAGCCCGCGGGCGTTGAAGAAGCTGAGGACGCCGATGGGGGAGACGGCGATCGGGCGGAACGGGAAGAAGAAGCGCTCGCCGCTGAAGGGCGCCAGGAACGCCACACCCAGCCCGCCGTCGGTCATGGCGTCGAGCAGGCCATGCGAGACCGCGCAGAGGAAGAGGTAGAGGTAGGCCAGCCGGCGCGGGACCTCCTGCTGGTGCAGGATCGCCAGAGCCCCGGCACCGAGCACCGCCGCGAAGGCCACCGAGTGCGTGAGGCCGCGGTGGCCGAGCTGGTGGTCGTAGGGGATGCCGGCGAAGAAGCCGAGCGCGTCGAGGTCGGGGATCACCGTGCAGGCGGCGCCGGCGATCAGGAAGCGCGGCGGCAGACCGAGCCCGGCGCCGAGGCCGAGCGCGACCGCCGGGTGCGAGAGGATCGACGCCACACCCCGAGGTTACGATGCATCCGCATGTCCTCCGTCGTCGGCGCCGCCAGCCCGGCGCGGCCGTTCACGCTGGTGCTGCTGCCGGGGCTCGACGGCACCGGCGTGCTCTTCGACCCGCTGGTCGAGGCGCTGCCGGCGAACATCACCCCGCGGGTGGTGCGCTATCCGGTCGACCGGCCGCTGGACTATCAGGAGCTCTACCCGCAGGTGGCCGCGTCGCTGCCCCAGGGGGAGCCGTTCGTGATCCTCGGTGAATCGTTCTCCGGGCCGCTGGCGCTGATGGCGGCGGAGCGGCGGCCGCCGGGTCTTCTGGGGGTCATCCTCTGCGCGACGTTCGTAACCACCCCGGCGCCGTTCCTGCCGGCCGCAGCGCACCGGCTGGCCGGGCCGCCGCTCTTCGAGCTCTTCCCGGCCTTCGCGCGGGCCAAGGCGCGGCTGACCGGCTTCTCCACCACGCGCCTGCAGCACCTCCTGGCCAAGGCGCACGGGCAGGTGAAGCCGGCCGTCTACGCCCATCGCCTGCGCGCGGTGCTGAAGGTGGACGTCACCGACGCTCTCCTCGCCTGCCCGGTGCCGATCCTCTACATCCGCGGCTCCTACGACATGGTGGTCCCGCCGCGCTGCCTGGCCGCCATCCGGCGGGCGCGGCCATCGGTGCAGGCGGTGATGCTGCGCGCGCCGCACCTGGTGCTGCAGACGAGGCCCCACGAGGCCTCACATTCGATCGCCGACTTCGCCGCCGACCTGACGCCCATCTGAGATGCTTGCGACAAGGGGATTCCGATGAAACGTGCCGTTCCGGTCGCCGTCCTGGTCCTCGCGCTGGCGTTCCCGGGCTGCAGCACCGCACCGGCGCCGGCTCCGGCAACCGCTCCGGCTCCGGCGCCGAACGCGATGCGCGAGGCGGTGCCGCCGGCCGATGACCTAAACGCGATCCTCTGGCAGGAGACCGCGGCCGAGCATCACGCGCTCTGCCTGCAGGCCTACCGGCTGGCCAAGGCCAAGCTGGACCAGGCGCTGAAGGACCCGAGCTGGACGGCGGCGGTCGAGCAGACGGTGGAGCAGACCGGGGGCTTCGCCTCGCTGCCGCCGGCGGTGATCCTCGACGTCGACGAGACGGTCCTCGATCACGGCCTCTATGGCGGGCAGAACATCCACGAGGGGAAGGGCCACACGCTGGAGCGCTGGACGGCCTGGCTGGACTCCGGTCTGGCGACGGCGCTGCCGGGCGCGGTGGACTTCACGCAGTACGCCGCCTCCAAGGGGGTGGAGGTCTTCTTCGTCTCCAATACCGAGGCCGACGCGAAGCCGCTGGTGAAGAAGATCCTGGTGGCCCGCGGCTTCCCCGTGAAAGCCGACACCCTTCTCTTCAAGGGGGAGCAGCCCGACTGGACCGGCAACAAGACGTCGCGGCGCGCCTTCCTGGCCAGGAAGTACCGGATCGTGATGCTCGTCGGCGACGACCTCGGCGACTTCCTGGGCGGCGTCGACACCACGGTCGAGAAGCGGCAGGAGATGGCCGACGCGCGCGGCGCCTGGTGGGGCGAGCGCTGGATCCTGCTGCCGAACCCGGCCTACGGGTCGTGGGAGCGCGCTCTCACCCGCGGCGGGACCACGCCTCAGCAGAGGCGCGAGCTGAAGCTCAAGAACCTCAGGGGGTGGAAGTAGACGGGAACGCTCAGGTCGGTTGGAAGCGCCGCTGAACGTCCGCCTCGAACGCTGCATCCGCCTTCGGGTCCATCCCTTCCGTCGACGAGTCGATCATCTCGACGCGACCGTCGGGGTGGACGCGGCAGACCCGGTCGTTCGTCCTCCGATGGCTCAACAGGAGGTCGAGGTACTCGACGCCGTCCTCGGTGCCGAACTTGTACCGCACGTCCCAGCCGCCGTCTCCCTCGAATTCGCCGGACGTCCGGCGCAGGACGTAATCGGGCAGCTTCATCGCGAAGATCCCGCGCTCCTTCGAACCGAAGTGCGCGTCGAACGCGCGCTTGATCGCCTCGAGGCCGGGCGAGGGCAGATCGCCGAGCGCCTTCCGGATTCTGTCGAGCTCCGCCTCCAGGTGGGAGCGTTGGAGTCGCCCCCGGTCCCGATCGCGAACGGCGCGACCACGTTCGGTCCGGAACGCCTCGCTGGGCAGGTATTCCTTGCCCTCGGGAAAGAACTTGAGGACCTCTTCGAGCGCGGCGCGTGCGATGTCGAGGTTGTGGCGCGTGCACGGTACGAGCTCGGCCCAGTGGTCGGAGATGGCCATCCACTCCCCGGGGTCGAGCAGGCGCGACGGATCGCTGCCACCGAACTCGAGCTGGTTCGTGATCGGGCGCTGCTGGGGTGGGAGCTCGAAGGTGAACTCGCGCATCGTGCCGCAGGTCCGGCACTTCCCGGAGTAGTGGCTGCACAGCACGTCGCCGTCGGCCATCACCGCGCTCTGGCGAATGAACTGGATGTCACCGCAGGCGCACGGAAGCTGATCCATGTAGAGGTGCGCTTCGGCGCTGGTGCGCATGTAGAGCCGGCTGACGTTCATGGGCGGACATTGTCGCCGGGCTGCGAGCGGAGGAGCGCTCTCAGAGCTCGCGGTGCTGGTACTCCGACGGCGCGACGCCGTAGCGCGTCCGGAACGTGCGGCTGAAGTGCGCGAGGCTCGCGAACCCCGTGGCGACAGCCACCTCGGTGATCGAGCCCTGCTTGCGGCCGAGCAGCTCGGCCGCCGTCTCCAGCCGCCAGGCGCGCAGCAGCGCCGCGGGCGTCTCCCCGAACGTCTCCTCGATCCGCCGCGCCAGCGTCGAGCGGCTCATGCCGAGCGCCGAGCCGAGCGCCTCGAGCGAGACGTCGCCCTCGCAGAGCCGTTCCCGGAAGGCCGCCCGCAGACGCGCGGCGAAGGCGGATTCCTGCCCCACCGCTTCCGCTGGCGCGGGACGATCCGACGCCCTCAGCTCCTTCAGGAGCCGCTCCTTCAGGGCTTGCCGCCGATCCAGGATCGAGTGGATGCGGGCCTTCAGCACGGCCGACGAGAAGGGCTTGGCGAGGTAATCGTCGGCGCCGAGCGCCAGGCCGTCCACCTCGTCGCGCGGGGTGGCCCGGGCGGTCAGGAGGACCACCGGGATCGGCCGCGTCATCGGGTCCTCGCGCAGCGCCGAGAGGAGCTGGAAGCCGTCCATCACCGGCATCATCACGTCGGACAGGACGAGGTCGGGAAGCGCCTCGCGGGCGGCCCGCAGCCCCTCGCCGCCGTCGCGGGCCGTCAGGACGCGAAAGCCGTCGCTCAGGATGCTCTCGACGTAGCGGCCCACGTCCGGGTTGTCCTCAACGACGAGGACCGTCGGGCGATCGGCGTCCGGAAGGGGCAGCGCTTCCCGGGGCGCCGGCGGGATCGCCTCGATCTCTTCCGGCCGAGCCGACGCCGCTGTTTCGCCGCTGGCCCGCGGCAGCGAGACGTGGAAGACGCTGCCCCTCCCCCGGCTGCTCGTCACCGAGAGGGTCCCGCCGTGGAGGCGCGTCAGCTCGCGCGCGAGCGACAGGCCGATTCCCGAGCCCTCCTGCAGGGTCGAGGGTCCCGCTCCCCGGTAGTAGCGGTCGAAGATCCGCGGCAGCTCGTCCTCGGCGATTCCGGGTCCGCTGTCCTCCACCGAGAGAACGGCGTGACCCTCGGGATCGCCTCCGGTGACCCGGACGGTGATCGTGCCTCCCGGCGGCGTGAACTTCACCGCGTTCGAGAGGAGGTTGCCGGCGACCTTCTCCAGCTGGTCGCGATCGAACGAGACGGGGACGGCCTCCTCGGGCAGCTCGACCGAGATCCGCAAGCCCCGCCGCTCGGCCAGGGGCGCGAAGGAGTCGGCCACCTCGCGGGCCAGCGCCCGGAGGTCGCCCACGGAACGCACCAGCGCCAGCCCTCCGGCCTCCATGCGATGGAGGTCGAGGATCTGGTTGACGAGGCGCAGCAGGCGCAGCGCGTTCCGCCGCATCGTCGTGAGCGCTTCCTGCTGGCCCCTGGAGACGTCGCCCGCCTCCAGCAGATCCGTGAGCGGCCCGATGATCATGGTCAGCGGCGTGCGCAGCTCGTGGCTGACGTCGGTGAAGAACTTCGTCTTGACGTGGTCCAGCTCGGCGAGCGCGTCGGCCTCGCGGGTCCTCCTCTCCACGACGTGCTCGAGCTCCTGCTTCTTCAGCGACAGGGCCCGGTTCCGTGCCCAGGCCGCCAGAGGGATCAGCGAGACGAGGAGGCCCGCCGCCACCGCGCGGAACCAGGACTTCTCGGTCAGGGTCGGCTCGATCTCGATCTCGAGGGGAGCTCCCAGCTCCTCCCGGTCGCTTCCCTCGTACGTTGCCGAGACCTCGAATCGGTAGCGGCCCGCGGGGACCCTTGTATAGAAGGCGCTCCGCCTCGCACCCGCGTCGATCCAGGAAGCGTCGTAGCCGTCGAGCCGATACCGGAAACGCGCCAGATCGGGGGTCGTGAACGAGAGGGCGGTGTAGTCGATCCGGAAGTCGCCCCGATCCGGTGGAAGGCGCAGGCCGGTTCCGGCCGGTCTGCTGACGCCGCCGGCGAACAGCTCGACCAGCTCTTCGATGCGGGCCGGCGGCGGATCGCGCCGCATCGGGATCTCGCTCGGTGTGAAACCGGCGAGCCCGCTCACCGTGGGGAACCAGAGGCGCCCCTTGCTGTCGACCGCTCCGGCCGACTGGACCCCTCCGTTTGCCTCGCGGCTCGCCAGGCCGTGTCTCTCGTTGAACGAGACCGAGCGCACCCGGGGGGCCGGGGGGGCTCCGAAGGGCCCCCCATCATGACGGTCTCTTTGGCCGCGGACGAAGGCCTGGAGCTCGCGCTCGAGGACCCAGAAGATCCCGCGGTTCGTGCTCATGAAGAGGCGCCCCATGCCGTCCCTCAGGATCTGATTGATGTTGTCGTCGTGGAGGCCGTGGGAGGCGCGGATCGAGACCGCCGCGATTCCTCGAGGGGTGAGGCGGACGTGGACGAGGCCCCGGTCTTCCGTTCCCACCCAGGCCGCCCCGTCGCCGTCCACGAGAATGCTCCGGATCATGTTGCTGGCCAGCCCGTCTCCGGTGGTGAAGAGGCGGAAATGCCGGCCGTCCCAGCGCAGGAGGCCGTCGCCGGCGGTGCCCATCCATAGCGCGCCTCCACGCTCTTCGGCGATCACCCGGACGTAGCGTGAAGGCACGCCGTGTCGGCCGTCTCCGCGGTCGACGAGCTGCCAGCGGCCCGACGTGTCACGCCTGAAGAGACCGTCCTGCGCCCCCACCCAGAGCACGCCGGATCGATCGAAGTGGAGCGCGAAGACCGACTTGTTCGAGGGCAAGCCGGCAGCAGGAACGCAGCTGTCTCCCTCGACGCGGCAGAGACCTTCGAGGCCGCCGATCCAGAGCGTGCCGGCTCTGTCCCGCGCCAGCGTCCGCACGACGCCGGGGCCTTGGTGCCGCTCGAGGATCTTCGAGGATGCCGGGTCCACCCGCGCCCAACGCCCCGTGACCCCGACGAGGAGGGTGCCGTCGGGCTCGGCGACGACTGGGTAGACGCCCTCGCCTTCAGCGATCGTCTGGACGGCGGAGCGGCCGAGCCGGATCAGCCCGCCCCCTTGCGTGGCGACGAAGAGACTTCCCTCGGGGCCCGGCACGACGGCCATGAGGCTTCCGCTTCCGAGGCGGAGGATCGGCTCGCCGTCGCGCCAGAGGCCGAACGCCGAATAGCGCCATCGGACACCCTCGCCGTCCCGAGCCACCAGCGGCCCGATCTTCCCGGCGTGCTCGTCGGTCGCCAGCGGCTGGAGCCGCTTCCCGTCCCACCACGAGAACCCCTCTTCGGTCCGGACCGCCGCTCCGTCGTTGGCGGCGGCCCAGTCCCCCTCGATGGGGAAGACACTCACGCCGGCGACGACTCGGGCGAGGGGACCCGGCGCGAGCCGCCAGAGCCCCTCCACCGTGCCCGCGTAGACGCTGCCGTCCGAGAGCTCGCCGACCACCGACACCTCCGGCAGGCGGGCGGTGAATACCCGTTCCCGCCCCTCCCAGAGCTGGACCTCTCCCCCGTGGACGGCGACCCAGAGCCGGCCCAGCCTGTCCGCGAGGAGCGTCTTCACGTCCTGCCCCGAGGCGGCCTCGACCGGCACCACGGCTCCCCGCTGGATCCTGGCGACGCCGCGATCCCCGCAAACCCAGAGCCCACCGGCGGCGTCGGTCCGGAGGCGGTTGACACGCAGGCCCGGCAGGCCCTTCTCGCGCGTGATCTCCTCGAACCTCCCGTCCGGCGTCCGCTTCACCAGGCGAAAGTCCTCCGTGACCAGCCAGAGGTTGCCGGCCTCGTCGGCCGCGATCCAGATCAGCCTGTTGCCGGCCAGTCCGGGGCTCGTGACGCTGGTGTAGACGGTGAAGCGGTTTCCGTCGAAGCGGACCAGGCCGTCCCAGGTGGCGAGCCAGAGATAGCCGTCCCGGGACCAGGTGAGGTCGTTGACGGAGTTGACCGGGAGCCCCTCGCGCGTGGTGTATCGCTCAGCGGTCCATCCCCTGGACAGCTCCATGCCGGCCTGGGGCAAGCCCAGGGCCAGCGCCGTGGCCGCGAGGAGGGCAATGGAGGCCGTGAACTCATTCTATGTCAGCAGATTGACGAGAAAAATCAAACGATTGACGAGGATGGACAAACGCCCGCCCGCGAGCCGACCTAGGTTTGTCCGAGAGAAAAACATGGATGCTTCCGCTCGCACCGATCGTCTGATTCGTTGGCTCTCCCGGCCGCCGGCCCGAGTCCCGCTCGGGGTGCTCCTGGTGGCCGCGCCGGCCATCGCGCTGCTCCCTCATTTGCGCGGCCTCGTCTCGCGCAACGCGGTGGTCACCGCGTTCGTCCACACGGCGCGCGCCCCCATCTCGGGCCGCCTGACGCAGAGCCCTGCCACGCCGGGGACGGTGATCGCGGCGGGAGCCTCTGCCGCGCTGATCGAGAACCCGCGCGCCGCCGACGACCTCGTGGCCGAACAGCGCTCGGCGCAGGCGGCGGGGAAGTCCCAGCTCGAGCGCCTGGACGAGCAGCTTCGACTGCTCGACGGGCTGGAGCGGCGGTATGCGAAGCAGCTCCAGGCTTCCCGGGAGGGGCTCGGGCGCGACACCGATCTGAGGATCGCCACGCTGACGGCCGAGCTGAAGGGCCTGGAGGCGAGGCTGGCCGAGGCGCGGCGCCAATCGGAGAGGGCCGCCTCCCTCGAGAAGGTCGGGTTGGCGTCACAAGCCCGCCTCGAGACCGCTCAGGCGGCGCTCGCTTCCCTCGAGGCGACCCGCGACGCCCGGCGCGAGGAGCTGCGCCGGATCGAAGGGCAGCGCCGTGAGCTGGCGGCCGGCGGCCTCCTCGTCGACGGCCACGACGATGCCGTCCGGCTCAGCGAGCTCCTCTCCCGCCTGGGGCTCGAGAGGCTCGAGCTGGTGACGGCCAGGGCGCGCGCGGCATCGAGCCTGGACGCCATCGGGTCGCGGCTGGCGAAGGCCGAGGCGCTCCTGGGCCGTGTCCAGCAGGCACCCGTCGAGGTCCCCGACGGTGTCCTCGTCTGGGAGGTGCATTCCCTGCCGGGCCAGCACGTGGAGGCCGGAGCGCCGGTCTTCTCCTTCGTGAACTGCCGCGAGCTCCTCCTCGACATGCGGGTCGACGATTCGGTCCTCTCGCTGGTGCGCGCCGACCAGCCTTCGCGCTTCCGGCTCTTCGGGTCGCCCGGCGGGCATCTGGCCCATGTCGCCTTCTTGCGCGGCTCGGCGGCCCCCCTGGCCCAGGGAACGCTGGCGGCGAGCGTCCCGCGCGAGGGCCGGGAAGGGCAGGTCCTCTCGAGGATCGAGCTCGACCCGAGCCTTCCGGGCCCCAGCGATTCCTGCGGCATCGGGCGGACGGCCTACGTGAAGCTCGACGGCATCGGCCTCTATCGCGAGCTGGTGCGGAGGCTGATCCTGTGACGGTCCGCGTACCGCTTCCCCAGGAACGCGAGCGCGAGCGCGCCGTCCTCCTGATCATCCTGCTCGACTTCGTCGCCCTGGGCGGAGTCCTGGCCTTCGGCCTCCTCTCGCGCTCGTTGACCCTGGTCGCCGACGGCGTTCGCGGTGAGCTGCTCCTGCTCGTCGAGGTCTATTCCTTGTGGACCCTGCGGCGCATCCACCGGGGACTCTTCGCCGAGTACGAGTACGGGACCGGGAAGATCGAGCGCCTCGTCAACGTGGCCATCAGCCTGAGCCTCTATGCCGCGGCCGCCGGGGTGGCCTGGACGGCCCTGGCCGGAGATCACCCGCCGCCCCCGAGCTCCGCGCTCTACCTCGCCATCGGGCTCTTCTTCGCCGAGGGGAACCTCCTGATCAACCTGTATGGGCTGGTGCGTTTCGCGCGCGCGAACGAGGAGCAGCCGTCGCTCATCCTGACGGCGCAGCTCGAGGCCAGGCTCATCAAGACCGTTTCGTCGTTCGTGGTCTTCCTGGCGGTGATCGCCAGCGACGTCGTGCCCGACCCGACGGTCGGCCGAGCCGTCGACGTCCTCGGATCGCTCTTCGTCTGTGTCGTCATGGCCCGGACCGCGACGCGCCTGCTCCGCGAGAGCATGCCGGACCTCCTAGACCTCTCCCTCGGCGAGGAGGTTCAGAACGTCGTCTACCGCGCGCTGGTCAACAGCTTCGAGCGGTACGACGACGTCGTCGGCGTCCGCACCCGGCGCTCCGGCCGGCAGCTCTTCGTGGAAGTCAGGCTGGCGTTCGACGGAGGAACCACGATGGCGCAGGTGATGTCGGCAGAACGGGAAATCGAGGACCAGATTCGGGACGAGCTCCCGGAATCCTCCATCAGCATCGTTCCGGTGGCGTCCGCGCCGCAACGGCACAGGCTGGCTTCATGACGGTCGTCGTGAGGCCGCGATCCCCCGAAGGCTGGACGGTCGTGGTCGTGACCGGGCGTCTGGATGCCATGACGTCGCCGGATCTGGAAGCGGACCTCGCCGAGCTGCTGGTGGACGAGCCGGTGCGGCTTGCTCTCGAGTTCTCGGGCGTCGACTACATGGCGAGCCCCGGTCTGAGGGTCCTCCTCCACGCCCTCAAGACGACCGGCCGATCCGGTGGCCAGATGTGCCTGGTGGCGCCGCGGGTCATGGTGCGGAAGGTCCTCGCGCAGTCAGGGGTCGAGCGCCTGCTGGTGATCGGCGAGGCGATCGAGTCCTTGCCGAGCTGACATGGAACAGAGCAAGAGTCGACGCCCCGAGGAGCCACGCCTCCTCCGTCTGCCGACCTATCTCGAGACCGAGCTGGCTGCGCTGGAGGCGGTCACCGCGGAAAACGAGGGATTGGTGGACGAAACGGCCGTCAACCGCCCTTCAAGAACAGAGTCAGCCGCTGCCGCCACTCGGGCGAGCGCCAGTCGAGCGGACCCTTCACGTAGTCCAGGATCTCGCCGCTCGGCGAGATGACGTAGGTCTCGGGGACCTTCTCGGTGCCGAAGCGCGTGGCGACCGCCCTCCCAACGTCCAGGGCGATCGGCAGCGCTTCGGCCTGCCGCTCCTTCAGCCATCGGTCCACGGTGGGGAAGCCGTCGTCCAGCGACACCGCCACCAGCTCCATCGCCGGGTTGCCGCGGATCTCGTTGGCGTAGGCGAGGAGGCTCGGCAGCTCCTCGACGCAGGGGGGGCACCAGGTGGCCCAGAAGTGCACCACCAGGACCTTGCCGGGCGGCTTGGCGAGGTCGAGCTCGCCGCCGCCGGGCAGCTTCACCGTAAGCGGACCATCCGGCAGCCGGCGCGGCGCGGGCGCCGAGCGCACGACGTCGCCGCCGCCGGTCAGCCAGCCACGCCCGCGCACGCCGGCGAAGACCGCCAGCACGGCCACCACGGCCAGCGCGATCCAGCGTTCCTTGGCCGTCACGCGATCGTGGTCACTCGATCAGGATGCCGCGGCCGAGGAAGGCTCCGAGGAGCGCTCCTCGCTCGGCTCGTAGGGCACCAGGGTCTCGCGGCAGACCGGCCGCACCGCGCAGCGCTCGCAGTGCGAGCGGGTGATCTCGCGGCTGCACTCGGCCAGGATCCCGAGCCGCGAGAGGGCCCAGTCGAAGGAGACCGGGTCGTCGGTGTCGATGCGCCGCAGCCACTGGGTCGCCTCCCTCGAGGCGATCAGGTCGGCGGTCGCCCGCCGGGTAATGCCGAGGTAGCGCGAGATCCGGTGCACGTGCGTGTCCATCGGCAGCAGCAGGCGGTCCGCCCGGAAGTGGTGGCCGCTCCAGAGCCCGAGGTCGACGTCGCGGTCGCGCACCATCCAGCGCAGGAAGAGGTGCGCGCGCTTGCAGGCCGAGCCCTCGCCCGGCTGCGGCAGCAGGAAGCGCAGGCCGTGCGGCAGCTCGAACGTGTCGTTGCCGGTCAGGTAGGTGAGCTGGCCGTAGAAGCGGTCGAGCGCCGGGACGTAGTCGGGCTCGCCGTGGTCGCCGGCGGCGAACAGGTTGCGCAGCGAGCCGTGCTCGTTGCGGGCGCGCCGTACCGCGTTCAGGAAGCGGCGCAGGTCCTCGCGGGTGACCCAGCGGTGCTTGAAGCGCGCCAGGCCCGGGATCGCCTCGCCGTGCCAGGCGTCCAGGAAGCCGGCCGGCGACGGACCCAGCGCCGAGAGCACGCGCTCCAGCGAGCTCTGGATCGACGCCACGCGCCCGAAGGCGAGCGACGAGGCGATGAAAGCGACCAGCTCCCGATCCTCGGCGGAGCGGTAGCGGTGCGGGAAAAGGAGAGGGTCCGAGTCGAGCCTTCTGCCCTCCCACTCGGCCCGCAGCAGCGTCAAGCGCTCGGCAAGCCGGGGGAGCTCGGGATCCTTCAGCGGGACCAGTCGTTCCTCCGTGAACGCTGATCGTAGCAGAGGAACACAGCCGGTGAACAACGCTGTAGCATGGAGACCAACGTGAAGCGGGCGCTCGTCGGCGCGAAAGATGGCACGGGGGACTCCGGAAAACCAAACAGCGACAAGGTCGTGCTGGTCGGCGTGTATGGCCGCGAGACCCCCAAGGCCATGGCCGAGGACCACCTCGACGAGCTGGCGCGCCTGGTGGAGACCGCCGGCGGGGTGGTCGTCGCGCGCGCTCTCCAGGAGCGGCGCTCCCCCGATGGGGCGACCTACATCGGCAAGGGCAAGGTTCGGGAAGTGGCCGAGGCGGCCGAGGCGCTCGGCGCCGGCTGGACGGTGTTCGACGACGAGCTCTCCGCCTCGCAGGTGAAGAACCTCGAGAAGGAGCTGCCCACCCACGTGATGGACCGGCCCGGAGTGATCCTGCAGATCTTCGCGGCGCGGGCACGCTCCCGCGAGGCGATGACGCAGGTGGAGCTGGCGCGCCTGCAGTACATGCTGCCGCGCCTGGCCGGCGCGTCCAGCGGCCTCGAGCAGCAGCGCGGCGGCGGCGCCTTCCGCGGCGGCTTCGGCGAGAAGAAGCTCGAGCTGGACCGCCGCAAGATCAGGAAGCGCATCGCCACCCTGAAGGAGGAGCTGGTGCGCGTCGAGAAGGGGCGGGAGGTGCGCCGCAAGACGCTGCGGCGCGTGCCGACCGTCTCGCTGGTCGGCTACACCAACGCCGGCAAGACGACGCTCTTCAACAAGCTGACCCACAGCAAGGAGCTCGCCGAGGACCGCCTCTTCGCCACCCTCGACCCGCGCCACGCGCGCCTCTCCGGCGTCGGCGGGCGCGCCATCGTGCTGGCCGATACCGTCGGCTTCCTCCGCAAGCTGCCACACGACCTGGTGGCCTCGTTCCGCTCCACCCTGGCCGAGGCGCAGGAGTCCGACCTGGTGGTGCACGTCGTCGACGCCTCCTCGCCGCAAGCCGACGAGCAGAAGCGCGTGGCCGACGAGCTGCTGGCCGAGCTCGGCGTCGACGCCTCGCGGGTGCTGCTGGCCTACAACAAGGTCGATGTGAAAGGCGGTACCTTCGGCACCGCGGAGATCGCCTCCGCCAAGTCTCCGGCGACCCGCGCTGCTGACCTGGTCGCTAACCATTCCGCTGTCTCTATCTCGGCCCTCACCGGCGGCGGGCTCGCGGAGCTGCGGGCCGCGATCGTCGAGCGGCTCTCGGCGCTGGGCGTGACGATCCCACGCTACGGGAACGCCCCTGTCGAGGAGGCCGCCGCCCGTTGATGGAGGACCTGAGGCTCCCGTCGCGCTTCGAGCCGCGCACGGTCCTCTCGGGGGCCGTGGCGCGGGTCGTCGCCTGCTTCGACCGCGAGCGCGACGCCCGGGTGGTGGTGAAGCTGGCGGCCAGCCCCTCCGACGAGGACTTCCTGGCGCTCCGCAAGGAATTCCGGCTGCTGGCCTCGCTGGACCATCCCTCCGTCGCCAGGGCGCGCGACTTCGGGCTGGCGCTCGACGGCCGCGCCTGGTTCTCCATGGACGAGGTGGTCGGGCCCGACCTCTCGACGTTCGCCCAGACGCACGCCCTGCTGGAGACGCTCTCGGTGCTGGTCGACGTCGCCCACGCGCTCGACTACGTCCACGCCCGCGGCTACGTGCACGGCGACGTGAAGCCGACGAACGTGCGGATCGCCGGACAGCGCGCCTACCTGCTCGACTTCGGCCTGGCCTTCTCGCGCGGCGAGGAGGCGGAGGGGATCCGCGGCACGCCCTCGTACGCCGCGCCCGAGGTGCTGCGCGGCGGACGCCCCGACCGTCGCGCCGACCTCTACTCCCTGGGGATGACGTTCTACGAGTCGATCACCGGCGTCCTGCCGACGAAGGGGCGCGACCTGGCCGGCATCCTCCGCTTCCACCTCGAGGAGGACGTGCCGGTGGCGTCGGCGGTGAAAGCCGGCGTGCCCGGAAAGCTGGACCGCCTGCTGGCGCACCTGCTGGAGAAGGAGCCGGGCGCGCGCTACCCGTCGGCCCGCCACCTGCTCGAGGACCTGGGGCGCGAGTTCGGGCTGGTGCGCGGCTCCTCGGTCGACGCCAGGCCGGAGCTGCTGACCCCGCCGTTCGCCGGGCGCGGCGAGCTGCTCTCGAAGTTCACCGACGCGCTGAGGGCCGCGGTGCTGGGGCGCGGCCGGATGGTGCTGGTCAGCGGGCCGGAGGGCGCCGGCAAGACGCGCCTCCTCTCCGAGCTCCGCGCCTGCGCGCAGTCCGAGGGTGCGCTGGTCTTCGAGGGGCGCGCCCTGGAGGAGGACCGCACCCCCTACCGTCCGGTGCTGGACGTCCTCTCGGCCATGACCCGCCTCACCGGGAGCGCCGGGCAGGGGGCGCGGGCGGCGCTGGCGCGGGCCGCCCGCCTGGCCGCCACGCAGGTCGAGGACCTGCCGATCTCGCGTCTCACCGACGAGCGCAGCCGCCTGGCGCTCTTCGAGGACGTCCTGAACGCGTTCGAGTCGACGCGCTCCGGCGAGGTCGGCGAGCGCCCGATGGTGGTGCTCTTCGACGACGTCCACCTGGCGGACCTCGCCACGCTCGGCCTGCTCTCCTACCTGTCGAAGGCGGTGGAGACCTGCCGCATCGTGCTGGTCGGCACCGCGCTGACGGCCGCCGAGCACGACGAGGCGGAGACCACGGTCGCCGACTCCGAGGCGTCGGCGGTGCTGGGTCCGCTGTCGGAGCTCTCCGCCGAGCCGTGGCCGCTGCCGCCGCTGACCGAGCCGGAAGTGGCCTCGGCCGCGGCCGGCGCGCTGGGGGAGAGCGAGCTCTCGCCCGACTTCGTGCGTGCCCTGCAGCACGAGTCGCAGGGTCTGCCGGGCGCGCTGGTCCGGATCCTGGAGCACTACGTGGAGGCGCGCGTCCTGTCGGTCGCCGAGGGCAAGCTGGTCATCGACGAGGAGCGCCGCCGCAAGGTCACTCACCCGGGCGCCGTCTCGGAGCTGCTCGACGCTCGTCTGGCGGCCCTCCCCCCGACACAGCGCTCGCTGCTGCGAGCCCTGTCCATCGCGCCGACCGACCTCTCCTTCGACCTGGCGCGCCGCCTCGCCTCCGAGGCCGCGCATGGCGGTGCGCCGGAGATCGCCACCGACGTGCTGGCCGACGACCTCGCCGCGCTGACCGCCAGCGGCCTCCTGGTCGCCCGCGAGAAGGGTGGCGAGACGTTCTGGGAGTTCGGCTCCAGCAAGACCCGCGAGCTGGTGGCCGCGTCGCTGGGGGAGGCCGAGCGGCGCGAGCTGCACGACCTGGCGGCGGCCTTCTTCGAGTCGCGCCTGCCGCAGCGCCCCGACTTCATCTCCGCCGCCGCGACGCATGCGCTCAAGGGGGGAGACCCGGAGCGCGGCGTGCGGCTGGGGCTGGCCGCCGCCTCGCAGGCCGAGCGGCTCTTCGCCTACGACCCGGCGGCGACGTTCTACTCCGGCGTCCTCGACTTCCTGGACATCCTGGGAGGCCGGGACGCCGAGAAGTCGAGCGTGCGGGAGCGGCTCGGCGACGTCCACTTCCGCGCCGGCAACTGGCGCCGGGCGCTCTCCGCCTATCACTTCCTGCTGAAGGAGCTCGGGGCGCGCGACGACGCCGAGTCGCGCCGGCGTGCCGCGCTCCTGACCTACAAGGTCGGCATGATCCGGCTGCGTCGCGGCGACGCCGCCGCGGCGCGCACGCTCTTCGACCGTGCCGAGATCGAGTTGGCCGCGGTGGGCACCGCCGAGGAGCGCGCCCGCCTCCTGGACGCCTCGGCCCGGGCGCGCCTCGACCGCGCCGACCACGACGGCGCCGAGGAGAAGGCGCTGGCCGCCATCGCGCTGGTCGGGCCGGACGGGCCGGACGACCTGAAGGCCCTGCTGAACGGCACGCTGGGGGCGATCGCCTATCAGCGCGGCGACTGGCCGGCCGCCGAGGAGAGCCTGCTGGTGGCCGTCGAGCAGGCCCGCCGCGGCGCCCGCCCGGAGCTCATCCGGCGCGGCCTCTCGGCGCTGGCCACGGTCTACTGGAAGACGGGGCGTTGGGCGGAGAGCGAGCGGCTGGAGCGCGAATGCCTGGCCGAGGCCGAGCGCTCGCGCGATCTCTGGGGGATCACCACCGCCTCCACCAACATCGCCATCCACTCCTGCGGCTCCGGTGACTTCCGCGCCGCGCGCCCGCACTTCGAGCGGGCGCTGGAGATCAACCGGCGGCTCGGCTCGACGAACGGCCAGGCGCTGGCGCACCTGAACCTCGGGGAGTGCGACGAGATCCTGGGCCGCTGGGACGAGGCGGAGACGAACTACCGCCTGATGCTCGACCTCCTCGGGTCGGACCGCTCCAACAAGAACGTCCTCGAGGCCAAGCTGGCGCTCGGCAACCTCATCCGCAAGCGCGGCGACCTGGACCGCGCCGAGAAGCTGCTGGCCGAGACGCTGGAGGCGGCCCGCAACACCGGCGACCGCGACCTCATCGCCGCGGTGCTCTACCCGGTGGCGCTGGTGGAGAAGGACCGCGAGCACCTCGACGACGCGCGGCGCCACCTGGACGACGTGCTCTACGAGATGCAGAGCTCCGGCACCAAGGACGGGCTGGGGCGCGTGCTCTTCTCCTCCGCCGAGCTGGCGCTGCGTCAGGCGGACTTCGCCCGCGCCAAGGAGGACGCCGCCCACGGCGCGGCGCTGGCCGAGGAGCTCGGCGACCGCTACGACCTGGGGCGGCTCAAGACGGTCGAGGCGCGGCTCACCTCCAAGGACAACCGCTACGAGGAGACCGACCGCCTCTTCGACGACGGCATCCGGATCCTCTCCGAGATCGAGGCGCTCTACGACCTGGGCCGGGCCTACTACGAGTGGGGCGTCCGCACCGAGGAGCGCGCCAAGGCCACGGCGCGGCTGGGGACGGCGGCGCGCCTCTTCGAGCGGATCGGCGCGCGGCGCGAGCTGGAGCGCACCCGCGGCGTGCTGGAGCGCATCTCGCAGCGCATCGCCGCCGAGGCCGGCGCGGTCAGCTCGCGGCACGACGAAGGGATCATCGGCCTCTACGAGGTCTCGCGGATCGTCAACTCGACCCGCGACCTCTCCGGCGTCCTCGACGAGATCGTCGACCTGGCGCTGAAGCGGATGAACGCCGAGCGCGGCATGATCCTGCTGGCCGACCCGGTCACCTCACGCATGTCGATCCGCGTGGCGCGGAACCTGCGTACCGGGCGCGAGGAGGAAGCCGAAGCGATCTCGCGCTCGGTGGTCGACCGGGTGGTCAGCGAGGGGCGCTCGATCCTGGCGGCCGACGCGCGCATCGACCCGCGCTTCGTGGGACGCGAGTCGATCCTGGCGCACTCCATCGTCTCGTTCCTCTGCGTGCCGCTGCGGGTGAAGGAGCGGATCTCCGGCGCCATCTACATCGACCACCGCGCCGCCGCCCGCCTCTTCAGCGAGGCCGACCGCGCCTTCCTGGAGGCCTTCGCCGACCTGGCCGCGGTGGCCATCGAGAACGCCCGGCTGGTGGAAGAGCTTCTGGAGGCGCGTTTGAGGCTGTCGGTCGAGAACGAGAGCCTGAAGGCGAACCTGATGCGCGGCGGCGGGCTCGACGCGATCGTCGGCACCTCGGAGGCGGCCAAGCGGATCAAGGCCACGCTGCCGCGGGCGGCGGCCGGGAACACCACCGTGCTGATCCGCGGCGAGTCGGGCACCGGCAAGAACCTGGTCGCCCGGGTCCTCCACTCGCTTTCGCCGCGGCGGGCCGGGCCGTTCATCCAGTTCAACTGCGCCGCGCTGCCGGACACGCTGGCCGAGTCGGAACTCTTCGGGCACGAGAAGGGCTCCTTCACCGGCGCCGACCGCCGGAAGCCGGGGCGCTTCGAGCTGGCCTCGGGCGGCACGATCTTCCTGGACGAGATCGGCAAGACCACGCTGTCGATCCAGGCCAAGCTGCTGCGGGTCGTGGAGGACAAGGAGTTCGAGCGGGTGGGCGGCACGGTCACCCTCAAGACCGACGCCAAGATCCTGGCGGCCACGAACCTCGACCTCGAGGTGGCCATCGAGCGCGGCGAGTTCCGCGAGGACCTCTTCTACCGGCTCAACGTCGTGCCGATCGTGCTGCCGCCGCTCCGCACCCGGCTGGAGGACCTGCCCACGCTGGTCGAGCACTTCGTCATGAAGCTCTCGCGCGACCTCGGGCAGGACCCGCGGCGCCTCGACCCCGGCGTGCTGACGCTCTTCTCCCGCTATCCGTGGCCCGGGAACGTGCGCGAGCTGGAGGCGACGCTGCACCGCGCGCTGGTGCTCACCGCGGGGGACGTCCTCACCGAGCGAGACTTCTCCTGGATCCTGGAGTCGCCGCTGCTGGCGGCCGGCGGCGTCTCGGCCGGCGGGCGGGCCCGGCTGGCGACCGCCGAGGCGGCCGCCAAGCCGATCGACCCCGAGGCCTTCGAGCGCATCCTCTCGACGGTGGAGCGCGACCTCATCGAGCGCGCCCTCTCGGAGTCGGGCGGCAAGATCCGCGAGGCCTCACGCCGGCTCGGCCTGGCGCGCAACACCCTCAAGGCCAAGATGCTCAAGTACGGCCTCAGAGGACAGGACGAACAGGCCGGGTAGCCGCCCTAGAATCGAGGCACCGTCCCGGACAGGAGGTGCCGCATGCTGGAACTGGCGCTCGTCGCGTTGCTGACTCAGGCCACGCCAACCACGCCTACGCCGGTGGCTCGCAGCTCCGACCGCCCCCGAACGCTCAGCGACGTGGCGCGCGAGCGGAAGGGAAAAACGAAGCCGCAAGGGGGCGTCTCCTCGGTGGAGATCGCCGGCGAGGTTTCGGAGGAGAGCGGCGGCTCGTCGGGAAAAGCGGCCTCGAAGTCCAAGCAGGTGGCCTCGCTGCGGATCCTGTCCTCGACGAACTCCGGCGTGAGCAGCCGCGGAGTCGTGATGTTCCAGGGGAGCGTCCAGAACGTGGGCGAGGGGGCGGCCTGCCGGGTGCGGATCGCCTACGCGCTCACCGACGACCAGGGGAAACCGCTGGCCGCCGGATCCGCGTCGCTGAGCCGCGTCGAGAACGGCGCCACCGCGAGCTTCGACGGGAAGGTGAGCGTGCCGCCGAACACGTTCAACGCGTCGAACCGCGTCTCGTCAGGCAATCCCAACGTGAAGATCCGGTATCTGGGCCAGGGTTCCGCGGAAGTCACCAGCGCCGACGCCTGTCGCTAGGAGCCCGTAACGGGACACTAGCGGCCGTCACCGTTCCGCGCCGGCTGCTCGTTGCGGCTGCGCCGGGGCACGCCTTCGAGGCCGAGCCGCCGGTTGAGCGTATCCGGCAGCAGCTCGGAAAAGGTCTCGTCCTGCCGCGAGCGGCGGGAGCCCGTCTCCGGGTTGTTGTCGGGCGAGGCGGAGCCCTGGTTGCTGGTCTTCATGGAATCTCCCTTGTTCCGAACTTGTGTTCGCGAGATGCCGAGCCCGGGCGTGTCACCCGGGCTCGGCGATCGATGCTGTGCGGCGCGTTACTGCGCGGAGACCGAGACGTCGTCGACGTGCACGTCGTTGCCGTACACGCTGATGCCGAGGAACCCGAGGTTGACCGTGGTGCCCTTGTAGGCGCTGAGGTCGATCGTGTGCTGCTTCCAGCCCGTGGTTCCGTCGTAACGGTTGACAGCGGTGCCCACGCTCGTCCAGGAGGTGCCGCCGTTGGTGGAGACCTGCACCTGAACCCTGTCGGCGGCGGTGCTGTAGCCGGTGTCGTGGTACATCCAGAAGGTCAGCGTGGCCGTGGTGTAGGTCCCGGCGATCGCGAAGCCGGTGGCGCGGTACATGCGCGTCTGGTTGCCGCTGGCCGACGTATAGGAGTTGAAGAGCCCCATCTTGGTGCCGCCGTGGACCGACATCACCGGGTGCGTGCCGGAGGTGGCGATCGACCAGGCGCCGGCGGTGCCCGAGACCTGCGCCGCGGACCAGCCGGAGGGGGAGAGCTCGAAGCCGTCGCTGAAGAGCGTCGGCGGGCCGCCGCAGGTGGCAGTGAAGTTCTTGCCGGTGGCGTTCGGGCCGACGGTGACCGACTGCGAGGTCGGCGAGAAGGTGCAGCCCGTCTTGGACGGCGTCACGGTGTAGGTGCCGGCGGCCAGCCCGGAGATCGTGTAGTTGCTGCTGGCGTCGGAGGTGGCCGAGGCCGCGCCGGAGCTCACGGTGGCGCCGGAGGTGCCGGCGTTGCCGGCGATCGAGTAGGTCGGAGCGGGGCAGCTGGCGGTGAAGTTCTTGCCGGTGGCGTTCGGGCCCACCGTGACCGACTGTGACGTCGGGGAGAACGTGCAGCCCGACTTGCTGGGCGTCACCGTGTAGGTGCCGGCGGCCAGGCCGCTGAGCGTGTAGTTGCTGCTGCCGTCGGAGGTCGTCGAGGCCGCGCCGGCGGTGACGGTGGCGCCGGTGGTGCCGGCGTTGCCGGAGATCGAGTAGGTGCAGCTGGCGGTGAAGTTCACCCCGCTGGCGTTCGGGCCGACGGTGACCGACTGCGAGGTCGGCGAGAACGTGCAGCCCGACTTGCTGGGCGTCACCGTGTAGGTACCCGCCGAGAGGCCGGCGAAGGAGAAGTTGCTGCTGCCGTCCGAGGTGGTCGAGGCCGCGCCGGCGGTGACCGTGGCGCCCGAGGTCCCGGCGTTTCCGGAGATCGAGTAGCTGGTGGCGGCGGTCGCGGTGACCGTGACGTCGTCGATGTACTCGTCGTTGCCGTAGGCGCTGATGCCGAGGAAGCCGAGGTTGACCGTGGTGCCGGCGTAGGCGCTGAGGTCGACGGTGGCCAGCTTCCAGCCGGTGGTGCCGTCGTAGCGGTTGACCGCGCTGCCGGCGTTGGTCCAGGTGGAGCCGCCGTTGGTGGAGACCTGTGCCTGCACCTTGTCGAGCGAGGTGGTGTAGCCGGTCTCGTGGTACATCCAGAACGTCAGCGTGACGGTCGAGGAGGCCGGGACCGCGAAGCCGGTGGCGCGGTAGTAGCGCGTCTGGTTGCCGGCCGCCGAGGTGTAGGAGTTGAAGGAGGCCAGGGTGGAGCCGCCGTGCGGCGAGACCACCGGGTGCACGCCGGCGGTGAGCGCGGACCAGGCGCCGGCGGTGCCGGAGACCTGGGCGCTCGACCAGCCGCCGCTCTCGAAGCCGTCGCTGAAGAGCGGGCCGGGGGCGCAGGTGGCGGTGAAGCTCTTGCCGGTGGCGTCCGGGCCGACGGTGACCGAGAGGGAGGTGGGCGAGAACGTGCAGCCGGACTTGGACGGCGTGACCGTGTAGGTGCCGGCGGAGAGGCCGGTGATCGTGTAGTTGCTGCTGCCGTCGGACGTCGCGCTCTTGGTGCCGGCGGTCAGCGTGGCACCGGAGGTGCCGGCGTTGCCGGAGATCGAGTAGGTCACCGGGGCGCTCACCGCGAGCTCCCAGAAGCCGCGGCCGTGGGTGGCGGCGCGGACGACCGAGCCGTCCGGCAGGATGCCGATGTCCCAGATGGAGACGGCCGGGAGGCCGGTGCCCCAGCGGGCCCAGGTGGCGCCGCTGTCGGTGGAGCGGTAGAGGCCGAGGTCGGAGCCGGCGTAGAGCGCGGCGGCGTCGGTCGGATCGACGCGGATCACGTGCACCGGGAAGTTCGGCAGGCCGGCGTCGATCTGGGTGAACGTCGTGCCGCCGTCGGCCGTCCGGAAGAGGCGGCCGCCGGTGGTGCCGCCGGCGTAGGAGACGTAAAAGATGTTGGTGTTGGTCGGGTCGAACTCGACGTGGGCGACGTACTTGGTGGGCAGGCCGCCGGCCAGCGGAGCGCTCCAGCTGGTGCCACCGTTGGTGGAGCGGCGCACATAGCCGTTGCCGGTGCCGGCCAGGAGGTGCTGCGAGTTGGAGCGTGCCACGGCGATCTTGGTGACGTAGCCGCGCTGGCCGGCGTCGCCGAGGTCGGTCGTGGAGGGCTTGGCCCAGGTGGTGCCGCTGTTGGTGGAGCGCCAGAGGTACTGGGTGCCGGTGTAGAGCGTGGCCGGGGTGTTCGGGTCCATGGTCAGCGGGGTGATGAACGGCGCGTTCTCCGAGCCGTAGCTGGGCCCGATCTCGGGCCAGCTGGAGCCGCTGTCGGTGGAGCGGAAGATCCGGGTGGAGTAGACCGTGCCGTACATCGTGGTGGTCAGCGTCGGGTGCGCCGCCACGCCGAAGCCGTCGCCGCCGATCACCTCGCTGTAGGAGGTGGTGCTGGTGGAGCGCAGGTTCGTGCCGTTGTCCTGCGCGCCGCCGATGATGAAGTTCGGGTTGGCGCCGGAGAGGGCGATCGAGTAGTACTGCCGCGTCACCACGTTGGTGTTGAGGTTGGAGAACGTCGCCGCGCCGTCGGCGGTCCGGTTCACGCCGCCGTCGTCGCCGATGAGGAGCGTGGTGCCGGTGAAGACCATCGAGTGGATGTCGGCGTGGCAATAGTTGCTGGCCGAGGGGCTGGCCGACCAGGACGACTTCTTCGAGAAGGTGCCGCCGCCGTCGGTCGACTTCCAGATGTCCAGGCCGCCGGCGTAGACGTTCAGCGCGTTCGCCGGGTCGACCTTGATGGTGGTGGCGTACCAGCCCTGGCCGGCCAGGATCGAGGAGTGGCTGCCACAGGCTCCCGAGTAGGGGTTGGAGCGGAGCGCCCAGGTCGTGCCGCCGTCGGTCGAGCGGTAGATGCCGCGCTGGTCGACCGGGTCGTCGGCGCAGCCCGAGATGTCGCCGGCGGCGCTGGCCGACATGGCGAAGATCGTGGTCGGCGCCGAGGGGGCGATGGCGAGCGACATGCGGCCGTTGTCGGTGGTGGAGAACGGAGCGGTGTCACCGGCGACCTTGGTCCAGGTCTCGCCGCTGTCGGTGGAGCGGTAGACCCAGCCCTTCCAGGTGGGCGTCGCCGAGGCGATGTCCCACACGGTGGCCAGGATCGTGGCCGGCGTGCCGGGGACGCGCGCCAGAGCGGTACCGGAGTAGGTGGAGAACTTCGTCACCCAGGTCGCTCCGCCGTCGGTCGACTTCTGGATGCCGAGCGTGTTGGCGGCCAGGATCTCGTTGGCGTTCGTGGGGTGGACCGAGAGGTCGAAGTACTTGGTGGCCGAGACCGAGACCGGCAGGCCCCAGGTCGCGCCGGCGTCGGTGGACTTGAGGAAGCCGATGCCGTTGATGCCGTCGCTGCCGAGCGCGCCTTCACCGGTGCCGACGTAGACGATGCTGGAGTTCGAGGGGGCCACCGCGACCGCGCCGATCGAAAGGTCGCCGAGGCCGTCGGTGAGGACCGTCCAGGTGGAGCCGGTGTCGGTCGACTTCCAGACGCCGCCGCCGGCGGTGCCGCGGTAGATGATGGCGGCGTTGTTGGGATCGACCGCAAGCATCGAGACGCGTCCGGCGAAGTTCGTGGGGCCGAGGTTCGACCAGGCCGTGCCGCCGATGGCGAGCGCATTCCTGCCATTGCTGCGGTCGGCCTGCTGCGCCTCCCATTCGACCTGGTTCATCCAGGCGGCGCGCAGCTTCAGCTCCGGGTCGACGACGCCGAACTCGTCGGCGTACATGTCCCAGAAGGCCTGGGCGCGGCGCAGCGCGTGGTCGTGCGCCTCGCGCGCGTTCTTCGGGCGCCCTTCTTCCTCTTCCCGTTCGACGCGCATGTCGTCGTCGGCCTTGGCGAGGTTGAAGGAGAAGACTGAGGCGATCGAGAGGACCAGCGCGGCCAGTCGGATGCTCTTCATTTGCGCGGCGCCTTTCTGCATGTCGAGGGTCGTCGCGACTTACGCAAGGAATGTTCCCGGGTGTCTCCGAGAAGGAAGATGAGTGCTTGCTTATGTTTGCGAATCAGTATCTATCGAAGGTTAACCGTCGTACCAGGGTCGCTAGTAGATCGCCGGGTCAGTACCTGATCCTGCTTTCGGCGCTGTTGGCCGGGTGTGGGTCAGCGGCGAGCGACACCTTCATCCACGACGTGGACCATGCCCTGAAGAGCGGCGACCGGGTCCGGATCGCCGCCCTGATGGACTGGGAAGGGTGGCGCGCTTCGGGGGGCGCCGACCCCGGGAAGTTGCGGATGGTGCTCCCCGCCGGTCCGCTGACCAGGACCCGGGCGCTCGCCGAGCGCGAGTACCTCTACAACGATGCGGAAGGCAAGTCCTGGCGCCTGCGCCTGGTGGAGACGAAGGGGGGCCTCAAGGTCCTGGCGCTGCCGCGCGCCTGCCCGGCCGGCGGCATGCGGCGCGGCCCGATTGGCGACGCGCCGGTGCCCGCTTCTCCGACGCCGCCGTCGGAGACGTTCACGCCGCTGGAGTGCTGGCCGCTGCCCAAGTAGGGCTCAGATACGTATCGCCGCGGTGAAGTCGGCGTGGCCGATGTGGGCGCGGTCGAGGTACTTCGGCTGGGCGGTGTTGCCGCAGGTCGCGCAGCGCAGCAGCAGCTCGCGCTTCTCGATGAAGTGCTGCACCACGTCGACCACGGTGGCGTGCGACCAGGTGAGCGGCGAGACCGAGAGCGGGTCGCCGGTGTCGGGGTCGATCTGCTCGGCCAGGACGCCGCTGGGGAGCGCGCGCTCCTTCGTCCAGGTGAGCCGCGGGATGACCCTGGCGTGCAGCTCCTGGTCGTCCTTGGCGAGCGCGATCTCGTGGCGCGCCAGCCAGAGCGTTCCCAGGAACCAGGGGTTGCCCGGCACCCGGTCGCTCTTGCGGTGGTAGTAGTCGTTCTGGTAGCGGGCGATGCCGCCGATCGGCGTCTTCACCGCCAGCTCGCGCTCCACCGCGGCCATCGTCGAGACGATGCGCGGGTCGTCGGGCGCGTAGGCCCCGAACGCCCAGAGGCCGTGCAGCGCGCAGTCGACGGTGCCGTCCACCTCCACCTCGCCGTGTTTCGGGGTGATCGCCCGGGCGAAGCGCCCCAGCTCGCGGCGCCAGAGGTGGCGGTCGGCGGCGTCCTTGATCTCGGCCAGCGCGGCCGTCCACTTGCGCGCGTTGGGCCGGTCGCCCACGCCCTCGGCGAAGCGCACCGCGCTCTTCAGGCCGCCGATCACCGCGCCGACCGCGAAGGCCGAGACGCTGCGCCGCTCCTCCCAGAGGTCCCAGGACGGCGCCGGCAGGCCGGTCTCGGCGTCGCGGTAGCCGGCCAGGAAGTCGGCCGCGCGGCGCACGATCCGCCCGTAGAGCGGCTTGAAGACCTCCACCTCGCGCGAGCGGTTGTAGTACTTCCAGAGCGCCCAGACGACGAGCGCGGTCTCGTCCTCCTGGATCGGGAGCTGCCGCTCGCCGTGCTGCGTCCAGGGATGCCAGGAGGAGGCGAGCTGCCCCTCCGGTGTGAACTTGTGGGCGAAGTAGCCGTCGGGGTGGATGAGGTTCGCGCAGAGCGTGAAGAAGCGGCGCGCCGTCTCGCGATAGCCGGCCCGGTCGAGCGCCTCGGCCACCAGCGCGCCGTCGCGCGGCCAGAGGTAGCTGTAGGTGTCGCGCGCGAACTGCGCGATGTCCGAATCGTTGGCGGCGATGATCGCCCCCCCCTCGTCGATCTGCGTCCGCAGCACCAGCAGCGAGCGCTTGTAGAGGTCCACCAGGTCGGGAGGCAGGTCTCCGAAGTTGAGGCGCTCCTTGTTCACCCAGGCGCGCCAGTAGGCCTCGGTGCGCGCCACGAACGACTCCGGCCCGCGCGACAGCACCTTCTCGTTGAGCGCCTTGGCGGAGTCCCAGGAGCCCACCCAGCTGGTGGCCACCGCGATCCAGTAGTCGACGGTCACCTCGCCGTGCGCGGCGATCAGGAGGGTCACGCCGACCGTGGAGTCCACCGCGCCCTGGGCGATCGGGTTGCCGGAGAGCGAGCCGTCCTCGGCGTCCTTCCAGGTGCCTTCCTTGCCGGCGCCCTTCTGCCCGCAGGCCCACTGGCCGACGCCGGCCTTGCCGGCCACCGACATGTTGATCAGGAAGTAGCGGTCCTGCTTGTAGTGGACGACGCTGCGGTTCTCGGGGTCGAAGAGCGCGGTGTCACCGACGTCCGACTCCTTGATGCGGAAGTCGTGGTGGAAGAAGACGCGCACCTCGCGGGCGCGGTCGGAGCGGTTGTAGACCGTCAGGCGGCGCAGGTAGAGGGTCTCGTGGAAGTCCACGATGTCGCGGGCCCGGAAGCCGAGCGCCAGCTCGTCGTTCTCGCCGCGCAGGTCGGTGGCCAGCGTCTCCGGCACGTACTTGCGCGAGAGCTTCCAGGCGGCCGCCGAGACCCAGGAGAAGCGCCCCTCGCTGAAGAAGCCCCAGCGGAAGGCGTGCCCCTGCACGTGGTTCTCGTGGCCGATGTGCGGGTAGTAGAGGTCGCGGATCTGACCGTCGAGGTCGTAGGCGACGAGCAGCTTCCCGTTCCCGAGCGGCAGGTCTCGCGGCATGCGGACTCCTGTCGCAATCGTAAGCTCTGCCGCAATGCTCGTCGTTCTGGCAGGCGCTCTCCGCTCGCTGTGTGTGGCGGCTGGGCTCCTCGCGTTCCTGGCGCTGGCCGGCTCGGCGCTGATCCCGCGACGCGCGCTGGGGCGCTCGGCGCTGAGGCTCCCTTGCGCGCTCTCGCTGGGGTCGCTGGCGGTCGCCTGGACGCTCTGGGTCGCCGGCACGCTGCTGGGCACCGCGTCGCTCCCGTTCGTGCTCCTCGTCTGGCTGGCGGTGGGGCTGCGCGGCGCCCGCGCGCTGGCGCGCGACGCGGTGCGGCTGCTGCGGCGCCTGACCGCGCTGCTGAGGGATCAGTGGCCCCTGGCGGTGCCCTCGGTGCTGCTGGCGGTCGCCGCGCTGCCGCAGCTCCTGCTTCCGCTCTGCGACTCCGACGGCACCCGCTACCACGTCGCCTACGCCAAGCTCTTCCTCCTCGAGGGGCATGTCTTCCGCTACCCGTGGGATGTCACCGGCAGCTACCCGCAGGCCGCCGAGATGCTCTACCTGATCGCCTACCGGCTCGGCGGGCTGGACGCGCCGAAGTACGTGCACGCCGGCTTCTTCGCGGCCTCGCTGGCGGCGCTGGTGCTGCTGGTGCACGACCGCAAGAAGCGGCGTGGTGCCGCGCTCCTGGCGGTCTTCTTCCTGGCGGCCTCGCCGGTGGTGCTGGTGCCGGCCACGGCCGCGTTCGTGGACCACGTGGCGCTCTTCCACTTCGCCGCCGCCGCGCTGGCGCTGCGCTACCGGGCGCCGGCCTGGCTCGTCGGCGCAGCGCTGGGCGGCGCGCTGGCGACGAAGCTGCCGGCGGCGCCGGGCGTCCTGGGGCTGGCAGCTGCGGCGATCGTCCTTCCGTCTCGCGGGCGGCTGCGCCGTGCGGCACAGGTCCTGGTGCCGATCGCGCTGGCGTTCCTGCCGTTCGCCGTCCAGAACCTCCTGGCCACCGGCGACCCGGTCTTCCCGGTGGGGCACGGACTGCTGCGCCTGCCGATCCCCGGCGTGACCACCGAGGCGCTGCGCTACGCCTCGCGCCTCCACGGCGAGATCGCCGGAGGCATCCCCTGGGGCGCGCGCTCCGGCTCCGGTCCCGATGAGGTCGTGGGCTGGCATCACCTCCTGGGGCTGCTGGCGATCGCCGTCGCCATCCGCCACCGCGAGCTGCGCCCTCTGGCGCTCCCGACCGTCCTCTACCTGGTGCTGGGGGCGGCTTACGGGCCGCCGGCGCGTTACCTGGTCCCGGCCTGGTTCGCGCTGTCGATCTTCGAGGCGGTCGCGGTGGCCGACCTCCTGCCGGTTCGGCTGGGGGTCCTGGGCACCGTCGCGGCGCTGCCGGCGGCGCTCTTCACCGCTCGCTTCACGCTCACGCACTTCGAGCCGTTGCCGTACCTGCTGGGTCGCGAGGACCGCACGGCCTTCCTGTCGCGGGTCCTGCCAGGGCATCGCGCGGCGCTGCTGCTGAACCGGCTGCCCCCGGGCGGCCGGGTGATGGCGCTGGACTACCCGTCGCCCGTCTACTTCGACCGCCCCTGGATCGGCGAGGGCATCCTGACCGAGACGCCGCTCCGCCTCTGGCTGCGCGAGTCTCCCTCGGCGGACGCGCTGCTGGCGCGCCTGCGCCGGCACGACGTGCGCTACCTCGTCGTGACCCCGGGCTACGGCGGGGGGACGCCGCTCTCGCTCCTCCTCGTGGCCGAGCGCCCCGAAGCCGCCGGGCCCCTCCTCGAGCTACGGCGGCGCCTGCGCCTGGCGGGCAGGGTCGACGGAGTGGACATCCTCGCGGTCCCGCGCTCGGGGGAATAGCATCGCCCGGCTTCGTAATAGCATCAGGGAAGAAGGCCCGCCGAGAGAGTCCTCGCGCGGCTTCGAAGGAGAGGTCCCATGACCGTTCCCGTCGAGTACCACAAGAGGGGCCAGGCCGTTTGGCTCGACACCATCTCGCGCAAGCTCATCCAGACCGGCAAGCTGGGGCGCTTCATCGACGCCGGCTCGATCTACGGCGTCACCTCCAACCCGACGATCTTCGGGCAGGCGATCGACAAGAACGAAGGGGACTACAACGACCGGATCGCCGAGATGGCCCGGGACGGGAAGGACGCCTTCGCGATCTACGACGCGCTGACCCAGCGCGACATCGCCGACGGCGCCGACCTCTTCGCCCCGCTCTACGCCCGGAACCCGGTGGACGGCTGGATCTCGCTGGAGGTGCTCCCGTCGATCGCCGACGACACCGACAAGACGGTGGCCGAGGCGACCCGCCTGCACGGCGCTCTGAAGCGCCCCAACGTCTTCATCAAGGTGCCGTCCAGCCCGGCCGGCATCGGAGCGATCCGCAGCCTCATCGGCAGCGGCATCTCCATCAACGTGACGTTGATGTTCAACCGGAAGCACTACCGCGACGTGGCCATGGCCTACATCGCCGGCCTGAAGGACTACGCGGCCAAGGACGGCGACGTCTCCGGCGTCCACTCGGTGGCCTCGTTCTTCGTCTCCCGCGTCGACACGCTGATCGACAAGAAGCTCGACGAGATGGCCGCCGAGGCCGGCGGCGCCGACCGGGAACGGCTCCTGGCGCTGCGCGGCAAGGCCGGCATCGCGAACTGCAGGGTCGTCTACCAGGACTTCCTGGAGATCTTCAACGGGCCCGAGTTCGCGCCGCTCCGGGCCAAGGGGGCGCGCGTCCAGCGGCCGCTGTGGGCCTCCACCGGCACCAAGAACCCGGCCTACTCGGACCTCATGTACGTCGAGAACCTGATGGGTCCCGACACGGTCAACACGATGCCGGAGAAGACGCTGGACGCGCTGCTGGATCACGGGAAGGACATCGGCGACGCGGTGCTCGAGGGCGTCGACGAGGCCCGCGCCACGCTCAGCGAGCTGCGCGCGCTGGGCATCGACATCGAGGAGGTCGGCGAGAAGCTGCAGGACGACGGCGTGGTGCTCTTCTCGAAGTCGTACGAGGATCTGCTCTCGACGATCGAGTCGCGCCGCGCCGAGTCGGTCCATCAGACTCCGCAGAAGGTGACCGCTTAGTGATCGTCGGGGACGGGTTCGAGGCGGCGGAGCTCACCGAAGGGCAGGTCGCGCGCCTCGCCGAGCTCGGCCAGGTGTGCCGCGGCGACATCCTGAAGATGACCACCCTGGCCGCCTCGGGGCACCCGGGCGGCTCGATGTCGTCGATCGACTTCGAGCTGATCCTCTGGGGCTTCGGCAACTGTGATCCGAAGAACCCCTTCCACCCGGAACGCGATCGGGTGGTGATCAGCCACGGACACACCTCGCCCAGCGCCTACGCCGCCCTGGCGCGGCTCGGCTGGTTCGACCCGTCGCTGCCGCTGCTGGGGTTCCGCCGCACCGGCTCGCCGTTCGAAGGACACGTGGAGCGCGACGTTCCCGGCATCGACTGGGGCACCGGCAACCTGGGGCAGGGGCTCTCGGCGGCGGTGGGCTTCGCGCTGGCGGGCAAGATCAAGAAGTCTCCGGCGAAGGTCTTCTGCGCGATGAGCGACGGCGAGCAGCAGAAGGGGCAGACCGGCGAGGCGCGGCGCTTCGCGGTGCGCCACGACCTCACCAACATCGTCGGCGTCCTCGACTGGAACGACGAGCAGCTCTCCGGCTCCCGCCGGGACATCCTCTGGCACGACATCGCCGGGATGTGGCGCGCCGACGGCTGGGACGTCCTCGAGGTGGACGGGCACGACGTGCGGGCGCTCTACCAGGCGGTGCGCCAGGCGCTGCGCGCCGGCAAGCCGACCGTGGTCGGCGCCCACACGGTGATGTCCAAGGGCGTGCCCTGGATGGAGAAGGAAGGCTTCAAGTGGCACGGCGCCGCGCTGCCGTCCGACAAGTGCAAGGAGGCGCTGAAGACGCTGGGCCTCCCCGACGACCTCGACCACTGGGTGGCCGAGCGCAAGAAGCCGGCGCCGAAGTGGACCGAGCTCTTGCCGCACCGCCCCGAGGAGGCGGTGGTCTTCGCCAGCACCGGGACCCCGCGCAGCTACCCGGCCGACAAGCAGACCGACAACCGCTCGGCCTTCGGCAACGCGCTGGCCGACCTGGGGACGGTCTCCAAGGAGATCGGCGTCCCGATGGCGGTCCTCGACTGCGACCTCTCGGTCTCCACCAAGACCGAGACGATCCTGGAGAAGCACCCCGACCTCTTCTTCCAGGGTGGCATCGCCGAGCAGAACGCCGCCGTCGTCACCGGCGCGCTCTCGGTGGCCGGCGTCTCCGCCTGGTGGGGGGAGTTCGCGATGTTCGCGCTGGCCGAGTCCTGGAACGCGCAGCGCCTCAACGACGTCAACGGCGCCAGCGCCAAGGTCTGCGTGACCCACTCCGGCATCGACGTCGGCGAGGACGGCAAGACGCACCACTCCATCGACTACTACGGCCTCTTCGGCTCGGCCTTCGGCTGGCAGGTCTTCACCCCGGCCGACCCCAACCAGACGGACCGCATCGTGCGCTGGATGGCCGCCCACCGCGGCAACCAGGCGCTGGTGATGGGGCGCTCCAAGTGCCCGGTGGTGACCCGCGAGGACGGTGCTTCTGACGCTCCTCCGCTCTTCGCCGGCGGCTACGTGTTCGACCCCTCGCGTGCCGACCGGGTGCGCGAGGGGGACGACCTGGCCATCGTCTCCACCGGGCACGCGTTGCCCCACGCTCTGGCCGGCTGGAAGCTGCTGGCCGACGAGGGGAGCCGCGTCGACCTCTACTCGGTCGCCTCGCTCTTCGACCTCGCCGACGGCGAGGTCGAGCGCATGGCGCGGCATGGGCTGATCGTCTCGGTGGAGGACCACAACCCGCGCACCGGCCTCGGCACCCAGCTGCAGGCGCGGCTGAACGAGCTCGGCATTGCCTGCCGGGTGCGCAAGCTCGGCGTCACCCGCTACTCGAGCTCGGGGCCGGCCAAGGAGCTCTACGCGGCGATGGGGCTCGACGGCCCGTCGATCGCCCGCGCCGTCCGGGAAGAGCTGGCCCTCGACACCGTCCCGATCTCGTAGACAGACCGCGTTCGCACAGAAGGAGGAGAGCCGTGCAGATCGGATTCGTCGGCCTGGGAAAGATGGGCGGCAACATGGTCAAGCGGCTGCTGGGCGGCGGCCATACGGTGGTCGTCTCCGACCGCTCGGCCGAGGCGATCCAGGCCTCGGTGGACGCGGGCGCCAGCGGCTCCGGCGATCTCAAGGACCTCGTCTCGCAGCTGCAGAGCCCGCGGGCGGTGTGGGTGATGGTGCCGTCCGGCAAGATCACCCAGGCGGTCATCGACGAGCTCGGCGGCCTGCTCTCCGCCGGCGACATCCTCATCGACGGCGGCAACTCGAACTACAAGGACTCGATGCGGCGCGGCGCCGAGCTGAAGGAGAGGGGCGTCCTCTTCGTCGACTCCGGCACCTCCGGCGGCATCTGGGGGCTCAAGAACGGCTACTGCATCATGGCCGGCGGCGAGCAGGCGGCCCTCGACCGCATCGCGCCGGCGCTGACCACGCTGGCGCCCCCGAACGGCTGGCTGCACTGCGGCCCGGTCGGCTCGGGCCACTACGTGAAGATGGTCCACAACGGCATCGAGTACGCCATGATGCAGTGCTACGCGGAGGGGTTCGAGCTCTTCAACGCCTCCGGCTTCGGCCTCGACAACGCCAAGATCGCCGCGCTCTGGATGCAGGGCTCGGTGGTGCGCTCCTGGCTGCTGGAGCTGGCCGCCGACGCTCTCGCCAAGGACCCGAAGTTCGAGGGCATCGCGCCGTTCGTCGAGGACTCCGGCGAAGGGCGCTGGACGGTGATCGACTCCATCGAGCGCGCGGTGCCGACGCCGACGATCTCCGCGGCGCTGCAGTACCGCTTCCGCTCGCGTCAGGACAACAGCTACGCCGCCCGCTTCCTGAACGTGGTCCGCAACCAGTTCGGCGGGCATACCATCAAGAAGGGTTAGCCCGTGCCGCCGGTCCCCACCGACCCCTGCACCATCGTCATCTTCGGCGGCTCGGGGGACCTCTCCAAGCGCAAGCTGGTGCCGGCGTTCTACGAGCTCCACGTCGAGAAGCAGCTCCCGCCCGAGACGGCGATCGTCAGCTACGCGCGCACCGGCGAGTCCGACGACACCTACCGCGAGGAGATGAAGGCGGCGGTCGCGGAATTCGCGCGCAAGAAGCCGATCGACGAGGAGGCCTGGAAGGCGTTCGCCGCGCGCCTCCACTTCCAGCGCGGTGACCTCTTCCAGGCGAAGGCCTACGCCGATCTGAAGACCAGGCTGGAGCAGATCGAGAAGGAGCACAAGCTCCCCGGCAACCGCCTCTTCTACCTGGCCATCCCCCCCTCCGGCATCGGCGCCGTGGTGAAGAACCTGGGAGACGCCGGCTTCGTCTACCCGGTCGACCACGGCCCGTGGTCACGGGTCATCGTGGAGAAGCCGTTCGGGCACGACCTCGACTCGGCGCACAAGCTGAACGAGGAGATCAACACCGTCTTCCGCGAGCGGCAGGTCTTCCGCATCGACCATTACCTGGGTAAGGAGACCACCCAGAACATCCTGATCTTCCGGCTCGGCAACGGCATCTTCGAGCCGTTCTGGAACCGGCGCTACGTGGACAACGTGCAGATCACGGTGGCGGAGTCGATCGGGGTGGAGGGGCGCGGCCGCTTCTACGAGGAGGCCGGCATCCTCCGCGACATCATCCAGAACCACGTCCTGCAGCTCCTCTGCCTGGTGGCCATGGAGCCGCCGGTGGCCTTCGAGCCGAACGCGGTGCGCGACGAGAAGGTCAAGGTGCTCCGCTGCATCCAGCCGCAGACGGCGGAGGAGGTCCTGCAGAACACCGTGCGCGGCCAGTACGCCCCCGGGGCCGTCGACGGCAAGCCGGTCATCGGCTACCGGCAGGAGCCGAACGTCCACCCGATGTCGCTGCGCGAGACCTACGCCGCCTGGAAGGTGATCGTCGAGAACTGGCGGTGGGCGGGCGTGCCTTTCTACCTGCGGGCGGGCAAGCGGATGCCCAAGCGGGTCACCGAGATCGCCATCCAGTTCAAGACGCCGCCGATCGCGCTTTTCCGCAAGGCCGGCGTGCTGCGGCAGGAGCCGAACATCCTGGTGCTGCGCATCCAGCCCGACGAGGGGATCGCGCTGAAGTTCGGCGCCAAGCAGCCCGGGCCCACGATGAAGGTCGACCCGGTGACCATGGACTTCCGCTACTCGGAGTTCTTCGGCGGCTCGCAGCCGGAGGCCTACGAGCGCCTGCTGCTGGACGCGATCCACGGCGACTCCACGCTCTTCGCCCGGCGCGACGAGGTGGAGGCCGCCTGGGAGCACGTCACCCGCGTCCTCGACGTCTGGCGCGACAACCCGCCGCTCGACCACCCGAACTACGAGGCGGGCACCTGGGGGCCGGAGGCGGCGGTGGCGCTCCTGGCCCGCGAGGGGCGACGCTGGCGCAGGCCGTGATCGAGGTCCTCGCCACCAAGGCCGAGGTCGCCGCGCGCGCGGCGGACCTGTTCGTGGAGGAGGCGCGCAGCGTGCTCGCCGGCGCGGCGCCGTTCTTCTCGGTGGCGCTGGCCGGAGGGACGACGTTCGCCGAGGCCTATCGCCTGCTGGCATCGGCTCCGCGGCGGGAGGCCGTCGACTGGGCGCGCGTCCACATCTTCTTCGGCGACGAGCGCTGCGTGCCCGAGGGGCACGCCGACCGCAACGACCGGGCGGCGCGGGAAGCGCTGCTGGACCACGTGCCGATACCCTTCGCCAACGTGCACACGATCGCCGCCACCTCGGCCGACGCCGCCGGCGGCTACGAGTCGGGCCTGCGCGCCGCGCTGGGAGCGTCGGTGGCCGCCGTGCCGCGACTGGACCTGATCCTGCTCGGCATGGGACCCGACGGGCACACCGCCTCGTTGTTTCCCGACCACGCCGCGCTGCGGGCCAACGAGCGGCTGGTGGTGAGGATCGCCGGCGCGCCGAAGCCCCCGCCGGAGCGCATCACCTTCACGCTGCCGCTCCTGAACGCGGCCCGCTGCCTGGTGTTCGCGGCGACCGGGGCCGACAAGCGGCAGGCCGCCGCGAGGGCGATCGCCGGAGACGAGTCGGTGCCGGCGGGGCGGGTGCGTCCCTCGCAGGGGCGGCTGATCTGGCTGCTCGACGAAGCCGCGGGCGGAGGTCTCCGGTGATCCTCGCCGGAGACGTGGGCGGCACGAACGTCCGGCTGGCACTCTTCGAGCTCGCCTACGACGCGCTGGTGGTCCGCGAGGACGCCCGCTTCCCGAGCCGCGACTTCACCGCGCTGGAAGACGCGGTGACGAAGTTCCTGGCGGGGCGGAAGGGGATCGAGGCCGCCGGCTTCGGCATCGCCGGTCCGGTCCGGGAGGGGCGCAGCGAGACGACGAACCTGCCGTGGATCGTGGATTCCCGGGTGCTCGCCGAGAGGCTCGAGCTGACGAAGGTCGCCCTGGTGAACGACCTGGCCGCCAACGCCATCGGCCTCTCCGAGCTCTCGCCGTCCGACTTCGCGGTCCTGAACGCCGGCGACGAGGACCCCGACGGCAACGGCGCGCTGGTCTCGGCCGGCACCGGCCTGGGCGAGGCGGTGCTGGTGCGCGACGGCCGCGGCGGCCGTTTCCGGCCTCTGGCCTCCGAAGGGGGGCACGCCTCCTTCGCGCCGCGCGATCCGCACGAGGTCGAGCTCCTGGAGTCGCTGAGGGACCGCTACGGACACGTGTCGTTCGAGCGCGTCCTCTCCGGGCCGGGGCTGGCCAACGTCTACCGCTTCGAGAGGCACCGCTCCGGCGTCGCCGAGCCCGCCTGGATGGCCGCCGAGATCGCCGAGAAGGGGGACCCGTCGCCGGTGGTGACCGCGGCGGCGCTGGCCGGCCGCGACGAGGTCGCCGAGCGCGCGCTGCACCGCTTCGTCCAGATCTACGGCTCCGAGGCCGGCAACCTCGCGCTCAAGGCGCTGGCCACCGGCGGCGTCTTCGTGGGCGGCGGCATCGCGCCGAGGATCCTGCCGGTCCTCGAGCACTCGTTCTTCGGGCCGTTCTGCGACAAGGGTCGCATGGGGCCGCTCCTTTCGCGGATGCCGGTGAAGGTGGTGCTGAACGACCGCTGCGCGCTGCTGGGCGCGGCGCGCGCCGCTGTCCAGACGCGGCCGGGCTGACACCCCTTATCCTCGGGCGGAAAGGAACGATCATGAGGAACAGGACCCTGCTGCTGTCCCTGGCGCTGGCGCTCGCGTTCGTGCCGGCGCTCGCCCAAGACAAGACCGAGAAGAAGGAGTCGAAGATGGTGAAGACCGAGAGCGGGTTGCAGTACGAGGACACCGAGGTCGGCTCCGGCGCCTCGCCGACGAAGGGCCAGACCTGCTCGATGCACTACACCGGCTGGCTCTGGGAGAAGGAAGCCAAGGGGAAGAAGTTCGACAGCTCGCTGGACCGCGGCGAGCCGTTCACGTTCCGCATCGGCATGGGCGAGGTCATCAAGGGCTGGGACGAAGGCGTGGCGACCATGAAGCCCGGTGGCAAGCGCACGCTGCTGATCCCGCCGCAGCTCGGCTACGGTGCGCGCGGCGCCGGCGGAGTGATCCCCCCGAACGCCACGCTGCTGTTCGAAGTGCAGCTCTTGAAGGTGAAATAAGGATCACGATCGCCGCCAGAGGATGAGCGGTCCTCCCTCGGAGCGGGTGAGGACCGCCCTGGCCTCCCGGGCCGGGGAGATCGCCACCAGGGCCGCTCCGAACGGCAGGCGGTGGGCGCCGCGTCCGCGCGGCTCCAGCACCAGCGCCGAGCGGTCGGCGAAGGAACGGATCAGGACGTTGCCGGACCAGAGCGGCACCACGCGCTGCGCCGGGTCCAGCCGGCGCGTCTCCTCGAAAACCAGCAGGCGCGGCTGGGAGAGCGGTACCAGCAGGAGGCGCGAGCTTCCCGCGAAGGTCCCGCCGCGGTGCACGTCGTGCAGCAGCACGGCCGAGCCGTTGGTGGTGAAGATCGGGAAGCGCCAGTCGGCTCCCTGCCCGCCGATGACCCGTTGCGGCAGCGTGCCGTCGCGGCGGGCCACCATGAGGTCGGTGCCCGCCACCGTGCGCCGGACCCAAGTCAGCGCCTTCCCGTCCGGAGAGACCGCCGGCTCCTCCCCGTCCTCGACCAGGCGGCGGGCCGGCGCGCTTCCGTCCAGCGGCACCTCCCAGACGCCTTCGCTCTGAGCGAGCCGCGAGGCCGAGAAGAGGACCGAGAGGCCGTCGGGGCTGAAGACGGGCGCGCGTCCTCCGACCTCGTCGGCGGTCAGCCGGCGGGGCGAGGCAGGTCCCCGGCTGGGCATGGCGTAGAGGTCGCTCTCGTCGCCGGTGGGGACCGTCAGCACGACCGTACGGCCGTCGGGGGAGAGGGCCGCCTCCGAGGGAGCGCTCTCCTCGGCGCCGGCGGCGCAGCGCTCGGCCCGCCACTCGGCATTCCAGAGCTCCGGCCGCGCCGGCGCCGCCGGCGGCGCCGAAACGGTCCGCCCCCGAGCCAGGTAGCCGCCGCCGAACGCCGTCACCACCGCCAGCGCCGAGGCCAGCACGAGCAGGGGAGGTGTCTCCCGCACCACCCGCGGCTCCCTCGGCTTCCGGTTCGATCCGGAGGAGCCGATCCGCGGCACCGGCTCCTCCAGCTTGAGGTCGCGCCGCAGCCGCTCCAGGTCCCTCAGGATCTGCGCCGCCGACGAGTAGCGCTTCTCCAGGTCCTTCTCCAGGCAGCGCTCCACGATCGCCGCCAGCTCCGGCGGCGTCTGCGGCGCCTTCTCCAGCAGCGGCGGGGGGTCGGTCTTGAGGACCGCCTTGAAGGCCTCGTCGGCGTTGGGACGCGCGAACGGGGAGGACCCGGTCAGGAGCTCGTAGAGGAGCGTCCCGAAGACGAAGATGTCGCTGGCCGGCGTGACCGGATCGCCGCGCGCCTGCTCCGGGCTCATGTAGCCGAGCGTGCCGACCACGAAGCCGGTACGGGTGAGGTCGCCGTCGGTGGATGGTACCGATGTACCAGGGTAAATCCAGCGCACCAGTCCGAAGTCGACGATCTTCGGCTGGCCGGCGCGGTCGAGCAGGATGTTCTCCGGCTTGAGGTCGCGGTGGATGAGCCCCTTGGCGTGCGCCGCGTGCAGGCCACGGGCGATCCCCTCGGCGACGGCGATCAGCCGGGGGTGCGGCGTGCGGCCGGCGCGGATGAGCTTGCGCAGCGAGGAGCCCTCGACCAGCTCCTCCACCAGGTAGGAGACGGTCACCTTGTCGGCGCCCAGCGGCGTCGCCTGCAGCACCTGCGCCTCGCCGACGTCGAAGATCGCCACGATGTTGGGGTGGGTGACGGCGGCGGCGGCGCGCGCCTCGCGCTCGAAGCGCTTCACCAGGTTGTAGTCTTCCATCGCCTCGGCGGGAAGGACCTTGACCGCCACCTCGCGGTGCAGTCGGGTGTCCATGGCGCGGAAGACCGAGCCCATGCCACCGGCCTCGATGGGCGAAACGATCTCGTAGGGTCCCAGCGTGGTGCCGGCGGGCAGGTACACGGTTGCGGCGGGATTATGCTTGGTAGTGTGACGCGCAACGGCCATATCGACAGCGGCGTTGGGACCGCCGCGTGCCGTCCCAACCCGGAGGGCGTCGGGCGGTTGCTGGGTGAATACGTTGTTGCTCGTCGCGCGCAGCCACTCGGGCTAGCGCTGCTCCTCGCGCCTAGTCTTCCCCCAGCAAGCGCCAGACGCGCCGCTGTCGATATGGCCGTTGCGGGTCACTGATGCTCTTCCTGTCGCGAACCATCCATTTCAACGCGGCGCACCGGCTCTACCGGCGCGATCGGCCCGAGGAGTGGAACCAGAGGGTCTACGGCGACGCCTCCCGCAGCGGCGGCTATGGCCACAACTACTCGCTGGAGGTCGAGGTGACCGGCCGCCCCGACGCCGACTCCTCGATGATCGTGAACCTCACCGACCTGGATCGGGTGCTGAAAGAGGAGGTCGACGGGCCGCTCGATCACCGCCACCTGAACCTGGAGGTGGCGGAGTTCGCCGAGACGGTGCCGACCGCCGAGCACCTGGCGCACTGGATCTGGCGCCGCGTCGAGGCCCGGCTGGCGAGCGACGGGTGGCCCTGCCGGCTGGCGACGCTGACGCTGACCGCGACGCCAAGCTTCTCGGCCGAGCTGGTGGCGCCGGACCTGGAGGGCGCGGGGGAATAGTCGCTACAGCGCGTGCCCTGTGCGCCGGCGTTTGCGGAACGCGACGTGCTCGAGCGCGCCGGCGGCCCTGGCGGCCGCCAACGTTCGCTCGCGCCCCCAGCCGACCTCGGCCGGCGCGTGCGCGTCCGACGAGAAGACGATCGGCACGCCGGCCTCCACCAGCTTTCGGAGGAGCCCGGGCCCCGGGTATTCCTCGGCGATCGTCTTGCGGAGGCCGGCACTGGAGACCTCGATGGCGACGCCGCTCTCTCCTGCCGCCTCGACCGCCGCGTCCTCGGCGCCGCGGCATTCCGCCGGCATCCGGTGCCCGAACTTCTTGGGCAGGTCGAAGTGAGTGATGACGTCGAAGAGCCGCGTCCGCATCGCCGCGGCGAGCAGGCGGTAGTACTCGTTCCAGAGGAACGCCGAGCCCTCGCGCTCGTGGCGCGCGCCGCTGCCGGGCGCGTCGATCCAGTCGCCGGCCACCCAGTGCACCGACCCGAGCACGACGTCCCAGTCGTGCGGCGCCAGCAGCTCGCGCAGGGCGTCCTCGTGCCCCTCGGCGTAGTCCGCCTCCAAGCCCAGCAGGACGTCGATGCGGCCGGCGAACTCGGCGCGCAGCTCCTCCACCTCGCGCAGGTAGCCCGGCAGCTCGGCGCGGGTCATCGCGATGCCGGGATCGGGGTCGTCTCCCGGCAGGAAGTAGAGCGGGATGTGGTCGGTGAAGGCCATCTCGTCGAGGCCCCGTTCCAGGGCGGTCCGCACGTAGTCGCGGCTGGCGCCGCCGGCGTGCCCGCAGCGGAACGTGTGCACGTGGTACTCGGTACCGGCCAAGATTCGCAAGTGTAAGCTGGCCACCATGCCGATCCGGATCAACCGCGTCTACACGCGCGGTGGCGACAAGGGGGAGACCAGCCTCGCCTCCGGCCAGCGGGTCCCTAAGGACTCGCTGCGCATCGAGAGCTACGGGACGGTCGACGAGCTGAACGCCGCGCTCGGCCTTGTGCGCGTCGCCAACCGCGACACACCCGGTCCGGAAGAGGCCGGAGCGCGCCTCGACGCCATCCTGGAACGCCTCCAGAACGAGCTCTTCAACCTCGGCTCCGACCTCTCGACGCTGCCGTCCCACCGCCACCCGCGGCAGCCCGTGATCGAGCCGCGCCACGTCCAGGCGCTGGAAGCGCTCATCGACGAGCTGAACGCGGACCTCCCGGAGCTGACCTCCTTCGTGCTGCCGGGGGGCGGTCCGGTAGGGGCGTCGCTCCACCTGGCGCGCACGATCTGCCGGCGCGCCGAGCGGGTGGTCACCGCGCTGGCCCGCGAGGAGGAGGTCGGCGCGGAATGCCTGCCGTATCTGAACCGGCTCTCCGACCTGCTCTTCGTGCTGGGGCGCTGGGCCGCGAAAGAGCGGGGGGAGGCCGAGCCGCTCTGGAGGCCGGAGGGACCCGGCCCGTGACGGACTTCCAGGACGCCTTCAACAGCGTCGTCAGGCGCATCGAGGAGCGTTACGGCGTCGACGTGACGATCTCCGACGTCCTGGACCCCAACACCGGCGACTTCGACGGCGAGCGCATCAAGGTGGACTACGACCAAGACCTCGAGCTCGCGCTCTTCGTGCTGGTGCACCTCTTCGGCCACACGGTGCAGTGGAACCTCTCCGAGGAGTTCCGCGCCATCGGCATGAAGACGACGCCGGGTGCTACCGAGGCGGAGCTGGCGCTGATCTATGTCTACGAGCAGGACGCCACCCGCTACAGCCTGGCGCTCCTCCACGAGGCGGGCGTGACCGACCTCGACGCGTGGGCCTCCGACTGGTGGCGCGCCGATTGGCTCTTCCTCTCGCACTTCTATCGGACCGGCGAGCGGCTCGACCCGCGGACGCTGCTCGAACGTGGCGGGGCACCGTTGACTCCTCTCCCGATCCCGGAGTTCACCCCGCAGCGCTGGGTTTCCCGCTTCAGTTTCTAGTCGGCGAGTTTTTGGACGTTTGTGCGGCGCCTGACGGCGCCGCGGAGATCGCTTGATCTTGTTGCGGCGTCTCCCCGCGCCGCGGAGATCGCCTCCGCCAAGTCTCCGGCGACCCGCGTTGCTGGCCTCTACTCCCAGGCGACGCGATTCCGGCCCATCGCCTTGGCGGTGTAGAGCGCGCGGTCGGCGCGCGCCAGCAGCTCGTGCGGGTCGATCTCGTTCATGTCGTTCACCGCGGCGACGCCGACGCTGACGGTGACGTGCAGCCGCCGCTCGGCGGAGCCGTCCTGCTCGTGGACGTCGAAGAAGACGTCGCGCTCGACCGAGCTGCGCAGCCGCTCGGCGGTGGCGATCGCGCCCGGGAGGTCGGTGTCGGGCAGGAGCACCAGGAACTCCTCGCCGCCGAAGCGGCCCAGGAAGTCGGCGGTCCGCAGGCAGGAGCGCATCACCAGCGCGCTGCGGCGCAGCGTCTCGTCGCCGGCCAGGTGGCCGTGCTGGTCGTTGAAGAGGCCGAAGTGGTCGAGGTCGATCATCAGCATCGCCAGCAGCGCGCCGGGGCGCGCCGCCGAGATCGGCCGCTCCGGCGCGAAGCCGAGCGGCAGCGCGCCGCTGCGGCGGCGGGCCCGCTCCCACTCCTTGCGGAACGCTTCGTCGACCGCCTTGCGGTTCGGGAGCGTCGTCAGGGCATCGGTGCGCGCCAGCGAGACCAGGGGCGTCACGTCGTGCAGCGTCGCCACGTAGCGCCGCTCGACTCCGAAGCCGAAGGGCTGCACCGAGACCTCCACCTCGACGCGCCGCCCCGACTGGTGCCCCAGCGCCGAGTCGTAGGTCTCGCCGACCAGGAACGTGGCGCTGTGCCTCTTGAGGCGCCGCTGCGCGGCCTCGCGCTCGTCCGGGTGCACCAGGTCCAGGAAGCTCTTCTCGCGCAGCTCGCCGGTCGAGAAGCCGGTGAGCGCCGCCGCGGCGGCGTTGGCGTAGACGATGCGCCCCTCCTGCAGGATCAGGATGCCCAGCCCGGCGTTCGAGACCGCCACCGAGAGCGCCGTCTTGAACGAGAGGTCGGCATGGCGCTCCTCCTCGATCCGCTTGCGCTCGATGGCCTGGCTGATCTGCCCGGCGATGAACCCCAGGAGCTCGAGGTCGCGGTCGTCGTAGGCGAAGCCGGGAGCGTCGTGCCGGAGCACTACCGCGCCGAAGGGCTCGCGCTCGGAGCCCAGCGGCGCCCCCAGCCAGGTGCTGGCGGTGGAGGCCGGCGGCAGCGCGCCGCTCTGGGCCACGACGCTCCACTCGGCCGGGGACAGTCGCCAGGGGCGCCCCTCCGTCAGCAGGTGCCGCGCGAAGGCCCAGCGTTCGACCGGGCAGGGCTGGAGCTCGCCGGCGGTGGAGTCGTAAGCCACCGCCAGCGCGCCGCTGGCGTCGCGCAAGAAGAGCGTGAAGCCGGGCGCGTCGATGCGGGCCTCGACGATGTCGCGGATCGCCGGGAAGAGCCGCCCCAGCGTCGGCGTCTCCTGCACGGCGCGGACGATCTCGTGCAGGCAGTCCTGGCGCGCCTCCCGGCGCGTCTCCTCGGTGATGTCGCGCGCGACGCCGACCAGCGCGATCGTGCGCCCCTCCTCGTTCGGCACCGGCGAGGTGACCAGCTCGATGAGGAACTCGCTGCCGTCCTTCCGCTTCTGCCAGAGGATCCCTTGCCAGCCGCCGCCCATCGTGCCCGGCAGGATCGCCTTGGAGACTGCCTCCGGCACGCGGTCGGCGCGCAGGTCCCCGACCTTCAGGGCGGGGAGGTCCTCCTCGGCGTAGCCGTAGAGGTCGAGGAAGGCACGGTTGACGTAGAGGATCCGGTCCTGCGGGTCGGTGATGCTGACCGCGGTCGGCACCGCCTCGATCGCGTGCGCCAGGATCGCTGCGGGGAGCGAGTCCCCGGTCGTGAACGGCATCGCGGCCTATTCTCTCGTGAGATCTGCCTTCAGGAGCGTCCAGCGGGAGAGCTCGGCCACGACCGCCGGGTCACGGAACGTCTTGTGGTCGAGCTCCTTGCAGGGAAGGCACCAGTCCGCATAGAAGTCGATCATCACCGGCCGGCCCGCCGCCCTGGCGTCGGCGAGGGCGTTCTCGGAATACGGGGAGAAGGCCAGCTCGCGCTGGGACTCCTTCCTGGCCGGCAGCGCGAAGGTCGCGCCGGCGGCCAGCAGCGCCACGGCCACCGCCACGCGCAGCAGCCGGAACCAGCGCAGAGAGCCCCCCCCGCGCTCGAAGAAGACGAACCAGAGCCCGCCGGCGACGAGCGGCACCGCCATCGCAAGCCCGTAGGCGCGCTCGGTAAGGAGCGGCCGGAGGAAGTAGACGGCCAGCGCCAGCAGCACGAAGCCGAAGACCTTCTTCACGGCGATCATCCATTCGCCCGAGCGCGGCAGCTTCTGGAGGCTGCCGGACGCGGTGCCCAGCACCAGGTAGGGGAGGCCGAGCCCCATGGCCAGCGTGAAGAAGAGGCCGAAGCCGAGCGCGGCCGATCCCTTGGCGGCCACGAACGTCATCAGCGAGAGGACGAACGGGCCGATGCAGGGCGCGGCCACGAAGCCGACGAAGAGGCCCATCGTGAGCGCGCCAGCCGCGCCCGACTTGCCTCCGGAGCGGTCGGTGATGAAGTGCGGCGCCCGGATCTCGAAGAGCCCGAACATCGAAAGCGCCAGCGCCACGACCACCGCGGCGATGCCCATCAGCACGAACGGCTTCTGCAGCCAAGCTCCGAAGAGCGCGCCGGACAGCGCCGCGAAGACGCCGAGCGCCGAGTAGGTGACGCTCATCCCGAGCACGTAGAGAGCCGCCAGGCCGAGCGTGCGGGTCCCCTTGCCGCCCCCCTGCTTGCTGAAGAAGCCGACGGTGATCGGGATCAGCGGGTAGACGCAGGGCGTGAGGTTGAGCGCCAGCCCCCAGAGGAAGACGAGCCCGACGACGACCAGCATCGAGCGGCCGGTCAGGTCGGCTCCGGCGCTCGCCGAAGCGCCTTCCCGCAGCATCGCCAGGAAGTCCTTCGGAGGCACGTAGCCGGTCACGCGCTGGCCGCGCTCGTGGCCGTCGGTGCCGACGAAGACCAGGGTCGGCACCCCCTTCACCGCCCACTTCTCCCGGAGCAGCGCCGTCGGGGAGGCCCCGGTGCTGGCGGGTCCGGTGGGCTCGTCGAGCGCCGCCTTGGCCGCCGGCGGTTTGCCGCCGTCGCTCCCGAAGACGTCCTGGTTCACCGGCTTGGCGGCGCTGCCGGCCGCGGCGACCTCGAGCACCAGGGTCGCGCTCACCTCGGCCGGTGCCAGGCACTGGGTGTCGTTGCAGGCCTGGTACTTCAGCTTGGCGGTGAGCGTGCGCGGACCGGCCGCGGCCGCCTTGTCGGCGGAGCCGTCGACGCGCATCACCGTCTTGCCCTCGTAGACCGCCAGCGGTGTCTCCGAGAAGGCGAGCTTGATCTCCTTGTGCGGCGGGTAAGCCGGCGCCTGGAACGTCAGGCCGGCGGCCGGCGACAGCGAGACCGCGGTGGGGATCAGAAAGTCTTCCTTCGGCGTGTGGCTGTTGACGTGCCACCCCTTCTGGATCTCCGCCACCACCGCCAGGCGGAACGGCTTCCCGGCCACGAGCTTGTCGGCGTCGGCGACGAGCTTGGCGGAGATGACCGACGTCGAGGGGTTCGGTCGCTGGGCGGCCAGCGGCGCCGCCAGGGAGAGGACCGCGAGGAGGGTGGCGATCCGGGGAGCTCTGCTCATCGGCGCTCCTTGGCGTCGGTCAGGTGCGGCTTCAACGCCTGCAGCAGCTTGTCGGCGTCGGCGACCAGCGGGGAGGTTGGGTGGCTCTTCTTGAACGTCGTCAGGCGATCGGCCGCCTTCTGCATGTGTCCGCGGGCGATCTCCACGTCGGCCAGCCGCAGCTCGGCCTTCTCTCGCAGCGTGCTGTCGTGCCCCGACTTCAGCAGCTTCTCCAGCACCGCGGCCGCCGGCTCCACGCGCCCCGAGTCGAGGTAGATCGTCGCCAGGTAGGCCATCGACTGGTCGCGGACCTCCGGGTTGGCGCGCGGGTCGCGGGAGAGCCGCACGAAGCGCGGCTCGGCCATGGCGTCCCCGCCGCGCTTGAAGGTCTCGACAGCCACGTCGTAGACGACCGCGAGGGCGGACGGGTCCTTGGCCTCGGTCTCCAGCTTCTTCTTGTACTGGAACCAGCTCCGTTCGGTCTGCACCCAGGTCTGGAACCACCCGGTCTGGGTGGTGGACCCGACCTGGATGCCGCAGAGCAGCTCATCATCCGGCGTCACCACGATCGAGGCCGGCAGCGTCTCGATGCCGAACTTGGCGGCCAGCTTCTCCCCCTCGGGGGTCTTGCGGTCCACCCGCACCGGTACCTTGTCGCGCAGCAGGCTCACGAACGAGGCCGAGGGATGGACGAGCTGGTCCATCCGCTGGCACTGGCCGCACCCCGGCTCGTAGAACTCCACGTAGATCCGCCCCGATGGCATCTTGCGCGCCTTGGCGACGGCCTCGTCCCACGAGCCGGCCCAGATCACCTGGTCGGCGGCATTACCGGGGCCGGTGAAGCCTCGGCCTGGGTCGGGCGGCTGCGGCGCGGTGGCCTGGAGCATGGGGCTGATCGTGAGGAGAACCGTGGCAAGGTGCATGGAGATCCTTTCGGTCGGGCAGCGGTGTGAACGGCGGCCGTTGACTATTTTATTCGTGCCACCTATAACGCCCTGGCACGCTGCGGCAGCGTTTGCGTCCCCTGAGCAATCGATGTGCCGGGCTGTTGGGTTGCCCAGGTAGCTCAGTTTGGTAGAGCACGCGACTGAAAATCGCGGTGTCGACGGTTCAATTCCGCCCCTGGGCACCAACCTTCCTTGAATCGGCAGAGGTTCCATTTGGCCATCCTGAAAGTCCAGAAGCTCGGCGCGCCGGTCCTGCGGAACCGGGCGTCGGAAATCGAGACCCACGACCTGAAGCGAGGCCGTCTCAAGGGTCTGTTCGAGGACCTCCTCGAGACGATGGACGAGTATCACGGCACCGGCCTGGCCGCCCCCCAGGTGAACGTCGGCCTCCGCGTCGTCTTGTACCAGGTCGTGCCGGAAGGGCGCGCCAAGGGGCTCGAGGTGCCGCCCACCGTGCTGGTGAACCCGCAGTTCGAGGTGGTGGATCCCACCGAGGTCGAGGACTTCGAGGCCTGCCTCTCGGTGCCGTTCCTGGCCGCCAAGGTGCCGCGGCCCCGGAAGATCCGGGTGAAGGCGCTGGACTCCTCGGGCCGCCCGGTCACCTTCGAGGCGAACGACTTCCACGCGCGGGTGGTGCTCCACGAGAGCGATCACCTGGACGGCGTCGTCTACCTCGACCGGGTCAAGGACCGCTCGTCGCTGCACTACACGATGGACTTTTAGTGGATGCGGAGCAGAAGCGAGCGCTGATCCTTCTCAAGTACCGCCCCGTCTGCATCTGCAACACGATCCGGTACCCGAGGGTGAAGGACGCCATCGACCGCGGGGCGCGCTCGGTCGAGGACGTGGCGCGGGCGACGGGCTGCACGACCGGTGACTGCCGCGGCGAGCGCTGCCGTCCGGTGATCGAGGCGATGCTCGCCGAGGCGGCCGAAACCAGGCGCTAGAATCGCCGATCTGATGAAGACCTCGCTACCGGCGATCCGGCCCCCGATCGCGCCTGGTGTTCCCTCCGGCGGAGGTCCCGAGTTCCTCACCACCAAGCTGGACCTGCTGGTGCAGTGGGCGCAGTCGAACTCGCTGTGGCCGCTGCCCTTCGGCACCGCCTGCTGCGCCATCGAGTTCATGTCGGTCGTCTCCTCCCACTACGACCTGGCCCGCTTCGGGGCCGAGGTGGTGCGCTTCTCGCCGCGGCAGGCCGACGTCCTCATCGTGGCCGGTACCGTCGTCGACAAGCTCGCCCCGGTGCTCCGCAAGATCTACGACCAGATGACCGAGCCGAAGTGGGTCATCTCGATGGGCGTCTGCGCCTGCACCGGCGGCTTCTACCGCGCCTACCACGTCGTCCAGGGTATCGACGAGATCGTGCCGGTGGACGTCTACGTGGCCGGCTGTCCTCCGACGCCGGAGAACCTCATGTACGGCATCCTGCTGCTGCAGGAGAAGATCCGCTCCGGCGAGCTGGCGCGCCACCGCGAGAGCAAGACGTTCGTGCCGATCCGGGTCGGTGAGGACCCCAAGGGCACGATCCCGGCCTACTCGCAGGCGGTGATGGCGCCGCACACCAAGGCCGGCCCGATGCCGGTCATGGGGGACACCGCCGAGGCGGAGGCCGAGCTCGAGAGGAAGGGCGCCAAACCGTGAGCGCGCTGCCGCCGGGCGCCAAGGGGAGAGTGCCGGCCTGCGCGCCGCTCCTGACGCGGCGCTTCCCCGCGAACGTCTGGATCGAGGCGCGGCCCGACGCCGACATCCCGACGATCAGCGTGCCGGACCCCGGCAGCCTGCTGGAGGTCATGCGCTTCCTCAGGGATGACCCGGGAACAGCCTTCGACCTCTTCCTGGACCTCGCCGCGGTGGACCGCTCGATGCTGCGGGCGCCGGTCGGCCCTCGGGACGGCAACCGCTTCCTCCTGAACTACCTCCTCTATTCGGTGAAGCGCAACGAGCACCTGCGGGTGCGGGTGACGGTCCCCGAGAGCCCGGCGGTGCTGCCGACGGTGGTCCCGATCTGGCCGGCGGCGAACTGGTTCGAGCGGGAGGTCTGGGACCTGATGGGGGTGAGCTTCAGCGGCCATCCCAACCTGAAGCGGCTGCTCACCCACAACGGCTTCGTGGGGCACGCGCTGCGCAAGGACTACGAGGCCGGGCAGCGCTGGCTCTGTACCGAGGAAGACCTGCTGCCGACGCAGCTGGCCGCGCTGACCGACGCCGAGGAAGACGTCTTCGAGACGACGACCGTCAACTTCGGTCCGTCGCACCCCGCCACCCACGGCACGCTGCGGGTCGTGCTGCGCCTGGACGGAGAGCGCATCGTGGCGGCCGAGGGCGAGTGCGGCTACATGCACCGCTGCTTCGAGAAGATGTCGGAGACCCACAACTACCAGCAGGTCATCCCCTTCACCGACCGCCTGAACTACTGCTCGCCGATGCTGAACGGCAACGGCTACGTGCGGGCGGTGGAGGACCTGCTGGGGGTCGCCGTGCCGCCTCGGGCGGTGGCGGTGCGGGTCATCCTCGGCGAGTTCTCGCGCATCATGGACCACCTGGTCTGCATCGGCACGAACCTGGTGGACCTCGGGGCGCTCACCAACTTCTGGTACGCCTACCAGCCGCGCGAGGAGATCTACTCGCTGATCGAGGCCTGCTCCGGCGCGCGCCTGACGATCTCCTACGTGCGCATCGGCGGGCTGGCCGCCGACGTGCCCGAGAACTTCGTGGAGTGGTGCCGCTCGCTGCTCCCCAAGATCCGCGCCCGCATGGCCGACGTGGACGGGCTGATCAGCAAGAACCGGATCGCGATGAAGCGCATGCGCGGCACCGGCGTCGTCTCGCGCGAGGACGCCATCGCCTGGGGCTTCACCGGCCCCTGCCTGCGCGCCTCCGGCGTGCCGTTCGACGTGCGCAAGGACTCCCCCTACGACATCTACGGCGAGCTCGACTTCGACGTGCCGGTCATGACCGACGGCGACAACTACGCCCGGTACCTGGTGCGCATGGAGGAGATGCGGCAGTCCATGCGCATGATCGAGCAGGTGCTGGCGAAGTTCCCGTCGGGGCCCATCATCACCGACGACTACCGGGTGGCGCTGCCTCCCAAGGAGATGGTCTACAACGAGATGGAGGGGCTCATCTACCACTTCAAGCTCGTCTTCGAGGGGATCAAGGTACCGGCCGGCGACATCTACTCCTACACCGAGGGGGCCAACGGAGAGCTCGGCTACTCGATCGTCTCCGACGGCTCAGGCTCCCCCTACCGCATCAAGGTGCGGCCCCCCTGCTTCCCGCTCTTCGCGGCCTTCGAGAAGATGGTGCCGGGTGGGATGATCTCGGACGCGGTGGCCACCCTCGGAATGCTGAACATCATCGCCGGCGAGCTGGACCGGTAGGGGGGCACGATGGCAGCCAAGGTCGTCACCCTCAAGGCCCCCGAGCTCACGCTGGCGCAGAAGCTCTATCTCCCCGAGGTCTTCAAGGGGATGGTCCGCACGCTCGGCCACCTGCTGCGCAACCTGATCCCCACGTTCCTCGACGAGTTCCGGGCGCTGCGCAAGGGCTGGGGGGATCCGCTGACCTTCTCGAAGATCCCGACCATCGGCTATCCCGAAGGGCGGCGCGGGTACTCGGGCCGGATGCGCGGGCGGCACATCCTCAAGGAGCGCGAGGACGAGACGCTCAAGTGCGTGGCCTGCTACATGTGCCAGAAGGCCTGCCCGGCCGACTGCATCGAGATCGAGGCCGGTGAGCACCCGGTGCTGGCCTACGAGAAGTACCCGACGAAGTTCGAGATCGACCTGCTGCGCTGCGTCTACTGCGGCTACTGCGTGGACGCCTGCCCCAAGGACGCGATCTGGATGACCCGCGATTACGAGCTCTCCTTCTTCGACCGCAAGTCGGCGATCGTCGGTATCCCCGAGCTGCGCGAGAAGCCGGCGGACACCGCGCCCGGCGGTCCCGGCTACGGCTACCGCCCCTACTACGGTGAGAGCCCGATGAAGAAGGCGGGGGAGTTCGAGCCCAGCGGCCTGCAGCTGCTGCCGGCGCTGGAGAAGCGTGGAATGGTCATCTCGGCTCCGCCGCCGCCTCCGCCCCCGAAGCCGCCCGCCGCGGCGGCTCCGCCAAAGTAGACGGTTACCAGACGAAGCGGGCGCCTAACCTCAGCTGGTAGGGGCGGCCCATCGAGTCCAGCGCCCGATAGTCGCCGGCGGCGCGCTGGCGGGTGTCGCCGGGGGTCACCCGGATGTCGGGCGCCATGGCCCGGAGCACCAGGTCGTTCACCTCGAAGGCGGCGCGCAGCCGCAGCTCGCCGCCGGGGCTGGGGCCGCCCAGCGTGAAGAGCGAATCGGGGTCGCCTGCCTGGTGGAAGAGGCGCACGTCTCCGGACGGCAGCAGCGAAGGGGTCCGCAGCAGCGTGGAGGGTTGCGGCTCGAAGAGCAGGAAGAGCTTGTCGAGCAGGAGCTTGAAGGGGGCCGGCGTGGGCGGCGGGGCGCTCTCCGGCGCCGCCAGCGGCTTCGTCGAGGCCGGCGGCTCGGCGGCCGACGCGCTCATCGTGACGAGGAGAAGGACAACCAAGGCGGAGGGACCGGCCCGCACGTTCATTCCCGCCGTCTAATTATTTCACCGAACGGCAACGGCCGCCAGTCAGTGGAGGAACGACCCTCCGTTCAGCGGCAACGCCGTGCCGTTGCAGTACGAACCCATCGGCCCGGCGAAGAAGAGGACGGCGTTGGCCACGTCCTCGGGGGTGGCCACGCGGCCCAGCGGCACCTCGGCGACGATCTGCGGGCCGCGCTCGGCCAGGTCGGCCTCGGCCATCTCGGTCGCCACCCAGCCCGGGCAGATGCTGTTGGCGGTGATGCCGTGCCGTCCCTCGGCCCGCGCCAGGCAGCGCGCCAGGTTCACCATGCCCGCCTTGGAGACCGCGTAGTCGGCGCAGTCGGTCTCGCCCCGGAAGGCGGCGCGCGAGGAGATCATCACGATGCGCCCGAAGCCGGCTCGACGCATCGCCGGCAGCGCCAGGAGCGTCAGGTGCGCGGCGGCCTCCAGGTTCACCGACTGGGTCCGCCGCCACCTCTCCAGGAAGAGCGCGTCGTCCGGCTCGTCGAAGGGGTTCCGCTCGAAGATCGCGGCGTTGTGCACCAGGACGGCAGGATCGGCGAGGCCGCCGGTCACCTCGCGGTGCAGCCGGCGCCGCGCCGCCTCGTCGGCGAGCTCGGCCTGGACGAGGAGCGGGGCGTGGCCGGTCGAAGCGCGGATCTCTCGCGCCACCTCCTCCGCCCCGCCCCGGCTGCGGCCGTAGTGCACGGCCACGCGCGCCCCGGCCTCGGCCAGCCGCACCGCGATGCGCGCACCGATGCCGCGCGAGGCGCCGGTGACCAGCGCCACACGCCCGTCGAGCGGCCGCCCGGTCACCCGCGAACCCTGGCCAGCGCGCCCAGGGCCCCGGCGAACTCGCCGCGTGGCAGAAAGCGCGCCCGGGCGCCCACCAGCGCGGTGACCTCGGTCAGCACCTGGCGGAGGAAGTCGTGCCCGCGCAGCGTCGAGCCGGCGTAGACGACGTCGGTACGGTGGCCGGTGACGCCGGGAGGTGGTGCGATCCGGCCCGCCAGCGTCCCGGCCAGGAGCGCCACGTTCTCGCCGACCAGCCGCGCCGCGGCGGCGGCCAGGTCGGCCGGAGCGCGGGAGGCGACCTTGCCGAAGTTCGCGGCGGTCAGGTCCTGCATCAGCGCGATGTCCCCCGGCCGGTAGAGGTCTCGCACCAGGAGGTCGACTCTTCGGCTGTCTCCCTGCCTGGCCAGCTCGGCGAGCGCGTCGTGGCCCGCCTCGCCGCTCAGCAGCATCCCCAGGCCGCGCAGCGTGCCGCCCCCCAGCGCGGTGCCGCCGACACGCACCGCCGCCCCCTGCGCGTCGAGCCGCAGGATCGAGGTGCCGGTGCCGAGGCTGACCACCAGGTGCGGCGCGGTGACCGGGTAATCGGCGGTCTCGAGGAGGATCCGCGCGCCGGCGCCCCAGGCCTCGAACTCGTCGACCAGCGTCACCGCGTGCCGGCCGGCGAGGGAGTCCGCCAGCGCGCGGGCGCCGCCCCCCACGGCGGCCAGGGTGCGCACGTGGTGCTCGGCGAAGAGGTGCTCCAGGACCGCCTTGTCGCCCACCGGCCCCAGCGCGCTCTCGAACTCCGAGAGCGGCGCCTGGGAGCGCACCAGCACCACCTTGGTCAGCGTGGCGCCGAGGTCGAGCCCGACGTCGTAGGCGAGCCGCATGCGGACGGCGGATTGTGCCGCAGGTGGGAAGGACGGAGTAGCAAGACGGGCGAGAAGGGTTCGATGGCAAGGCGGAGGAGTGAGGTGGCCGAGGTGTAGCAGCGCTACACCGCAGGCCAGCCGAACGACGACAACGCCGCCAGCGGGCCCTTCTCGCCCGTCTTACTTCAGGAACTTGATGGAGAGCGGGTAGGGCCAGACAAGGCCGTCGCGCGCCTTGAGCCCGCCCAGGATCGGGAAGATCAGCGCGCACAGGGCCAGCGGGATCAGCACCAGGAGGCCGATCAGCAGGAACGAGAGGATCGTCCCGATGGCGGCATAGATCAGCGCGCTGATCACCCAGTTCACCACGACCTTGCCGTGCGGGTCGAGCGCCGGCATCTCCGCCTTCTTCATCTGCCAGAGCACGATCGGCAGCACGATCCCGGCGCCCGGCACCAGGAAGTTCGAGAGCTGGGACAGGTGCACGAACATCGCCCACTGCCGCGACGTGTCGTCCAGCGGGCCGGCCGACATCACCGGCGGCGGGGGAGGGACGGGCGGTGCAGCGCTCATGGGGCGGGATGCTATCAGGGGGGTCACCAACTAGAATGCGTCCCGCTTGAACGACCTCGTGCTGGATGCGCTGATCGCGGAGTTCGGGGACAACGCCGGGCTGGCGCAGGAGCTCTACGCGCAATACCGGCACGACCCGGCCTCGGTCGACGAGAGCTGGCGCCGGGTCTTCGAGCGCATCGCCCGCGCCGACGCGCCTCCGCGGGGCGCGGCGCCGGCGATCCGGTCCGCACCCCCCGTCCCGGCGGCTCCCCGCCCTCCGGCGGCGGCTCCGACGCTCCGCATGGGGGAGCAGGTGGTGCCGATCACCGGCGGCGCCGCCACGATCGCCCGCAACATGGAGGCGTCGCTGTCGGTCCCGACCGCCACCTCCTACCGCTCCATCCCGGCCAAGGTGATGGAGGAGAACCGCCGGGTCCTCAATCGCCATCGCGAGGTGGTCGGCCAGTCCAAGGTCTCCTTCACCCACCTGGTCGCCTGGGCGATCGTGAAGGCGCTCGGCAAGCATCCGAGCATGAACGACGCCTACGGCGAGATCGACGGCCGTCCGCTCCGGATGCGCCGCTCCGGCGTCCACCTGGGCATCGCCGTCGACGTCACCCGGCGCGACGGCAGCCGCACGCTGCTGGTCCCCAACATCAAGAACGCCGAGAAGCTCGACTTCGCCGGCTTCCTGGCCGCCTTCGACACGCTGGTCGCCAAGTCGCGGAAGGGCACGCTGGAGCCCGACGCCTTCGCCGGCACCTCGATCTCGCTCACCAATCCCGGCACCGTCGGCACCACCGCCTCGGCGCCGCGGCTGATGCCGGGGCAAGGCACCATCATCGCCACCGGCTCCATGGGCTACCCGGCCGAGTTCCAGGCGATGCCGCCGGAGGTGATGGCGAACCTCGGCGTGGCGCGGGTGATGATGGTCTCCTCCACCTACGACCACCGCATCATCCAGGGGGCCGAGTCGGGCGCGTTCCTGGCGACGCTGGAGCAGCTCTTGCTCGGGCAGGAGCGCTTCTACGAGCAGCTCTTCGAAGACCTCAAGGTGCCCTACCGCCCGGTGCAATGGGAGGTGGACACCAGCCCGCCGTCGCTGGGCGGCGGGACCGGGCTGGAGCTGGTCGCCAAGGAAGCCCGCGTCGTGCAGCTCATCAACGCCTACCGCGTGCGCGGGCACCTGATCGCCGACCTCGACCCGCTGGGCGGCGAGGAGCTGCCCTACCACCCCGACCTGGACCCGCACACCTACGGCTTCACGATCTGGGACCTCGACCGGCGCTTCATCGCCAGCAACCTCGGGAACGCCGCTACCGACTCCCGCGAGACCACCACGCTGCGCGAGGTGCTCGAGGTCCTCCGGCAGACCTACTGCGGCAAGATCGGCGCCGAGTACATGTACAACCAGGACCCGGTCGCCAAGTCCTGGCTGATGGAGCGCATGGAGTCCTGCCGCAACCGGGCGCCGCTGACCGAGGACGACCGGCGCCGCATCCTGGCCAAGCTGGTCGAGGCCGAGTCCTTCGAGAAGTTCCTGCACACGAAATACGTGGGGCACAAACGGTTCTCGCTGGAGGGGGGCGAGGCGGCCATCCCGCTGCTGACGCGCCTGCTCGACCGCGCCGCCGGCTTCTCGATCGAGGAGGCCGTGCTCGGCATGCCGCACCGCGGGCGCCTGACGGTGCTGACCACGATCGTCGGCAAGCCGGTCGACCGCATCTTCGCGGAGTTCGAGGAGGTCGAGGACGTCGAGTCCATCCAGGGCTCCGGGGACGTGAAGTACCACCTCGGTGCGGTGGGCAGCCACGACGGGCCCGCCGGCTCGCTGCGCGTCTCGCTGGCGCCGAACCCGAGCCACCTCGAGGCGGTGGACCCGGTGGTGGAAGGCATCGTGCGTGCCAAGCAGGAGCGGCTGGGCGACGCGGTGGCGCACGCCAAGGTGCTGCCGGTGCTGCTGCACGGCGACGGCGCCTTCGCCGGCCAGGGGGTGGTCGCCGAGACGCTCAACATGTCGATGCTGCACGGCTACCGGACCGGCGGCACGGTGCACGTCGTCGTCAACAACCAGATCGGCTTCACCACCACCGCGCAGGACGCGCGCTCGTCGCAGTACTGCACCGACATCGCCAAGATGGTGCAGGCGCCGATCTTCCACGTGAACGGCGACGACCCTGAGGCGGTCGTGCACGTCGTGGACGTGGCGATGGAGTACCGGATGAAGTTCCGGCGCGACGTCGTCATCGACATGGTCTGCTACCGCCGCTATGGCCACAACGAGGGGGACGAGCCGAGCTACACCCAGCCGCTGCTCTACCAGAAGATCAAGCAGAAGACGTCGGTGGCCCGCCTCTACGGCGAGGCGCTGGCGCGCGAGGGGAAGCTGGCCCGCGAGGAGGTCGACAAGACCTGGGCCGACGCGCGCGCCGCGCTGGACCGCGCCTTCGAGGACTCCCAGCGGACGCGGTCCGGCTTCACCGACTCCCTGGTGGTGCCGCCGCCGTCGCGCCTGCAGCCGCCCGGCGACGCCATGGCCCGCCTCCAGCAGATCGTGCGCGGCGTCTCCACGGTGCCCGAGGGCTTCGAGGTTCACCCGAAGCTCCGGCCGCTGCTGAAACGGCGCTCGGACTACGCCAGCGGACGGCCGGAGATCGACTGGGCCGGCGCCGAGACGCTGGCCTTCGGCATGTACCTCCTCGAGGGCATCCCGGTACGCCTCTCCGGGCAGGACTCCGGACGCGGCACCTTCAGCCAGCGCCACTCGGTGCTGGCCGACGTGAAGACCGGGGCCGAGCTGGTGCCGTTGAACCACATCTCCAAGCAGCAGGCGGCCTTCGAGGTGATCGACAGCCTCCTCTCCGAGAACGCGGTGATGGGCTTCGAGTTCGGCTACTCGGTGGCCGACCCGCACGCGCTGGTGCTCTGGGAGGCGCAGTTCGGCGACTTCATGAACGGCGCCCAGGTCGTCATCGACCAGTTCATCGTCGGCTCCGAGCAGAAGTGGAACCAGCGCTGCTCGCTGGTGCTGCTGCTGCCGCACGGCCAGGAGGGGCAGGGCCCGGAGCATTCGTCGGCGCGCCTGGAGCGGTTCCTGACGCTCTGCGCCGAGGAGAACCTCAGGGTGGTCAACCCCTCGACGCCGGCCCAGTACTACCACGCGCTGCGACGCCAGCTGGAGGGCGACCTGCGCAAGCCGCTGGTTGCGATGACCCCCAAGAGCCTGCTGCGGCACCCCAAGGCGGTCTCCTCGATCCGCGACCTCGCCGAGGGAGTCTGGCAGCCGGTCCTCGATGACGACCTGTTCGGCGGAGGGGCGCCGCGGGACGGCGTGCGCCGGCTGGTCTTCGCCAACGGCAAGGTCGTTTACGACCTCCTGGCCGGGCGCGAGAAGAGCGGGCGTAGCGACGTCGCGGTCATCCGCCTGGAGCAGCTCTACCCGTTCCCGGGGGCCGAGCTGGGTCGCGTCGTCGCCCAGTACCCGCGCGACGCCGAGCTCGTCTTCGTGCAGGAGGAGCCGCGCAACATGGGCGCCTGGCGCTTCGTGCGCGAGCAGTTCCTGGACGGCAAGGTGGAAGGCGTGGGCGGCGACCGACCGCTGCGCTACATCGGCCGGCGGGAGCTGGCCAGCCCGGCGCCCGGTTCCCACCGCGTGTTCCAGCAGGAGCAGGACGCGATGGTAGCCGAGGCGATGCGGCTGAGCCAGGCCGGGGGCTCCGCGGACGCTGCGCCCCCGAACCCGCCGGCTGCCAGAGCCGCCGCCGTCGCGTCGTGACGCTCGACAACGACGTCCGGCTCGAGCTCTACCGGCAGTTCCTGGAGGACGGCACGGCGCCGTCGCCCGCCGACGTCGCGGCCACGCTCGGCGAGAGCCCCGAGGACGTGACCGAGGCCTACCGCCGGCTGGCCGCCGGCCGGGTGATCGTCCTCCGGGCGGGCACGGCCAAGATTCTGATGGCGAACCCGCTCTCGGCGGTGCCCACGCGCTTCCGGGCGGTCATGTCCGCGGACGGCCGCTCCTACTTCGGCAACTGCATCTGGGACGCGCTGGGCATCCCGGCCATGCTGGGGCAGCCGGCGCGCATCGAGGCGCGCTGCGGCGATTGCGGCGAGCGCATGTCCCTGGAAGCCGGGGCCGACGGCGGCGTGGCCGGGGAGGGGGTCGTCCACTTCGGCATTCCGGCGGCCCGCTGGTGGGACGACATCGTCGACACCTGAGGAACCATGCTGCTCTTCCGGTCGGAGGAGCACGTGGAGCGCTGGCGGGAGAGGACCGGCCGCCGCGGCGAGGTCTTTCCGCTGGCGACCTGCGCCCGGCTGGCGCACGCCTGGTACGCGAACCGGCTGGCGCCCGACTGGCGGCGGCGCTCGGTGGACGAGATCGAGGCGCTCTTCGCCGAGCTCGGGCTGACCTCGGACTTCTGGAAGCTGCGGTGACGACAGCGCTGATCGCCCTCTTTCTCGCCGACGTCGTCTTCACGCCGCGCTTCGCGGAGGCGCTGCACGGCACTAGGGTGACGTTCGCTCTGGGTCCCGAAGGGGAGCGGGCACGCCAGGAGCGGCGGGTCGTGGCCGCCCCGGAGGCAGAGCCGGTGCGCCTTCCGGCGGCCGCACCCGGCGCCTACCTGCTCACCTGGAGCGGGCGTGGCGTGCTGGACGGCCGGAAAGAGGTGCGCGTCGGGAAGGAGCGGGACGTCGAGCTCGGCACCGTGGACGTCAAGCGGGGCCGGCTCGTGGATGGCTTCGTGCTGACCCCGACCGGCGAGGGCCTTGCCGGGGCGAGCGTGACGCTCGAGCCCGAAGGGAGCTCGCTGCGAGGCCGGGTCGAGGCGAGGAGCGGCGCTGGCGGCTACTTCCGTGTCGAGGCGCCCGATCCCGACGCCGTGTACCAGTACTCGGTCAGCGCGCGCGGCTCGCGCAACGAGGAGGGACGGCTGGGGGGCGAGAGCCGTTTGATCGTGACGCTGCGGAAGGCGCCGCGCATCGTGGGCCGCGTCCTCGGTCCCGATGGGGAGCCGGTGGCCGGCGCGCACCTCACCGCCACGTTCGTGCGGGAGGCGCGCGAGCTGAAGGACGGCAAGGAGCACCGCTACGTGACCAAGCGTTCCTTCGGGCTCGCCAGGAGCGACGACGAGGGGCGCTTCACCGTCGAGCGCATCCTGCCGGAGCGATTGGAGATCGAGGTGAGGGCGTCGCGTCTGCGCATGGGCCTTCATCACGTCCCGCCGGTGGCCAGCGACTCCGAGGCCGACGAGGACGTCGGCGACATCCGGCTCCAGCGCGGGCGCACGATCCAGGGGTTCGTGCGGCGCCGGAGCGACGGACTGCCGGTCACCGGGGCGAGGATCGCGCTCAGCGCTCGTGAGGACCGCCTCACCGCGGAGACGGACGCCGACGGGAAGTATTCCCTGGACGGCGTGCCGGACGAGGGTGAGCTCTGGGTGACAGCGCGCCACGAGGGGCTGGCGACGGCGCTGCGGCAGCTCGCGGTCAAGGCGGAGAGGCTGGATATCGAGATGGGCCGGCCTGGCGCGCTCGAAGTGCGCGTCTGCGGGCGCCCCGATGAGCTCGCGGAAACGCAGCTCAACCTCTCCCGGCGTTTTGGCCGCGCCGAGTCGATCGAGGCGAGCCTGGACGCGAAGGGCACCGCGCGGATCGACGACCTGGAGGAGGGCGATTTCAACCTGATGCGGACCTGGCGCCTGACCACCGGGGACAGCTATCACGTCCTGGGCGCGCCGCTGGTCACCTCCGTGAACGTGCAGGAAGGCGCCACGGCAACGCTCTCGTTCGGATGTGACGGCATTCCGGTGGCCGGGCGGCTGCGGTGGAACGGCCAGCCGATCGCGAACGCGTACGCCGACCTGGCGACGGGCGGCCCCGCCGCGGCCATCTTCAAGACGGATGCGACCGGCCGCTTCGCGACCACCGTGCCCTACGCCGGCACCTACGCGGCGCGGGTCGCGCTGCCATCGCTGGCTGGGGTTTCGCTCGGGCCGCCGTGCCAGGTGCCCGCTACAGGCAACGCCGCCTGCGACCTCGAGCTGTCGCGCTAGTCTTGGTGCTGATGGCGCTCTGACCCACGGACGTGAGCGGCTACCTCGAGTCGCTCACGAGCCGCCCAGGATCTGCGCCGCGTTCACGAAGCGCTCCAGCTGGATGTCGTCGAGCTCGGTGCGCACCTCGGGATGCCGCGCCAGCAGGTCGTCCAGGTCCGGCTTCTCCAGGCGCAGCAGCTCGGCGGCGGTCACCGCGGTGACGGTCGCGGTGCGGGTCATGCCGAACAGCGCGGCCACCTCGCCGAAGACCTCGTGCGGCCGCAGCACCGCCAGCTCCACCTCGCGGCCGGCCCGGCGCGTGGTCACCCGCAGCTCGCCGCGCTGCACCAGGAAGAGCGTCGAGCCGCCGGTGCCCTCGCTGACGACCGGCTGGCCGGCATCCACGGTCAGCGGCAGCAGGCGCTTGGCGACCCGCTCGCGCTCGGCCCGCGGCAGGCTGCGGAAGACGCGCGAGCGCGCCAGGACGCCGTCCAGCACCCGCTCCCGGTAGAGCGTGCGCAGGGCGTCGGCCAGCGCGCGGTGGCGCCGCACGATCGGCTCGATCGCCGTGCGCTCGAGCTCCAGCAGCACCGTGCGCTCCTTGGCGATCAGCGTCGCGGTGCGCGGCACACCGGAGAGGAAGGAGATCTCGCCGGCCACGTCGCCGGCCTTCAGGGCGCCGAGCTCCACGTCCTTGCCGGTGTCGTCCAGCGCCCAGACCGACAGCTCGCCGGAGGCCAGCAGCAGCAGCGACGACCCGGCGTCCCCCTGGATGAACACGGTCTTGCCCTCCTCGACCGTCTTCTCCTTGATCTTCTGGACGATGAGCTCGAGCAGGAACGGCGGCACGTCCTTGAGCAGAGGGATCGTGGCCACCGCCCGCCGCAGCGCCTCGCTCCGCGCGCGCGCCTCTTGCGGCACGGGCGCCGCCGGCCGCCTGGGGATCGCCGGCGACGACGCCGGCGACGACGGTGGCGACGGCGAGAGTTGGTGCTCGCCGGAGGGGTTTCCCTTGAGCGCCTCGTCTCCGGCCAGCCGCTTCAGGTCGATCTGGATGAGGAAGGTGCCGGCGTCCTCCAGCTTGCTGTCGAGCTGCACGACCCGCTTGTAAGCGGCGATCGCCTCCAGCGTGCGCCCCTTGGCCTGCAGCGCGTTGCCGAGCTTCCCGAGGGCCACGATCGCCGCCTTCTTCTTCCCCTCGGCGACCAGCGCGTCGGCGAGCGCCATCCCCGAGGGGAAGTCGGTGGGGTCGGCCTGGAGCTTCGCCTGGAGCTCGTCCGATTTGCTCTTCTTGCCGCCGAAGTCGAGGAACGCCATCGGGGAGAATCCTACCCGCATCGGGACCGGCTATCCTGCCCCCGCGTGTTCGTCGGGCATCTCGCCGTCGGCTTCGCCGCCAAGAAGGCCGCTCCGCGCGCCTCGCTCGGCACGGCGATGCTGGCGGTGACGTTCGCCGACCTGCTCTGGCCGGCCCTGCTGCTGGCCGGCCTCGAGGAGGTACGCATCGCCCCCGGCATCACCGCGGTCACGCCGCTCGATTTCGTCAGCTATCCGATCAGCCACAGCCTCCTGGCCGACCTCCTCTGGGGCGCGGCGCTCGGGGGCCTCTACTACGCCAGGCGCCGGGACGCGCGCGGCGCCGCGGTGCTGGCCGCCTGCGTGGTGAGCCACTGGGTGCTCGACTTCGCGTCCCATCGCCCCGACATGCCGATCCTGCCGGGCGGTGCGCGGTACGGCCTGGGGCTCTGGTATTCGGTTCCGGCGACGGTGGCGGTCGAGCTCGCCATGGGAGCGCTGGGGCTCGCGATCTACCTGCGAGCCACGAAGGCGGCCGACCGGACCGGGAGCATCGCGCTCTGGTCGCTGGTGGCCTTCCTCCTGGCCGTCTACGCCGCGAACCTGCTCGGGCCGCCGCCGCCGGATCCGCGCACCCTGGCGTGGGCGGCGAACGCGTCCTGGCTGCTGGTGGCCTGGGCGTACTGGATCGACCGCCATCGCCGGGAGCGGCCGTCGTGAAGACCCTGGCGCTGGCGCTGCTGCTGGCCTCGGCGCCCCTCCTCGCGCAGGAGCGGGAGGTGGCCTTCACCTACGACGACCTGCCGCTCGGCGGGCCGGCGATCCCGATCGAGCGGATGGAGCGGGTGAACGGGAAGCTGCTGGCCGGGCTGCGGGAGGCGCAGGTGCCGGCGATCGGCTTCGTGAACGAGAGGAAGCTCTACGAGGCGGGGGAGGTCGACCGGCGCATCGCGCTCCTGCAGGGCTGGCTCGACGGCGGCCTCGAGCTCGGCAACCACACCTACGCGCACCGCTCGTTCTTCACCACGCCGCCGGGCGAGTTCCAGGAAGAGGTCGCCCGCGGGGAGACGGTCACCCGCTGGCTGCTGGAGCGCGCCGGAAAGCAGCTCCGCTGGTTCCGCCACCCGTTCCTGAACACCGGGCCGACCGTGGAGGCCAAGAGGTCGTTCGAGGCGTTCCTGGCCGGCCGTGGCTACCGGGTGGCGCCGGTGACCCTCGACAACTCCGACTGGATCTTCGCGCTCGTCTACGCGCGGGCGCTGGGGCGCGGCGACGCGGAGGAGGCGAAGAGGGTGGGGGCCGCCTTCCTGACCTACCTCGACGTGATGCTGACGTTCTGGGAGGAGCTGACGCAGTCGTTTCTGAAGCGCCCGATGCGGCACGTCATGCTCCTCCACGAAAGCGAGCTGAACGCCGACCACGTCGGCGGCGTCACCGCCCTCTTCGCGCGGCGCGGCTACCGGTTCGTGACCCTGGACCGCGCGCTCGAGGACGAGGCCTACCGCCTGGAGGACGCCTACGCCGGGCGCGCCGGAATCTCCTGGCTGCATCGCTGGATGGTGACCAAGGGGCTCCCGATGAAGCTGAAGGAAGAGCCGGAGCCGCCCGACTGGTTGATGGCCCGCTACCGCGCGCTGACGAACTGATTAGCTCGCTTGCATCATTGCCGTCGCCGGGCACCGGAACGCACCCTCTTCGGCCAAGGGAGGTCCTTCGCCATGGCCATGAAGATCGTGGAGGAGTGCATCAGCTGCGGGAACTGCGAGCCGGAGTGCCCGAACCAGTCGATCAGCCAGGGGGACTCGATCTACCTGATCGCCCACCAGCGCTGCACCGAGTGCGTGGGCAGCGAGTTCGAGGCGCCGCAGTGCGTGGCGGTCTGCCCGGTCTCCGACTGCATCGTCGTGGACCCGGCCTTCAGCGAGAGCCGCGAGGCTCTGGAGGCGAAGTACCAGTCGCTCCACGCCTGAGCAGCCTGTAAGCGGCGCCCGCGGCGGCGAGACCTACTCCTGCGGATGCCCGACGAAGGCCAGCGGCTCGTTCTCGCCGACCGGCGGGGTGCCGACCACGTAGAGGACCTCACCGGCGAAGGGAGAGCGCAGCTCCAGCAGGGTCTTCCCGAAGGGGTCGGCCACGCGCCCCAGCAGCGTGCCCTTCCCGACGCTCTGCATCTTCTCCACCGCCGGGTACCAGACGCCGGCGGCGGAGGAGCGAAGCACCTCGGTCCGGTCGTAGAAGACGGGGCTCTGCACCTTCAGCGACGGCGCCTCCTGGATTCCGAGGTGGGCGATCACGCTCATCGCGCCCGCCTCCTGCGCGGCCACCTCGGCGGCGTCGGCGCGCCCCATGCCGCCGACCTCGACCGTGCAGGCCGGCTTGCCGCGCAGGATCGCGGTGGCGTCGGTGTAGAGGCTCTTGGCGGCCTCCACCGGGCGCCCCTTGTCGATCACGATGTGGTCGAGTCCGAAGGCCAGCACCAGCTCCTTCGACTTCCGGTCGAGTTCGTCGTTGCCGCTGACCATCCAGTAGGCGTAGGGGCGCAGCGACTCGTTGCCGTCGCCGCCGTGCATGTCCACCAGGTGGGTCGCCTGGTCGATGACCTGTGTCGCCAGCGCGTGGGCGATCCGTTCGCTGACCGTGCCGTCCTGCTTGCCCGGGTACATCCGGTTCAGGTTCTTGCCGTCCGGCCCGTAGTAGATGCGGCGCCCGAAGAAGGTGGGCGGGCAGGCCATGTGCACCAGGATCACCGCGCCCGACATCCGCGATGGCTCGAGCCGCGCCAGCACCCGCGGCAGCGCCACGATCGAGGTGTACTCGTAGCCGTGGGTGCCGGCGATCAGGGCCAGCACCGGACCGGGCCGCGCGCCGTTCACCACGCTCACCGGGATGCGGGTGCGGTATCCCCGGCGGCCGGGATCTCCAGGTACCCCGAGGCCTTCTCGCCCGGCCGGGCCACGACGCCGCCCACCGAGAGCGGCTGCTGCGCGAGCGCCGCGCCGCTCAGGGCGAGCGCCGCCAGTCCGGTCGCGAGAGCTGACGTCCGCACGGCTAGCGGCGCCGATCGACGCGCCGGATCGAGGAGACCCGGTCGTTGATGCCGCGCTCGCGCAGGTTGGTGACGTCGTCGGTCACCACGATGCAGTGCCCGCGGAAGCCGGGGGCGTCGCAGAGCTCCCAGGCGCCTCCCCGCACGCGGACGCTGGAGGCGCGGTTCTCGAAGCCGATCGCGCTCAGCTCCCGAAGGTCACGCCCCAGCCGGCGGGTCTCTCCGCGGAATCCCTCGTGCTCGTAGAGGATGACGACCGAGCCCACGTCGCGGTAGTCGACGTGCTCGTCCTCGATCGGGCGCAGCGAGGAGATGCGCCGCCCCAGCTCGCGGTAGCCGAGGTCCCATTCGTCGCCGTCGAAGACCACGCAGCGGCCGCGGAAGTTGGCGTGCTCGCACCCTTCCCAGACCCCCGAGCCGATACGGAGGCTTTCGATGCGGTCGTTGAAGCCGGCCTCCGAGAGGTTCTCCACGAACCCGTCGAAGGTGCGGCTCTGGCCGCGGAAGCCCGAGCCGGCATAGACGGTGATCTCCGGCCGCATCCGGCGGCCGCCGCTGCGCGGCTCGCCCGGGTAGCGGTCGTGAGGCCGGCGGTCGTCCCGGCGGTCGTCCCAGCGATCGTCCCGCCGGTCGTCCCTTCGATTCAGATCGCGGCGGTCCCCGTCGCCACGGTCGCCGCGGCGCTCCAGGCGCCGGGCCGGCCGCGCCGACGAGATGCGATCGTTCCAGCCGGTGTCCTGCAGGTTCGCGATGTCGCCGTCGAGGACCTGGCAACGCCCGCCGAAATCGGCGTCCTCGCAGACCTCCCAGGCGCCGCCCAGGACGCGGACACTGGACGCCTTGTCGTTGAAGCTGGCGTCGCGGAGGTTCGGCGTGTCGCCGGTGAGGGTGCGGCTCTGCCCGCGGAAGCCGGCGTGCTCGAAGAGCACCAGCTGCTGGGCCACGGCGGGGATCGGCAGGAGGAGGACGGCCAGGAAGAGACTGCGCATGCGGCTCATCCGCGAATCATGACAGAGGTCATACTGGGCCGAGCGTGACGCTCTCCGCGGGGACCCGGCTGGGTCCGTACGAGATCGTGGCGCCGCTCGGCTCCGGCGGCATGGGAGAGGTCTACCGCGCGCGCGACACCCGGCTGCAGCGCGAGGTGGCGGTGAAGGTCCTTCCGGCCGAGACCGCCGAGAGCCCGGCGGCGCTCGCGCGCTTCGAGCGCGAGGCCTGCGCGGTCGCCGCGCTCTCCCATCCGAACCTGGTCGTGCTGTTCGACGTGGGGCGCGAGGGCCGCACGGCCTACGCGGTGCTCGAGCTGCTGGAGGGAAGGACGCTGCGGGAGGCGCTGGCCGGCGGGGCGCTGCCGGAGGAGACGGTCCTCGACGTGGCCCGGCAGCTCGCCGACGGCCTGACGGCGGCGCACGGCAAGGGCATCGTGCACCGCGACCTGAAGCCGGAGAACATCTTCCTCACCGCCGGCGGGCGGGTGAAGGTGCTGGACTTCGGGCTCGCCAAGCCGCTGCCGGCGCAGGGCGAGACGACGCAGGCGCCGACCCAGCCGCTCCTGACCGAGCAGGGGACGGCGCTGGGGACGCCGAGCTACATGGCGCCCGAGCAGGCGCGCGGCCGCGCCTGCGACGCCCGGAGCGACCTCTTCGCGTTCGGCGCGGTCGTCTACGAGCTGCTCACCGGGCGGCGCGCCTTCCGGGGTGAGAGCGCCGCCGAGACCCTCGCCGAGATCCTCACGCGGACCCCTCCCGAGCCGGAGACGCACGGTCCGGTGGGGGAGGCGCTCTGGGCCATCGCCAGGCGCTGCCTGCAGAAGGACCCGGAGGCGAGGTTCCAGAGCGCGCGCGACGTTGGCTTCGCGCTGGAGGCGACGGCGCGCCCCGCGCCACGGGTCTCGCCGACGGGGGCGACCCGCTCGGTGGCCGTGCTGCCGTTCAAGGAGCTGGTCCGCGACGGGGAGACCAGCCATCTCGGCCTCGGCCTGGCCGACGCCACCGTCACCGAGCTCGCCGCGATCCGGTCGCTGCTGGTGCGCCCGACCGCCTCGATCCTCAAGTACGAAGGGAAGAGCGTCGACCCTCAGGCGGCCGGGCGCGAGCTCGGCGCGGACGTGGTGGTGGACGGCTCGCTGCAGCGCGCCGGCACCCGCTTGAGGGTCACGGTCCAGCTGGTCGAGACCTCCACCGGGCGTTCGCTCTGGGGCGGGAAGATCGACACCTCGCTGGAGGACGTCTTCGCCGTGCAGGACGAGGTCTCGCGCCGAATCGCCGAGGCGCTCGAGGTGCGCCTCTCCGGGGACGCGCGGCGCTCGCAGGCGGACGGCCGGGCGGCCGCGCTGACGATGGAGGGGCGCGTGCACCTCCTGCGCGAGAGCCTGCCGGAGGTCGACGCCGGGATCCGCTGCTTCCAGGAGGCGCTGGGACAGGACCCCGGCTTCGCCCCCGCGCTGGCGGGCCTCGCCGACGCCTACGTGCGGATGGCGTTCAGCTACGAGCCGGAGGGGAGCTGGTACGAGCGGGCCCAGGAGGCGACGGCGCGGGCACTCGCCAGCGACCCCGCGTCGCCGGAGGCCCGCTACGCCAAGGCGCGACTCCTCTGGAGCCCTCGAGGCGCCTTCGACGTGGCCGGCTCGCTGCGCGAGCTGGCCGCCTGCCTGGCGGCTCGGCCCAGCTTCAACGAGGCCTGGGACCGGCTCGGCATCATGCTGCTGCACGTCGACCTCCTCGAGGAGGGGCTGGCGGCCTTCGATCGGGCCAAGGCGATCGACCCGCGGGACCCGAGCGCGGCCGTCCACACCGGTCTGACGCTTTACTTCCAGGGGCGCTTCGCGGAGGCGCTGGAGCTCACCGGGGCCGCGGTGGCCCGCATCCCTTCGCAGTGGGCCTATTACCAGCTCGCGCAGTGCCAGCTAGCGCTCGGGCTGGTCGCGCAGGCCGAGGAGAGCGCCGGATGGATGGAGCGCCATTTCCCCGCGGCGGTGCTGCAGCACTCCTTGAGGGGGCTGGTCGCCGCGCTGCGCGGCGACGCCGCGGCGGCCCGCCGCCAGGTGGCGCTGGTGGTCGAGAACCGCCGGGCCTACGGGCACTACCACCACGCGCAGCACGACGTGGCCCGGATCCTGGCGCTTCTGGGAGACAAGGACGAGGCGTTCCGCTGGCTCGAGGATGCGGCCGCCAACGGTTTCCCCTGTTCTCGCGTCTACGAGGCCGATCCGCTGCTGTCGAGCCTGCGCGGAGACGCTCGCTTCGATTCGCTCCTGGCGGACCTGCGCTCGGCCTGCCGTCCTCACTCTCGTCTCTACCGGGAGCTCTTCGCGTGAAGGACCTGACCCGCCGGGCGCTGCTGCGGACGCTGGCGGCCGCGCCGGCGGCGATGACTTCCGAGCCGCCCCACGCCGGCGGCGCCGATTGCGTCTTCTGCAAGATCATCCGCGGCGAGGCGGAGGCGACCGTCGTCTACCGCGACGCGCGCTTCATCGCCTTCGCCGACCTCTACCCCCTGCAGGCGGGTCACCTCCTGCTGGTGCCGCTGGCGCACGTCGAGAGCATCTACGCGCTCTCCGACGACCTGGCGGCTCAGCTCTTCCCGGTGGCGGCGCGCCTGGCGCGGGTGCTGAAGAAGGCGCTCTCCGCCGACGGCATGACGCTGATCCAGAACAACGACAAGGCCGGCGACCAGGCGGTCTTCCACTTCCACCTGCACCTGGTGCCGAGGACGGTCGGGCGCGTGGTGCTGCTGCGGGTGGTGCCGAGGGAAAAGGCGGACCGTGGCGAGCTGGAGAAGGTCTTCGCGCCGGTGCGCGCCGCGCTGGGCTGACCGGATTCCGCGATCGAGGACCTTCTCGATCTTCCCCTGACTCGCCATGGCCTACCGGGCCAGGTCGAACCTCACCGGCGGCTGCGGGATCACGTCGGTCGTCCACTCCACGATGACGCCGAGCTCCGGAATGGTGTGGCTCTTGGCGGGAAGGTGGAACTGGCCGTCCCAGGTGACGTTGAGGGCGAAGAGGGGGATCGCGGGGTAGCCACCCTCCTGCGGGAACGTCGTCTGGCCGTCGAGCTCTCCCATCGTCAGCGGCACGGCGACCTCGGCCGTACAGTTGGGCCCGCCGAAGAACCTGACCTTGAAGGGGCCGCCGCCGGCGGCGATCCCGAAGCCGAGCCCGACTGCGCCCAGGTGAGGCGTGTTCGTGTCCACCTTCGCGGCGGCGGCGATGAGGAGCCCGAAGGGCGACCCGACCGCGGTCTCCGCCGGGAAGACGACGCTGCCCCCGATCAGCTCGGCGCTGCATTCACCGCTGGTGCCCACGCCGGAGCCGGTGAGCGGCAGCGAGGAATCCTTGGTCGGCACCATGCCGCGGAGCGGGAAGGTCGGCGGCTCGTGCGGCTTCTCGCGGTAGCTGCCGACGTCGGCGCGGAAGCGGAGCTTGCCGGTCCCCTCGATCTTCAGCCCGGCGATGTCGAAGACGGCCGGCCAGAAGTAGTGGAGCGGGATGTTCCACTCGGTGAGCTGGTGGACGTTGCTCTTGCGGAACGCGCCGTAGGCTCCCGGCACCTGGACGATCACGTCGCCGTTCGCCTTGGGGCCGGTGCGGTCGAGGTTGCAGACGATGGTGTCCCAGTCCCACGACTTGATGGCCATCGGGAGCTCGCCCGGGCCGATCGTCACCTTCCCCCGGCGCGTCCCGAAGAGCCCCTTGATGATGAGCGTCTCGTCGTACTCGTTGACCAGCATCTCCTTGATGCTGGGGTCGAGGATGACCGAGCTGTCCCCGCCGCCGGGGAAGGCGATCAGGTCCGCGCCGGTCTGGTTGTCGTGCGCCAGCCCGGCGCGCTTCAGGTCCTCGTAGACGAGCTCCCAGGCGAACGCGCGCTGGTCCGGGGACTCCCGCATGAACTTCTTCGCCCCGATGAGGCGGTCCACGAAGAACCGCACGGTGTCGAAGCAGGTGCCGGAGTTGGCGAGGTCGCTCCAGCCCAAGTAGACGTCGGCCTTCTTCGAGAGGCAGGCGTCGATGAAGTCGCGCGCCGCGGCCTGGTTCCCCAGGGTGCCCCCGTCGGTCCGGCCGCCGTAGCAGGCGTTCACGAAGATGATGCTGTCCGTCGAGAGGTCGCCCCAGTGGGCTCTCACGAAGCCGGCGGTGATGCCGTAGCGCGTGTCCACGTCGTCGACCGTCATCCCGGTGAGCGAGACCGTGCGCCGGCGGAAGTTCCTCTCGGTGAAGTACGTCAGGAGGCCGGCGTCGAGGTCGGCCTTGATCTCGGGGATGCGGTCGTTCTCGGTGCTGCAGAGGGTCGACGACTGGAGGGAGAAGAAGTATTGCCCGGTCGCCTCGCGCGTCTTGCGGTAGGGACCGCCGTGCGTGTTGAAGTAGAGGAAGCCGTCGCCGGCGATGCTGCGCAGGACCGAGAGCCGCGCGTCCCCCCGCTTGCCCGGCCGGATGCCGTAGCCGCCCGGGTCCTCGAGCCAACCGGCCAGGTCGTAGACGGGCTCCTGGGTGAAGGCCGTGTCGCCGAAGGAGTGCAGGAGGCGCGCCCAGGGCTGCTCCGGCAGCTCGGTCTTCCCGGCCAGGGCGTCGCGGCGACCGGCCGCGGGGGGCGGCGGCGCGGGTCCGGCGTCGAACTCGCGGTTGTCGCCAACCAGGTGGGGGCGGCCGGAGCGGAAGATGCCGTACGCGGTCAGCCCTTCCTCGACGATGCCGGTGACGTCGTATTCGGGCAGCGTGGCCATGTATTCGCCGATGGCCCGCACCAGCGGCAGCTGTTTCAGGCCCTGGGCCAGGAGCTCGACGTATCTCGCCTCCACCTTGCGGATGGCGGCGATCTCGGGCGAATCGGGCGGCGCCTCGACGCTCTGGCTCACGAATGCGCCGTCGTCGCTCCGCCCGGAGTTGGGCGCGCCGCCGTCCACGACGACGCCGTAGGCCAGGAACCGGTTGGTGCCGCCGGCGCGTGTAATGCGCGCGTAGCCGCCGAGGATGTCGGGGGCGAGGACGGTGTTGACCTGCGTCCATCGCCTGGCGCCGAGCGAGACGTCGAAGGAACGCGCCACCTGCCCGGTGGTCCCGTCGAAGAGGTCGATGTGGAGGTCCACGCCGCTGCCGCCGGCCTCGCCGGTGTTGATCAACGCCAGGTTGGTGCGGTTCTCGCCGTTCTGCTGGAGGCCGTAGACCCATGCGGTCTCGGTCGCGGCGGCGCCATTCGCGGTGGCGGTGTAGAAGAGGCCGTAGCGCCCGTCCCCTCCGGTCGTCTGGGTGCGCCCGCCGAGGAAGACGCCGCCGGTCGCGTCGTCGAGCGTCTTCAGGTAGAGGGCGCCGGCGAACGTGGGGCCCGGAGCACCGACGCCGGCAACGCCCCGCTCCCGCAGGAACTGGACCAGCGAGGGGAGGACTCTCTGCTCGCGCGGGGCCAGGGAGAGCGTCACCGCGGCGGTGTTCTCGGGCGCCTGGACGGCGTCGGCCACGTACGAGAGCTGGACGCTCTTGGAGACGTCGGAGACGTTGGTGATCACGATCTCCGTCGAGAAGACCGCCGTCTCCACGGCCACCGGAAGCGTCAGGCCGGGGCCGGAATAGACCTCGTCCTCGCTGAGAGGCGGGACGAACGAGCCGTCGGACGTGACCTGGTTGAGGATGGTGGCGTAGGCGTAGTAGGGCGCTCTCCCGGCGATGCGGTCGACGCGGACGTAGCCCTTGGCGAGCCCCGCCTCCTTCAGGATCTCGTTGTACTGGTGGAAGGCGCCGGGGGCGAGCGTGAGGTCCGGCAGCGATCGCGAGACCGGCGCCGCCGGATCCCCGGAGAACGCCGTCACCCGGAGCGTCACGTCGCCCTGACCCGGCGCTCCGGAGTTCAGGAGCGCCACGTTCGAGCGGTCGGTGGTGTCCTGCCGGAGGCCGCAGAGGTAGGCGGCGCCGTCGAGGCCGTCGCGGAAGGCGGCATAGGAGAGGCCCGCCTGTCCGTTGGGTACGGCGGTGGTGGTGCGCACGGTGACCGCGCCCGCGTCGGCGCGGGAGAGCCCGTCGAAGTCGACGCGCAGGACGCCGCCGCGCGCTCCCGACGCCGGGATCGGGAGGTTCAGCGAGACCAGGTACTCGATGGCGTCCGGGACCACCTTCTGGCGCCCCGGAGCGAGCGTGTCGGTGGCCGAACCGCCCCCACCCCCGAACGCCGCCGTGTAGGTGAACGTGACCGTGGCCGGCGTCGTGCCGCGGTTCGTGAGCGCCAGCTCCGACGTGTAGAAGGAGCCGGCGAGCCCCGGAGTGGAGATCACGATCGGCACCGTCAGCGAGACGGTCTCCGCGAGCGTGGGTGTGGCCGCTGCCAGGAGACATGCCGCGAGAACGATCCGGTTCGAGCGCATCAGTGCCCCCTCGAGACGTCGCCGGGCCGGCAGCCGCGTCTCCCTCGATTGGGTCAATGCGAGAATCGCACGGATTTCGCCTCATGGACCGCATTCCGAGCGACCCCGCGCCCCAGGGGGACGTGACACGTCTGCTGATGCGGTGGAGCGCCGGCGACCCCGAGGCCCTCCGCGACCTGCTGCCGCTCGTCTACGACGAGCTGAAGCGGCGGGCCGAGGCGGAGATGCGGCGCGAGCGGGCGGGGCACACGCTCCAGCCCACCGCCCTCGTCCACGAGGCCTACCTCAAGCTGGCGAAGCAGAGCTCCCTGAGCCTGCGTGACCGGGTGCACTTCTTCGCCGTGGCCGCGCGTGCCATGCGCGAGGTGCTGGTGGACCACGCCCGGCGGCGAATGAGCGTCAAGCACGGCGGCCGGGAGGTGAAGCTCTCGATCGAGGACGTCACCCTGCCGTCGCAGCCGCGCAGCCTCGACCTGGTGGCGCTCGACCTCGCCCTCGGCAAGCTCGCGGCGCTCGACGAGCGGCAGGCGCGGCTGGTGGAGATCCGCGTCTTCGGCGGGCTGACCGTCGAGGAGTCGGCCGAGGTGCTCGGCTGCTCGCACGCCACCGTGAGCCGCGACTGGAGGCACGCCGAGGCCTGGCTGCAGCGGGAGCTCCGGGGAGGGCCGGGGGGGAGGCCCCGCGTGGCGTGACCCCGGAGCTCTTCCGGCAGGCGCGCGACCTCTTCCAGCAGGCCGTCGAGCTGCCGCCGGAGCGGCGCGCCTCGTTCCTCGACGACCGGTGCGCGGGGAACGCTGCGCTCCGTGCGGAGGTGGAGTCGCTGCTCTCGGTCACCGGGCCGGGCGGCTCGCTGCTCGAGGCCGCCCGGAGCGAGGTGCGAAGCCTCGCCGGGGAGCTGTCGGCCCCGCGGGACCGCATCGGCCCCTACACGATCCTCGGAGAGATCGGGCGCGGGGGCATGGGGACGGTCTACCTGGCCGAGCGCGCCGACCGTGAGCTCCCGGGGCGGCTGGCCATCAAGGTCGTGAAGCGAGGCATGGACAGCGACTTCATCCTGGCCCGTTTCCGGTCCGAGCGGCAGATCCTGGCGACGCTCTCGCACGCCAACATCGCGCGCCTCCTCGACGGCGGCACCACCGAGGACGGCGTCCCGTACTTCGTGATGGAGCACGTCGAGGGCCGGCACCTCCTGGAGTACGTCGACGAGCGCCGGCTGGGCGTGGCGGAGCGGATCGGCCTCTTCCGCAGCGTCTGCGACGCCGTCTCCTACGCCCACCGCAACCTGGTGGTCCACCGCGACATCAAGCCGGCGAACGTCCTCGTCCTGGCCGACGGGACTCCGAAGCTCCTCGACTTCGGCCTGGCCAAGGTGCTCGACCCGGTAGGTGACGTAGCCGAGCCGGGCGAGGCCTCCACCGTCGCCGGCCAGAGGATGCTGACCCCCGGCTACGCGAGCCCGGAGCAGATCCGCGGCGAGCGGGTCACCACCTCGACCGACGTCTTCTCGCTCGGCGTCGTCCTCTACCGGCTCCTCACCGGCATCGGTCCGTTCCCGACCGAGGGGCGCTCGACGGAGGAGATCTCGCGCGCCGTGCTCGAGGAGGCTCCCCGCAGTACCCGCGCGTCGCTCGGCGAGGAGCTCGACACGATCCTCGCCAAGGCGCTCCAGAAGGAGCCGGCGCGGCGCTACGCCTCCGTCGAGCAGCTCTCCGAGGACCTGCGCCGCTACCTGGCTGGGCTGCCGGTGCTGGCGCGGCGGGACACGCTCGTCTACCGCGCGCGCAAGTTCGTCTCCCGCCACCGCGTCGCCGCCGGTGCCGCGGCGGTCGCCGCGCTGCTGCTCACCGCGACCGCCGGGGTCGCCCTCTGGCAGGCCCGGCGCGCGCTGCAGAAGGAGGCGCTCGCGCGAAGGCGGTTCGCCGAGGTGCGGCAGCTGACCAACGCGACCCTCTTCGAGTTCCACGACGCCATCAAGGAGCTGCGCGGCTCGACGGCGGCGCGCGCGCTGCTGGTGAAGCGAGGCCTCCTGTACCTCAACGTGCTGGCCGAGGAGGCCAGAGGCGACCGGGCGCTCCAGCGCGAGCTCCTGGCCGCATACCTGAAGCTGGCCAGCATCCAGGGCGATACCTTCGAGGGGAACCTCGGGGACACCGAAGGGGCGCGGCGCAGCCTGGCCAAGGCGGACGTGATCCTGGCCGAGCTGGCGCGCTCCGCCCCTGCCGGGCCCGACGAGGCGCGCCGCGTGGCCGACGACTACCTGGCAATCGGCGTGGCGCACCTCGGGATCTCGGAGCCGGCGAAGTCGGTGGCGGCGTTCCGGAAGGCGGCGGAGCTCCTGGAAGGGCTCGGCCGCGGCCCGCGCGTGTCGCGGGACGACCGCCGGCGGCTGGCGCTGGCGCACGGGCGCCTGGGGCGGGCGCTGATGGAGGAGGGCGCGCTGGCGGAGGCGCTTCCCCCCACGCTGCGCTCGGCCGAGCTCCTCGAGCGGCTGGTCGCCGAGTCGCCGCAGGATCAGCAGGACGCGCGGCGGCTGGCGATCAGCCATGACCAGGCGGGGCAGCTCCAGCGGGAGAAGGAGCCGGCGGCGGCCCTGGCGTCGCATCAGAAGGCGCTGGCTCTCCAGCTCGCGCTGGTGGCGTCGCAGCCGGAGAACGCCCAGCTCAAGAGGGAGCTGGCCTGGACCCACGTGGACATGGCGGACACGCTGGCGGCGCAGCGGCTCTTCGACCGGGCGCAGCGGAGCGGGCGGGAGGCGGCGGCGATCTTCGAGTCGCTGGCGGCCGCCGACCCCTCCAACCTCAACGACCGGACCGAGCTCGCGAACGTCCTCCTCACTCTGGGCGAGACGTCGCTCTCCACCGGCGACCTGACCGCGGCGCGCGCCGCCTTCGAGCGGGCGCGATCGGCGGCGGCGGGCGTCGCCGAGCGCGACCCGGAGAGCACCTTCGCCGGGCCGGTCCTGGCCGCGGCGCACTTCGGCCTGGGCCGGGCCGACCTGGGCGGCGGCCAGCGCGAGAGCGGCTGCCAGGCGGTCGCGCGGAGCCTGGCGCTCTACCGGGGGCTCGAGAGCCGGGGCCGTCTCCACGGCATCTACCGCGCCGGCTTCGAGCAGGCGCGCGCCGAGCCCCGCTGTCGCTGAGCGGCGGTATTATCTCGTGCTGACGAGGTATTACCCATGCGTACGGTCTCCCTCAAGATCCCCGACGAGCTGGACGATCGGATGGAAGCGACGGCTCGAAAGAGGGGCGTCTCCAAGTCCGAGCTCGTCCGCAAGGCCGTCGCCCGCTACCTGCCGAAGGCCGGTTCTTCGAGCGGCGTTTCCTTCCTCCAGCGGGCCGGCCGCCTGATCGGCTGTGTCGAGGGGCCCACCGATCTCTCCACGAACCCGCGGCATCTCCGTGGGTACGGGGAATGACACCCTCGTTCCTGATCGACGCCGGACCCCTCGTCGCCCTCCTGAACCGGAGGGACCGCCATCACCAGTGGGCGAAGGCAGTCGTCGCCGAGCTGAGCGCGCCGGCCTACACCTGTGAGGCCGTCCTCTCCGAGGCCTGCTTCCTGCTGCGCTCCTTTCCGGGCGGGTCCGACGCGGTGATGGCGCTCGTCGAGGCCGACCTGGTGAAGCCCGTGTTCCGGCTCGCCGACGAGGCGGCCTCGGTGCGGAGGCTGATGGCCAGGTACGCGAACGTGCCGATGTCCCTGGCGGACGCCTGTCTCGTCCGGCTGTCCGAGCTGCATCCGGGGGTGCCGGTCCTGACCCTGGACAAGGACTTCCGGATCTACCGTCGCAGCCGTCGTCGCGTCGTGCCGACGGTCACGCCGCCCGAGAGGTAGGAGCGGGTCGGGACGTCAACGGAGGTCCTCAGCGCACGCCGTCGGCGAGCGCCAGCGAGCTCACGCCGCGGCGATAGCGCATGAGGTGATAGCGGGCATCCGTCGACACCGTGAGGAGACCGTAGAGCAGGGTGGAGGGATCGCGCGAGCTCCATTCGAAGGCCGGCTCCCGCTTGCCGGTCGCCAGGTCCACCCGCGCGACCCGGGCCGGCAGCGTGCGGTCCCAGACGAAGACGGCATCGCCGGCGCTGGTCCAGGCGACCGGGATCTCGCCGGCCGCCGACCCGGGGACGGGGCGCGGCGGACCGCCGTCGACAGGGAAGATCCGCAGCGCGCCGGCGGCGTCGAGGCCCACCATCGCGTCACCGCGCGGCGAGAGGAAGAGGTAGCGCGCCCCTTCCGGGGTCACCGCCCGAGGAGGCTGCTTGGCCTCGAGATCGAAGACGTACCCTCGCGGCACGGCGCCGCGCACGGCGCCGAGGAACCCGATGCGTGATCCGTCCGCGCTGGCGCTGACGCGCTCGGTGGTGGCGACGACGACTTCCACGCCCGCGAGATCGAACCGGCGCGTCTGGCCCGGGCCGGTCGGCTCGGCCCTCAAGGTCGACCGGTCGCGGGACACGGTCGCCACGAAGACCCAGCGGCCGTCGGCGGTGACACCGAGCGCGCTGCCATCGCCCAGCAGCACCGGGGCCGACCAGGCGGATTCGCGGTAGAACGCCTGGTACTCGGTACCGCCGCGGAGCGCACCGCTCGAGCCGGCGATGATCCGGCCGTCCTGGGAGATGCCGGCGAACGACTCGCCGAACATCGTGGCGAAGTACTCGCCGGTACCCGCGCCGACTCGCCCCTGAGTCGCCACCTGCATCAGTTCGCTGCTGATCAGGATCCGGCCGGAGGGCGAGACGTCGTGGAGCCGGACCAGGCTCGCGAAGTTGAGCAGCGCGCGCGACGAGCCGTCCGGCCGGAACGCCTCGAGCGCGGTGCCGAATTCGATGTCTCCGAACGAGGCGTAGACCTCGCGGCCGCCGGGGGACCAGGCCACGCCGTGCAGGAAGTTGAGGACGCGCGAGATGCGGGCGGCCTTGCCGTCGAGGTCGACGACGGTCACGAAGCCCTGGTCGTCCCCGCGCTGCGGGTGGTCGATGAAGGCGATCCGGCGCGCGTCCGCGGCGATGCGCGGCGACGAGATCCAGCCGGTCGCGCGGTAGAGCACCTTGCCCGGAGGGAACTCCAGCTGCTGTCCACCGCCGTCGTCGCGCACCACCGCGAAGCTCGCGCCGTCGGGCGAGATGTCGGCGTCGTAGACACTCTCCAGCAGCGCCCGCGGCGTGCCCCCCGAGAGGCTCGCCTGCGCCAGCGTGCCGATGCGCAGCCAGCTGCCGGTGTAGTGGCGGTCGAGGATGAGGGCCGCCTCACCGTTCCGGGAGACTCCCACCACGTCGGCGTTCGGCCAGTCGAAGCGGCGCGGCGCGGGCCGGTCGGCGGGCGTGCTGAAGACCGACACCGGAGCCCCGGCGTTGGCCTCGCCATAGACGACCGTCGTGCCGTCGCCGACGAAGCGCGCCGAATAGATCATGCCGCTGTCGTTGGTCAGGCGGCGGTAGGTGGGGAGCGGGGCCGGCGCCGGCCGGGCGATCCAGACGGCGGCGCCTCCGATCAGCGCCCCGAGGAGCGGCAGCCCCGCCCACCGGAGCGCGCTTCGGCCGCGGCGCTCCGGGCCGGCCGCCGAGGTATCGGCCTCCACGGGACCGCCCTGCTCGAGCTCGGCCAGGGCGATGCGCGCGTCGGCGATGTCGTGCAGCCGGTTCCGCGGATTGCGGTCGAGCGACAGGCGCAGCAGCCGGCGCAGCGCCGCGGGCGTCGCGGCGGGAAGCCGGCTCCAGTCGATCTCCCGCGTCAGCACCGCCGCCAGGACGTCGCTGACCGTCTCCCCGTGGAAGAGACGGGTGCCGCTGAGCATCTCGAAGAGCACCACGCCGAACGCCCAGACGTCGGTCCTCTTGTCGACCGGCCGTCCCCGCGCCTGCTCCGGCGACATGTAGGCGGCGGTCCCCAGGATGACGCCGGCATGGGTACCGGCGGCCACCAGGGTGGGGGACTGCGAGAGGTCCGGGGCCGAGCCCTGGCCCTCGCCGGCGAAGGCCTTGGCGAGCCCGAAGTCGAGGACCTTCACCGCGCCGTCCGGTGTGAGCTTCACGTTCTCGGGCTTGAGGTCGCGGTGGACGATGCCCTTCTCGTGCGCGTGCTCCAGCGCCTCGGCGATCTGCCGCGCCAGCGGAAGCGCTTCGGCGACCGGCACCGGTCCGTGGGCCATCCGGTCGGCCAGGCTCTCCCCCTCGACCAGCTCCATGGCGATGAGGTGGACGTCGGCGCCGTCGCTGGTCGCTGTTTCGAAGCCGTAGAGCTGCGCCACGTTCGGGTGGTTCAGCGCCGCCAGGAGACGCGCCTCGCGCGCGAAGCGTGCCAGGCGCTCTGGGTCGGCGGCCACCGCCACCGGCAGCCGCTTGAGCGCGACCGTGCGCCCGACACGGGTGTCGACCGCGCGGAAGACCTCTCCCATGCCGCCGGCGCCCAGCGGGGCGACGATCTCGTAGGGTCCCAGGCGCGGTGCGCTCGAGGAGGACGGGGACACGTTTCCCGGCATGCTAGCGCGTCGGCTCCGGTCCTAACTCTCCCGCTTGGCGTGCGCCGCCAGGAACTCGTGGAGCGAGCGCGCCAATCCAGCGGGCATCGTTTCCGCCGTCGCGTCCCGCAGGAGGCGCGGCGTCGCCCGGTACGACTCCACGAAGGCCAGGCAGCGCGGACAGCCCGCCACGTGCGTCTCGAGCGCCGCGCTGACGTCCTGCGCGAGCACACCCTCCAGGTAGTCCATCAGGAGCTCGACGCCCCGGGCGCAGGTCACCGCGATCACCGCGCCACCCCGGCCGGCTCGGACAGGAGGCCGCGCAGCATCAGGCGGGCGCGGTGCACCCGCTGGCGCACCACCTCCGCAGAGACTTCCAGCAGCTCGGCGACCTCCGCGGTCGGCATCTCCTCGAGGTCCCGGAGCACGAACGGCAGGCGGTACGCCTCGGGAAGCCTCTGGAGGGCCTCCCGGGCGCGCTCGGCGAGGCGCTCGCGGTCGAGCTCCTCGTCCAGTCGCGCGACGACCCGCAGCTCCTCGGGCGTGCGGCGGTGCGTGCCGGCCTCGTCGAAGCGAGGCAGATAATCCTCCAGCGATTCCACCGGTCGCCGCCCGCGCGCTCTGAGGTGCTGGAGCGCCGCGTTGGTGGCGATGCGGTAGAGCCACGTCCCGAACCGCGCGTCACCGCGGAACCGGCCGAGGCTCCGGTAGGCGGAGAGGAACGTCTCCTGCGCGACGTCGAGGGCGTCGGCGTCGTTTCCGAGGATGCGTCGCGCCAGGCGGAAGACGCGCTCCCGATAGCACGCCACCAGCGCCTCGAACGCGGACGAGTCCCCGGCCGCGGCGCGCGCGGCCAGGTCCTCGTCGCTGGATTCGACAGCGGCCACGGCGCCGCACAGGCTACTCCGCGTCGGCGCCGTGTGACGAGGCCCCGGACGTGACGAGCTCGACCTGCTGACCCTCGCGGAGGCGTCCCCCGCGAAGGACCGCCGTGTTCAGCGCCAGGCGCCCACCGAAGCGGCGGCCGATGTCCTTCAGGACGTCCTGGTCTTGCTCGAGCGTGTCGGGATGAAACGTCGTCACCACGCAGCGCGGGCGAAGGCTGTCGAGGAAGAGCTCCACCTCGCCGATGACGAGGCGCGCGCCCGGCCAGTCGCGCTCGGCGAGCCCCGGCACGCCGCCGATGATCAGGTTCGGGCGCAGCCGGCGACCGTCCTGTCCGAACGCGGCGATCGCGCCGTCGGTCGCCACCAGGAGGGGGAGGATGTCGAAGCGCGCGTCGGGATCCTCGTCCTTCACGAGCCTCGCCGACGGCCCGACGACGCCCCGCACGTCCGCGAGCACCTCGCGGCTTCGCCAGGGGCGACCGTCGACAAACGGCTCGCCGCCGGGGCCGAGCGCCGCGCGGTGGCCGAGCAGCGCGCCGTGCGTCCGCGCGGTCACGAGCCGATCGTCCTCGGCATAGACCTGCACCACGCGGTCGCCGGCGATCCCGGCCGGCGTCACCAGGGCCTCCTCGAGCCGTTCGCCGCCCATCGACTTCACCGGATAGCGCCAGATCTCGGCGACGTACACGAGGAGCCTCCCAGCGGCGCGGGCGTCATCGCGAGCGCCGTGTCCTTTGGATGCCGGACAAAACGTTTCGTGACAACGGCGTTACCCGATCCCCCGTCTCGGCCCTCTACATCGAGCGGAGGACGATCTCGGTCAGCTCGGCCTCGGTGAGCTCCACCGGATTCGCGCGCGTGCTGCTCGCCTGGAGCGAGCGCGCGACCAGCGCGGGCACGCGGCCGGCATCGAGGCCGTAGCTCGCCAGGCCGGGAATCGAGAGGTCGTGCCGCAGCGCGTCGAAGAAGGCGAGGCCGTCCTCGGACTGCGCGCCGGCGCGTCCGGTGACGAGCACCGCCACCTCGCGGAAACGGTCCGCCCTGGCCGGGACGCGGTCGCGCACCGCCGAGAGGTTGACCGCGAAGACCGCGGGGAGGAGCGCCGCGCAGAGAGCGCCGTGGGGCGCACCGAGCATCCCTCCCGCGGGCGCCGCGATGCCGTGGACGGCGCCGAGGCCGGCGTTGGCCAGGCAGATCCCGCCCAGGAGGCTGGCCAGCGCGAGGTCCTCCCGCGCGGACGCATCGGCGCCTTCCAGGCAGGCGCGGTGGAGGGAGCGCGCCGAGCGGGCGATCCCCTCCCGCGCCAGCGCGTCGGTCAGGGGGTTCGCGCGCACCGAGAGGTAGGGCTCCACCAGCTGCGAGAGCGCGTCCATCCCGCTGGAGGCGATGACCTGCGGGGGCGCGCCCTCGAGGAGGTCCGGATCGACGAGGGCGATCCGCGGCAGCATCAGCGGGCTGCGCAGGCTGGCCTTGACCTCGTGCTCGGACGCGTGGAGGACCGCGTTCCTGGTGACCTCCGAGCCGGTTCCCGCGGTGGTCGGCACCGCCACGAACGGCAGCGGCGGATGGACGAGCGGCTCTCCGCGGCCCACCACCTCGAGGTAGTCGTAGACGTCGCCGGGGTTGGTCGCCAGCGCGGCGATCGCCTTGCCGGCGTCGAGGGCGCTTCCGCCGCCGCAGGCCACCACGGCGTCCGCGCGCGCCTGCTTGGCCGCCGCCACGCCCTCGCGGACCAGCTCCACGGACGGTTCGCCGGGGACCTGGAAGAGCGTCGTCTCCAGGCCCGACTCCCGCAGTGAGGCGACCGCCGCCGACGCGCGCCCGGGCGTCCGGCCCGTCACCAGGAGGACGCGTCCGGCCGGAAGCGCGCGGACCATCGCGCCGAGCTCCACCACTCGCCCGGCCCCGAAGACGATGCGCCCGGCGGTGGCGAGCTCGAAGCCCGCGGTCACCAGCCGTCGTCGCCGGGATGGACGTTCGTGAAAGCGCGGCTGGTGCGCGGCTCGGCCATCAGGGGCGTCACCGCCTCGCGCCAGGCGAGGTAGTGAGCGGTGGCCTTGTGCGCGGCCGGCGCCTCCCGGTCCCGGTAGACCTCCACGAGCACGAAGCGCGTCGGATCGGCGGCGTCCTGCACGACGTCGAAGCGGGCCACCCCGGGCTCCTGAACGCTGGCCCGCGCGTTGGCGAGCGTCGCTTCGCGGAAGGCTTCCACGGCGTCGGGGAGGACGTGCACCTCCACGTGGACGATCACCAGGCTCATGCTCACCTCACCGGGAAGGGCGGCCGCTTCGGCTTCTGCGGCGGGTTCTTCTTCAGCTCGTCCATGGCGATCGAGATCGCCTTCTCCAGCTGCGGGTCCTTGCCGGCGATGACCTCCGCCGGCGTCTGCTCGACCTCCACGTCGGGCGGGACGCCGACGCTCTCGACCCCGAAGCCCTCCTCGGGCGTCCAGAAGCCCAGGTTGGGCGCGGTGACGACCGCGCCGTCCATCAGCGTCGGGAAGCCCAGGATGCCGACCAGGCCGCCCCAGGTGCGCTGGCCGACCAGCGTCCCGACCTTGAAGCGGCGGAACATCCAGGGCAGGAGGTCGCCGCCGGAGCCGGCGGTCTCGTCGATCAGCATGACCTTCGGCCCCTGGATCGAGGCGCTGGGCGTCTTCAGGTCGTCGCCGTAGCGCATCGCCCACCAGGCGATCGGCTGGCGGGTGAGCGCCTCGATGTAGTAGTCGGCCACGCTGCCGCCGCCGTTGAAGCGCTCGTCCACGATGATCGCGTCCTTGGCCGCCTGCGGGTAGAAGTAGCGCTTGAAGTAGGTGTGGCCGAGGCCCGCCGTGTTGGGGACGTAGACGTAGGCCACGCGCCCGCCGGTCGCGGCGTCCACCTTCCGGAGGTTCCCCTCCACCCAGTCGCGGTTGCGCAGCGACGCCTCGTCGGCGACCGGGACGACCTGGACCGTGCGCGAGCCCTTGCCGTCCGGCGTCGGGCCGACGGTGATGTCGACGATCTTGCCGGCGGTTGCCTCGAATCGGGCGTGCAGGTTCTCGGGGGGCGCCAGGTCCTTTCCGCCGACCGCCAGGAGGTACTCCCCCCTGGTCACCTCGACACCCGGCTCGGAGAGCGGCGCTCGCAGCTCGGGGTTCCAGTTCAGGCCGCCGAAGACCTTCTTGAACCGGTAGCGGCCGTTGGCGACCTCGTAGTCGGCGCCGAGCAGGCCGCCCGGCACCGGGGTGACCTCGGCGAACGACTCGCCGGCGGTGTTGCGGTGGTGGCCGACCGAGAGCTCGCTGCACATCCACTGGATGAGGCGGTTGAGGTCGCTGCGCGAGGAGAGGTGCGGGAGGAAGGGCGTGTACTTCGCCTTGATCGCGGCCCAGTCGCGGCCGTGCATCCTGGGGTCGTAGAAGTAGTCGCGGTTGACGCGCCAGGCCTCGTCGAGGATCTGGGGCCACTCGGCGCGCGGGTCGACGCGGACCTGGATCGCCTCGAGCTTCAGCTTGCCGTCCGAGCCTTCCTTCGGCTCCGGCTTCTTCGGGGAGGAGGCGACGATGGACCAGGATTCCTTGCGCGCCGGCTCCCGAGGCGACTCCCTTTGCCGGAAGAGGATCTTCCTGCCGTCGAAGGAGACGTCGTAGTCGTCGGCGTCGGGCACGATCGTCTCGGTCTTGCGCTCCTTGAAGTCGTAGCGCTGGACCGACGTCTTGTCGTCGACGGTGCGCTGGAAGAAGAGCTGGCCCGGCCTTCCCGCCTGGAGGTTCGAGATCTCCGCGGCGTGGACCGGGAGGTCGACGATGCGCAGGTTGATGCCGTCGTGGTCGATGACCACCGGCTCGGGCGGCTTCCTGGCGGCCTTCACATCCTTGACGTCCTTGGCGTCGTCGTCCTTGCCGTCCTTGGCGGCTTCCTTGGCGTCGTCCTTCTTCTCGTCCTTGGCGGCGTCCTCGCCCTTCTCCTCGTCGCTCTCCTTGGCCAGCGGCGACGGGGTGCCCTTCTTCAGGGTCGCCACGTAGATCGCGTTGGTGACGCGCGCGTCGGCGTTCTGCAGCGAGAACCAGTTGCGCTGCGGGCCGGCGTCGGTGGAGGCCAGGAAGTAGAGGAGCTTGCCGCCGCGGTCGAAGACCGGGTCGGAGACGTCGGAGAGTCCGTCGGTGAGCGCGTACGACTTGTCCTGCTCGACGGAGTAGACGTAGGCGGTGCGGATGTAGGTCGGGCCGGAGAGCGTGTAGGCCACCCAGCGCGAGTCCGGCGACCAGGCGCCGCGCAGCATCCGCTGGCGCGACGGCGCGTAGAGGCGCTCGGCGGCGATCTTCCTCGAGGCGCCGCTGGCGCGGTCCACGATCCAGAGCGCCAGGGAGTTGTCGGTCACGACGAGCTTCTTGCCGTCCGGGGAGAAGACCAGGTCGTCGTAGAAGCCGGCGCCGGGGACCTTGATCCGCTTGGGCGTGCCCTTGCCGTCCTGCGCCCGTACCACGACCTCGTTCTCGCCGCTCTCGTCGGAGACGTACGCGATCTCCTTGCCGTCCGGCGACCAGGCAGGCGCGCGCTCGTGCGCGGCGGTCGTGTTGGTGAGGTTGCGCGGGTCCCCCTTCTCGGCGGGCACGGTCACGATCTCGCCCCGGAACTCGAACGCGGCGCGCGCGCCGGAAGGGGAGAGCGCGGCGCCGCGGATCCACTTCGAGCCGCGGGCCCAGCGCGGGCGCGTCTCGAGGAGGTCGCCGGCGACGGTGATCACCAGGTCGGTCGTCTTCTTCGACGCCGGCTCGAGGAGGTGGAGCGTGCCCGCCTGCTCGTAGACGATGCGCCCCCCGAAGGCGGCGGCGCCCAGGACGGGGAAGTCCTGGTGGTCGGTCAGCCGCGAGAGCGCCTTCGACTGCGGGTCATATTCGTAGAGGTTGAACTCGCCGTCGCGGTCGGAGCGGAGGGCGATCGTCCCGCCCAGCCAGATCGGGTCGGCGTCGTTGCAGCGCGACGCCGGCTGCGGGACGCGGTCGATTGCGCTCGAGGCCACGTCGTAGAGCCACACCCTCGAGACCAGGCCGCCGCGGTAGCGCTTCCACTGGAGGTGCGCCGGGTTGTTGGGGTTGTAGGCGATCGTCTTGCCGTCGGGGGAGTAGGCGGCCCGGCTGGCGTAGGGGATCGGCAGGGCGCTCTCGGGTCCCCCGTCGACGGAGACCGTGTAGAGCTGCGAGTGCCGGTTGTTGACGGCGGCCCGCGGCGAGGTCAGTAGGACCGACTTGCCGTCGGGCGTGAAGCCCTGGACGACGTCGCGTCCGGGGTGCCAGGTGAGCCTCTTGGGCACCCCGCCGGCGGCCGGGGCGACGTAGGCGTCGAGGTTGCCGTCCAGCTCGGCGCTGAAGGCGAGCAGCGAGCCGTCGGGGCTGAAGGCCGGACGCATCTTCACGCCGGGGCCCGACGTGATCCTGGTGACGGCGCTGCCGTCGAGCCGGCAGGTCCAGATGTCGTTGCCGTAGACGAAGGCGATGCGCTCGGCGGAGAGCGCGGGGTCGGTAAGCATCCTCGACGGTCCCGTAGCGGCGGTCGCCGGAGACTTGGCGGAGGCGATCTCCGCGGCGCTGTCAGGCGCCGCATGGACGGCCGTGGACGACAGCGCGAGAGACAGGACGACGGCGGTGAGACGCACACGCATGGGGAACCCCTCTGCCAGCTTCGATCGCGGGAAGGCATTCTGGCACGCGCCGGCGCTAAGCTCGGACCATGGCGCCGGTCGTCGGGAGCGATCGCTCGCGCGTGGCGGTCGCCACCAAGGGCGGGCTGGTATGCCCGCGCGGCGCGTGGGCGGCCGACGGGCCGCTCGGAGGAGCCGGCTACCGAGGGGCGAGCGAGTTCTTCGGCGTCGCGGCGGCATGAGCGAACCGCTCATCGAGGTGTCGCAGCTGACACGCCGCTTCGGCGCCAGGACGGCCCTGGCCGCGGTGAGCCTGTCCCTGCCGCGCGGGGCCGTCTACGGACTCGTGGGCGCGAACGGAGCGGGCAAGACGACGCTGATCAGGCACATCCTGGGGCTGCTCCGGGCGGAGAGCGGCTCGGTGCGCGTCTTCGGCCTCGATCCGGTCGCCGACCCGGTCGGCGTCCTGTCGCGCATCGGCTACCTCTCCGAGGAGAACGACCTCCCCGGCTGGATGCGCGTCGACGAGCTCGTCCGCTACTCGCGCGCGTTCTATCCCGCCTGGGACGACGCCTACGCGGAGGAGCTGCGGCGCTCGTTCGCGCTCGATCCGCGGGCCAGGGTCAAGAGCCTCTCCAAGGGGCAGAAGGCCCGGCTGGGACTCCTCGTCGCGCTGGCCTATCGGCCCCAGCTGCTCGTCCTGGACGAGCCGTCGTCGGGCCTCGACCCCATCGTGCGCCGCGACATCCTCGGTGCCGTCCTTCGCACCATCGCTCACGAGGGTCGCACGGTGCTCTTCTCCTCGCACCTGCTGGAGGAGGTCGAGGAGGTGGCCGACCACGTCACGATGATCGACCAGGGCAGGATCGTCCTCGGCGCGCCGCTCTCCACCATCCTGGAATCGCACCGTTCCCTCGCCGAGGCCTTCGTCGCGCTCGTCGGGAGCCCCGCGGCCCCGGCCCGGGATGGGTAGATCGTGCGTTCCGCCGCTGCCGCGATCGCCTGGGAATTCCGCCGGAAGCATCGCTGGGGGCTGATCGCCCTCGGCGGCTACCTGCTCGTCCTGGCGGCGTACAGACTCCTGATCCTGGGGCCCGGGCGGACCGTCGACTTCGAGGACGCCCAGAGCTTCGCGTTCGCGGTGGTCGGGCCCATCACCGCGTCGGTCCTGTACCTCCTCGCCGTGTTCAGCTTCGGCCTTTCCGGCGACCTGGCCGCGCGCCAGTCGATCTATCCCGCCCGGATGTTCTCCTTGCCGGTGAGCAACGCCGCGCTCGCGGGGTGGCCGATGCTCTACGGCTCGGTGACGATGGCGATCCTGTGGTTCGCGACGAGACCTCTCGCCCTCTGGCCGTCCGGATTTCCCATCCCGGTGATCTGGCCGGCGCTGCTGGCCGCGTCTCTCCTCGCCTGGACGCAGGCGTTGGTTTGGATGCCCTACGCCCTGCCGGGGCTGCGGGTGATCGTCACCGTGCTGTGGCTGGCCACGATCGACGCCGTGGTCATGCTGGCGCTCCATTTCAAGGCCGGCGAGCCCGTGATGCTGGCCCTCCTGGCGCCGCACGTCCCCCTCGCGTACCTCACCGCGCGCTTCGCCGTGGGACGGGCTCGCCGCGGCGACGTGCCCGATTGGCGGGCGATCCTCGATCGGCTGGGACGGGTCGCCGACGTCCTGCCCCACCGGCGCGAGCGTTTTCCTTCCCCCCGGAGCGCCCAGGTGTGGTTCGAGTGGCGGAGGCACGGCCGGTCTCTGCCGGCTCTGGTGGGGATCCTGCTGCCGTTCGAGCTGGCGTTGCTCTTCGTCGCCAGAGACACGCCGGCGATCGTCTTCGGGACGATGCTCCTCGCGTCGATCACTCCACCCCTCATGGCCGTCTTCGTCGCCGCGACGCTCGGCGAGTCGAACCCGCAGGGGAGCGACTCCTACGGCGTGACGCCGTTCCTGGCGACGCGGCCGCTCACCAGCGTCTCGCTGGTGGCCGCCAAGCTCGAGGTGACGATCTGGAGCACGCTTGCCGCGTGGCTGCTGGTCCTCGCCGCGGTCCCGCTCGCGCTCAGGCTCTCGGGCACGGCACCGATGGTGATCGAGCGGGCGCGCCGGCTCGTCGAGGTCATGGGGACGCCCCGGGCAGTCGCGATCGTCCTGCTGGTTCTCTCGGCGCTGATGGCATCGACATGGAAGCAGCTCGTGCAGAGTCTGTGCATCGGCCTGACCGGCCGGGGATGGCTCGTCAAGACGAGCGTGTTCGGCACCCTGTCGTTCCTCGCGATCGCGGTGCCGCTCGCCCAGTGGATCCACGGGAGCAAGTCCCTGATGGGCGTGCTGTGGAACGCGCTGCCCTGGATCGCCGCCGCCCTGGTCTGCTTCAAGGTCTCCGCCGCCGCCTGGATCGCCTTCCGCCTCCGTGACAGACGGCTGCTCGGCGACCGCACGCTCCTCCTCGGCGCGGCATGCTGGGACATCACGGTCTTCGCTCTCTACGGCGTTCTCGTGTGGCTCACGCCCGGGATCCTCTTCCCGAGCTACGTCCTGGCGCTCGTCGCCATCCTCGAGGTCCCGCTGGTGCGGCTCTCGGCGGCACCGCTTTCGCTCGCCTGGAATCGACACCGGTGACGGTGACCACGAATGGGTAGAAAGATGGTCCTCGGCGCCGTGCTGGCTCTTCTCGGTCTACCGGTCGCGCTGGCCCTCGGCGAGGCCGTGTCTTTTCATGTCCGGAACCGGAACAACGGAACGATGGTCTCCTCGGGCGTGGAGCGGGGGTACCTCCTCCATGTCCCGCGCAGCTACGTCCGGACGAGGCCGACTCCGCTCGTCATCAGCCTGCACGGTGCCGGGGGATGGCCGGTCCTGCAGAGGGAACTGTCCCGGTGGAACCGCCTGGCCGACGAGCACGGCTTCCTCGTCGTCTACCCCTCGGGCATCGAGAGCGCCGGGCCCAGGATCTGGCACATGGGCGGGGATGCTCTGACGAGGGATGTCCGATTCCTCTCGGAGCTGATCGACCGGCTCGAGGCGGCCTACAACATCGAGCCGACGAGGATCTACGCGAACGGGATCTCCAACGGGGGAGGCATGACGTTCGTGCTTTCCTGCACGCTGTCCGATCGGATCGCGGCCGTAGGGCTGGTGTCGACGGCGCAGTTCCTTCCGTGGAGCTGGTGTACCGGCCGCCGGCCGGTGCCGATGATCACGTTCCAGGGCACCGCTGACCCGATGATCCCGTACAAGGGCGGGCGGTCACCGATCGCCGACAACTGGTTCCCGAGCATTCCCAAGTGGACGGCGAGCTGGGCCCAGAGAAACGGCTGCGGACGGAACCCCGTCGAATCCGTGGTCGCCTCGGATGTCACCCGGATCGAATACCCGGACTGCAAGGGCGGCGCGGACGTGGTTCTGTACCGGGTCGAGGGAGGAGGCCATACCTGGCCCGGTGGCGAGCCGCTGCCGGAATGGTTTGCGGGCAAAACCAGCAACGGCGTCGACGCCACGAGGCGGATGTGGGAGTTCTTCCGCGAGCACCCGCTGGCAAGCGCCTCTGTTGGCCGGTAGCCTCAGCGGAGCACTTTCAGCGAGAGCATCGTCTCGTCTCTCGGCGGAAACCCGTCCTCGAACGCGCGGGCATAGCCGGCGGAGAGCGTCATCTCCAGGACGGAGAGGATCGTGAACCGCAGGTCGGCCTGCACGCCGACGTTGCTGACGTGCCGGCGCCGGGCCGCGGAATCGAGGTCGGTGACGATCGTCGAGGCGAAGATCTCCGGGCGGATCCAGCTGGCATAGAAGTCGGGGATGCCCGCGCGCCGGAAGCGGAGCGGCGGCAGGGACCACTCCACGAGCGCCTTGCCGAAGTTGCGGCCGCCGATCTCGTTCAGCTCGACGCCGGGGAAGCTGTAGAACGCCCGGTAGCGCTGCGCCTCGCCGCGATCCACCCAGTTGTTCCCGAACCCGCCGAAGAAGAAGCGCGCGAACGGCTGGTCGGGGTCGCCGGGGGAGAAGCCCGCCGAACTGCGCAGCCAGACGGACGAGTGCGCGAGCGGCAGCGGCACCCCGGCGTCGAATTCGGCGCGCAGCTTCGGGTAGGACGTCCCGTGGACGTGGTCGTCGGAGAGGACCAGCGCCCAGCGGTTCCCCTTCTCCTCGTCCACGTGGCCCAGCGAGTGCGACAGGTTGCTGTAGGCGAGCCTCACCCGCAGCGTCGCCAGCTGGGAGAACGGGGTCGCCACGTTCTGGTAGTCGGGAAGGGTGTCGAGGCCGGTGTAGAACGCGCCGTCGGCGTCCAGGTCCAGCCGTCGCGGGACGTCGTAGAGCAGCGTCCTATGCCAGCCGAGCCCCAGCTCCAGGCCCTTGCGGCCCGTGCGGGTGGGGCCGAACAGGTCGTAGAAGTCCGCTCCGTTCCAGACCACCCGTGCCCGCCAGGCGTACTGCTGGTAGGCGGCCCTCAGGTGGAAGCGCTCGGAGGTCCGCAGCGTGGCACCGGGGCTGAAGGAGGCGGTCAGGCTCCCACCGTTCAGCTGCACCGGGTCGGAGAAGCGTAAGGTCACGCCGTAGGCGACCGAGCTCTTGTAGCCCTCGACGATCGGGTAGAGCGACTCCAGGCCCAGGTTCCCCAGCAGGCTGTAGGGCGCACGCCGCGTGATCATCGACTCGATCGGGACCGACGCCGGCGAGCCGGCGATCCATTCCGTGAGGATCGGGTGCTTCTCCACCAGCTCGTGCCCCAGGAAGGAGATCGGGGCGACGTCCTTCACCGGCTTTGCCTCGATCCTGGCGGGTACGAAGCCCTCGCCGGTGTAGCGGAAGACGATCAGCGAGTCGCCTCCCAGCGGGATCGGCTGGAAGAAGCCGGTGTCGGTGTTGCTGACCGCCTCCATCGCCTTGGTGGCGAGCTCGTAGCGGAAGACGTTGGCGACGCCGGAGTAGTACGAGCTGCCGTAGAGGAACCGGCCGTCCCGGCTGAAGACGAAGTTCATGGGGATCGCCGTCCCGAAGTCGAACTCGGCGACCGCGGTGGTGTCGTCCTTCAGCAGCGATTCGATCGCCATCACCCGCACCGACTGCTTGCCGTCGATCTCGCCGATCGCGGCCGAGAGGAGGCGGCCGTCGGGCGAGACGTCCAGGTCGTAGACGACCTCCCCGTAGTCCCACGAGTGGACCTTGCTCCAGTCGGTGTAGGGGGGCGGGATCCGGACCAGCGTGCAGATGCCGTTGAGCACGCGGATGCCCCAGAGCGAGCGTGACGTGGCGTCGAAGACGAGCTCCCCGATGCGGGCGTCCTTGATCAGCCGGCGCTCGCGGCGGGTCCGCGGATCGAGGGCCATCAGGTCGCGGTAGGCGGCGTTGTCGTTCGTGTAGAAGAGCGTCTTCGTCTGCCGGTCGAAGGCCAGCGACGTCACCGCGTAGAGGCGCGGCTCCTTGATGTCGCGGAGCCTCTTCACCGTGCCGTCCACCAGGCTGACCGCCCCGAGGGCACCGAGGGTGCCCGGCGAGTTGAGCCCGGTGTAGAGCGTCTGGCTCTCCTCGTCCACGAAGGCCCGCGAGATCGAGCCGAGCGCCTCGCGCGAGACGTCCTGATAGGGCGTTGTCGGGTGCTGCCGGATCGTCTCCAGGTTCTTCCGCTGGAACGCCTGCTCGAAGACGATCCAGTCCTGCCAGGCGCTGGAAAGTGGCAGCCCGTAGACCTTGCGGAACTGCGCGGCGTAGTCGGCCTTGCTGCCGTCCTTCCGGGACGTCCACTCGATCAGGGCTTCGGGGGAGTAGCGATAGGCCAGGTAGTTCATGAACCGCGTGCCGTAGAGGTAGGAGTTGGCCTCGACGCGGAAGTCGATCTTGGTCAGCTCGGAGGCGAGCCCGAGCGGGTCGTAGAAGTGGCTGCCGTCCTTGACCATCGACCGGAACACCATCTCGTCGTACGGCCCCTGGGCCCGGCCCAGCCCTCCCGCCATCCAGGTGTCCAGGAAGACGCCGATCCCCTCCAGGAACCAGCGCGGCGAGGCCACCCGCGGCGTCGTCAGGGTGAAGTACAGCATCGACTCGGGACGCTCGGCGTTGGGAGCCACCTTCCCGCGGAACAGGCCCCGGAAGAAGCGGTCGCGGGCGGCGGCTTGGTCCATGGTGACGACGTGCACCAGCTCGTGGTTCATCAGGTAGTTCATGCGCTCGTTGGCCATGAACGTCTCGAAGGCGTAGCTCATCGGCGCGATCCTCACCGACACGAAGTCGCGCGGCACCGAGTTGGCGCCGGCGTTGCCGAAGTCGGCGAAGTCGGTCAGGAAGACGGTCATCTTCTCGGCGGGGCTGTAGCCGAAGAGCTTCTCGTGGAAGCCGAGCGCGTTGTGGAAGCAGCGCGCCGCGTGCGGGACCAGGTAGTTCTGCGACGGCTGGAAGTAGACGAGCCTCAGCTCCTTGGTCTCGATGGAGGCGAGCTGGGCCGCCAGCGAGGAGGCGAAGGCTGCCGGCGCCAGGAGGCTGACGAGAAGGAGCCACCGCGCCAGCCGGCGGCAGCTCCTTCGAAACCTCATTGGTCCACGTTCGACGCGATCAAGATCTCCACCGTGCCGGCCACCACGTTGCCCGGGTTCTCCAGGAACGTGGTAGCGCTCGGGCTGAGGAGGATCGCTCCGAGGTCGGGGTGCGCGGAGATCTCCAGCGCCACCTGGGAGAACGTCGAAACGCTCACGGTGGCCCCAATCGCCGCGATGACCGACCCCGTGTCCGAGGAGAGGCTCCCGAACAGCGGCGTCAGGCCCGTATCGTGCAGGAGGACCGCGATGCCCGGGTCCTGGAGCGCGACGAGGGTCTGCGGATCCAGACCGGTTTTTGCCAGGACGGTGTTCACCGTCAGGTCCAGCGTCTTCGGGTCGCCCAGCGCCTTCACCACCTTCGGGTCGGAAAGCAGCTTGGCGGTGCGAGGGTTCGCCAGCGCTTCCTTGACGTGCCTGTTGGCCAGCAGCTTCACGACCTTCGGGTCCTTCAGCGCCTTCTGGACGGCGGGGTCGCGGAGCAGCTTGCGCAGCTTGGCGTCCTTCTGGATCCTGGCGAAGGTGTCGCTCTGGAGGAACGCCTGGACCTCGGCGTCGGTGAGCTTCACGTCCTCCTTCTTGATCTGCACCTTCTGGTGACGCCGGGCGGCACCGACCGTCCCCTGCGCGGCGGAGTGCTCGGGCGGCCAGCCGTTCACCGCGAAGTAGGCGATCGCCAGCAACGCCAGGATCGCGAAACCTCCGAGCAAGATGATCTTCTTCAGGCTGCTCATGCGCGGCCCCCGATCTCAATCCTGCGCAATGAACGCCGCAGTGATCAGACCAATCGTCTCACGAAGGGCGGTGCCCATCACCGGCGAGCCGCGTTTCCGGCGTTCGCCAGCATCTCGATCTGCCAGGCGTCGCGGCCGGAGCCGGGTAGGAGCGGCTGGAGGGCCAGCAGGCCTGTCCGCCCGATCGAGCGCTCCAGGTAGCGCAGCTCCCGGACGTTCGCCTGGGCGTCCTCACCCATCGGAACCGCGATCCCGGCTTCCCGCGCCATCAGGATGCCCTTGGCCCGGATCGAGAGCTCCATCCGGATCTGGAGGAGACAGATCATGTCGGCGACGACGTCACCCGGGAAGCGCGACTTCAGCGAGAGCAGGTAACGGCCGACCGGCGTCTCGGTGACGTCCCGGGACAGCGTTTCCTGGAGCATCTCCACGTCGGAGTCGAAGCCGGTGCCGAGCCATTCCCTCGTCGCTCGTTCGCTGCGGGTGAAGACGAGGACGATCAGGACGGGGAAGGTCACGAAGAGGAGGATGGTCATCACCATCGGCGGCAGCACCAGGTGGTTGAAGAGCGCATGGACCGCCATCGCGCAGGCCAGCCCCGGCAGGAGCACGGCCCCTCCGATGCGGGGGTGGCGCTCCTGGAAGGCCTTGGAGAGCACCGCCAGCATGGAGGTCGTGCCACCGTGGAGGACCGCCGTGCCGAAGCCCCTCACGATCCAGAGCAGGACGCCGTGCTCGCCGAGCGCCAGCAGGTACTCGACGTTCTCGACCAGCGCGAAGCCGGTGCCCACGGCAAAGCCGAGGATCGAGGCGTCCACCAGGAACCCGAACCTCTTCCTGAGGACGAGGTAGAGGACCGGAAGCGCCTTGAGGGTCTCCTCGGTCACCGGCGCCACGAAGTGCGCCAGGACGGTCGCCGACACCCGGCCGCCGTGCAGCAGCCACCCGTGGACGAGCGCGCCCAGGTGCGCCAGCGCGGCGCCGGCCAGGAGCATCCGTACGACCGAGCCGAGCCGGACCAGCTTGAAGCTGTCCATCGAGCGGAGGATCGCCAGGAAGCCGAGGACGGGCAGCAGGGCGACGACGGCGTCGAGCATTCGGAGCCGGCTCGATGATAGGTCCCCCCATCCGTGGCACGATGCCTCCATGGAGATCGCGGAAGAGCGGCGAGGGCCGGTTCTGATCGTCAAGCCGGTTGGACGCCTGGACTCGAACACCAGCGAGGAGTTCCAGAAGCGCCTCGCGCCGATGGTCGAGACCTCTGCCGGCGGCCTGGTCGTCGACCTGAGCGCGATCGACTACGTCAGCAGCGCCGGGCTGCGGGTGCTGCTGCTGGCCGCCAAGCGGACCAAAGAGATCCGCGGTCGCATGGCCCTCTCGGGGATGGCGCCGAACGTGAGGCAGGTCTTCTCTCTCTCGGGTCTCCTGACGGTCTTCGAGATCGAGCCCGACCTGGAGTCGGCGCTGGCCCGCGTCACCGGCGCCTCGCCCGGGCCCGAGGTCTGGTAGCGCACGCCCTCGCCTTCCCGGTGCTCAGGGAGCTCTCAGGGTCCGTCCCTTGACGTAGACCGAATCCTGCGACTGGTTGTCGATGACCGTCGCGTAGGCGAAGAAGGGGAGGAACCCGTCCCCGCTGACGAGCGCCCAGGCGGCCGGGACGTCGGCGGCGACCCCGGCCGCGGCGAAGACGTTGTTGACCTGGACGGCGGAGAAGCCGGGCACCGAGCGCGTCAGCTTGGCGATCTCGGTCCCGTCGGGGCGGCGAAGCGACAGGGTGACGGAGAGCTCGAGCGGGCCCGGGTTGTAGACGCCGAGGTTCGTCCGGAAGCCCTTCGCCGTGTCGGTGCTGTGGGAGAGGGAGAGGAGCGCCGCCTCGGTCGTCGATTCCACGTCGGCCTGGCCGGGGATGCCCGTGCCGGTCGTCGGCTCGGGGCGGGTCGGCGTGTAGACGCGGCTGTCGACGAGTGCCTTGCCCGTGACCTCGATGGCGCCGGCGCTCTCGGGCGCCTGGAAGAGGTTCGCGACGATGTCGTCGAGGACCGCCATCTCGCCGGGCTCGATCGAGATCGTCTTCGGGCTGGGCGTGGGGCAGGCGCCGGTGAAGCAGCGGTAGCGGGCGACGACCTCGGACGCCGTCGGCGCGGGGTTGAAGAGCCTGACGTCGGAGTGGAAGAAGGCCGGCGGCACGCCGTGGATCGACGCGGCCGCGGGAATCGTCGTGAGGAAGGGCTCGCCCCCTCGGGCGTTCCGTCCCTTGATGAAGACGGAGTCCTGCGACTGGTCGTCGATGACGGTGGCATAGGCAAAGAGCTGGTGGACGCCGTCGGCCTTGACGATGGCGTAGGCGTCGGCCACCTCTCCCGAGACCCCGGCGGCTCCGAAGACGTCGTTGACCTGGATCGCCGACTTCGCCCCGATGGTGCGCGTGGCCGTGCCAAAGGCGGCACCGTCGGGGCGGTGGACGTCGATCGAGACCGAGAGGGAGTCGGCGCCGGGGTTGTAGACGCCGACGTTGGTGCGGAAGCCCTTTCGCGAGAGCGACGTCAGCACCGACTCGGCGTAGGCCTCGTCCGCCGGGAGCCCGGGCACGTCGGAGCCGGTCGTCGGCGCGGGCTTGACGGGCGTGTAGACGCGGCTCTCGGCCAG